>SXGT01744583.1_pt1 | contig 13422 bp, 6 predicted proteins | sample 3176221 | NCBI WGS metagenome assembly SXGT01 (sample SAMN11356862, study PRJNA531348) | freshwater metagenome | isolation source: freshwater sample F1-120 | place: China: Fuxian Lake, Yuxi | collected 2017-12-25
CGAAGCACAGACTTCGGCGGCGTTTGCTGCGGGAGGAGGTCCCTAGTAGGACCGAGTCGCCCCCCTTAGCAGGTTTGATGAGAGTTTAATTCCCGAAGCCCTGCTCGTCTTCGGCGACTCCAAGGCTGATTTCACCAGCCGATAGCCGAACCGACTGTTTTGCCCACAGGCTGGAAGCCTAGGCCACTGGGGCTACGCCGCACGCTGATGCTCGTCGCGAGGCGAAACCTCGACTGCCAATGTATCCGCTGCCACCACCCGCACAACTTGCCCATCCGCTCCATAGAACTTAATCTGGTTCTCCTCGATGAACCACACGGCCTGAAAACGGTCGCACTGAAACCGATGGCCGCAATAAGCCCCATCACGGATCAAAACGGTCTCTCGCATCGCGGACGCATGGGGCGCGCCAAGCTGCTCCAGCTTTTCCCGAATCGCCACCCGAACACGCTCGGAACGGTTTTCTCGCCGAGCATCCGCCACGCTAATTTCGGGCATAGTAGGCAGCCATCACTTCCCGTGGTTTGAATCACGCTAACATCTTGCTAGCGGCCGATCGGCCAACGCCAGCGAACGGCTGGTCCCATTGGCAATCACACGGCTTGGCCCATTCGTTTCACGGCCAAGCCGGCAGTGTCAATGATCGGAAGATTCAGCTGCTCCGCTTGCTACCACCTGAGATCGCCGTTGACTTCGTCAAAGGTGACACAACCGGTCCACGCGCGATCGGGGCGACGAGCGGCCCAAAATCCCATTAGGCTGGCCAATACGGGAAGCCATGTCCCGGCGGGCTCGGGCACCACGACCACGTTGGCCTGGATGGATCCAGTTGGCGTGTTGACCACAATTGGGACAAATGCCGACGTCGACAAACCGCTGGCGTACCTCGCAATCTGAAACTGGCCAGCCACGCTAGAAGCGCCACTGTTCAAGTTCCAGGTCTCGCGCCCGTTCTGATACGATTGGCTCCAAGTAGTTCCCGTTGGTCCGTCGATTACTCCATTGGCGAATCGATCGATCGAAAGGGCCTGTGGCCCGCCGATCTCCCAGCCCGTAACAGCATTCCCTCGAGTATCCAACGCCAGTAGTCCCGTTGTCGCATTGTAGGTGAACAGCGCCGATGACATACTAGTCGTTGCAGGAAACTCCACCACGTAGCCGTAACGATTACTCGCCCCCTGGTCATTCCAACGGTCGCGAAGCCCCCAATTCAACATGACATAGTCCTCGCCGAAGAAATCATTCGGCTCATTCGTGGCCCACGCCGTATAGGTAACCGGCTCGCCTGTGACCCAAACCCATCCCGCTGTTGAGGATCCGCCGCTCAGCTTCTTGGATTCTTGGCCACCAAATTGCTCATTGTCTGTCAAACCGATCCAGGCCTTGGGATCAAACAGCCGATCGGGGATCAGCGATTGGATGAATGTGTTCTCATTTTCGCTGGTGATCGACACCAGATGCCCCCCACGGCCGTTATAGCTGCGCAATGCCGCGTCCGACCGTGCTTCGCTCCAAGTCATTTTGCGGTCGATGAATTCGTAGTAGTGTCCATTGCCGCCAACCGTTTGGCTCCACTGCACAGGAGTTGCCTGGGCTGCTGGTGCCCAGACCGCTGCCACCAACAATACCCAGCAAGCCGCCAAAATCCATGGATGTTTCATCGTAGTGCCCCTATCGTCGTTAATGATCAAAAACTTCCAGGCCCTAACGGACCCAGTCCGCGCGCACCGCGAGCGCAGCGGCATTCGCCGAATTAATTTCACGGAAATCCTGGGCCGACCACTCCAACAGGATGCCAAACGCGGAGACCGTGGGGCGCGCAACAGCAAACGCCAAAGATCAAACCACAACTCGGAACATCAGTCAGGAGCGGCCTATAGCTTCAGGCCGAGAAGGACCGGAGTCCTGTAAGATTTAGCGCACTAGTCGCACACCGTTCTGACTGATTGACTGGACACGACTCAACGGAAACAACCACCGGAGCCACTCAGGCCGCCAACACAGCGACCGCCAACATAGAGTTCACGTCTGCCACACCTTGGCCATCGACACGCCCCGCCGGTTGCCACCAGTTTAGCGAATTGCACCAACCCGTCAAGGGGCGGCGCGAAAAAATCCGAAAAAGTAGGGGTACCGCAGGGAATCTTGCCTGGGGGCCCTATTGGTCGGCGAGCCTCGGGGGGTTTGTCCTATTCGATCGGTTTTTCAACAACGCACCGATATGGACTCTGAGGGGCAAAGCCCCGCGGTTGGCACGGCACAAGTCAAGCTGGGGTTTAGGGGAGCAGCCGAAAAACCCCGAGACGTAAGCGACGAGTCAGCGAACGCCCCAAGACCGCCACGCGGTCGAGGCCGTGGCCCCACCCACTTGGCCAATTTTTTTGGGGGGCCTAGCCCGCCATGCGGTTAGCCGCATTGGGGGGAGATACGCTCGCATCGGAAGCGATCAACTGATACTGCATCAGGTAGGCGTCCTCCGCCGTATCTTCGTAAAAATCTCTGAGCAACGTGATGGCTCGGAACGACTGGGAGCGAAAGAAGAACTGCGCGGGCAGATTCGTTTCGCGGACCTCCAACATGATGCGAGCACGCCGTTGCAACGACAACTTGCTGATCAATTTCTGGATCATTTGCCCGCCGACTCCCGCGCGGCGGAAGTCCTCGTGCACGCAGAAATTCAGGATTTGCAGTCGGGACTTATGCAATTCATAGATCATAAATCCAACCACGCGATCCTCGCATTCCGCGACCATGCCGATGCAGTTTCGCTGTCTTAAGCAACGAATAAAATCTTCCTCGCACCAAGGAAACTCGAAGCTTTCATGCTCGATCCGCAGTACCTCCGGCATGTCGCGGCGGATCATCCAACGTATATGCACACGAAGTCGCTGTTTACCTTCCGTACTCATATGCGTCTCCCTGCCTCATGCAACCGACTCACACGCGCCGCCCATCGAACTCGGCCGCATCCTCGCCGCCGCGTCACCCCACGACTGGCTCCCTCGTGGAAGAAAGGAAGTTAACACATGGCGCCAGAACTGCCAAGATGAACTAAAGCGGGTGGAGAACACCTACGGAAGCCAGTGGCGCCCGGCCCCATTGGGAAAATTCGCCCCCGGAGGCCGCTAGCGGCGGCTGGACTCTCCTTGAGGGGCGGTCGGCGGACACGCCAATTAGCGAAAACGCCAGCCCAGCATGAGGCTCAACATGACGATGCCCCAACCCAGTAGGTCGGCATTTCCTAATACGACCGTTGCTAGTCCCAGCAACACCCCCCCCACATGGAGCCAGCGCAGCATCCATTCCACGGGCAGCGGTCGCGACAGGAACAGTGCGCCAACGGCCGACACAACGACGGTTAGTCCGGCCCATGTTGCGGGGGCCCAGCCCCAATTCGGCACCGACAGCGACCTGGCGCGCGCGCGTTGCACATCGCACCGAACTTCCGCCGTTGTAACATCTAACAGAGTAGGGGTCGGAGGCCGCTCCACGTCGGTGCCGATGACGTTTTTACCCGAGGTGTAAACCACCTCGAGACGTCGTGGCATGGCGGTGCGCCCCACGTCGAACTGCCATTGTGAACCGCGCATCCAAACTGGGTTCGCCGGTATCCCATCCAACCGGACGTGGACCAGCTGGCAATCATGTGGCAATTCCATCGAGAATCGCGTCCGGTTCGCCGGTACCAGATCCCACGTCATGGTCCCGGCGTAACTCCCATCCTCCATGACGCGCATCGAGCCTACGGCAGTCGCATGTGGCTCACCTTCGCGCCTGATGCCTTTCAGAATCTGCGGTTCCCCCGGCAAGGGCACATGAAAGGCCTCAAGCAAATCCTCGTCGCCGCCAACCATTGCGGGTAGCGACGTCGGTTCGAGTCCCTGCCAATCCCAGGATACGGGACGGCCCCCTGGCACTAAGCGAGTCGGTACGATCAACCAATGTTCGCGCACTGCCACGTCGCGTGATACCAGTTGCGGAACTTCAATTGCCTGGTTTTCGGCCGTGCGAATGTCGGTCTCCAAGGACAGCTGCCCGGTCCCCTCCAGCGGTTGGGTCGGCCATACAATCCATCGATTCCTCCCCTGACCCGACATCGACACCCCTTGCACCGTCCCCTGAAATCCGTCGATGCGAAACTTCCCAGTCCACGCAGCGGGCAATTCAAAACGCAACTGATCGACAACACCGCTCGTGATGTCATAGAACAACGTCGCACGCAAGCGCCATCCATCTTCATGGGGAAACAAGCGCGTCTGCATCGTCGCTTCCGCGTTCACCGGTTGCGGTGCAACTCGCATCGTCAGCGCCGGGATCTCAGAGTGAACAACGTTTCGATAGTCGGCCACCAAGCGAGTGCGCTCCCCCCATGGGATCTCCGACTCCAGGAAGAGATGGCCAGATGGCAATGCTTGATCGGCCCGTGCGCCAATGGCTTCGGCCTGACCCGCCAAAGCCACCGCAACCGACGGGCGCCGATGAACGGATAGCGATCGCTGCCTCAACACGACCCCCGGCAACCCGACGGAGCTGAGTGGCCGTGGAGCCGCCATGGGGGATGGCATCCGCGCCCGCACCTCAAATCGGCCCTCCCCCTGCCACGCCGAGGCCAGAAAAAACACCATGGCTCCCTCTCGATTGCGCGACCAGCGAGTGATGGGAATTGGCCGACCGGCAAACTCGCCAACACTCAGCTTCGCCTCGATCACTTGCCAATCCCCAGGCACTCTCCAGGGAATCTGATAGGTCCCATCACCTCGCACGGTCAAATGGGCACGCCATTGTATCTCCGTGATATCCATATCAGCGAGAAAAGCCACATGATCATCCCCTTCGATGGACGGATTCGCTGCGGTGACCGAAGCAAGCGACAACGGCCGTGCATTCGCATCCGCAGTGGTTTCCAAACGCGGTTGGGGCAGGCTCGCGTCCTCAACACCCCGTGGGGCGCGCGTGGCCCAACTTAAAGACATACGAGTTGTCGGCCCCAGCCGAATGGGGCGATCAGGGGATGGCGTTAAGCTCCAAGTGCCGTGCTGATCGTCCCGCACTTTAACGGAGGGGGCGCCCGTTGGCAGCCGTAACCTCAACTCGGTTTGCACCACACGTGGCAACGCCAATTCGATCCGCTGCCCGTGCAACTCGCGGTGTACCACGGGTTGCAGGTGCAATTCGACCTGGTGGTCGCCGTCCGCCGGCATGTGAATTCGCAGCGAGTGGCCTGTAGGGTCCCACGAGGCACGGCAGGGTTCGCCATTCAACCGTACACCGGGCTCGACCAAATGGGCGCTGCCCGGAAGCCACGGCAGAACCATGTCGACTGCCGGACGCATCGTGCGCACCTGCAGAACAGCGGTCCAGGTGCGGGGATTCAGCGTCGCATTCTGGTCAATAAGCTGCAGGTCTCCCTCGTAATGAGCCGCCAAGATTTTCCAGGCAGTCGAGTCGACCGCCTCGGCGCGGGCCCAACGATCGAGCGGCGTTTGCCATGAACGTGGCACGAAAACGAAATTGCCTACGGGCTGTTGTTGCGAGTCCACCGGAATCAAGACACGGTCCTCCGCCGACGCGGCATGCAACGCAACGGGCAAGCCGAGAATCACGCCCCCAGCAAACGTGGCCACCACCAGAGCCCGAGTGGTTTTTTCCGCCAGGACCTCGTGCATGGCGGTTGGATGGGGCAGCGACGGCGTGGCGTTCCAATGCAGAATTTCGACCGTCACCCGGGACAACACGAGGCCGGCCAAGCCCCCCAACACAAACGGTACGCAAGGAGCTGGCACCAGCCAGCCCACGGCGGCCACAGCACCCGCCAGACCCACGAGCCGACTGAGCGTTATGCGGCCCCATCGACAACCGATCCCCCATATTCCGAGCAACGTGCATCCTCCCCATAAACGTGTTACGTCCGTGCGGTACACGCGACAATGCAGCGTGGGGGCCGACGTCCAGCACACCGCCTGGGCGACAATTCGATCGCCAAGCACGCGCGGCAATGGTGTGGTTGCCTTTGCGCTGTTGGGGCTGTCGAGTCGAGCAAACACGTCGGAGTTTGGCTCGAATTGAAATCGGTCCGGCAATTGAAAAAACCAACCGCGATCCAGTAGCGGAAAGTCCATCCTCGGGACATCCACGGAAAGCGCGGTCCACCAACTTAAGGGCCTGCCGGACGTAACATAACGCAGTTCCAGATTCAAGAGGCGGCGGTCGGCGGGCAACGGGATGTTGCAGTGCCCTCTCACGACCGACCCGCCGTCTAGTTCCACCGCTTCCCCCTCCACGAAGGCACACACGTGTCTCGCGTTACCAGGCAAATGAAGCGAAGCCTGTTCAGCGCCAAGAGTCTCGATTTGCATTTGCAGGGTGTGATGCACCTCGCCCGTCTCTGTAAAACGCGAGCGGCCTCGGCACTGCTGGGCCCATAGTCTCGGTGTTACGCTCTGATTGGGCGCCGGTCCGACGGCTAGTGTGGCCGAGCCGGGCTGCTCTCTTACTTCTCGCATGGGATCGTAGCCATACGAAGCTCGCTCGGAGACCGCCTGTTGCGGATCACTCGCTGGCAGGCGTTGTGGCAGCAGTGAGTCCGAAGCGTCGATCGTCAAGGACGCCCCTCGCTCTGTATGCACCACAACCTGTCCGGTTTGCTGACCCGCATTCAATACCGTTGCCAAAGCTACGGCGCCATACTTCCAGCCAGGCGTTACTACTCGGGCCTCGAGAACAAAGGGAGCTTGCTGTGGCTCCCGCAGCACAACTTCCCATGGTTCGGCCATCGCATCCGACGCCTCCTCATGAGCAGCGGGGGAAACGATGCGACGGACATCCATCTTCTGCGCATCCATACCAGCCACGGACCATTCCACAGCCCCTGGGCGCGCTGGAAAAAATGCCACCAACAGACGACTGACGCCGGCTCCGCCCGGTGTGCAGCGAATCGTGGTGGACTCCGACAATGAATCAGCTCCCACGGTAGCGTCCACACGAATATCCGCCGACAGCGGCGGCTCGCCGGCCGTAACGGATAGTCTCAGGGCTTGAGCATGCCGATCGGCTCGGAACACCAGTGCATGATTCTCCGTCCCCAGCCGAGATTTTTCGTTGGCCGTCAACATCTCAGGTGTCACGCGTTCCAGATCGGCGTCTCCTGAAACCGACAATTGCGATAACGCGTCGGTGTCGATCGCGACGATTGCCGGCGGGGACGTGACCCCTTGCCATTCCGCCAAACGCAAGTCGGCTGCCGCCAATTCGACCGACGCCAGCGTGGTCTCGCGCCGCGCCAGTATTAAAAGTCGCAGCGGCGCGGCGGGCCGCAACGCATCGCGCAGTCGAACATGCAACATCGACGACTCGGCATCGAGTTGCCAATCGTCCACTCGACCCTCTGGCACGCTTGACACGCGTTCGAGTGACCATCCCGGAGGCCATCGGCCCCGCAATTCGAACTGCTCCCCCTCCTCGCGAGAAAAGTCCCCCGTCCAAAGCGCGGCGGCTTGTGTTGGTGCCAAGGCGACCGCCAGACCACTCTCCAAGCGAGCCGGCGCCGTTGCCTCAACCAAACGCAGGCGCACCGAACCGCCACCATGCACGGCCTGCAGTTGAAGCGACTCGCCTAACCGAGGCTTCGCAAATGGCTCCAGCCCCGTCTGACGGTACCCATCCATTTCTAAGTATTGCAACTCGATTTGTTGTGGCACTCGCAGAGACAGTTCCTCACCGACAAGATCGGCATCCGGCAAGCTGATCTGCGGCAACCTCCAATCGACATCCCGCGCAAGCGGAACCCGCGCGGCCAAAGTGACCGAGGCATTGCCGACGGGCCAAGCCACTGGCAATGCCAATGAAATCTGTGTTGTCCCATCGGGACCAGGGGCCTGCTCGACCCAGCGTAGAGACACTTGTCCCAACGACGCGGATGCCAATCGCATCGCCGGACCCAACCGTACGATCAGCGCATCCACGGGCTGCTGCAACGCTTGGAATTCGAAATCACAGGAAACCTGTATGCCCCCCTCGGAAAATTCGTAAATCGACCGCTGTCGATAGGCGACTCGACGTCGTGCCTCGACCGGAAGTCCGGCAGGCATCACACGAATCCGCGCCTGGGAATTCCCCCCAAGCTCCACCGTCCATCGGCGCCAATTCTCCGCCATTGGCGTTTGTGCCTCGGCCTTTCCCTCGTACTCGGCAGAATCCCCGGCCGACAACGTCGACGCCCTCACCAGACCCGTATCCGATTCCAACGCGAAATGAATGGGCAGGTCCAATTGCAATCGATTCACGGCGCAGTCCGGAAGGACGAATAAGAAACTACGAACGCCCTCCGCCTCCTCCTGTCCCGCCAGACTCCAATGGGACACGATCGGTTCCTTGCGAGTTGCCTCGACCACAAGCTGGCCGTCGGCCAGGGTGGCAACCAGGGGTGGGGGCGTGCCGCCACTCAGCCATCGCGGATCGCGCAGGGACAGACGACAGTTGCCCAAGGGGATCACCCAAGGTGTCGTCTTGTCGGATGCCGCTTCGCTCAGCGACGAACTGCTGAGTTGGGCCTCACCCACAAACTCCAAGTCCTCGCTGTATCGGCCGTGATAGACCCCCTTCTGCCATACCGAAAACACACGATTGCGAGGCTCGCTTGAGCCCAGCATGTGTTGCTCGGCCCGAAAAAAATCCTCCGCCCGCATTGGCACGTGATCGGTCGCCAATTCCGCCAGTGCCTCTGGAGCCACGAAAACCCGCCGCAGGCGTGTGGTGTCCACTCGCGGCGATACCTCCCCCCCAGATGGCAACACAACCAACGGGGACTGCTGTTGCGGTGGGTTGTTGGTGCGGGCCTCATCTGGTCCATCCTCACACCACGCCGGCAGGACCCCACTGAGCAACACGACCCCCGCAAGCGCCCAGATCCTACCCAGCCATGCCCTGGACATCGACTGGTTCATGGTAAGGTTTCCCCGGCGATGATGCCTGGCAGCGGCGATACGGTGGTCGCCTCACCAGTCGGCACTGACGCCGCCTCAACGTCGACGCGCGAACCGTGACTCGCTGGCTCTACCGGTGGCCCCAATCGCCCGCCCACCTTGCCGTGCACGATAACCGCCTGTTGCGAATGGCGCCGCATGATCCAAAGCAAACCGCCCGCCATGAGCGTTAGCATGATCCCGAAGGCAGCCCCCAGGCCCAGATGCAAAAGGATTGTCGGTACCCAGGCTGCGACCGTCGCCATCGTCAATAGACCCGCAGTGATGACCCACGGATGGCGTGTGAAGGGAACATGTAGCAGCAGCATGCCGACCAGGAAGGTAAGGCTTGCCGTCAGCCCATTGAGCCACGATTGATGCACCGTCCGCAGCAGAACTCGCGCCGGCCATTCCAAAGTGCTAAAGACGTACGAGTGGCACGATGGCGGGGGGGGCGGACGATGGGGCACCCCAGCCCACTCCTCCAGGTCTCGCTGGGCGTAGCGTGGTTCGTGCGACCAAAACCAACCTCTCCAGCGCCAGGACTGCTCACTAATCAACGGTGCTGACTGCTGCCATATACGTTCCTGCGGCGGCAAAATCACCTGCCAATAGGTGGGCCCAATCGAGGTGACATCGAGCAGAACCGGTAGTTCTAGATCGCGCCGGCCCAATCCGTCAACACGGGGCGCCGAGTACATCAGCTCCACGCGATAATCCCCGTGGCCATCCGCGCGCAGTGGCAGCCCCATGATTCCCCCTGCGAACTCCTCACAGAGAACTTCTTTGCCATTGACCATGCCCCGGACGTCATCTGGGTCAACGTGCTTGGGCAGACCGACCAGTAGTCGATCGGTCACCCGTGGGATGCGCCAGGCACAACGGTCGTATCGACGTGATGCCGTGAACCAAGACTGCACAAAGGCCCGTTCGACATACAACGACCTGCGAGGAGTGGTCTTGGCCAGCGCCGCCCGCACGACAACCTGCGACTGCGCGAGACGTGTTTCCCCCACCAGTCGTGGTCCCACTTCCGTAGCCGCCATGCGAACTTGACTCGACCAGGGCGAATCGGATGGCCAGAAAACGGCCACTGGGGATGTCGCAGTCACTTGAATGGTGTGACGCGTACCCGTAGGCGATTCCGTCGCACGTCCCCACGACGCCGGAGATACAAGTGGTAACTTCAAGTCCCGAGGAGTTCCATCTTGCAGGGTTTCAATGGGAACCGCATACTTCACGGTCATACGACATGGCCCCAGTCTTGGCGACGGCAAGCGCACCATGAATCGGCCGGCCCCACCCGCAGAGGCGTTGTCCACTTCCCGCATGCGCGAGGCATCCAAAGACTCGCCGTCCAGGATCCAGCGCAATTCCATTTTGCGTGCCAACAGCTCGCGCGGAACAAGAAACTCCAACTGTTCCACAGGCACGAACGGAATCTGATACTGAAAGTCCTGGTCGATGCCTGCCTCCTGTTCCGTCACATGCACTTCTGTCTCGACCGTCACCGTTGGAGTGGTGGCACGTCGCGAATATCCAAGCTCCAATGCTCCCCAGCCCTCGCTGCCTCTCGCGCGAAAACTGAAGGGTGCCTGCCCAGTCAGCAACCCCTGCCAGACATCCGGGACGGGTATGAGCGAGAATTCAGGCATCTCGCCGCTGCGAGGAGTCAGTTGCACACGTTCGTCCGCGGTAACGACCGCCACCGGGCGCCCCGACGAATTGCCATGCACGTCCGGCAGTTGCAAGGACAACTGAGTCGCATCCTTGCTCAGGGGACGAGAGGCATACACGTCCAGTAGCATATCGCCAGTCACGGGGGAGGCCAATGGAATGAGCAACGGCTTGGTCTGGTCCATACGCAACCCGTCGGAGACTCGCTGGGCGGGTTCCACACGTGTCACGGTCCAATCGGGCATTTCCAGGGAAACGAAAGAAATCGGCGCCCCACGCACCTGATAGGCCAGTCGTGCATGCAACTCGATCTGGCTCTCCGTCACGTGATAATGATACGCTGGCTCCACGTGTACCGTGGATTGCTTCGGCAGCACGCGCACTCGCAATAAGCAGGGCTGCGCAAAGTATTGAAACGCGGCGACGGGTCGCGCTAACAGCTCCGGGGCTCTGGGAGTGCTGATCCGTCGGGTCAGAGGGCCTTCATCCCAAGAGACCGCCCACTGGTCGTCCGCCGACACGATCACTTCCCCGGTTTGCCTCAAAGCACCCAACACGGAGAACATGGCAGCCGCGTTCCCCTTCCCTGCCTCTTCGGACGGCCGAGTGAGTTGCGTGCGCAAAATAATGGATGTCGGGCCCGACGTTTTCTCACGCATTTTAACTTCGGCCACTTGCACCCATTCGCCGCTCGCCTCCGCTCGCTCCTCGCGGACGACACCCACCGTGTAATCGGGAACCGACTGCGGCATCAATTCGTGTCCAGGCGGCAATTGAACTTGAATGGATTCAACCAGCTTTCCGCTGCTGCGCACGCGCAACTGCGCTTCACTCCGCACCATATCCGGACCGTCGCAGAACACCACGATCCGCCCCTCCGCCTCCAGGGAGGACGTCTCGGGGCTGGAGACTAATCGGTCCGCATACCAACGCATCGAAAAATCTTCGGTCAAGCCGACTACGGCAAACTCCGTTTGGCCATCCTCGACGGTCTTTTCCACCAAGCTGGCGGAGCCGCCAATCGTGGCATCTCCGTCGACCAACGGCACGCGAAGGGTCATGCGCGACATGGTAGCCGCAGGAGCCCGCAAGCTCATTCGAGTTTCCCCGGCCTGCCTTTCTAGTGGAACCAACATCTTGAGTGTGAGCTCATGATCGGCCTCGGCATCCCCGCGCAGCCACAACACGTACTGCCGTTCCGCAGCGTCATAAACAATGGTCTGTTGAGCCGGACCTAAGTAGGTTGCCTCCTCGCGCAACACGGCCCCTCCCAGGCCGAGGGGAACCCTGGCCAGTCCGCCCACTTGGGTGTGGATGCGAAGGAACACTTCCAGCTCCACGCGATCGTCCTCCGCCGCGCCTCGGGCCGTCCATTCGAGTATGCTATGGGGTGGTGGCGTCGTCGCTTCACGGCCTTGATCCCGACGATGATAGATTTCCACGAACTCTTCGTAGGTCAGCCCCATCAGGACCGGAACCAGATTCCCCTGCTGATCACGAAGATAGAACGTATCCGGCCGCGTCTTTGCGTCTGGCCGATCGGGCGCGGGCGGCTGGGAAATTGGTCGGTCGGACACGTTCCCCTTGTCCGGTACGACAGCTGTCGGCGGCTGCGGCGAAACCTGGCCCCACAACGGATCCGCTAAGCAGGCGACGCCCATGGATAGTGCCACGATGGCGTACAGGCCCCAACTCCGAAGGGTCCCATCGGCCTGACGCTGCCATCGGAACGGTTTCAGCACCATGAATATTCTTGACCTATCTGGGATCCGAGTACGAAGGAATCAGGAGCCCTATCTCTAGTTTAACGAGCCGACGCCTGCCGGGGGAAAAAAGTCGCTACCGTTTCCCCCAATTTACGGCACAGAAGAACGCCGCGGCGCGAGCGCCGTCGGGCCGGCCGCCATTATTCCGCCAAGAGACCCCGTAGCTCGGCGTGCAGTTCGACGGTCGAGGCGGCCAACAGGGACGGGTGGTCGGCATTCCAGGGCAGACCGTCACGCGAACTCACCTGCCCCCCTGCCTCCTGCACCATCAAGACCCCGGCCGCCACATCCCACAGCTTGACTGAAGTGGACCAGAACACGTCCAGCCGTCCGGCCGCCAAATAGGCCAGATTTAGGGCGGCGGACCCCAGCCGGCGAATCGATTGGGAGCGGTAGAGCACCTTCAAGAATTCGGCGACTTCCGCCGATTCGGGCTCGACCCGAGCCGCGAAACTACTGGCCACCAAAGCCTGGTCCAGAGACTTGGTCGGAGCGGTCGTCAGGGGCCGACCATTACACCATGCCCCGCTTCCGGTTGCGGCCGTGAAGCACTCGTCGCGCGACGGGTCATAGATGCACCCCACCTGTAGCTTCTGCCCCTTCAGCAGGGCCACCGACACGCAGTAATACGGGTACTGATGCACGTAATTGGTTGTGCCGTCCAGAGGATCGACTACCCAGCGGTAGCCGTCGGCTGCTGGCGTGCGAGATGTCCCGCGTCGACCGACTGACGCATCCTCGTCCTGTTCCTCGCCCAAGAACGCATGCGACGGAAAGGCGGCCAACACCGTGCGTCGAATCGCCTCCTGGGACGCCAAATCGGCCTGGGTCACCAGATCTGCCGGTCCCTTCTCACGGGCCGTCACACGTCCCTGCCACTGGCGCAGCACGCGCCCACCGTCTCGGGCCGCCTGTTCGCAAGTCCTTAAGAAATCCTGCATCGATGTAGCCCCCCTTGAATTGGCCCATCCGCCGTTCGCTCTTTCCTAGGCGGAGCGATCATCGTACCACACAAGTCC
>SXGT01652562.1_pt1 | contig 13421 bp, 7 predicted proteins | sample 3176221 | NCBI WGS metagenome assembly SXGT01 (sample SAMN11356862, study PRJNA531348) | freshwater metagenome | isolation source: freshwater sample F1-120 | place: China: Fuxian Lake, Yuxi | collected 2017-12-25
CGCTCAAGGCTGATCCCACACGGGCCGTAAGTGTCGATCAGATAAAAGCCAGGTTAAGAGCCGAACACAAAGCAGCGACCGAATAATGGTTTATACCGTTGTTTTTACGCCAGAAGCCGAAGCGCAACTGGTAGCCATTTACCGCTATATTGCAGCCGCCGCTTCCCCGCAAATTGCAGAACGCTATACGAGTGCCATCGTCTCATACTGCGAAGGGCTGGCGACATTTCCAGACCGTAGTGCCCTACGTGAAGACATTCGACCAGGGCTTAGGGTCACCAATTACAAAAAACGAACCGTTATCGCTTACACGGTAGACGCTGATCAGGTATCGATTATCGGCGTGTTCTATGGCGGCCAAGACTACGAAACCACACTCCAGTTCGATCTGGACAGTTAATTCTTGCGCAACAGATAGTAAACAGTTACCCAAATGTAATCTTTTTACAGGAGTGACGTTCTCGGCTTCAGGTTCTTTGGATCTGCTGATTACTAACAGGGAGTCCTGTTGGCTTTCTTTTAGAGTCTTGCGGCACTACCTTGAATAACGCTGAAGTTTACGAATACCCAAAAGAAGTCGCAATTTTCAGATAGAACCCGCTATTTGCATTCACAAACCTGACAAAAATGCTGGGTTGACCGCTAAAATTTCGAGTGATATAACTCACAAAAATGCTTACAAAGCATTCGCTAAACCTATTGTAAGGTAGGGACAGAAAGTCAAGGATCCTAAATTCAGGAAAGCCGGACTGCCGAATATGACTGCGAAGAGTCATGTGATGGTGGTTCGGTTTTTTTATGCCCTGAAGCTTTTGTAAGTTGATCGACGCTGAATTGGTATCGAGAATTTTTACCTATTTGTTTGCTCCGATTAGTAGACAAACAGCAGGCTTAATTCATACCAATGATAGGGCGTTGTTTTATAAGTTTAATATTTTCTGAGTGCTAATGCTGCCAAATCTGCTTAGAAAAACTTGAGAAAGTCACCATCAACATATTTAACTTGACTTACAAACAGGTAAGCCAGGCTTAAGTGACTAGCAGGTTCAATATAAAGGTGGGCAGTGCATTGAGAGAAACATCAATGTTTAATGGCTAACAAAAATAAAGGCCAAAAATAATAATAACCAAATGAGACGGATTGACTCATTGACATGTCGCAACGATTGCGGACATAAGCCCAATCAATTCGCCCCATACGTTCCACTATGAGATAAAACCATGAACAATCGCCGCGAAATCGTTTTTATCGATACTTCCCTCAACGATTGGGAGACTCTTGTTACCGGTTTCAGTCGCGATATCGAAGTCGTATTACTTGATCACCAGCAGAATGGGTTGAAACAAATTGCCGCGCATTTATTGGCTCAAACCCAGGTAATCGTCATCACGCCAATCAGTTTCGATCAGAACAACCCATCAGCAGACTTAGCTTCTGCTGCTGAAAGCACTCAGCTTTACGATGCCATCCATATCCTGTCGCACGGCAGTGCCGGGCAGCTTTATTTAGGATCAACCCTTGTCAATACCGGCAATCTGAAAGACCATCAAAATCAACTTCAACAGATTGGCGCCGTGCTGAATGAAACAGGTGATTTATTGCTGTATGGCTGTGATGTTGCTCAGGGTGAATCAGGTGCTCAATTCATAACGGCATTGGCAGAAATGACGGAGGCGGACGTAGCCGCTTCGAACGATTTGACCGGATCAATACGACTGGGCGGCAACTGGAACCTGGAAAACCAGATCGGTAAGGTAGAAAGCACAACCATTGCCCTAAATTCTGGTTACCAGCAAGTTTTAGCGATCAATACCATCACTGGCAGCAAATATTCAGAAACCTTAAACGGAACTAGTGGTGATGATCATATTGATGGCGGCGGTGGTCATGACGACATCGACGGTGGGGGTGGTACCGACACGGTGGTGTTCTTTGGCAATCGCGCCGACTTCCAGGTGACAGCACTGAACGGCGTGACGCGAGTTTATGGTTTATCCACCGCTACAAGTCGTTACAACGGTTATGAGACCTTTATTGCCAATGCCGAGTCGGTGCAGTTTGCCGATACGACATTGACAGTCGGGCCGACCACCAACAATGTCATCACGGGAGATAGTTATTCACGTACCTTCAACGGCACTAATGGCAACGATACCATTGATGGCCGAGGCGGTCATGACGACATCGACGGTGGCGGTGGTACCGACACGGTGGTGTTCTTTGGCAATCGCACCGACTTCCAGGTGACAGCGCTGAACGGCGTGACGCGAGTTTATGGTCTATCCACAGCAGCAAGCCGTTACAATGGCTATGAAGCTTCACTGATCAACATTGAGCGTATTCAGTTTGCCGACACTACGTTAAATTCTCAATCTTCAACAAACACTTCTTACAGCTTAACGACTAGCGTAGTTAGCGTGAATGAAGGTAATCAAGTGACGTTCACGATTACGCGGAGCGGGAATTTACCGGGAGAGACTATTTATTTCTCGACATGGCCTGGAACTGCAAGTTTTGCTGATGGGGATTATGAGACTACCACAGGCACTGCACCTAAAGACATTCCGATCGTCTTTAATTCCGGGGATTCAACCCACACAATCACACTGAATATATTACAAGATGGCAAGGTGGATTCCGGGCAAAGCTTTCGCGCACTTCTGCAGAAAACACCGGTCGAAGATCTGAATACCAATCTGGCAGTCAGCAGTTACATTACCATTCTCGAAGACACTGCCAGTTCGAAGGACGACTACGCCGATGATCCAGCCGATACCAGCGCTGCAATAGGCATGTTGACAGTCGGCAATGCGCAGAATGGGTTTATTGGGCCTGCCGATAGTGACGACACCTTTGGCGATAAGGATGTCTTTAAAGTGTCGTTAACCCAGGGACAGAGTTATCAAATCCAGATGCAGAGTCAGGCGATAAACGGCCAAACTTTGCCCCAAAGTATTTTTACAATCCGTGACCCTAACAATTTCGATAGCGTGTTATCCACTAGCGCTATCGGCGCAAATGTCTCAGTCAACTTCACTGCCAATAGCACAGGCGACTACTATATCCGCGTCGGTACCGGCGGTGCAGCGACGGATCAGGGCGGGTATCAGCTTTCAGTGAACCTGCTAAACCAACAAATTGACACCACATCACCGACCATGACAACGCTTAGCCCTGACAATGGTGCTACAGGTGTTGGTATTGACAACAATATTCTAGTGACCTTTAGCGAAGCCGTTCAGTTTGGTGGGGGCGCTATCAAGCTTAAAAACGGGGCCGGTGCATTAATAGAAACCTACGATGCGGCGAGTGCCAATTTAACCTTGTCCGGCAACATATTGATTATCGACCCAAGCGATGATTTTAATTACAACACCCTCTATCAGGTTGAATTTGGACTTGATGCGATAGAGGATTTGGTGGGTAACGGGTTTGCTGGAATCAGTAACTATGATTTCAAAACCGTAAAAGAACCTATTGATATCAACAACAGCCTGCTGTTTACGATGGCTCAATTTTCAAGAGCTGCTTACAATCTTCGTGATGATGAGCCCCTGACCGATGTTTCTTTAGACCCGCACGCCTATCGTAACGATCCAAGAGATTCGGCAACAAATGAATACTTAAAACTCAAGGATTCTTGGACATATCTTTCGGAAGCAAATTTACCTGGATTAATTTTTGCCGATGGCGAAACGGAATTGGATTGGAGTACTGGCCTAATGAATGGCATTTATACCAATCAAAATGCAGCCGCTTTGGTGGCAAGAAACGGCGATAAGCTGGTCATTACTTTTCGAGGTACGAACGACGCTGCTCAATTAGATGGTAACGGCGATCTTTCAGAATGGGGACCTTTAGGTGGCATTTTTGATGCGACCCCTGATCGAAATGATTGGGACAATAAGTCTGATCACTATGATCTGCTAAAACCATTAGTAAATACATTAAATGAATATATAAATAACGAGAATATTTCAGAGGTTTATGTAACAGGGCATAGTTTGGGCGCAGGCATGGTTGATCGGTTTATGGTTGACCATAACGATACACCTCAAACTCAATTTAAAGCAGTTAACTTTGCTAGTCCGGGTTATTGGAGTATTCCGGTAATCAATGACAATAGAATTGCAAATTTCTGGATTGACGGTGATGCAATAAAAAATGCTTCCTGGGCTGCCAATAATTTGGGCGATTTAAACAACCTTCACATTGAGTTTAATCAACCAATGAATGGTGGGGATATTCACTCTATGGATCTCTACCTCAGTGTATTTAGGTTTCTGAATCAAAATGGCATTGATAGTAACGAATTAACATCATTCAATAATGGCCTTGATTTTGATGATATTTTCCTTAATGTCACTGTAGGTGAGAGTATTTCAAATTCAGAGCAATTTTATTTACCAGGATATAATTCAAATAGCATCACGTCAGAAGTTTCATGGCAAATAGATCCAGATAGCGTTTTGATTGGTGGCGACAGTGATGACATGCTTATTGGTGGCAGTGGTAGTGATTTATTGGTTGGCGGTGAAGGTAAAGATATTTTAAAGGGCGGAAGCGATAGGTTTGGTATTGATGTCGCTCTGTACTCAGGCCAAAAATCAGACTATTCCTGGTCACTGATTGGTAATGGTTTTATTGGATACGCTTATGTTGTTACTAATTTAAATGGAAATAACGGCACAGATACCTTATACGATATTGAAAGCCTCCAATTTGATGATAGCAACGTTCCTCTCTCCTATCCTTTTTCTTTTTACCTTAGTGATGGCTACATCGCGGGTGCTTCGGTTTTTATCGATACAAATGAAAACGGGCGTCCTGATCCCGAAGAGGATACCGGTATTGATACCGATAGTACCGGTTACTTCTCCTTAATGACTGCATTATCTGGGAGTATCCTGGCCGTTGGTGGCACCAATATCGACACAGGTTTAGCCAATAACTTAATGTTGACCGCACCCAAAGGTTCGGCTGTGGTCACTCCAATCACCACGCTAATCAATAGTTATGCAGTGCAGCATAATGTCAGTAGCGAAGTGGCTGAAACAGCCGTCCAAACCGCCTTAGGCATTACTGCGGATATTGACCTGACCCGTTATGATTCATTGGCTCAAAGCCAAGGTGATGCTACGGCACTGGAAGTTCAACGCCTTGCCGTCCAAGTCGCAGAGCTGGGTAATCTGGCTCAAGCCAACGGCACTGCCTTTGATGCCGTTGCTAAAGCGATAGCGACTGAAATTCAAACTGGAGAACGTTTGAATTTAGCGGAAAGCAGTAGCCTCCAATCAACACTGGGTGAAATATTAACCGATACAGTTCTTGCGGAAGCGGTTTCAGTCAACACCGGAATCATCAATACAACAGATCTGGAACAGATTTCCATTTATCAGGCGGCTCTTGGTGGCGAGGGTGAAATTTGGCATGGGGACGAGGACATTAATACCCATAAAGGAACGGCTTATGCCGATGCTTTGTATGGCAAAGGTAACGACGATGAGTTAAACGCAGATATCGGTAATGATTTGGTCGATGGTGGTAGCGGAAACGATATGATCATAGGCGGTAGCGGTAACGATATTCTCCTCGGTGCAGAGGGTGATGATTTGATCGTTGGCGTTAACCATTTTGATGGTTTATATCCTGGCCTAAACGAAACCGACACCCTGACCGGTGGCAGCGGTCGCGATCGGTTTGTGTTAGGTGATTGGAATTGGCAAGCGTATGACGACCAAAACATCGCAACGAATGGTTCGAATAACTATGCATTGATTACTGATTTGAACCTTGGCGAAGATGTTATTCAATTGCAGGGCGTTTCAAATCAATACCTGCTGCAAGTATCAGGTGCGGATACCCAACTCTTCATTGATAAACCGGGTGAAGAAACCGATGAACTGATCGGCATTTTTCGCGGTATCACTGGAATGATTCTGGATTCAGACGTTTTTGAATTTAGGAATGAAGTTACCCAGCTTATGCCCTCATATAACCTGATTTTTGGTAACCATTCACTAAGCACAAGCGGTAACGACACATTCAGCAGCATCTCAGGGATCAATACGGTGTCCTACGAAAATGCCAAAAAGAACGTGAGCGTATCCCTTGCAGTGACAACCCCTCAGAACACACGAGACGGCCTTGACACCCTATCCAATATCGACAATCTGATCGGCAGTCGTTTCAATGATCGTTTGACGGGTAACAGCGGCAATAACATTTTGGATGGCGGCGCTGGTGGTGATTCTTTGCTGGGAGGTGCAGGCGATGATTCGTTTGTCATTGACAACAAGCGGGATCGGATCCGCGAAGAAGTGAATGCTGGTTCTGATACGGCGTACTCTTCCGTCTCCAACAACCTGGCGGCGAATGTTGAGAATCTGGTGCTCACCGGGACAAACCATCTTAATGGTATTGGCAATGGGCTGGACAATATTCTGATCGGTAACGATGGTAATAACCTCCTCAATGGTGGAACGGGTATCGACAAACTTGTCGGTGGTGTAGGTGACGACACCTATAGCATTGATCATGCGGGCGACATCGTAAGCGAACAGGCCAATGAAGGAACGGATGTCGTCCAGGCAGTTATCTCATACACCCTGAACAATCATGTCGAGCATTTAATCCTGACCGGTTCGGCTGCCATCAATGGTACCGGCAATGAACTTGCCAACCATCTGACGGGTAATCGTGGCGCTAACGTATTGGATGGCCAAGCAAGTGAAGATACTTTGAATGGCGGTTCCGGGAACGATAGCCTTTATGGCGGCGAAGGCAATGACACACTTCTGGGCGGAAAAGGCAATGATAGGCTCAATGGTGGATTAGGGGCAGATAGCATGAACGGCGACCGAGGGAACGATACGTACTTTGTAGATGATCTAGGCGATACGATTATCGACAGTGCCGGTATTGATCAAGTCATGTCTTCCATCTCTTATATGCTGGGTGGGGACTTAGAAAATCTGACCTTGACAGGGCTGGATGCTATCAATGGTACTGGTAACTCGCTGAAAAACACCCTGATCGGCAACGATGCAGACAATACCCTTATCGGGGGAGGTGGGAACGACCAATTGCTGGGTGGCGTGGGCAATGACATTCTGATTGGTGGAGCAGGGAAAGACAGCCTGACGGGCGGCGAAGGTGTTGATATCTTCTGGTTTGATACTGCACCCTCCGCAAAATCAAACCAAGATACCCTCCTCGATTTTGTGTCAGGTACTGACAAGCTGCAATTCAGTGCGGCATTATTTGCCTCGTTGGGTGAAGTCGGCCAATTTGGCGAAGACGATGCAAGATTCCATGCTTCGTCAAATGGTACGGCTCATGATGAAGATGATCGTTTTATTTACAACACTTCAACGGGTGTTTTGAGTTACGACAGTAACGGTAACTCACCGGGTGGGGTGGTTACCTTGGAAATACTGGGTACAGTCGATCATCCCACTATTACTGCTACGGATATTTGGTTGGTTTAGGAGAAAATGCCGTCAAGCTTTGATTTAACAAAGCTGTTTGTTATTTATTGAAGGAAATCATGTGACGAGACAACAAGCAATAGAGATACGTTGCTCTAATACCCGAGAAAGAAGACAAGTCCATTTAATTCAAGGTAAGCATTATTTCCTGGGGAGTAGCGAAGAAAATGAAATTGCATTACAAGGGCCTGATATCCACTCACGGCATGCCGTATTGCAACTCTTACCGGAAGGTTTGCATGTAGAACCCGTTGATCAAGCATTGATTGCAATCAACGGTACTCCTCGATCAGCTTCAAGTCTTTTAGAGGATGGGGACTGGCTTTCTCTTGGCTCCAGCCAGTTCCAGATTAATTTCCCGGAATCTTCCGGAAAGGTATCAAAACCTGAGACGCAGTCACGTTTGCAACCTGAGATTTTATCCATTGGCCGTTCGGCAAAATCCGATTTGCCAATCTCTTCGCCTTTGGTTTCCAGAGAACATGCAAAATTGTATTGTGATTCTCAAGGAGTTGAAATTGAAGACCTTGATAGTACGAATGGCACGTTCGTCAATGGCAACCGCTTGCAGGGTAAGGTTCGATTACATCAAGGCGATCTGGTTAGTATCGCCGCATATACTTTTATATTTACCGGGGAGGGATTGGAGCCGGTTGATACCTCTGGCAGGGTATGTATCGAAGTGCGAAATTTATATAAGGAAGTAGTTGACCGTTCCAGTAAGCGCGCACGGCGCTTATTGGATGACATTAGCTTGGTTATTGAGCCTGGCGAATTTGTCGCCATTTTTGGAACCAGCGGTTCCGGCAAGTCGACTTTGCTGGATGCTTTGAATGGCCGCCGCCCTGCTACGGGCGGCAAAGTTCTTTATAACGGCTCCGATTTATATAGCTGTTTCGACAGTTTCCGTGCATCAATCGGTTATGTGCCTCAACAGGATATTGTTCACCGTAAGATCAGCATCAAACACGCACTTCAATACACAGCGCATTTGAGATTACCTCCCGATACCTCAAAAGAGGAAATCGAAGCATATATTGATAAGGTACTACAAAAAGTCGAACTTTCGGAGAAAGCAGAACTTCCCATCGACACACCGGCCCCCTTAAGCGGCGGGCAACTCAAGCGCGTCAGTTTGGCTGTGGAGTTGGTAGCCAATCCCAATATTCTTTACTTGGATGAGGTAACCAGTGGCTTGGACGCAGGTACCGACAAGCGCATGATGCATCTTTTTGCCGACTTGGCGGCAGACCAAAAAACCGTCATTTGCGTAACGCATACCTTAGAAAATATCGATGTATGTCATCAGATCATTTTGTTACATAAAGGTCGACTGGTTTATTTTGGACCACCTGCAGAAGCCCCCGATTACTTTGGAGTGCAACGCCTTTCGGATGTTTATGAATTGTTGGAGTCCGGCCCTGAAACGCTTTGGGCGGACAAGTTCCGCTCATCCCAACACTATCAAACCTATGTAATCGACCGGTTGGCCCGGAGAGATAGCGAGCTGCACAATAATAATTACCGCACGGATTTTGTTATCCAAAAATCTAATCAACATTGGTTTGGTTGGCGACAGATGATTACGTTGATGCGGCGCTATATTGATTTAATTTTTGCAGACAAGAAAAACTTGCTGATATTGTTGCTTCAGGCACCGCTAATCGCTTTGATCATTGGACTGGTGTTTAGTACGGAAGGCATTCCAGCAGCAAGGGCGGCAGCGGAAAGTCAGATTTCATTTATCCTTATACTATCCACAATCTGGTTTGGCACACTCAATTCCGCCAGGGAATTGGTTAAAGAATTCCCCATTTTTCAAAGAGAACGCTCAGTCAATCTTGCCCTTGGACCCTATTTATGCAGCAAACTGATTCCACTTGCGCTGTTGTGCCTTATTCAATGCATTTCGCTATTGGGTATTGTGCAGCTCATGGTAGATTTGCCAGGCAATTTTTTTGAACGAATTGCTGTACTGTTCGTTACCGGCATGGCGTCTACTTGCATGGGCTTGGCTGTGAGTGCTTTTGTAGACTCCAACGATAAAGCCGTTGCTATGGCGCCGATTTTATTAATTCCCCAGGTTGTGTTAGCCAATGCGGTGGTAAGACTGGGAGATGCCGGATTATGGGTAGCCAAATCCAGCATGATCTCTTTCTGGGCTTTGGATGCCATCAAAACGACATTGAGTGCAGAGAGCCGGGCGATTCGTGATTTCACAGGACAACTTGTGGTGCCGATAACAGGGGAATTCGGAAAGGACATGGCAATGATTGCTTTATTCGCTTGCGTATTTCTAGCGGTTGCCGTTGTTGGCCTGAAGCTAAAAGATCGAAAATAATAATTATAAGACTCGAAGGATTCCAATGAGTGATCAAGAGAAACCGGAAAACCGTATCTGCCCAGGCTGTGGTTCTTCCAATACGGAGGATGCACTGAGCAAGCGCGAATACCGTTGCGCAACATGTAATTTGGAATTAGCCCACCTTGACATTGCTCCTAATGGTGTCATCCGCGGCATTTTCGGTTGGCTGCATGGTGACGGCGACATTGTCGAAGAACGTTATCGGGTTAAATCAGTGTTGGGAAAGGGTGGATTTGGAGCGACCTATCTGGTTGAAGATATTCGCCTAAGCGGTAAGCGCCGGGCACTGAAAGAAGTTCCCGCTTTAATGTTTGATGAATATGAAACCACTCTGCTTAGCCGTCTGAATCATCCTTCCATCCCGGACATCATCGACCGGGCTGAATCGAATGGTATGATCAATTTGGTATTGGAGTTTGGCGGCAATCGCACCATGGGCGGAGAACGCAAACAATATCCTGATCAACGCATTCCGCAAACCGTGTTGCTGCCCTGGATGCGCCAACTCTGCGATGTATTAATCTATCTGCACTCGCAAGACCCTCCGATTGTTCACCGCGACCTTAAACCGGACAACATTCTGTTGGATGAAAATGGTCGCATCATGCTGATCGATTTCGGAATTGCCAAGGAATCCACGCCCGCCACCATGACCCGCACTTTGGGCCGCGCCGCCACACACGGCTTCAGCCCACCGGAACAAGCCATGGGTACAGGCACTGACGAACGTTCCGATATTTATTCGTTGGCAGCTACTTTTTATGCGCTTTTAACTGGTGAAAATCCACCTGCCGCGCATGAGCGAGTAGCGGGCAAAGAAATAGTGCCTTTAACGCAATTCGTGCCTAACGTTTCCCCGCAATTAGAAGCGGCGATTCTGCAAGCCCTGAATCTTAACGTCAATCGTCGCCAACAAACAATGCTGGAGTTTAGTCAGGCATTGGACGGTTTAGATGAAACTGGGATTACTGAACCTACCGCCAACTCGGATCGAACCGTGTTGCTTGGCCGGACGAATCACTCAACAGCATTGCATCCGCCGAGCATCAAGTTACCGAGCGCCAGAATCACAACGCCACCTTCAACATCCCCCCCTCAAACGGATGTTTCAGGACCCGCCTTAAAGCGTAACGCCACTATTCTCGGAGTCGGTATTACTACACTGCTGCTTGGGTTGATATTAGGCTATCTGTTGTGGCCAGAAGCCGTTACAAAACCCGAAAATGAAGCGATTAACCCATCAGCTGAAACAAATGCCATGGAACTCGTGCCGAATACCGCTAGCCCTGACGGTAGTATTCAAACTCCACCTGTAGTCACAATTGCACCAACTAACCCATTACCAACAACGTCAAAGCAGGAAGACTCTAAAACTTCAACTGAAAATCCCGGACAAGGTAATGGCAAAAGCGCGATGGATGCTTTTTTAGAGCAGCGCGAGAAGAGTGAATCAACAATTCCAGCCCAGCCAACACCGGAACCTGTAGTAATCACCGGTCAGCCAAAGCAATTGCCTGAACCAAAAATAAAGCCAAAACCAAAACTAAGTGTAAATCCACCAAAACCAAAGAAATTGCCTCAACAACCCAATTCTGATTGGCTATCAGACTTTCAAGGCAGTATGAATAGATCGAAATAGTTCTAAATATATTAACTTGCGAATAAGTACGGAGGATATCCCTAGAATATCAAAGTCATTTGAATGAAAAATTAATGCACGATTGATAAACAAAAATATGAAGGAATCACCATGACAAAAACAAAAAATAACAAAATGATTAATACATGGCTAGCAGCTCTGATACTTGGTTTTTTTTCACTAACGACAAGTGAGCTGGCATTTAGTGCTGATCCTGGTAGTTATGGGCTTAAAATTTATCGAGTCAATTCCGGTCTTTATCCTTATGTGCAGGTCTATTTCCGTACCTTCGATCAAAACCAGCAACCGTTGGTAAATCTCAATGCGATGAATATTGGCTTGATGGTCAAGGGTAAAGCCTATGACCCAATGAAACGCCAGTATTCGATTAGTTCAATACGCCAACGTCAAGAAGCTACACGTTCGGTGTTGATACTGGACGCAAGCAAATCCATGGCCGGATTACCATTCAATGCCGCGCTTACTGCTGCAGCCCGTTATATCGATAGCAAACGGCCGCAGGATGAAGTTGCCATCCTGTCTATCCGCGACACCAAAACCGGTTATGACATCATCTCTGAATTTGAACGCGACCCAGGTGCGTTAGGCCGCAGATTGGGCGATGTCAAACCTGATGGTAATAAAACCCGTCTCTACGACAGCATCGGTGCAGCCATGCAAATGTGTGGCATGTCCGCGCAAGGCTCGGTAACACCCACTGCCGAAAACTATGTTGTATCCTGTTCTATTGTGGTGTTTTCTGACGGACATGATGACGGTAGCGCACTGTCTCGGGAAGAGTTAAATGGCAGAATCACAGCGCTGGAAATTCCCGTGCCGATTTACTCATTGGCTTATTCCAAAGTCAGTCAGAAGCATTTCAAAAACCTGGAATCGCTTTCAAAAAACTCGTTCGGCATTTATTACTTGATCGGGGAAACGGTCGACCGCATGCAACAAACGGTTGAAGGTATTCAAAATATCATCCAAAGCGATTATGTGGTGACATTCCGGTCAGCGATACCGGTGGACGGTGAAGAACACGCCATTAAACTGGGTGTGGAATATCCGTCCGGCAGTGGCAAGTTTTCTTATCAAAATGCCAAAATGGAAGCCATAGAACCACCACCTGTTCCAGCCGTCATGCAAATGATGCAGGAAATGAATGCCGCCATGCCCCCCTTAGCGAACGGCATGACTCCTTATTTCGATAAACCATCGGCACCACCAGTCGCCCCTGCTTTAACACAATGATGTGTAATTTGGATAGCGTAAATGATGAAAAACCAACGATTAAAGAGTCTGTCTGATCTATTCAGGCAGTTTTCTGAAAAGTGCAATGAAACCCGCTATGACATGCGAGCAAAAGTATTTGTCGTTGGTCCATAGATTCAACTTGTTTTTTCATTTTGCAAAACGGAAGCGGCATTGGGGAAAGGTTTTCATGTCGCTTCTATGCATGGTTTGTCTGGATACCCTAGCCGATTATCGTTCATTGCCCTGTCTGGAAGAACAACAGTCCGCTGACAAAATCTTACAGCGCATAGATAACGAATGGCCAACCCGAGGTAGTGGTGATCCCGTCTCACAATATGTGCAACAACTAGGCCTCAGATTGGCGCAATCGACGCAGGGTGCTTCCAGATTATTTTGGCGATTTTCGGTAGTGCGCAATTTGGCGCCCAACGCGTTTTCCATAGGCAACGGCTATGTGTTTGTAACCGAAGGCGCGTTAAATCTCGCTCGAAACGAATCGGAACTGGCGGCTATTTTAGCGCATGAATTGTAAGCGCCCATTTAACCGCGTCTATCACTCCTGATGGAAAAAGCAGAAGATAGTGTCCACGTATAATGAGGTGGACACTTATGATAAAGAACAAAAGTCGCTTATCGGGCACACTGGTCGTGGGGCATCGGAGCGATGGC
>SXGT01108056.1_pt1 | contig 13420 bp, 12 predicted proteins | sample 3176221 | NCBI WGS metagenome assembly SXGT01 (sample SAMN11356862, study PRJNA531348) | freshwater metagenome | isolation source: freshwater sample F1-120 | place: China: Fuxian Lake, Yuxi | collected 2017-12-25
TCTTTTGGTTGTTAATAATCGTAATAGGAGACGATATATTCGACGCTGTTTTCCGGGAAAAACTCTTTCATCTCCCCATACACCTGAGCAGCCTGGGTTTTGTTAGGCGCCATGATCATGGCGGGCCGCTGGGTTTTCTCAATCACATTGGCGATGGTAAAAGTCTTGCCAGAGCCGGTGACGCCCAGCAAAGTCTGATGGACTTCGCCCGCGTCTATGCCTTCGACCAGCTCACGAATGGCAGTGGGCTGGTCACCCGCTGGTTGATAGCGACTGTGGATTTTAAAGGCTTTTTGCATGGGGTTGACCGAAGGTGGGGTAGCAAGCGGTTCAGCTATTATGCCAGTAATAGCGGATTGACTAATGGCCATACGCCGTTTGTCTGTCATGTTTGTACCTGTGCTTTTGAAATCGAACAACCAATATTCTATTTCGAAAGTCACCTGTTTTGCCAAAGCCGACTGACTGGATGGATGGGAATGAGGCATTTAGGGCGTTTTCGGGATAGCTTCGGACGGATGTCGATGGCGATCCGCCAATGAAGCAATCATATAACCTAACGCCTCAAGGGCAGTCAGACTAGAGCCTCTTTCGACATTCGAACTCGGAAAACCAGTTTCGCCTCAGTGACTTGCGGATGTCAAAATGTGCAATTGGCTTGCGTAATCGCAGGTTTCGAAGTCAGCATTCTACGCTGGTTGGGGTACGTATATGTTGTGTCGCTATCGCGACGGAATTTTATGTCGGTTCTCGCACCGACAGGCGAGATACTTTCTTTTGCGTCGCCAAAAGAAAGTATCCAAAGAAAAGGCGACCCGAATGCCGCGTATTTCCTGCGCTCCTCGGGTTTGAACGGGGTTTTCCGAAGGGGCTTCCCAGCCCCTACGAAAAACGCGATGCGTCCCTGCATCGCCCCTAACGGGCTAATCCGTTCAAACCCTCCGGTGCTCGGCGCGGCATCAGGGGATTAACCCCATCGCGGTAGATAATGTATTGTATGAATTTGAAAGTTAAATTTGGCGTAGGGTGGGCAAATTTGCCCACCATTGGGCTTTAATTCCGCCTGGATACTAAATCGTATCAGTTGTAGATGATAGTTTGAAGCTGCATCGAATCTTAGCTGTTAAGTATGAAATTGAATGTTTTAATGTGAAAAATGAACCGTAGATACGCGAAGTGGTTTTTATGGTTCCTAACCACGTAACCTGGATGAGCCTTAGCGTAATCCGGGATAATCGAAGCCATTGATTCCCTCGATTTCGTTTCACTCTATCGAGGCTTCTTTCTCAGCACGCCAATCCGATTTTTGATTTTGGGATGATTTTCTACCGTTATGCCGCGCCGAGCACCGGAGGGTTTGAACGGAACAGCCCGCAGGCCCGTTCAAAGCCTTCGGAGCGCAGGATCAACGCGGCATCCGGGTGTCGTTTCTTTTGGGTACTTTTCTTTGGACAAGCAAAGAAAAGTACCCCGCCTGCCGGTGCGGGAACCGGCGTTCAAATAATCCGTCGCGATAGCGACACAATACTGGAAACTTCGTTTAAAACTATTTATAGATATGTTTCCGATGACCCAATTCGATGGCCAATACGACTAACTCCTTGTCCTGGATTTGGCATATCAATCGGTAGTCGCCGATACGGTAACGCCAATAGCCTGATAGTTGGCCTTGCAGTGCTTTACCGGTAATGCGTGGATTGTCTTCACTTGCTAAGGTATCAAGAAAGCTTTTGATTCTTTCCCTGACTGGTTTATCTAGTTTGTTGATGGTTTTAGCGGTTCCGGCTTTAAGTTTAATGCTCCAGGGCATCTAACTGCTTCTCCCATTCAGCGACACTGATTAGGCTGTCATTGCCGCTTTGCAATTCGGCCAATGCAATATCGGCCGCAGCAGTATCGGCACGGTCTTCAAGATATTCAGTCAATAGGTTTTTTATCAATTGCGCCGGGCTGATATGTTGGTGTTCAGACAATTGGTTAAGCAGGGTGGCCGTGTCATCGTCGATGTTTAAAGTCATCATGGTTTGCACCTTTTGAAGAGGGATTGGTAAAAATCGAAATCGATTTTATATCAGCTCAATAGGTTACGCTGAACAAAGTGAAGCTCATAATTCGCGATTTATTGGAAATCGCCGCACACTCAATCGCGCATAACCTTTGGTTTGACGGGCGTAACCTCCATATCAAAACTGCTTTTGATACGTTTGGCGATTAATTTGGTTTCCTTCTTGTTTTTAAACGGCCCGGCAACTACGCGATACTCACCGTCTTTTTCAATCCTTCGGGCCGGGATTTGCGGCCCCTGATGATTCAACATGGCGGCCAGTTTTTGCGCTTCTGTTTCACTGTCAAGACGCTCTGTTACTACAGACCAGTCAGCCTCAGTCAGTTCAGTGACTATCGGCTGTCCGTATAACTGTGCTGGCCTACTGACTTGAACAGCCTCGGATTTTATTTCGGTTAACGTCATGGCATTTTGTAAAACCGGGGTAGGGATGCCATCTGCGCGTTTTAAAGCGTCCTCTACTCGGTGCCAGTCAATAACAGCCCCATGTTCATCGGCCAGTTTTTCCAGTTTGGTTTTAAGTTTTTTTTGCAGTTGATTGTTTTGAGTGGCCCATTTTTCCAGGGGGGGATGGGCTTCCATGTACAACATGTTTTGATCCCAGGCCGCTAAATAAGGTTGATGGACAATAGTTACCGGTGTACCGACTTCGACCTGATTGAATAAATCCTCCACATCCTCGGGATATAACTGCACACAGCCATGACTGACTTGCATACCGATGCCATAAGGTTTGTTGGTGCCATGAATCAGATAGCCCGTAAAGCCCAACGGCATCGCGAAATAACCCAACGGATTATCCGGTCCGGCGGGTATGACTTTGGGTAATGGATCGCCCAACAGTTCATGCTCGCGATGGATGGAATCCGGGACGGTCCAGGCCGGGTTGGCTTTTTTGGCGACAATTTTGGTGGTTCCAAGTGGTGTATTCCAGCCATCTCGCCCAATACCGACCGGATAGGTCATGACGGTGTCTTGATTTTCCGGATAATAAAACATACGCATATTGGCCAGATTCAAAACTATGCCTTTTCGCTTGGCTTCAGGCAAAACAAACTGTAGGGGTAATAACACGGATGGGTTGTTATTTAATGCCCAGGGGTCCAGTTCAGGGTTGGCTTGGGCAATATCATTAAAACCCAGTCCAAAATGTCGGGCAATATCCGACAAGCTATCCTCTTTCTGGCTGTCCACGCGGGCCAACATGCCCACCATGGTTTGCGATTCAGTGATGGGAAATTGATGGGTTTCAATGGCATCCGCTTTACCATTTGATACAAAAAGTTGAGATTTTTGTGTGATGGATAAAGTTTGACAGCCACTGAGGGTCGCTACGGCTGTCAACATTAATAGCAGCGAAGAAAATGAGTTTTTTAGATTTAAGGCGTTAGCAATTCGAACAGCTGAAATCATGATTTGAGACAAAAACAGTTTAATTGGTTTTAAAAATACCTGTTTTTGGCTATTAAAGCGGGGTTTTAACTAAACCTTCACATTTATTTGCCTGCGCTGCAATTTATAAGGAAACCTGCATTTGGCCAAAATTTTCCGACAGGTACGCTCGTTTTGCAGCGACCCAAGAATTCCTCTGATCAGGTAAAATCGCTGCGATTTGGAATTCCATCTTTTTATGCCGCATTCAGCTTACTTCAATCAAACCTGCCAACTTTGCCCTCGCTTGACCAGTTTTCTCGGCGACGTGAAAGCAAAACACCCTGATTATCATGCTTTACCCGTTGCGCCGTTTGGCGATCCGGACGCCAGACTTTTGGTAGTTGGTCTTGCACCCGGTATGCATGGTGCGAATGCCACGGGGCGGCCTTTTACCGGGGATTATGCGGGGTTATTGTTGTATCAGGCTTTGTATGATTTTGGTTACAGTAATCAGTTACAGTCGACGGATTTAAAGGATGGTTTGCAACTAATTAACTGCAGGATTACTAACGCGGTGAAATGCCTGCCACCGCAAAATAAACCCACTGGCGATGAAATCAAGCAGTGCAATCATTATCTGGCTGCAGAACTTCAAACTTTGCCGGAAAAATCAGTGATTCTGGCGTTGGGTAATATCGCCCATCAGGCGGTGTTACGAGCTTACGGGCTTAAAATCACGGCAGCTAAATTTGGTCATCATTTGGCTTATGAATTACCTGATGGACATAAGCTGGTCAGTTCCTATCATTGCAGTCGCTACAACGTGCAGACCAAGCGGCTGAGTATGGCGATGCTGGCGGATGTGTTCGTGACGATTCAACGTTTGCTGGCCGAATAACCATGTCTGATGACGTTGTCAGCGACGACTTTGACATCAAAGGCTTTTTAAAAAATCTAACCCAGCGTCCCGGCATTTATAAAATGCTGAATGACAAAGGCGAGATCATATATATAGGTAAAGCCAAAAACCTGAAAAACCGAGTATCCAGTTACTTCAGAAGCAATGCGGTTTCACCAAAGCAGCAGGCTATGGTGGCCAAGATCGTGGCGATCGAAGTGACAGTGACGCATACCGAAGGAGAGGCGTTGCTGTTGGAAAGCCAGTTGATCAAACGCCACAAGCCGCGTTACAACATCAGTTTGCGGGATGACAAATCTTATCCTTATGTATTCATCTCCAGTTTTCACGACTTTCCGCAACTGGCTTATCACCGCGGGGCCAAAAAGCGTAAGGGGCAATATTTTGGCCCTTACCCTAGTGCTTCTGCAGTTAAGGAAACCTTGAAATTGTTGCAAAAGATTTTTCCGGTTAGGCAATGTGAAGATTCTTATTACAACGCCCGTTCGCGCCCCTGTTTGCAACATCAGATCGAGCGCTGCACCGCGCCGTGCGTTGGTTTGATCAGTCAGGAACAATACAAAAGCGATGTTGACAATACCATCTTGTTTTTGGAAGGGCAGGGTGGGAAGCTGATTGATCAACTGGTTCATAAAATGGAAAGCTTTGCTGCCAAGTTGGAGTTTGAACAGGCTGCTGCCTATCGGGATCAGATTCAGCGTTTACGGGCCGTGTTGGAAAAACATGCGGTTGAAGGTGAAAAAGGGGATGTGGATATTTTGGCGTGCGCCACTAAAGCCGACATGGCTTGTGTACAAGTGTTTTATATTCGCAACGGTCAGAATCTAGGCAATCGGCAGTTTTTTCCGAAGATTGTCGATGACAATGATCCGGGAGTGATTTTGCAAGCGTTTATCAGTCAATATTATCTGGATAAATCCTTACCACACGAACTGATTGTCAGCCATGCCTTGCCTGAAACCACGTTACTAATCGAGGTACTCAGTCAGCAGGCCAAGCATCACGTGGCAATCAGTCCAAATGTCCGTGGTGAGCGATTAAAATGGTTGCAAATGGCCAACACCAATGCCGAAAACGCCTTGGCTGCCAAATTGGCCGACAAGCAGGGTTTGTATGCTCGTTTTTTGAGTTTGCAGCAAGAGTTTGCCTGTGCGGACGTACCAAAACGTCTGGAATGTTTTGATATTAGTCACACCCAAGGTGAACAAACCGTGGCGTCTTGTGTGGTGTTTGATCGGGAAGGACCCGTTAAATCGGATTACCGTCGTTTCAATATAGAAGGTGTTACCGGAGGGGATGATTATGCGGCGATTCATCAGGCGGTATTGCGTCGTTTTAAACGCCAAAAGCAGGGAGAGCATCCTGCACCGGATATTCTATTGATCGATGGAGGTAAAGGTCAGGTGGCAGCTGCCCAAAAGGCATTGGCGGAATTGACGATAAACAATGTTATGATAGTTGGCGTTTCAAAAGGGCCGGATCGAAAGGCGGGTATGGAGAAAATCATCCTGCCTGACCAAGATCAGCCTTTGGATATAACGCCCGGCGCGAGTGCTCTGCTGCTGATTCAGCATATTCGGGATGAAGCGCATCGGTTTGCCATTACCGGACACCGTCAACGCCGTAGCAAAGCCAAAAACCAGTCTGCTTTGGAAGATATTGAAGGATTGGGGCCTAAACGGCGGCAGGTTTTGCTCAAACAATTCGGAGGTTTGCAAGGTGTTTCCAGTGCCGGTGTTGATGCTTTGGCGGGCATAGACGGCATTAGCAGGAAGCTGGCGCAACGAATTTACGATACTTTTCACCATCAAGATGGCAGTTAAATTTAATTTACCCACATATCTGACCTTATTACGCATTGCCATGATTCCTTTGCTGGCTGTTGTGTTTTATTTGCCGTGGGAATACAACCGCTTGGTCAGTACCGGTATTTTTATATTTGCCGGGTTTACAGACTGGCTGGATGGGTATCTGGCTCGAAAAATGAATTTGGAAACAGCTTTTGGCGCTTTTCTGGATCCGGTTGCCGACAAATTAATGGTGGCGTTTGTGTTGGTTTTGGTTGTTCAGGCCGAAGCTAGCGCTTATCTGGCCATACCGGCTGCCGTTATCATCGGTCGCGAAATCACCATTGCTTCCTTGCGTGAGTGGATGGCTGAAATTGGTCAACGTGCTAAAGTCAAAGTTTCACAATTAGGAAAATGGAAAACCACCGCACAGATGGCAGCCATTGGCATGCTGTTATATCGGGATGAGTTATTAGGGTTGCCGATCAATGAGATGGGTTACTGGCTGTTATACTTATCGGCGGTTTTAACGTTATGGTCGATGGTCAATTATCTAATGGCTGCTTTTTCGACTATTTCAGAACAATAATAAATGTAGTGATCATAACTACGAACCTCAGAGAATTAAGCAGCAGGTAAAGCTGTATATAAAAGCATGGAACAAGAATTAGACATTCCGGTTATAGAGCCGACCCCAACAGCGCCCCTGACGCAAGACGACGTCTTACAGGCATCCCTAAAATTATTTGCCCAGAAGGGCTATTTCAATACTTCATTGCCTGATATCAAGGATGCAGTAGGTTTAAAAACCACCCACGGCATTTATCAGTTTTTTAAAACCAAACAAGCCATCGCTCAAACGTTGCGGGAAAATATTCTCGACAGTCTTAGCATCTCTATCGACGATATTCGGCGTAGAAATCGTAAATCCTCAGAACAACTCAGAGAAATTGTCGATCTGCTATTTAAATTGGCTGATGATGCGCCTGAAATTATTCATTTTTTATTATTTATAAAAACTAAAGATTTTTTACCTGATGCACCCGCATTAATGGAAACCCCCGCGTTCACGAAAATTCAGCGGATTATTCAGAATGGCATCAAAGAAGGAGAAATTCGATCACTGGACTCATCCGTGGCGTTTTGCTATTTCTTTGGCATTATCAACCAAACTCTAGCTATGGTTTTGAGTGGCGACTTGCCAAAATCAGCCGATAGCTATCAATCGCAAGCTTGGTTGACGGCTTGGGGTTGTATCGCAAAAAAATAACCACGAACTATATTTTTTGACCACTGGTGCCCCTTGCGGGTAAATGTAAACTTAAGGAGTGTTGGCTATGTTAAACAATATCAAAATCGGCATGATAGGTTTGGGCTATGTCGGCTTGCCATTGGCAGTTGAGTTTGGTCGTAAATACCCTACGGTAGGTTTTGATATTAATCACCGTCGAATCAGCGAATTACAATCCGGCAACGATCACACGCTGGAAGTCAGCACGGCGGAACTTGCTGAAGCCACTCATCTGACTTACAGCGCTGCTATAAATGATATTGCTGATTGCACCGTGTATATCGTTACGGTACCTACTCCGATCAACGAACACAAACAACCTGATTTAACACCTTTAGAAAAAGCTAGTGACCTATTGGGTAAGGTAGTTAAAAAAGGCGATATCGTGATTTACGAATCCACTGTGTATCCAGGGGCTACCGAAGAGGTCTGTGTACCGATTCTGGAAAAAGTCTCGGGTTTAACTTTTAATCAGGATTTTTTTGTAGGCTATAGCCCTGAGCGAATCAATCCCGGTGACAAACAACATCGGGTAACCAATATCCTTAAGGTGACTTCAGGTTCTAATCCTGAAATTGCTGAAAAAGTGGATCAGCTTTATAAAAGCATTATTACGGCCGGAACCCATAAGGCCAGCAGTATTAAAGTGGCTGAGGCGGCGAAAGTCATCGAAAACACCCAACGCGATGTGAACATTGCCTTGATTAATGAATTGGCGCTGATTTTCAATAAACTAGGCATCGATACCGAGGAAGTATTGCTGGCTGCAGGTACCAAATGGAATTTTTTGCCATTCCGCCCTGGATTGGTAGGTGGTCATTGTATTGGCGTAGACCCTTACTATTTAACCCATAAAGCACAATCCATTGGTTACAATCCTGAAGTGATACTATCAGGCCGACGGATCAATGACGGCATGGGGGCTTATGTCGTATCACAACTGATCAAGTTGATGCTGAAAAAGCGGATTCATGTACAAGATGCCAATGTATTGATCATGGGACTGACCTTCAAGGAAAATTGCCCTGACATTCGGAATACTCGTGTAGTCGATATCGTTGCTGAGCTGGAAACCTACGGCATCCATGTCGATGTCTATGATCCATGGGTCGACACTGAGGAAACTGTTGCTGAGTACGGTATACACCCGGTTACTCAACCGAAGTCTGGCAAATACGATGCAATGATTCTGGCTGTTGCCCACGAAGAATTCAGAGAAATGCCAATTGCCGAAATTAGAGCTCTAGGTAAACCACAATCCATTATTTACGATCTGAAATATCTATTTCCTGCTGATCAAACTGATGCGAGGTTATAAAAAATGAAAATCATGGTGACCGGTACCGCCGGTTTTATTGGCAACCATTTAGCCTTGAGGCTTTTGGAGCGCGGTGACGAAGTCATTGGTATCGATAATCTCAACGACTATTACGATGTTAATCTCAAATTGAGCCGTTTGGTGCGGATTGAGGATCATCCTGGTTTTACCGATGTCAGGCTGGATATTGCCGACCGTACGGGTATGGAAGCCGTATTTAAAAAGTACCAGCCACAAAAAGTGGTCAACTTGGCAGCCCAAGCTGGGGTTAGGTACTCAATTCAAAACCCACATGCTTACATAGACAGCAATATTGTTGGTTTTATCAACATCCTGGAAGGTTGCCGACATAATAATGTCGAACACCTGGTTTATGCCTCCAGTAGCTCGGTCTACGGTGCCAACGAATCGATGCCGTTTTCGGTACATGACAATGTGGATCATCCTTTAAGTTTGTATGCCGCATCAAAAAAAGCTAATGAATTGATGGCACACACCTATAGTAATTTGTATCAATTGCCCACGACCGGCTTACGTTTTTTTACCGTATACGGCCCCTGGGGACGTCCGGATATGGCGCTATTTTTGTTCACTAAGGCAATTATGGCGGGTGAAAAAATTGATGTGTTCAACTATGGTAAACATCGACGAGATTTTACCTATATCGATGACATTGTCGAAGGTGTGATCAGAACACTGGACCACAATGCCGAACCTAACCCGGAATGGAGCGGTGCAAAGCCTGATCCTGGTACCAGCAAAGCATCATGGCGGGTCTATAACATTGGTAATCAGAGCCCGGTTGAGTTGTTGAGTTATATTGACACGCTGGAGCGATTCCTGGGTAAAACGGTCGAAAAAAATCTATTGCCGCTTCAGCCCGGCGATGTGCCCGATACTTACGCAGATGTTGAAGCGCTAGTTACTGATGTGGGTTACAAGCCCAATACGACGATAGAGCAGGGTATAGAACGTTTTGTGGCTTGGTATCGAGAGTACTATCAGGTATGAGCTTATTGCCATTTATTTGAGTGGCTTATTAAGTTTGTATTGTTACCTAAAAGGAATATTCATGTTTAGACCCTGTGCGAAGAGGGGAATCTAAGTTCTTCGTTTAATTTGGAGCAAGCAAGTGTGTGACAAACTTACCGATAAAAATATGAGATCGAAATTATGGTTAATACCAATAATCGGCACGCTTTTGACTGGATGTGCCGCTCAACAATCTCCGAGCGCTCCTCCGCTGAGTGATGAGGCAGCTGCTTATGTTTCCTCCAGCCGTGCTCAAATGAGGGAAGATAAAGTACTTGTCATTAATGAAGCGATGAATTTAGATCCTGCTGATCCCAATAACAAAGCTTTCTGGCATGAATATTATCAATATGAAGCAGAATTGAAGTCTGTAAATGATGAAAGGGTTCAATTGATTCGTGATTACGAATTTAATTATGAAAAAATGGACAACCAAATTGCTGATAACCTTGCAGAACGCGCTTTAGCCATTCATAAAAAGAAGCTTGAGCTGTTGGCAAAGTATTATGAAAAAGTCAAAAAAGCGACTACGCCAATTATTGCAGCCAGATTTATTCAGGTTGAACACCAACTGGGTTTGATATTGGATATTGAAATCGCTTCCCAAATGCCGTTATTAACTCAAACAAAGTAATTCATACTAATGCAGAAGCTTGAGGTATCGAGTTTCTGCGTTATTTGTTCGAATGTATGTTTTGATTTAAAAACAAATAAATTTACGTTTGATCAATTTGATTGCGAATTAAATGCTGTAACCCATGTTTGTCTAGCAGGTTATATAATGTTGGGCGAGAAACTCCCAATAATCTTGACGTTTCAGTGATGCTGTAGTCGCTATAATGCATGGCGCGTTTTACAGCCGATGCTTCTGCCGATTCTCGGATAGCCTTTAAATTTAATGGCATCGCGTCTTCTGGCTGATTGGTCAGTTCAAGATCTTCTAGTGTTATAAAATTACTGTTCGATAATATAACCGCTCGTTTCAGTTTGTTTTCCAGTTCTCTGATATTGCCTGGCCAAGCATAATGTTCTATAGCTTGCGCGGCGTCTGCTGAAAAGCGTTTTTCCTTGCAATTATTGTTTTGGCAATAGCGTTTCAGGAGAGCATTGCCAATAGCGATAATATCGCCTTCCCTTTCTCGTAGCGAAGGAATTTCAATAGTAATTTCGCTGAGTCTGTAATATAGGTCAGCTCTAAATAAATTTTGGGCGATGAGATCTTGTAAATTACGGTGAGTGGCGCAAATTATTCTGACATTTACAGGAATTTCCTTTCGACCTCCAATACGTTCAATGATGCGTTCTTGGATGAATCTGAGTAATTTAGGTTGCAGGGCGGCTGGTAAATCACCTATTTCATCCAGAAAAAAAGTTCCGCCTTCAGCGTATTCAATCTTCCCCTTCGTTTGGCTGACTGCGCCCGTAAACGCGCCTTTTTCATGGCCGAATAGTTCGCTTTCAAGTAATGACTCGGGAATGGCTGCACAATTGACGGCGACAAAAGGATTTTTAGAACGATCACTTTGCTCATGGATGGCTTTTGCGAGTAGCTCTTTGCCTGTCCCGCTTTCACCTAACAATAGCACTGTGGCCTGAGTAGGGGCAATACGTTCAACCATGCGCATCACTGTGAGCATTTGGGGACTGGTGGCTATGATGCCACTGGCAAAAATTTGCTGTTGTTGAAGATGGCGAAATTCATCTTCTAAAGCATGAAGGTGGAAAGCTCTGGCAATAATCAGATTTAATACATCGGCATCGACTGGTTTTTGATAGAAATCGTAAGCACCGCGGGCAATCGCCTCAATAGCATTACTCCTGTCATCATTCCCTGTAACGACAATAACTTTAGTATGAGGCGATAATTCAAGTATTTCCTTAAGAGTAGCTAGCCCTTCGCTGGCATTGGTTGGATCAGGTGGTAAGCCAAGATCAAGAGTCACTACTGGAGGCATAAAGCGCCTCAGAGCGGCGATTGCTTCTACACGATTACTGGCTAATATGATTTCATACTGATCCAGGCTCCATTTTAATTGTTTTTGTAATCCTGGATCGTCCTCGACAATTAGAAGGGGGTGAGTGTTATTCATTACCATTAGGTTTTGTTATAGGTAGCTGTATTGTGAAAGTGGTGCCATGATTAGGTTGGCTTTCAACATCTAATTTTCCGCCGATTTTTAAAATATAATCTTTAGCCTCATAGGCTCCAATCCCCATTCCAGCATTACCTTTTGTTGTGTCGAAAGGTTTGAATAATCTATCTGAGATGAATGATTGAGTCATTCCGATGCCGTTATCAATAATCTCTATCACAGCATAGTCCTGCCTAGTAGTTAAGACAAGCCTAACCCAGCAGTTGGGTTGTTGGGATGCATCCTGCGCATTTTGAACCAGATTGGTCAGAATATTGATTAGTTTAGTTGAATCAGCCTTGACAAAGCATTCGTCAAGTTGGTTTTCGATTTGTAATATAGGTAAGCTTTTGTGTTGGCGTTGTATAGATTTTATGATCTCAACGAGATTAACTAGTTTGGCCGGTGATAAAAAAGTGTTGCCCTGTCTTAGCTGATTTACAATATGTTGCATTTTATTTACGACATGATTCAGTGTTTCAATCGTATCATCAAAGAATTCCTGATTGTGTTTATGTCTCTCTGCGTTTTTGACAATCAGAGATATTTGTGCGGTGATGTTTTTTAGATCATGAACCAGAAATGCTGAAAGACGATGGTAAGCTTCGAATTGTCGATTACTGGCCAGAGCTTCACTGGCTTTAGTAAGTGCTAAGGCATTTGCAAGTTGCATGCCCACTGTTTTTAGCAGGTCGTGATCTTCCCAATTTAGTTTTCTTGGTGCCCTGGGCTGAGTTAAAACTACAAAAGCTTCTAAGTGGTTGAGGTGAAACAACGGCACAATTAACCAGACTTGACTGTCTTCATAGCACCAAGGGGAAAGGTCGATATCATCATAAACTTCTGGAGCATGTGCAAGTTCAAAAAAATCTATGACCCATTGTTTGCGTAACAAGTAGTCAGGTAAATCTTGGCCTGTTTTAAGTTGCTCAAGCTCTTGTGCGGTTAGTCTTAAATTTTGCTGGGCTGCCAAAAAAAAATGGCCATGATCATTTTTAAGCCAAAGGCCTCCTCCGCTGCTTTCGACTAAATTCGATAGTGTAATGATGATAAAATCTTTAAGCTCATCCAGTGACTCAAGTTTGGCTAACGACTTGCTGATTTTCAGCCACTCGTCACGATAATCGTAATTATAATGAAAAAAGTGTTTGCTAAAATAAACCTTTGCCAGTGCTCTGATTTTTCCTGAGGTAAAAGTGATGATTAGTAATAGCATTGCCAGAAAAATGAATACAGTCTGTATTGTTTCTCCCCATTCAGCATTAACTTGTTTTAGGTAATAGCCGGTCGCTGACATCAGAATCAAATAAATGCCGCAGCCAAACAAAATACTGGTATAGAAAACGATTTTCCTGGGTGCAGTTACAATTGAGGCGTTTTGTAAAGATTGAAGTCTATAAATGCCGATTCCCAAAAATGGCGTGATTATCGTGTTTAGGAAACCGCGAGTTTGCCAAAGATCAAAATCCAAATGCTTGTAAAGCAATGACTTACTATAAACA
>SXGT01396203.1_pt1 | contig 13420 bp, 13 predicted proteins | sample 3176221 | NCBI WGS metagenome assembly SXGT01 (sample SAMN11356862, study PRJNA531348) | freshwater metagenome | isolation source: freshwater sample F1-120 | place: China: Fuxian Lake, Yuxi | collected 2017-12-25
ACCACCGAGCAGCGACTCGTTGGCCGCATTGACGATGGCTTCGACGGCCAGGGTCGTGATGTCCGCGCAGACGGCCGTCAGGCGCGTTGCGTACGCGCTCACGTGGTCAGTACCTGCGCCACGCCAGCCCCGCGCTGGTGGCACCGGACGGCCGGTACTCGGCGCCGACCCAGCCATCGTAGCCGAGCTCGTCGATGAGCCTGAAGAGATGGGCGAAGTCGACCTCGCCGACATGCGGCTCTTGCCGTTGCGGTACGCCCGCGACCTGGATGTGGCCGACGCCGCCGATGTACTGCCGCAGCTTCGTCGCCAGGTCACCTTCCATGACCTGGCAGTGGTACAGGTCCATCAACACCTTGATGTGCGCGCTGCCGAGCTCGCCGCAGATGGCGTGGGCATCGGCCTGCCGGTTCAGGAAGTAGCCGGGCATGTCGCGCAGGTTGATGGGCTCGATGACGAGCAGCGGGCCGCGACCGGCCATGGTCGTCAGGGCCCAGTCGAGGTTGGCGACGAAGGTCGCGTGGTGCGCTTCGCGCGGTACGCCAGCCAGCATGCAGCCTGCCATCACGTGCAGGCGCTCGGCGCCCAGCGCCTCTGCGTACAGGAGGGCGCGCTCGAATTCGCGGCGGAAGTCCGCCTCGCGACCGGGCAGCGCGGCCAGCCCGCGTTCACCCGCACGCGCATCACCGGGCGGCGTGTTGATGAGCACCAGCGCAAGCGCACTGGCGTCGAGCCGCACGCGCAGCGCGTCTGCAGGATGGTCGTAGGGGAACTGCACCTCGACGCCGGTGAAGCCGTCGGCCGCCGCTGCCGCAAAGCGGCCCGGCAGCGCATGCTCCTGGTAAAGCATGGAGAGGCTCGCGGCGAACCGTGGCATGGGCTTCCTTCGTGGATGTTGCGCAGGAATGCGACGACCGACATGGAAGGAGACCATGAATGCACGCGCGTCCGCATCCTCCTCGCGTAGGATTCCGTGCACGCACGCAGCGGCAGGGTTATATCGTCGGCGTGCCGACCCTCTCGCACTGGAGGCAGCACGATGCAGGGCAAGGACCTTGGGGTGTTCATCCACGCCGTGGACTTCGCGGCGGCCAAGCACCGCACCCAGCGGCGCAAGGACGAGGAAGCCTCGCCCTACATCAATCACCCGATCGCGCTTGCGAACGTGCTGGCGAACGAGGGCGGCGTGCATGACGTCGATGTCCTCTGCGCCGCCGAGCTGCACGACACGATCGAGGACACGGAGACCACCGAGACGGAGCTCGCCAACCTGTTCGGCCCCCGCATCGCTGCGATCGTGGCGGAGGTGACCGACGACAAGACGCTGCCGAAGGACCTGCGCAAGCAGAAGCAGGTCGAACACGCGCCCCAAATCTCGCGCGCCGCCCAGCTGGTGAAGCTGGCTGACAAGATCTGCAACCTCCGCGACCTGCTGCGAGCACCCCCGGCAGGCTGGGACGCCACCCGCCAGGCCGAGTACTTCCTGTGGGCCGCACGCGTGGTCGACGGCCTGCGCGGCGTGCACCCTGGGCTCGAGGCGACGTTTGACGCGACGTTTGCGCAGAGGCCAAGAGGGTAGGTGGCGCAATCACGCAGCAACCGGCCAACCCGACCTCATCCGCCCCACTGCAATGACCGCGCGGATTCGCGTAGGACATCCGCGCTACGAGATCGCGGTGCTGGGCGCGGCGGCATAGCACGAGCGACATCGACTGGTAGCCAATGTGGCCACGGCGACATCCGGGAACCCGCTCATGCGCACTCTCTCGAATCACGAGCTTGATCTGGTTAGCGGCGGTTCGTCGCCGTTCGTGATCCCTGCGATCCTCACCGTTGTTGGCGGTACGACGAACGGCGTCCAGTACCTTGCGAGCAACCCGAACCCGACCTGGGGTGGGTTCTTGCGAGAAACTGCGATAGGTGCACTGAGCGGCGGGCTCGTCGCGGGCGGAGGGGGCTCATCGTGCGCGCAGCTGCGGGTGCTGGAGGGCTGGCGATTCCGGGGACGGTCATGATCGGGCTCAGCATCACGATTTCAGCAACCAACGGTGCCGCCAGTCGAGAAGACACTTCCGGTGGCTCGTTCTGATGGTCGACCTGCTGGTTGCGGCGTTCGACAGCCTCGTGGCACCGGCATACGTCGTCGTCGGCGCCCGCCGGATGATCTTCCGCAACCGGCACGTGAGCATCTGGGTGTGTTCGATTCCAGTAGTGGCGTGGTCAGTGTACGAGCAGTCGATGTTCAGCAACCCTGATCGCCAGCTGTTCGCCATGGTCGTGTGGCCCGCCTTCTACTATGCGATCAGCTACGCGGCGGCAGGCTTGATCGATCGACTGGAGCACCGAGCGCGTCCGCCAAATCCGTGACTCCCGTTGACGCGTCCGGCCCGGCCAGATTTGGAACATGCCGAGACTTCTGTATGGTCCCGACCCACCCAACACGAGTTTGAGACTTGCCAGTGCTGGTCTCCGCCGGCGTCGCGGGTCACGCGGACGCGCAGCCACACCCACCCGGAGCAGCCCATGCAGATCCACTGGTTCAAGGCGCAGGCACCGCTGCGCGTGCTCGCGCTGGCGAAGCACCTCGGCATCCAAGCGGAAACCATCGAGGTGGACATGATGGCCGGCGGCCTGCGCACGCCCGCCTTCCTCGCGCTGAATCCCAACGCGAAGGCGCCCACGCTCGTGGATGGCGACGTGGTGATCTGGGAGTCCGCCGCCATCATGGCGCACCTGTGCGCGAAGGTCGGGTCGGACATGTGGCCGTCTGCCAACGCGGCGGAACAGGTCGAGATGCTGCGCTGGCTCACCTGGGGCGATGCACACTGGTCACCTGCCGTGGCGCCCTACTACTTCGAGCACATCGTGAAACCCACGTTCGCGATTGGCGCGCCGGACCCGGCGGCCCATGCGAACGCACAACCGATCCTCGAGCGCCACGCCGCCGTGCTCGACGCCCACTTGCGCGACCGCGCGTTCGTCGCACTCGACCGGCTCACCATTGCGGATTTCTGCCTCGCATCGATGGCGCGCTACTGGCGGGAAAGCCACGCGCCGCTGGCGCAGTACACGAACATCGTGCGCTGGCTCGATGGGCTGATGACCATCCCCGCGTGGGCGAACCCCTGGCCGCCGAGCCTGTACGCGCGGATGTGATTCAGCCTCGCCCAGCGCTACGGGCTGCGCTGCGGGCTTGCAGTCTGGCCATCGACGGCTCTACGGTCCCGCCGTCCATCCTCGACCCTGAAGGACCGCCGCACATGCCCACGCTCTCGCGCCCCGACGGGGCCAGCCTCTTCTACAAGGTCGTCGGCAAGGACACCGGCAAGCCGCCGCTCGTGTTCGTGCACGGCTGGTGCTCGCGCCACGAGCACTGGGTGCACCAGGTGAAGCACTTCCAGCGCAGCCATCGCATCCTGCTGCTCGACCGGCGCGGCCACGGCCGCTCCACCACGCCCGGCACCGGCCACGACGCCGCGACCCATGCCGCCGACATCCTCGCGGTCACGCGCGCTGCCGGACTGAAGGGCGTGGTGGCCATCGGCCATGCCGGCGGCGGTCCGGGCACGCTCGAGTTCATCCGCGCCAACCCGAAGCTGGTGAAGGCCGGCGTGCTGGTGGATGCCTTTTTCTACCCGCAGCCGACACTGAACGATCCCGCCTCGCCCTTCGGCTTCCTGGTGGGCAGGATGATCGAGCAGCTGAAGGGTCCGAAGTCGAAGTCCGCCTTCAAGGCAATGTACTCGGGCTACTTCGACCGCCAGGGTGATCGCGCGGCGAATGCGCAGGCAGTCGCCGAGGCCGCTACCACGCCGGACGCAGTGAAGATCGCAGAACTCGAGGGCCTGATCGTGGACGTGGCGGCCATCGGCGACGGCATCGCGCAGAAGGTCCTGTGGCTCACGGCCGGCGGTGTGGACCAGGCGTTCATCCGCAGCCGCCTGAAGCAGGTGTCGTTCGCGCAGGTCTGTGGCGCCGCGCACTTCCCGCAATTCGAGCAGCCTGCACAGACGAACGCGATGATCGAGACCTTCGTCTCGCGCCTCTGATGTTGCATGGGACCGCTGCGTGGCGTGTCAGGTTGGCGGCACCTCTGAACCAGGCACGGGCGGCCCCGGCAGCGGAGGTTCAGGCACCACCGGTGCGGGTACCGGCACAACCGGTGTGCTGCCCTTGCGGATGCGCTTCAGGTACGGGTCCGTGAAGTCGATGCGCAGTTCGATGAACAGCGGCAGGTGGTCCGACATCTGCCAGGTGCGCCATTGCTTCGTGTAGTACGCCTTGCGTGCAGCCTCGGTGGCCGGCCACTTGCCGTTCGCCTTGCCGAGCGGGAAGTAGGTCTCGGCATCCGTGGGCAGGAACACGGCCTTGTAGTAGTCGAGCACGCCCGCGTTGTTCGCGCTCGCGCCCAGCTGCAACTCGTCCTTGCGCGGCAGGAAGGCGATCTGGTCGTAGTGCTTGTCGCCCGCCATGTTGCTGACCCAGCGCATGGCGTCGCTGTCTTCGGTGAGGTCGGCTGGCAGCACGAACTTGTGCTTGCGCAGCGCCTTCATCGTGGCGTCCTCCGGGCTCACCACGTTCATGTCGCCGAGCAGCACGTAGTTCTGCCCATCTTCCGCAGCACGCTTCTTCAGGAAGCCGGCGATCGAATCGATCTCCGCCACCCGCCGCGCATAGCTCGCACCCGACTCCTCGCCGAAATACATGTGCACCGTGCAGAGGTTGAACTTGAACCAGCCGGACTGGAACCGCACGAGGAACGGGCTGCGCGCGAACTGTTCCGCGCCGCCGACCAGCGCGGACTTCGGCAGCACGATCTCGCCGGCGATGTTGAGGAAGCGCACCTTGTTCGCGTCGTACACGAACACCATGCGCTCGCCGTTGCCTGACGGCCCCTCGGTGACATCAGTGGCGATGTACTTCCACGACGGGCCCAGCAGGGCCATCACCCGCTCCAGCGCCGTCAGGTCCTCGGTCACTTCCTGCAGCGCCACGAGGTCGAACGCCGCAATGACCTCGGCGATGTAGTGGTAGGACTCGGCAAGCCTTGGCCCGTGCCTGAACTTGTTCGAGTCGAAGTCGCGGATGTTCCAGGTGGCGAGCAGCAGCGTCTCGGTGGCGGTGCGCTGGGGCACGCTCTTCGCGACATGCCTGCGCAGCGCGAGGATGTTGTCGATCGCGCGTGCCCGGTCTGCGTCCTTCCAGCGCTTCAGCGCCCAGTACATCGGCATGGCTGGCTCCCGCGTGCTTGCAGTCAGGTGGAGGATGCACCTGCGCCCGACCTGGCGTCTTGACGCAGGACAGACCCTGCGCGAACCGACGGACCTAGAACAGCGGCAGGCCGGCCGCCTTCACTCGGACCTGCAGGAACTGCTTCGACGAAGTCAGGAACATCGTGCGGTAGTCATCGCCACCCCAGCAGAAGTTGGCACAGAAGCCGGGTGCGCCGATGACGCCGAGGAATGCGCCGTCGTCTCGGTGGTACACGTGCACGCCGCGCGGGCCGCCGGTGTAGAGGTTGCCGAGGCTGTCGACCTTCAACCCATCCGGCGCGGGCGATTCGCAGAACACTGCGCCGCCCGAGAGCGAACCATCGGCGTCGATGCGGAACTTGCGGATGTGCCTGCGTTCGGTGTCTGCCACGTACAGGTGCTGCTCGCCGAGATCGAGGCACAGCCCATTCGGCTGCGCGAAGTCCTTTGCCAGCAGCGCGAGCGCGCCGTTCGCGTCGATGCGGTAGACGCCCTGGAAGTCGAGCTCCTGCGCGCGCGCCACGCCGTGGGGCTCGCGCCGCCCGTAGGTCGGATCGGTGAAGAAGATGCGCCCGTCCTTCGCCACCACGACGTCGTTGGGGCTATTGAGCTGCCTGCCCTCGTGGCTGGACGCAAGTACGGTGAGCGCGCCGTTCTCCTCGCGCGTCACACGACTGGTAGCGTGCTCGCAGCTGATGATTCGACCCTGGCGATCGTAGGTGTTGCCGTTCGCCATGCCCGTCGGCTCTCGATACACCACCACACCGGCCGCGGGCGTGTAGCGATAGAGGCGATTCGCCGGAATGTCGCTGAAGGTCACGTGGCCTTCGCGCGGATGCCAGATCGGGCCCTCGATGAACTCGAAGTCCTTCGCGATGGGCGTGGCTTCCTCGGTGGCGTCGATGATCTCCGCGAAGCGGGCGTCCTGTGTCTGGTTCGGCATCGTTCAGCCCGCCTGCCAGGTAAGCACGGTGCCGCCCTGCCCCATCAGCACGCTGCCGGGGAACACCCGCAGCCGCCAGGGTTCGAGCTTCAGCGCCGCGAAGCTCGGGTCGGTCGGCTTGGTCCAGCCCGGGATCATGCGCGGGTCGTAACCCACCGGCGCAGGCCCGTTCGCGAACAGGTCCCACACGCGCGTGCGCGTCGCGTCGTCGAAGGCCCAGGTTGCCCGGCACTCGGCTACGCAGGTGTCCTGCTCCGGGCACCAGTAGTTGAGCGAGGCAAAGGGGCTGGTCTCGAGGTTCGAGCGCTTGGTCGGCGTGGGGCCGGTCGCGATCCAGCCGGTGAGCGTGCGGCCATCCCATTCCCAGATGGGATGGAGGACGCGCGAACGCGGCCGCTGCTTGCGATCCACCGTCGCGACGGCGCACCAGACGATGCGGTGCGCCATCTCGACGAAGGCGGGGGCGGTCTCGAGCAGCGTGGCCATGGCGTTTACCTCTTCTTTGACTGGCAATGGATGGGATGGCAGATCGATGGGATGGCGGATCGACTTGACGGCATGACGAGTCGCCCCACAGTCGCGGGTCGCCCCAAAAACGCGGGCCGGCTGCACAGGCTATCGCGAGCCGCTGCCCGCTCCTACAGAATCGGCCAACGAATCAGACTGCGGCACGGCACTCCATGGACTACGACACGCTGATCATCGGTGCGGGCTCAGCCGGCGCGACGCTCGCCGCCCGCCTGAGCGAGAACAGCGCCCGCAACGTGCTGCTGCTGGAAGCCGGTCCCGACTATCGCAGCGGTGACGCGCCTGAAGCGATGCGCAGCCCGAACCCTTCCACGATCATCACGGGCACGGACTACGCCGCCTATCGCTGGGACAGCCTGCAGGCGCGGCGAACCCAGGCGCAGAAGCCACGCGTGTACTGGCGCGGGCGCGGCGTGGGCGGCAGCTCGGCGATCAACGGCCAGATCGCGATTCGCGGCGTGGTGGACGACTACGACCTGTGGGCGTCCGACGGCTGCACGGGCTGGTCATTCGCCGATGTGCTGCCCTTCTTCAATCGCCTCGAGACCGACGTGCGCTACGGCGATGCGGCCTACCACGGCAGCTCGGGCCCGATCCCCATCTACCGCGCGCCCGTCAACGCATGGGGGCCGATCGACCAGACTCTCGGGGAAGCCGCACTCGACCTCGGCTACGGCTGGGCGCCGGACCACAACGCGCCCCATGCCCTCGGTGTGTCGCCCTATGCGATCAACTCGCGCGATGGCGTGCGGGTGAGCACGAACGACGGCTACCTGGAACCCGCGCGCGGCCGCAACAACCTCGCCATCCAGGGCGATGCACTGGTGGATCGCGTGCTCATCGAAGGGTCGCGCGCCGTCGGCGCGCGGGTGCGCATCGGTGGCGAATGGAAGGAGCTGCGCGCGCGCGAGGTGCTGCTGTGTGCGGGCGCCGTGCACTCGCCGGCTATCCTGCTCCGCTCGGGCATCGGGCCTGCGGCGCACCTTCGTGAACTCGGCAGCGAGGTGCGGGCAGACCTGCCGGTGGGTGAAGACATGCAGGACCATCCGCTCTGCGCGTTCATGGTGAACCTGCACCCGCACCGCATGCCACCTCCGGGTTTTCGCCACACCAACTGCGCCGTGCGCTACAGCTCAGGGGTGGCCGACGCAGACGCTCGCATGCGCGAGGGCGACATGATGCTGGTGGCAATGAACCGGCTGGGCGATTCCATCGGCCGCCACCTGCAGAAGCACGACACGCCACCTGGCTTCGGCGTGCTGAACGTGTGGGTGAACGCCTGCCATTCACGCGGCAGCGTGCGCCTTGCCAGCCTCGATCCGGAGGCGCAGCCGATCGTGGAAGAGAACATGCTCGACGATCCCCGCGATCTCGCGCGCATGCGCGACGGCGTGCGGCGGCTGATCGACGTAGCGCGGCATCCGGCCGTGGCGAGCGCGGGCGTGCTGAACACGCTGGGCCTCGACATCGCCGGCACACCGACGGACGCCGACATCGACGCATGGGCACTGGCCACCGCTGGCGACACCCAGCACGGCACGAGCACCTGCCGCATGGGCGACCCCAGCGCGCGGACGACGGTAGTGGATCCGCTCTGCCGCGTGCTGGGCATCGACGGCCTGCGCGTGATCGACGCCTCCGTGATGCCCTTCGTGCCGCGTGCGAACACACATCTCAGCACCGTGATGATCGGCGAGCGCATGGCCCAGCTGCTCGCCAGCGACTGAGGCCCGAACCAACAACTGCACTGCGGCGCACGCGAAACACCGTGCGGGCCGAAGACCGAACGAAGGAAGAACCCCGATGCCATCGCCAACTGCAATTCCACAGCTCCACCACGGCCTGCATGTGGCCAGCCTCGCACTCACGAAGGCTGCACTTCGCGCCATCGGCTACACCGCAACGCAGCCAGGCGCGGACGAGCCGATCGAGCTGCGCAACGTGCCCGAGGATCCCGTGGGCCAGCAGACGGCGGGCGTGCTGGGAGACCGCTACATCACGCACTTCATCGAGAACCCGGTCACCGGGCACCAGATCGACCTGATCGAGATCGACCCGCGCTTCCTCGTGCCGCGCGCCACGCAGGCGCCCATGCAGGGCGACCTGACCATCGGCGTACCGGTGGCAGACCCGCAGGCTGCCTACGACACGTTGCGCGCCGCCGATCCGCGCGGCGGCTTCTCGGCGCCGGTTGCCTGCCCGGAGGAACACGGCATCCGCTTCTTCGGCGTGGAGGGCCAGGACTTCGTGTTCACGCGCGGCCCGGCGTTCGCGATCGCGCACTACAACACGCGCTGCTTCCCGACCACGCGACGCCTGTTCGAGGATGGCTACGGTGTGGCCATCGAGGAGATCGCATCGCCGCGCGCAGATGCGCGCCGCTTCGCGGTGCGCGGCGTCGGCGGCCGGCTCGAGCTCGAGGTTCGCGACGACGTCGCCGTGCCCGACTTCACCCAGGTGGGCAAGCACTACGCCGCGGCAAATCACTTCCGTCTCGTCGGCATCGACATGCCCGCCGTGCGCGAGCGCCTGCAACTTACCGGCCTTGGTGGCTTCCTGCTCGGCCCCTATCCGAACGGCTTCGCATTCACCTGGGGCAGCACCAACGAGACCGTCGAGCTGTACGACCTCGACATGCTTGCGCACAGCACGGCCACCTGAGTTCGCGAACGCGCTCGAGGAACGAGAGCCATGGCCGGAGATGACAGGCAGGTCGATGACACGCACCTGCCACCCATCCCGCTCACGCCTGAAGCCACGCGCATCCTGCGGCTCATGTTCGCCCCGCGCGACCGCGAGGCGGCCTGGCACATGCTCGTTGCGCAGCTCGGTCGCAATCTCGGCTTTCCCAGGCATCTGGGCCCCGCGGTGTACGACCGCGTTCGGCTGGCGGCGATGAAGTCCAGCGACGGCACGCTCGAAGGACTGCAACGAGCGCTCACCATGGGCGCACTGGACTGGCGTGACCTGCTGGTGGACGCCGGGTTCGCGGACGATGCGCGCGCGCACCTGCGCTGGCTCGCCGACGGCAGCGATGAGGCGCGCGCAGCAGAGGCGCGATGGAAGCGACCGCACCCGCTCGCCGGGCGTGCGCTCGCGCGGGTGCCCGGGCTGGTGCTGAATCCGCCCAGGGATCCAGACCCGAACGGCGGCCTCACCTTCACCATTCACGGCGTGCCCGCACTGCAGTTCGTCGAGGCGCTGCTCACGGAACTGCATGCAGGCGAGATCGTGGCGCTACCCGACCCCGAGGACGACTGCGGCCGCTACGTACGACGCGCCGGCAGTGCGTGGCAGACGAAGATCATCTGCCACGGCCGTTTCCTGGACCCCTGGCACGACGCCACCCGCGTACAGGCAGTGGCGTGGCTGCTGCCAGCGGCAGATCACATGGTCAACCACCGCCATGGCGAGGGCTGGATCGAGTTCGCCGATGATTGAGCCGCGCGCCGTCGCCCGTACGCCCCGCGGCGTACGCCGCTCGTGTTCGCCCCAGGGCTCACGCCGCTCGGGTTCGCAGCCGCACACGCCGCTTTACGCCCCTGCGCCCGCTGACCATCATCGGCGCCTGATCCGCCAACGACCCTCCGGGAGCCTCCAATGCAAAGCCACGACACGGTCCTGACCAACGCCACGGTCTTTCCCGCAGTGGATACCACCACCATCGAGCGCGGCGCGGTCTGGATCTCGGGCAATCGCATCCGCTTCGTCGGGCCGATGGCGGGGCTGCCGGCGGTGCCGGCCGGCGCGGACGTGCGCGACCTCGGTGGCCAGTTCGTCATGCCGGGCATGACGGAGACCCACGCGCATCTCTCCTTCGCGGACGCGAGCCCTTTCGCGATCGGTGCGACCTCGGTGGAAGACGCGACCATCACCGCCGTGCGCAACGCGAACCTCATGCTCAACGCAGGGTTCACCGCCGCCATCAGCTTCGGTTCCACCTACCGCATCGACGTCGCGCTGCGCGAGGCGATTCAGGCCGGCCGCATCAAGGGTCCGCGCCTGCTCGCTGCGGGGCGCGACCTCGGCGCGACCGCCAGCAACGTGGATTCGCCGGGCGGCCTGTCACAGATCGCCGATGGCCCATGGGAACTGCGCAAGGCCGTGCGCGAGCAGCGCAAGCAGCGCGTGGACGTGGTGAAGATCTTCATCGACGGCGAGGCCATCAACGCCCAGTGCCCACCCGGCGAGCTGTCGTTCTGCGACGAGGAAGTGATGGCGATCGTGGACGAGGCGCATCGCCGCAAGATGCGTGTGGCCTGCCATGCGCGCTCTGCCGCGGCGGTGAAGCAGGCCGTTCGCGCCGGCGTCGACTTCGTGGGCCACGCCAACTACCTCGACGACGAGGCGGTCGAACTGCTCGCGGCGCGCCGCGATCGCATCGTCGTCGGCCCCGCGATCGCCTGGGAAGTGCAGTACGTCGCCCAGTGCGAGTCGCTCGGCGTGTCCCGCGAGCGCGTGCGCCAGCAGGGCTACGAGGCGGAGATCGAGGCGACGATCGCGACGGTGGCGAAGCTGCGCGCGGCGGGCGTGCGGCTGGTGGTCGGCGGCGACTACGGCATCAGCATCGCGCCCCACGGCACCTACGCGAAGGATCTCGAGTACTTCGTCGATCTCTTCGGCATGTCGAGCGCCGAGGCGCTGCTGTGCGCCACGCGCAACGGCGGCCAGGCGTTCGATCCGAAGGGCAGCCTCGGCACCCTCGAGGCCGGCAAGCTCGCAGACATCGTGGTGGTGAACGGGAATCCGCTCGCCGATGTGCGCATCCTGCAGGACCACGGCAAGCTCAGGGTCATGAAGGATGGCTGCTGGGCCTGACGCGCTGCCGACTGATCAGCTGCGCCCTGATCGCGCGGCAGCCTGCCGCGTGCCGGGCAGGACGGCCGCTACAGTGCCGTGATGCCTGCCACCATGGCGCGGAAGCGCTCACCCCTGTGCGTCTCGTGGTCGCGCTGGAGCTGCGCCAGCGTGAACTGGTTGGGCTGCTTCCTGTCGGCATCCGCCCTCGACAACGCGCGCACGTAGCGGTACTCGCCGCGGTCCATCGCCCTGCGCACATGCACGAGGGCACCGTTCGGGTCGCCGATGGCGCCGTTACCCGTGTAGCCATAGCCCTCGACCATGCTGCGGCCCGACGTCGCCTGGTAACCCACGCGCATCAGGAACTTCGGGCTGGCGGCCTCGAGCACCTCCGGGCAGATCGTCAGCAGGAAGGCCTCCTGCTGCCGCATCCAGGGCTTCACCACCGAGTTGGTGATGATGTAACGCAACCGCTCGCTGCGGTTCACCGCGCCACCATGCAGCACGCGCCCGTCCATCAGCAGGACGGTGCCGGCCGCAGCCTCGAGGTTGATCGCCGGCGGCAGCTGGCCGAACAGCTCGTCGCCCTCGCCACTGCGACGATGGGAGCCCGGCACGAGCAGCGTGCCGCCGTTCACCTCGTCGACGTCCTGCAGGATGTACACCGTGTTGACGAGCACGGGCGCTTCCACCGGCAGGTACGGCGCGATGAGCGACTGGTCCTGATGCATGCCCTGGGGATGGCAGCCCGGGTAGGAGATGTTCGAGATGAAGCTCAGGTGCTGCCAGCCTGGGCCGAGCCACTCATCGAGCAGCGTCTCGAGCAGCGGGCCGGACTGCACGCTCACCGGATCGTGCTCCATGCAGCGCACGAAGTCCTCGCCCTTGTTCACCAGCGACCACACGTGCTGCTGCGCAGCGCTGACGTGGGCAATGCCGAGCGCCCGCTCGGCCGCCGCCTGTTCAACCACCCGCGCGTGCAGCCGCGCGCATTGCTCGGGAGACACACCGTCCTCGACGAGGCAGTAGCCCCAGCGGTGGAAGTCGCGGCGCAGCTGCGCGATGTCCTTCGTCGCCTGTGGCAGCGGATGCTCGCGCCAGTAGGAATGCTTCCGCGCCACCGTGGTGTCGTAGTACCAGCCCTTGCCCCACTCCAGTTCACTGCCAGCGGCCGGTGGTCGCAGCCAGGGGTTGTGCCGGATGAGCGAGCGATAGGGCTCGCCGGAGGCGAGAAACGGCCGGTAGGGCGTGAATGCGTCCGCCGACGCGGCGGCAATCACTTCGGGTGTGAACTCCACCGGGATCATCGCCTGCTCCTGTGGTGACCTGTCGGCATCGTGCGCAGCACGGGCCCGCAGCGCGAGCCCGCGGCGAACGCTAAACCCTGCCCATTCAGGTCACCAGCACGTTTCGCGCATGTGCACGGGACTTCCGCGCATGGCACGTCAAGCGTTAGCCACGTCCAGCGCCTCGGTGTTCGCTGCGCCGGGCGGCACCATCGGCAACACCTGTGCGTCGGCATGCACCGGCAGCCGGATGAGCGCGGGGCCAGGATGCGCGAACTCGGCGCGCAGGCGCCGCCGCACCTCCGCCTCGCCGCCGATCGCATCCGCCTCGCCGATGTCCCATGCAGGTACGCCGAACGCACGCGCGATGGCACACAGGTCCGGTGCCCGCGCGAAGCGTGAAGCCGAATGGCGCGCGCCATAGAACAGGCTCTGCTGCTGGCGCACGAGGCCGAGGCCACCGTTGTCATACACCAGCACCTTCACGTTGGCGCCGAGTTCCGCCAGCGTCGCGAGTTCCTGCACGTTCATCATCAGGCTGCCATCGCCACTCACGCACAGCACCGGCACCTCCGGCTGCGCAAGCGCGGCGCCGATCGCCGTCGGCAGGC
>SXGT01115265.1_pt1 | contig 13419 bp, 11 predicted proteins | sample 3176221 | NCBI WGS metagenome assembly SXGT01 (sample SAMN11356862, study PRJNA531348) | freshwater metagenome | isolation source: freshwater sample F1-120 | place: China: Fuxian Lake, Yuxi | collected 2017-12-25
ACGGGTGCCCTTGGGAACCTGGTCAACGCGAAGGCCAAGTTCGAAGATTTCTTCTTCCTTGGGTGTGTATTCCTCTTTGCACGCCTGGCAAATGCGGCGGACAAGTCGCTGAGCGATGACGCCTTCGAGCGTGGCGGTGAGGAGGAATGCTTCCATGCCAAGATCCAGAAGTCGGATGATGGTGGATGGAGCGTCGTTGGTGTGGAGGGTGGTGAGCACCAAGTGACCGGTGAGCGATGCCTGCACAGCGATCTGCGCAGTCTCAAGATCGCGGACTTCGCCGACCAGAATAATGTCGGGATCTTGACGAAGGAAACTGCGAAGAAGCTTGCCAAAGCTGGAGCCGTATTCGTTATTCACCTGGCACTGGCAGAGACCATCGATGTCGTATTCGACCGGGTCTTCCGCAGTGAGGATCTTGGTATCGATCGTGTTGAGTTCGTTGAGTGCGGCGTAGAGAGTGGTCGTTTTACCCGAGCCGGTGGGGCCGGTGCAGATGACGATGCCGTTGGGCTTGTTGATAATGCGGCGGACGGTTTCAAGATCGTCTGCGCGAAGGCCGATGCGATCGAGCGACAGTTCAACGTTGGAACGATCGAGCACACGCATCACGACGCTCTCGCCCCACATCGTGGGAAGAACGGCGATACGAAGATCGACGGGGGTTGCGCCGACGTTCAATTCAACGCGACCGTCCTGCGGCAGACGCCGCTCGGCGATGTCAAGGTTCGACATAACTTTGATACGACTGGTGATCGCGGGACCAAGGTGCTTTGGCGGCGGCACCATTTCATAGAGCACGCCGTCGATGCGATAGCGCATCTTGAATTCTGCTTCGAATGGTTCAAAGTGGATGTCTGATGCCCGGTCGCGAATCGCCTGCAGCAGCACCAGATTGAGAAGCTTGATAACCTGATTGTCGCCCGCCGCTTCGGTAAGAGCTTCGAGGTCGATCGAGTCAGAGTTGCGGCCCTCAAGAGCTTTCAGAGAGTCGCTGCCAGCCATCGCGCTGACCGCCTCGGAAATCGACTCTGCTTTGGAAAAGTGCTTCTTGATCTGAGCATCAATTACGTTGGGGTCGGCCACAACGCCTTCGACGTTGGCACCCAGCAGCAACCGCAGATCGTCGATCGCTCTGAAGTTGTTCGCGTTCTTCATCGCGATCTTCAGCCGCTTGCTCGTCTTGTTGTATTCAATCGGGATGATCTCATACGCCCGAACGTTTTCCGATGGGATCACTCCTTTGGCATCTTCAGGGATTTCAAAATTCGTGAGATCGCGATACTCCATCCCGGCCTGCCCAGCAAGTCCGGCGGCAACATCCTGTGGTTTGCAATAACCCAGTTCAACCAGCAACTGTCCAAGCGGAGCTTTGCGAGTCTGTTGAATTGCGAGTGCTTCATGCACCTGCTCACGCGTCACCTTACCCAGCTTCGCAAGCACGCGGCCAATCTTTCGACCCTTGAGTTCAGCAGTGTCAATCGCCATCGCAGCAACCTCTTTACATTGACGGAGTTTCTACAACTCCGGTGCTGGAATATCTGATATGACCTGCCCGATCAATGGTCGGGATACCGCCGGGACGCGCGTCCCAGATAGTCGGTTCGGCCACTGTATCGGACTGGTTCTCCAAATCCAACAACAAAATGTCGCGTTCTTTAACACGACACTTGGATTTTTGATAATTTATTTACGCCTTCGCCGCCGGTGGTTTGCTCTTGCCATCGTCTCCGTCGATCGAGCTGTCCTCGTCCCACTCCACACGACCGATAGTCCGTCCCATCTTATGGACTTTTTCGGACAGCGCACTTGGATTTTTGCTCTTGTCGATCATTTCTTCCGCACTGATCATGTTCCGTGAATAGAGCGACCACAGGTGGTCATCGAGCAATTGCATACCGAATTTCTTACCAGTCTGGATCGCCGAGTCGATTCGGAAGGTCTTGTTTTCACGGATCAAGTTGCTAATTGCCGGGGTCACAACCAGGAATTCGTAACCTGCAACCAGGCCCGGCTGGTCAGATCTTGCCAGCAAAACCTGGCTCAAGATGCAAAGCAACGCGGTTGAAAGCTGCACGCGGATCTGGTTTTGTTGGGTAACTGGGAAGGCGTCAACCACGCGGTCGATGGTCTTTGCCGCACCGGTGGTGTGCAGGGTGGCAAACACCAAGTGGCCTGTTTCCGCAGCTCGAATGGCGGATTCAATGGTCTCCAGATCTCGCATTTCACCGACCAGAATCACGTCCGGGTCAGAACGCAACACGCGGCGGAGTGCCTCGGCGAAGCTGGGAACGTCAACGTTCACTTCGCGCTGATTCACCAGCGACTTCTTGTGCTTGTGGTAGTATTCGATCGGATCTTCCATCGTCACGATGTGGCGATCGAAATTGGTATTGACATAGTCGATCATGGTTGCGAGCGAAGTGGTCTTGCCCGAACCAGTAGGTCCGGTAACCAGGAACATTCCTCTGGGGCGGCGGATGAGGTCGCGACACACCTCGGGCAGACCAATCTGTTCAAAGGTCAGCATTCGCGTCGGGATCTGACGAAGCACCATGGCCAGGTCTTGCTTCTGACGGAAGACGGAAACGCGGAAGCGAGCGGCCGTGCCGTATGCAAATCCGTAGTCGGTACCCCCCACTTCCTGGAGTTCCTGCTGGTTGCGTTCCGGCGTGATTGACTTCATCAGCGACACCATGTCATCTGATTCGAGGATCTTGGTGTTCAGGTCTTTCAAGCCGCCGTGGTGGCGAATCGTGGGACGGCGGCCGACGGTGAGGTGAAGATCGGAGCAGCCGAGCTTTACAACGGTATCGAGAAGACGGTCAATTTGAATCGATGACATGGTTCAATCCTGAAAGTTCGTGAAAAGACAGATCATTCGTTATCAAGGTCCGACTGCGTCATACGTGCAACTTCATCTGGCGTGGTGGTAGCATTCAAAATCTTGATTCGACCGTCGCCGGTCAGCGTCCGCATGCCGCTATCCACCGCCGCACGCCGAATTTCAGTCACTGGCGCGACGTTAAACGCCAGATCGCGAATGCGGCTGTTCATAATCATCATTTCATACACGCCCTTACGCCCGCGATATCCAGAACCATTGCAATTGTCACAGCCCACCGGCTTGTGCACCTTGCCCATTGCTTCTTCCATCGTCAACCCAACCAATCGCAAATATTTCGGATCCGGCGCTGGGTCAACCGTCTTGCACTTGGGGCACAAGATTCGGATCAGTCGCTGGGCCATGACCGCCTGGATCGAGCTGGCCACAAGGAACGGCTTGATACCGATATCCACCAGACGCGTGATCGCGCTGGGAGCATCGTTGGTGTGCAGCGTCGAGAACACCAAGTGTCCCGTGAGTGCCGCCTGAATCGCGATTTCAGCTACTTCCTTATCGCGGATTTCACCGACCAGAATAATGTTCGGCGCCTGACGCAACATCGATCGCAAGATCGCCGTGAACGTCAAACCAATATGCTCGCGCACCTGACACTGGTTGATTCCCTGGAACTGGTATTCAACCGGGTCTTCCGCCGTGATGATCTTCTTGTCCGGTCTATTCAACACATCGAGCGCGGAATACAGCGTCGTTGTCTTACCAGAACCGGTTGGGCCCGTCACAAGGAAAATGCCGTTTGGCCTGCGAATAACCTTATTAAACACCGCCAGATTGTCCGGCTCAAAGCCCAGGTTCACAAGACCGATTCGCACTGAATCTGGCCGCAGAATACGCAAAACAATCGATTCACCGTGATACGCCGGACACGCACTTACGCGGTAGTCGATCATGACGCCATCGACATCCAGCTTGATACGACCGTCCTGCGGCGCACGCTTTTCAGCGATGTTCAATCCCGCCATCAGTTTGATACGCGACAAGAACGCATTCTGCATGCGCTTGGGGAGATTATCTCTCTCCATACACACACCGTCGATGCGATACCGCAACCGCACACGTTCGGCCATCGGCTCGATATGAATATCGCTGCCACGCATGCGGACCGCTTCAGAGAGCACGCGATTCACCAGTTTCACAATCGGTGAACTCTCCGCCGCCTCGTCGATCGACTTATCCACCGACCGGTCAACCGACTTGTCAACCGACTTGTCGATCGACTCTGTCATCAGCGACTGATCAGCCGCAAACGTCCTGGCCGTACCCGCGTTGCTCGCATCTAAAAACTTCTTGATCGCGGCCTTGCTCGCAATTTTCGGCTCAATCTCCGAGTTCAGCCTGAACCGCAACATGTCCAGCAGTTCAAGATTCAACGGGTCCCAGATTGCAATATGCAATCGTCCATTAGTCTTGCTCAGCGGGATAATCGTGTGCTTCTTGATCAGGTCATCAGGGATCAGTTTCAAATCAATCTTGTCCGCCGCGTTCGGCTGCGCAAGATCGAAATACTCCATCCCGAACTGATTGGCCAACGCCTTGGCAACCTGGTCATCCTTCGCAAACCCCATCTCTATGACCACATCGCCAAACCGTTTCCCGCCCTTCGCCGCGGCACTCGCCTTGTCAGACTGCTCCTGCGTAAGCGCACCCCAGCCAACCAAGATTTCCCCAAGCTTCTTTCGCGATCTTGCCATGCTAAAAACTTTCCGGTCAACGCCAGATACCGTGTAATGTCCGATCGATCACGCCCGGCGGTTGCACACCAGGTCCGCGCCACCCCTCGAAAGAGAAAATCAACGAGAGCGAACAGGATAGCAGCAAACAACTCCCCGTGCGCGAAGGACGGGGGATGTTGGGTGTCTTCTCAATCCCACGCAGTTCTAGACACAGCTCTCTGTTAGACTGTACAAAGAAATAGGACCTATAGGGCCTATACGACCTATAGGTCCAATTGCCTTACAGATTCAACTCCCGCGTGCAGCAATCAATCCTCGCCCCATTTCAATCGCGCACGCCCTCAAACCTCCCCACCCTCATCCGGCTCTCTCATCTCCTCATCGCGCAACGCCTTCTCCCCCGCCTTTCCATACAACCCCGCAATCTTCGCCGCCTGCTCTCTCACCCGCTTCTGCAGCGCCACCGGTTTCACCACCCTGCAACTCGCCCCCATCGACATCACCCACCACACGATTTCATCCAACCCATCCACCGTACACGTAAACCTCAACTCCCCATTCTCAACAATCTCCACTTCCTGCGTCTTGTGCCACTGCGTCTCTGAGATCGTCTCCGCCAATCCCGGCGAGAACATCAGCTCCACCGCCCAGCTCCTATCTCCCTTCACCATCACCCACGCATTTCCAAAGTGCTTCTCCAGCGAAAACTCCTTCGGCGACTCGAACCTCTCATCCAGTAACTCAACCTTCCCAAACCGGCTCAGCCGCAGCGTCCGCACCGACTGCTTCTCCATGTGCCACCCAATCACATACCACGCGCGCACTCCAAAATACAACGCATACGGCTGCAAGTGAAACTTCGAACTCTTCCCCCCGCGTTTGTCATACTCACACTTGAGCACCCGCTTCTCCGCGATCGCACGCTTCACCCGCGCATACACATCCATCACAATCTTCGCATCTGACCCCGCCGCGCTCTGAATCATCATGTGCTCAAGCTCCCCCTTCGCCTCCTGGCGAATCTGCGTGGGCAACTGCTCACTCACCTTCGTCATCGCCCGTTCCAGCGGCCCAAACATCGCCATCTGCTCGCGCGCGCCCGTTGACTGCCCCATCGCTAGCAACGCCAGCGCCTCTTCCGTACTCAACTGCAGCGGCGGCAAGAAGCTCTCACCACTCAACCGATACCCAAGCTTCCGATCCGACTCCACCTGCAACCCCGCCTGCCGCAACTTTGCTACATACCGAAAAATCGACCGCAGATCCACCCCAATCTCCGATGCCAATCCGCCCGCAAGCAACCCCGGCTTCTCCCGCAACACCATCAGCAACCTCAGCATCCGAACCGCTTCAGTGCTCGAATCAGCCCCCGCCCCCTTCGATTTTCCAACTGCCTTCGCCATTGCTCATGCTCCAATCATGCTCCAATATCCTGCGACCATCAAGCATAGAAACCAACGACTCGATGAACACAAACTCCGAAACGCGTTTTGCGGCGTGCCACCGGCAATCTTGCCGGTGTCTGATCCTGCTGCCAGCTCATTGAAGTGACCCCGCACTATCCGAATTTCGATAATGCGTTTGCCCTGCCCCAGACTATTGCTTCCGCTTCTCTTCCTTCATCCGTGCATATCTGTGTAATCTGTGGCCTGTCTTCTGCTTTCATCTGGGCAAGTCTGAGTTTGTCTGTGGCCCGCTTTGCTTTTCTATGCCACTTCAATCCAAACCGCCGATTCACTACTCCATGCCCCCCACCCGCAAACTACTCCCCCTCCTTGCCCTCCTCCTCCTCTCCGCCTGCCAATCTTCCTACCGCCCCCAGGGCACCAGCGGCACAGTCGGCACCTACTCCTACGGCCGCGCTTCGGTCCGCATCGCCGACCCCATTCGCATCCACACCATCATCGCCGCCGCCAACGCAAGTCTCCGCTCCCGCGGCTACACCATCGAATCCACCGAATCAACCGCCGACGGCGGCACGATCATCGGCCGCCAGCCCGATTTCAAATCCTTCGAAAAACTAATAGTCTCCGCCCAGCTCGCCCCCGGCGCAGTAGAAATCAGCATCACCCGCCAACCCTTCGGCGATGAAGAACGCTCTCGCGCCCTCATGGATTCCATCCTTCAACGACTCGGCCTCTAAAGTGCCACCGGCAATCCTGCCGGTGTCCTGTTCCTGACTCGGCCTTTCTGAACTTGACTCGATCAAACAAATACCAATACCCACCGGCAGGATTGCCGGTGTCACGCCGCACAATCCCTTTCTACCATCTACGGCATGCTCGCGCCTGACCAGAGCTCTTTTGACCATGCCATTTCCGATGGTCCGCCGCCGCCCCACCCCCGCTCCCCAATCACATATCGCCAGGGTGCCAACCTCCCTCACTGGAGACTCGACAATGCCATGTACGCCGTCACATTTCGCCTCGGCGATTCTCTCCCTCAAACCGTTCTGAACAAATTTCGGGCTGAGCGAACTCGTTCAATCCAGGAGATCGAAACTCTTCAGCGGCCCCTCACGGAAATCGAACGCAACCGTATCAACTACATCTTCAGCGACAGAGTCGATGCCTGGCTGGACCGTGGACATGGATCGTGTATTTTCCACAACGCCGCCGCCGCAGAAATCGTCCGCAATGCCATGCTGTTCCACAATGACATTGTTTACCACCACCTGGCGTGGTGCATCATGCCAAACCATGTCCACACCGTTGTCCATATATTTCCAGGGCACGACATTTCCGACATTTTGCGCCAGTGGAAAGGGTGCGCCGCTCGTGAAATAAACAAACTTTACAAAACCACCGGTACCCCACTCTGGCAAAAAGAACCCTACGACCACATCATCCGCGACCACGTCGACCTCGCGCGGCAAGTCCGATACGTTCTGAACAACCCCGCCGCCGCCAAACTAGAAAACTGGCCCTGGCTTGGCGGTTCCTGCTACCACCCCTAACCCGAAGCGTTGCCTTTTCCCTGTGCCACCGGCAATCCTGCCGGTGTCCTGTTCCTTGACTTGGCCTTTCGGACCTCGACTTAACCAAATAAATACCAACACTCACCGGCAGGATTGCCGGTGCCACGTTTACGGCTGCCTCAAATCCGGGAACACAAGCGAATACCGATCGTTGTGGAACGCCTTCTTGATCGTTCCATCGGGATTGTAAATCTGCCCGCCATCGCCACCAGGGTAAATCTCAAGATACGAAGCGTGCCCGTCAAAGAACAAAAGGCATGACTTACGAAGATCTCCGTACCCGTTCTTTTGCGCAGCAAGTTGTACTGGATTCAGACCGGTCTCCGGCGTGTTAATCACCACATCTGCATACTGATCATTGCAATACACCATCTGCGATGGCCTGAACGTATCCGCCACCTTCATGCGCTCCATACCGAACTTGAATGCATTTCTCCACAACCCGCCATTAGCAAATCCCGCTGACCGGCTCACCTGCGTCAACCATGCGATCTGCGTCTGATATGAAGTCCCTGTATCGTCATAGCAACTGATTCCCTGTGTCGGTGCCGGAAACGCTCCCGCGCTTGGCCGCTGGAACGAGACCTTATCGCTCGGATCCTTGCAAGTCTCAACTTTGATCTTTGGCCGCGATGCGCCCCAGGCATTGTTTAATGTCCCCGGCCCCTCAAGATTCTCATATCCAATATATTGATTCAATGGCCGAAACGCTGCAGGCATATCCAAATCCGCATATGCCACCCAGTACGGGTCGGTGTTCTTTCCAAATGCGAGCCACGTCGATATCCACCCCGTCGTCGCCTGGTTCGGCGGTATCCGCTCTCCCGCGCCCGCCCAGATATACCTTCCCGCCACCGTTCCCCAGTTCGCAAACTGTGGCATGTAACTCTTCCACTCATTCTGATACTGCCCAACGCCGCGGCCAATCTGGCTCAGGTTCTGCAAGCTCACCATCTGCCACGCAGACTTCCTCGCCTTGCCCAGCGCAGGCAGCAAAATCGCAATCAGCAACGCAATAATCGCGATCACCACCAAAAGTTCAATCAGTGTGAACCCGTGAATTCGCTTGTTTGCATTCCGAAGAGCCATAAAACTCCCCTTTCAGTTTTTCGCGCCAAGACAGTTGCCGACGAATGCCGGTCTTAATCCTACTCCAGCATTAGACTCTATTTCGTCCAAAAATGCAACCACGCACCATCCAAAGTTCATGCCGGTCCGGTTTGCAATTCGTTCGCAACCTGCTTCACGGTTGCCGCAAATCGGGGAAAACCAGCCAATACGAGTCGTTTCCATAGGCCTGCTTGACCGTCCCATCGGGGTTGTAAATCCCCTGGTTATAGCCGCCGCCACCGGGATACACGGTCAAATACTTCGCGTGCCCATCATAAAACAGCATGTTCGACTTGTTCGGATCGCCATAGCCGTTCTTGACCGGATTCGCCGCCGCGCTTGAAAGATTCACCACAATGTCCGCGTACTCGTCATTCGCGTACACCATTTGCGATGGACGGAACGTATCCGCAACCTTCATGCGTTCCATGCCAAATCGGTAGGCCGGACCAAATCCTCCTGATGCCACCTGCAACATCCACGCAATCTGAAACTGATATGAAGATCCGCAGTCCTCGTACGCACTCATATTTGTGCGATTGGCGGCAGGAACGGTCGGGTCGTTTGCTGCCAATGGCCAGGAACGCTGGTGCGTGATCTTGTCGCTGGGATCCTTGCACACTGGCATCTGAAACTTCTTGCGATCAAAAGTTGGGCCGAGGCGATTGTTTAATTGATTGGGAACTTCAACAGTCTCTGCGCCCAAATACTGATTCAGCGGCCGCTCTGATGCCGGAATATCAAATGGCCCGTTCGCCCAATACGAGTCACAGTTCCTTCCAAACGCAAACCATGTCGCCGTCGCATTTGACCCTTGGTTGGAGGGCACTCGCTTTGTGCCGCCCGCCCACAGCTCGACGCCGCCCGATGCCCCCCAATTTGTAAAATAGGGCATGTAGTTCTTGTTCTCATTTTGATACTGCGCAACGCCGCGGCCAATCTGGCTCAGGTTCTGCAAACTCACCATCTGCCACGCACTCTTCCTGGCTTTCCCCATCGCCGGGAGCAAAATCGCAATAAGCAACGCAATGATCGCAATCACAACCAGAAGCTCAATCAAAGTGAAGCCGTTCCGATTGCGTACATGTCGAAGAGCCATAAACTCCCCTTTCAAATCTTCGCGCCGATCCAACCGCCGGCGAATACCGGCTATTTCTTCATCGACATTAGACCAGAATTCCTGCCGCGAAGCAACTCCCTATCTAATTACAAACACACACCTATTTGTTCTTGCGAATCCTCTTCACCCGACATATCATTTCCCATGAGGTCGTCAAGGCACGCCATCTCCGTATTATATTATATTTATGTCACTCGATCAAACGGTGCACAGTTGCTGCAACTGTCTGACTTGTAATGAGTTATGTAATTTTTCACAATATTTGAAACCGCCCCCCCCCCCCCCGCATAACGAATCGTCGTCCTCGAAAGACTTTCAGACTTCGTGTGAAGTCGTTCGGCGTGTGCTGATTGCGTCTTTGAGGATGCCAAGGAGATTCGTCATGGATCGTAAACTCGTAGCCCTGTTTCTCTCAACGGTATGTGCTCCGCTCTGCTATGCGCAATCAACAAAGCCTGTGCTCATTACAGACTATCACGCAACCAAAACTCTAACACAAAACGGAGCCGACCCTGTTGCCTGTCCGAATTTCATGATTGTGTCCAACGTCCATCACCAGTGTGTGCCTCCAGTCCCCAATTACGGCTTTTGCGCGATCGGCCTTCAGGCGTCTTATTGCGACGAATTCATCATTGGCGATTGCATTAATCATTATTCAAATATTCATTTTGTCAGATCCGTCGCGTATGCAGAAGACCCAGCATCGTCGGGCGTGGTTGAACGCGAAGTCGAAGTAGAGTTCACCGTTTCACGCCTGACCGAATTGTCGTTTCTTGAAAATTTCTTCCACGCCTCGGCATCGTCCGCTGCTGGTGCAGGCGGTTCAGCACAAGGTTCGATTCTCGTAACGCTGGTTAATGTGGATACAAGTGCGTCATTGATAAACAGCTCGGAAAGCGCCGCGTCCAGTAACGGGAACGGAAACGCATTGAACTATCTGAACATTAATCCAGTCGAACTCGTGCCGGGCCACTACGTACTTACATTCCATAGTATCGCTGAAGTCTCAGGAATTGCCACAGCAATCGCAGGCGGCTCTCACCAAATGACCACATTCATGCACTTTGACTACAGCGATGAAATCGCCGCGTGCCGAGAAGACTTCAATGCCGACGGTGCCGTTGACTTCTTCGACTACCTTGATTTTGTGGATGCATTTACGGCTGGCGGATGCGATGCCGATGTTAACAACGATGGGGTCGTTGACTTCAATGACTATCTAGATTTTGTGGACGCGTTCCAGTCAAATACGTGCGGAGTGTGCAACTGCTAAGTTGAAAACGGTATTCTAAGTCTCCAAAGCGAAGAGGGGCCTGGCGGCCCCTCTTTACGATCACTGACTGGTTAGATTGAGTGTATGGATCATGGAGCAAAGATCATGTGATACGCATCATTCACATACGCTGCTTTCGGGCGTCCAGTTGCGGGGTCATACAATACGCTTTGGCCACCACGCAGTACTTTGAGATACGACGCATGCCCGTCGTAAAACAACATATTCGACTTTTCAACATCGCCGTAACCGTTGATGATGACCGGCTCAGCAGGAGTAATCGCTACGCCTGCATTGATCACAAGATCCGCTGTTTCATCATGGGCGTACACCATTTTTGCTGGTTGGAACGTATCACCCATACGCATCTTTTCCATTCCGGCACGGAATGCTGGAGAGAATCCCAAGGCGGGTGGGCCGGCCTGTGCCTGCATGAAGAACGCCAATTGCGTCTGATATGAAGTGCCCACATCGTCATAGCACGAAAGGTTCACAGGCGCCGCCGCTTGACCGGAATTATTTGCATGCGGCCAATAACGCTGATGCCCGATTTTGTCGCTCGGATCCTTGCATACCGGGACCTCAGTTTTTGGCCGAGCGCCGGTAGCGGGGAACTTGTTGTTCAAAGTGGACGGCGGTTCAATGGATTCTGCTCCAAGATACTGATTCAGCGGCCTTTCCGATGCAGGAATATCAAACAATCCACCTGCAACAGTTCCGCCCCAATAGCCATCTCCGGAACAGTTTTTCCCAAAAGAGAACCATGTCGCAATGCCGGTGGCATTCGCGGTCGATGGAACACGGCTGGTCCCGCCTCCCCACACAAACCGTCCGTTGATCGCCCCAAAGTTCGCGAAGAATGGCAGGTAGTTCTTGTTCTCATTCTGATACTGAGCAACGCCGCGGCCAATCTGGCTCAGGTTCTGCAAGCTGATCGTCTGCCACGCTGCTTTGCGTGCTCGACCAAGTGCCGGCAGCAAAATCGCAATCAACAACGCAATGATCGCAATGACAACCAGCAATTCAATCAGCGTGAAACCGCGGCGTCCGCCGCTATTTCCCGTACGACCCGGCATTCTCAATATTCCAAACATGTGAACCCTTTCTTTTTCCACTTCTTTCAGTTCCCTGAAAGACGCGTGTTCAGTTTCCCAATCACCATTTCAATAACCCGTGCATGATCCAGATATGACTCACATCACGCACTGATCATAATTTTTTCTTTCGCTCGCACACTCCAGCAGCGTCCAGAACGGCGCTGCGCTCAAACTTCGCTCAATCTTCACATGACACCCCGTTCCGAGCTGTCCTGCGAAATCATACCCGCGAACTCTGTACCGCATTGCCGTGAATGGACATGCGTACTAGAGCAGATTTTCGCCTTCACGTCAAGGCCCCAATGAAAACCGTTCCCCAACGTCTACCAAAGTCCGACGGCAGAAACCGCCACCCTTTCCCACCAGTCCATTCGCACAATCCTGGTTAACGGATGCAATATTTTCGCACCCACCATCAACTACTACGGTGCAAAACCCCAGCCCGTATTACCCGAAAAGCCTAATTCAACCAATTCAAGCCATTCTTGCGCTAACGAAGGTACCAAAAACCATACTTGACAACCGCTATACGTATGGTATCATACCGTATATGAACCGATCACCAAACCAAAACGCACCGTGCCACCGGCAATCCTGCCGGTGTGCCTTTTTCCTCCTGTTTCCACTTTGTCTCTTCGCCACTCTGTCACTTCGTCACTTCCTGTCCCCTCCCGCCCCCATAACCAAATAACTCCAAAAGTCCCCCACCCATCGCACTCGGATTACTTGCCCCAGCCCATTCAGATGATACCTTCAGAATAGGAAACACCCATGTCCACCCAACCCACCCACCTCTTTCTCCTGCTCAACCGCTCTCCTGCTCAACTCTCTCGCCGCTTCGGCGCTGCCCTCGTTTTTGACTCAAAAACAAAAGGGGCTCAGGGACTCATGAGCTTCTTTGAATTTTTTCGTTGATCCCCTTTCGATTCTGACCTAAAAACGCACAATCCCCTCCACCTGCCTTTCCACTTCGTCACTTTGCCACTTTGCCACTTTGCCACTTTGCCACTTTGCCACTTTTTCCGTCTCGTGCTCTCAATTTTCAACTCCCCGCCTTAACCAAACTCCCCGCCTTCCTCCGCGTCTTCTTTCCGACCTCTTCCCCCTCTGCGTTAAAAAATGCCTTTCTCTGCCTTTCCTCTGTGTCTCTGTGCCTCTGTGGTAAAGACACCGTCCCCCGCCTCTGCCTTAAACCAAGAATCCACGCCTTCCTCCGCGTCCTCTTTCCGACCTCTTCCCCCTCTGCGTTAAATGACACCGTCCA
>SXGT01798307.1_pt1 | contig 13419 bp, 12 predicted proteins | sample 3176221 | NCBI WGS metagenome assembly SXGT01 (sample SAMN11356862, study PRJNA531348) | freshwater metagenome | isolation source: freshwater sample F1-120 | place: China: Fuxian Lake, Yuxi | collected 2017-12-25
GGTGACGGAATGCATCACCGGTCTTGATCTCGTCGAGTTGATGATCCGCGTCGCAGCGGGCGAGAAGCTGCCATTCAAGCAGGAAGAAATCCCGATGAACGGCTGGGCGATGGAATGCCGCATCAACGCGGAAGATCCCTTCCGTGGCTTCCTGCCCTCCACCGGCCGTCTCGTCAAGTTTGGGCCGCCCGCCGATGAAGCGGGCCACGTACGCGTCGATACCGGCGTCTATGAAGGTGGCGAAATCTCGATGTTCTACGATTCGATGATCGCCAAGCTGATTGTGCACGGCCCGACGCGCGACAGCGCCATCGCCCGCATGCGCGATGCGCTGAACGGCTTCGTGATCCGTGGCGTGGCCAGCAACATCTCCTTCCAGGCCGCGCTGATGCAGCATCCGCGCTTCCTCTCGGGCAATTTCAACACCGGGCTGATCGCCGAGTCGTATCCCAAGGGTTTCGATGCCTCGATGGTGCCGCATGACGATCCGGCGCTGCTGGTCGCCGTCGCGGCGGCCATGCACCGCCAGTACCTCGCCCGCAATGCGGCAATCAGCGGCCAGATGCCCGGCCACGAGTACAAGCCGGGTGCCGATTTTGTCGTGCGTCTGGAGGACGGCACCGATCACGAAGTTATCGTGGTGGCCAAGGACGGCGGCTGGGATGTGACGTTTGGCGGCGAGCATTACGCCATCCGCACCGATTGGCAGTTCGGCGAAGCGCTCTATCAGGGCACCATCAACAACGAGCCTTTCTGCATGCAGGTGGAGCGGCGCGGGCTGAAATACCGCCTGTTCCATTGGGGCACGCAGGCCGACATCATGGTCATGACGGCGCGCGCGGCGCATCTGCAGTCGCTGATGCCGCACAAGGCGCCGCCGGATACCAGCAAGTTCCTGCTCTCGCCGATGCCCGGCCTGCTCACGCAGGTGGCCGTTACCCCCGGTCAGGAGGTCAAGGCCGGCGAGGTGCTGGCCAAGATTGAAGCGATGAAAATGGAGAACGTGTTGAAGGCGGAACGCGACTGCGTCGTCGATGCCATTCTCGCCAAGGCGGGCGAGAGCCTGTCGGTCGATCAGCCGATCATCGGGTTCAAGTAGCATCAATTCTCGGCGCTGGCGACGATCTGCCGTCCTGCCAGCGCCGACTTTTCCCTATCTGGACGGACTTTTCCGTCCTCTTCAAGCAATATCCCCCATAAAACCATAGTTAGACTCAGTACACACGGTAATATGCTCGGAATATGGCTTTTTGGAAAAAACTGGCATCAGGTGATGGATGGACATCGGTGATTTTCGGCACCGATCGCATCGTCGTTGCCGATGTGCTGCGGCGCGCGGGTGCGCGGCCGCAGGTGCGCGCCTGCGACAGTTTTGCCCGCGATGGCGGCGAAGTGGACGCCCTGAAACGCCTGAAGAATTCCAGGCGGCTCGACCGCAATCGCTGCACCACGCTGCTCTGGCATGGTCAGTACCAGTTTCTGCAGGTCGATGCACCAGACAACGCCAAGGACATGCCGCACGAGGAGTTGCGCGAGGCGATGCGCTGGCGGATCAAGGAAATGGTCGATTTCCCCATCGAAACGGCGGGCATCGATGTCATCGTGATCCCGACCGTGGGCTCGCACAGTCCGCAGTTGTGGGTGGTCGTCGCTAACCGTGACGCCCTGCGGTCGCGCGTGCTTTTGTTCCAGGACTCGAAAATTTCCCTGCAAGCGATCGATATTCCCGAGCTGGCGCAGCGCAATCTTGCCGCTCTGTTCGAAGAGCCCAATCGGGGCCTGGCGGTGGTGGCCTTTGATAGCAAGGGCGGGCGTCTGACGATCAGCTATCAGGGCGAGCTGTACACGGTGCGTTATCTCGATGTCAGCGGTCCCGAACTAGCCAGCGCGCAAGGAGAGACGCAATTCGAACGGGTGCTGCTCGATATCCAGCGCACGCTGGACAACTTTGACCGCAACTACAGCGCCATTCCCCTGAGTCGCCTGCTGGTCGGCCCCCTGCCTGGTGGCGAGCGCTTCGTCGAGTACCTCGCCGCCAACTTGTCGCTGCCGGTGGCCAGTGCCAATCTATCCGATGTGCTGGATCTGGATACGGTACCAGCGCTGACAGAGGTGTCGGCACAATATGAAAACTGGCGTGCGTTGGGCGCCGCTTTGAGAGACTGAGTGCGAGACTAGACTATGGCCCAGCACATCAACCTCTACGATCCCGCCCTGAAAAGAAAGCGCGATTGGATCGCGCTCGGGAACGTGGTAATCAGCGGCGTGATTCTGGCCACCGCGGTAGGCGCCCTCGGCATGGCGGAGCGCAGCACCTTGCCGGCGCTGACGGTACAGTCCGCATCGGTCGAAGCGCAGCTGAAAGCCATGCGCGACCAAGTAACGGCGATGGGTCAGCGCGCGGCGACCCGCAAGCCCGATCCGCAACTTGAACTGGAGCTGGCGGCCAAACGCCAATTGTTGTCGATGCGCGGCGAAGTGCTGGCGACCCTGCGCAGCAGTGTTGGCCCCAACGCTGACTCCTACGCGGAATACCTGCGTGGCTTTGCCCGCCAGACCCTGAGCGGCTTGTGGCTGACTGGTTTCACCGTCAACACCGCTGGCAGTGGCATGGAGATTCGCGGAAACACCACCGATCCGTCGCTGATCCCCGAATACATCCGCCGCCTGAACAAGGAAAGCGCCTTTCAGGGACAAACGTTTGCGGCGCTCAAGCTTGATCGCCCAGCGGCCAAAGGGGCCACTGCGGCAACGGCCGCCGCGCCGCCTTGGCATGAATTCATGCTGATCCCGACACTGGATGGCAAGGCAACGACGCAAGCGGATAACCGCAGTGCCGTCCTGTCAGCGCCGACTTTTGCAGCGAACGCCGGCGGAGGTGCCGGCTGATGGCGAGCGTACAGGGACTCAAGCAATGGCGACAAACCTGGCAGGGATGGGCGCAGCGCTTTGCCGCCCTGCAGCCGCGCGAAAAATATCTGGTCATCGGCGCCATGCTGTTTGCCATCCTGTTTGGCGGATATTCCTTCTGGATCGAGCCGGCCCAGTTGCAAAAGGCCCGCCTGACCAAGGCGATTGCCCAGCAGCAAGGGGAACAGGCCGAGTTACAGGTGCAGCTCCTGACGCTGGTCAAGCAAGACAGCGATCCCGATTCCGCCAATCGTGCCGCGCTTGCGCAAGTGCAACAGGCGCTGGTCGACGCCGATCGCGATATCCATGGTTTTGATGGCGTGCTGGTCTCGCCTCAGCAAGCCCCGGTGCTGTTGCAATCCTTGCTCGGCCGGCATCGCGGCCTGACGCTGGTGAGTCTCGCGACTTTGCCGCCGCAGCCCCTGATTGCCCCACCGGCCGAGAAAAAGGTACCCGAGGGGAAATCGGCAGAAGCGAAGTCGCCACCCGAGGCACTGCCCGCCGCAGGCAGCAACATCTTCAAGCATGGCATCGAGATCAAGATTGCCGGCAGTTACAACGACCTGCTCGCCTACGTGAATGCGCTAGAAAGCGGCCCACAAAAACTGCTCTGGGGCGGCATGAACCTCAGTAGCCAATACCCTGTCAGCGAACTGACTCTGACCGTTTACACCCTGAGTCTGGAGTCGATATGGCTCACGGTCTGATGTTGCGTCTGATGCTCGCCCTCCCCTTCCTGCCGGCAGGCTCGGCCCAGGCTCAGCTGGCGGACCCAACGCGCCCTCCGGCCCAGGCAGTTGAGCGAGCCGGGGATGCCACGAGTGCCGCGGCACCCCCGGCAGCTACCGGGCTGCAATCGGTCATTCTCAACCGCAACGGCAAGGGGCGGCCTGCTGCAGTCATCAACGGTGAAGTCGTGCAACTGGGTGGCAAGGTCGGCGAGGCCCGTCTCGTCAAGGTGGCAGAGGATCATGTCGTGCTGCTCGGCACGGAGGGTCGCGAAACCCTGCGGCTGATGCCGGCGGCAGAGAAGGTGATGAAAGTTGGTGCTGGCAAGACAGCCGGGGTGATCGGTATGAATGCCATCATAGGAGAGAAGAAAAAGTGAAGCATGTAATCCTGCTTTCCTCGGCCCTGTTGCTCGCCGCCTGTAACGCTTCTCCACCGTTTCCCGATCTCGTACGCGAGCGCATCGATGCAGAGTTTGCCGATGCCGCGACGAAGCGCAAAACCAGCAAATCAGCTGAGGCTAGCATGCTGATGCCGCTGACGGTCGAGATGCCGCAGCATGAAAATGGCAGTGGCGAGAATCGCTTCGATCTGTCGGTGGTCAATGCACCAGCCGTGCAAGTCTTCATGGCGATTGTCACCGGCACCAAGTACAACATGCTGGTGGGGCCAGAGGTGACCGGCACCATCACGGTAAATCTCAAGGATGTCAGCATCAAGGAAGCGCTGGAGGCGATTCGTGAGCTCTACGGCTACGAGTTCCACATCAAGGGCAACCGCATTTCCATCCAGCCGAATACGCTGCAGACACGCGTGTTTCAGGTGAATTATTTGGCGATGCAGCGCAAAGGAGACTCGACGCTGACCGTGGGATCTGGCGCACAGAGTACAAACCAGAGCCAGGGTGGGTCTGGCGGGCAGTCATCACAAGGAATTGGGGGGCAGCAGACGCAACAAAGCTCATATGACCCATCGGGTAGTAATGTCAGGACAGACAACAACATCGATTTTTGGGTTGAACTTAAGAACACGCTTGAAACGCTGGTCAAGGATGGCAATCCTGCGGCGACAACTGAAGGGGAAGGCCCCAAAGTGGTTGTCAACAAAGTGTCGGGTACCGTTGTCGTGCGTGCCCGTCCGCGGGACTTGCGTTTGGTGGAGGAGTATCTGAACGCTTCAAAGTTGTTTGTGCAGCGCCAGGTCATGCTGGAAGCGAAAATTATCGAGGTACGGCTGAAGGAAGGAACTCAGTCAGGGATTAATTGGGGTTCGTTTGGTGGGGCAAATAATCGATTCGCAGCAGGGGTTGCCCAGCCGGGTGCGGTGTTGCGCACTTCACCAGGCATCCCCCTCACGACCAGTACGCAACCCGCTGTGGATGCTGCCAATCGATATGACGATATCTATTCAAACAGTGGAACATTTGTTGCCGGCAAGTCAGGTCTGATTGCCGCCTCGGCGCTGGGTAAAGGATTCGTCGGCTTGGCTTTCCAGGCGGCCAACTTCGCCGCTTTGCTGAACTTCCTGGAGACACAGGGCGCGGTATCAGTGCTTTCGAGTCCTCGCGTGGCGACGCTCAACAATCAAAAGGCAGTTCTCAAGGTAGGTACCGATGAGGTTTATGTATCAGGATTTACCATGAATGCATCCGGGGCTGTCAGCAGTGGAACAACAGCGGCAGCGACGACGACCTCAGTGCCAAGTCCGCAAACGGCGCGTCTTTTCTCGGGCATTTCGCTGGATGTCACGCCGCAGATTGATGAAGAAGGTAATATCGTCCTGCATGTCCATCCGGCCATCAGTACGGTGCGAGAAGTGCAGAAGACCTTCAACCTGGGTACGGCAGGCATTGTGACGCTGCCGCTGGCTTCGCGAGAGGTCAACGAAACGGACAGCATCGTGCGAATCCAGGATGGCAATATCGTCGCCATTGGTGGCATGATGAACCAGTATTTCGCTTCAGACCGCTCCGGATTGCCCGGTACGCTTCATTCTTCCGCTGGCACATTGGCTGGCCAGCGCGGATCGGAAACGGTCAAGTCGGAGATGGTCATTCTGCTCAAGCCGACCATTATTGGTGATGATCGCGCCTGGGTAAATGAGATCGAGCAAAGTGCAGAGCGTGTGCGCAATTTCAACCTGCCGCCGCTGGCTGTGCCGGTCCAGTAAGCTGCATGTACCTTGCCCATTTCGGGGTGACGCAAATTCCGTTCGGCATCACGCCCGATACGGAATTCATCTATCCGAGCCGCAGTCACCTCGAAGGCCTTAACCTCCTGCACTTTGCGCTGGAGAGCGGAGAGGGCTTCATCAAGGTGGTCGGCGAAATCGGTACCGGCAAGACACTGTTGTGCCGCAATTTCCTCGGCGAACTGGGGCCCAACTGGAAGGCAGCCTATCTGCCCAATCCGCAAATGGAGCCGCGGGCCTTTCTGCACGAAGTGGCAGATGACCTGGGGACGGCGGAAGGCGAGCCTGATACAGCGCACGTCATCAAGCGCCTTAACCGTCGCTTACTTGATCTGGCACGGGCCGGCAAGCAGGTGGTGATTTGCATCGACGAAGCGCAAACCATGCCGCGTCTGACGCTGGAAAGCCTGCGCCTCTTGTCCAACCTCGAAACCGAAAAGCGCAAGCTTTTGCACATCGTCCTTTTCGGCCAGCCCGAGTTGGACGAGATGATCAATGCGCACTCCGCGCGTCAATTGAAGCAGCGCATTGCCTTCAGTCATCAGCTGCTGCGCTTCGATACCGACGAGGTCGGCAACTATATCGAGCAGCGTCTGCGCATCGCCGGCCACGGTGGCGAGCCGATTTTTCAGCCCGCTGCCGTCAAGGTCATGTCGCATGCCTCGGGCGGCACACCGCGACTGATCAATATTCTCGGACACAAGTCCCTGTTGGCGGCCTTTGGCGAAGGGCGGGCACAAGTGATGGCCCATCATGTCCGTGCGGCTGTCGAAGACACGGAAGGCGCGATCCAGACGCGGCGCTGGTGGCCTTGGTGAGGAGGCAGGAATGAGCGTCATCAACCAGATGCTGCGCGATCTCGACGCCCGCGCGGCGAGTGATCAAGAGCGTGCCGGCCTGCCATCGCGCATGCGCACCTTGCCGCCAGGCGGGCTGGTGCGGCGGCAAAGCCTGCGCGTGTTGGTGATCGGCATGGGCGCCGGAGCACTGCTGATGGCGATGGCGATGGTGCTGTTGCGTGCGGCGCCTGCTCCCAGTGAGATGCCAGTGGTGACCCCCCCCCCTGCTGCACCTGCGGCGCCAGTTGCCGTCCCGCCAGCGCCGACTTCTGCGGTCTCCATGGTACAAAGTGTGCCGGTCGCACCGGCTGACGTCGCCGAGATGAAACTTTCGATGCTGGTGGGCCAGGCGCAGCCGAAGCCGTCGGTCATCCCAGCGACAGAATCTTCATTACCGTCGCAACCAAAAACACTGCCGGACGAAAAGCCGGGCGCGGTACCCCCCGCCGCCGTGCCTAAGTCGGTGTCTGCCCATATGCCCACGTCTCAAGTGATAGCCGAAGAGGCCCAAATTGACAAGCGCCTCAAGGGCGGACAGGGGCGCGAACTCGCCGAAGCGGAATATCGCAAGGCCATGCAGGCCGTCAAACGCGCTGACAATGAAGCTGCATTGCCCTTGTTCAAGCGCGCCTTGGAGCTTGATCCTGAACTGGCACGCGCGCGCCAGGGTTATCTGTCCGTGTTGGTCGCGGCCAGGCGTTGGGAGGTGGCGCGTCAGGTGGCCGAGCAGGGACTTAACCTGGATCCGACACAGAGCAGTTGGGCCAACATCGTCGCTCGCCTGCAGTTCGAGCAGGGCGATGCGGCGGGCGCCGTGCAGACACTCGAACGCTTTGCCGTCCACGCGTCACACGACGCCGACTATCAAGGATTGTTTGCTTATCTTTTGCAGAAGCAGCAACGCCCAACCGAGGCGGCCGAGCGCTTCAGGGCCGCCTTGCAGGTGCGCCCCAATGAAGGTCGTTGGTGGTTTGGCCTGGGCCTGTCACTGGAGCAGGCTGGCGACGGTGCCGCGGCGAAGGAGGCCTATGCCAAGGCCAAGATAGTGGGCAATCTTCCCCCCGACATGGCCTCGACAGTCGAGCATAAACTCAGATAGCGCTTTTTACCGCACGCGCAGCGACCCAGTTCGTGACCCGGATTGCGCCACGATCTTTGAGGGTGCGGGCAATGGCGTCGAGCGTGGCACCCGTGGTCATCACGTCATCGACAACGATGATGGATTGTCCAGAAAAGTCGCTGGTAGAGAAAAAGGCGTGGCGCACATTATTTTTGCGTGCACGCCAGGGCAGCAGGCTTTGCGGCGGCGTATCGCGTGCGCGGGTCAGGCTGGAGTCATCCAGCCGTAGCGCGAGGACTTTGGCCAGCGGCCGGGCTAGTTCGAGTGCCTGGTTGAAGCCGCGTTCGCGCAGGCGCTGGTGCGAGAGCGGCACCGGCAGGATGATGGTGCCATCGACGGGAGCATCGATTAGCATGCGGCTGGCCAAAAAGTCGGCGCTGGCAAAACGGCGAAAAGCGTGGTCACCGCCTGTGCCCTGACCGAATTTCAGCAGGTGGATCAGGGCGTCGAGCGGGTAGCCGTAGCGCCACACGGCATGTGTGGCATCGTAGGCGGGCGGATGGGCGAGACAGGCACCGCAAGCGGGTGCCGGGAAGGCCAAGGGCGTGGCGCAGATCGGGCAGCGCGGTGTCGCGAGGCGCGGCAGGTCGTCCAGACAGCCTGGACAGACCGCGGCAGCGCCGCTCGCCATGCCACAAAGCAGACAGGCGTGCGGCCACAAGCTGTGAAAAATTGACAAGCGCGCGCGCATTACGGATGATCGGCCGATGACATTGCAAAAGAAGTTTGCCCAAGCGGCTGCATCCTACGACAGCGCGGCCGTTCTGGCGCGCGAGGTGGGACGCCGCCTGGGGGAACGTCTCGATTGCGTGCGACTGGCGCCGCAACGAATGGCCGACGTGGGCTGTGCCACAGGCGATGGCATCGCCGACTTGCAGCGACGCTACCCTACCGCACTGCCGCTGGCGGTGGATTTCGCCCAGCCGATGCTGGCGGCCGTGCGGGCGCGCAGCGGCTGGTTAACTCGACTGCGGGGCCGGCAGGTGCGACTTGTCAATGCCGATGTGCGGATCTTGCCTTTGGCGAGCGGCAGCCTCGACCTGGTGTGGTCCAACCTGATGCTGCACTGGCTTGAGCCTGCGGGCCTGCAGGCGGCCATCCGTGAATTGCATCGCGTGTTGGCGCCAGGTGGCTTGCTGCAGTTTGCGCTGCTCGGCCCCGATACCCTGAAGGAATTGCGGACGGCTGGGGCGCCGATTCATGCTTTCCAGGACATGCACGACATTGGCGATCTGCTGGTGGCGGCTGGTTTTTCAGATCCGGTGATGGAAATGGAAATGCTGACGCTGACCTATCGCAGCCCGCGCCCCTTTCTCGCCGACCAGCGTCATCTTGGTGTGCGCGATGCATTGTTGGGCCAGCTTTCCTGGCAACGCTGGCGTCAGGTCTTGGCGGCCTGGCCGCGAGTCGATGGGGTGTTGCCTGCACGCTTCGAGATTATCTATGGACATGCCTGGAAGCTGGTCGCGCCCGTTCCGGCTACGCGGCCGGAGACGCTGGCGGTGATGCGGTTTCATCCCCCTCGCGCCCGTCGTCCAACAACGTCAACAGGTGGTCAATAAGCGCGCGCAGACGGGCCGGACGGTAGGGATGGGATAGCAGGTGACGCGGGTCATTCAATTGCGTGTCAGGCGCCGGCCCCGGATGAATCAGCAGGGCGGGTAGCGGTTCGCCGGCGGCGGCATCGAGGCGATCCAGTGCGGCGAGGCATGCCGCGAGACCGCCTAGACCCTTCGTTTCGGTAATCACCAGCGCAGGCGCACCGAGGTGGGCGATCAGGGCCAAGGCGGTATCGATACTGGGGGCGAGCGTGGGCGAAAGTTCCCATCCATCGATCTGGTCGTTGGTGGCTTCGTCGGTGGCCAGCAGCAGAATCCAGTTCTGCTCGACGTCGAAGGTCTTTGCCGGGGCAGTGGGTGTGATGGCGAAGGGAACCGTCAGGCTGAAGCAGGAGCCCCGCCCAACGCGCGAGCGCAGGTTCAGGGGATGGCCGAGCAGGTCGGCGGTGCGGCGCACGATGGCGAGGCCGAGGCCGAGACCCTTGCTCGGGTCGCGCTCCGGGTTGTCGAGTTGCATGAGTTCTTCGAAGACTCTCGCCTGCTGATCGTCGGGGATGCCGATGCCGGTGTCCCATACCTCAATGCGCGCATGGGTGACCCCGCGCCGGCAGGCAATCAGCACGCCGCCATGCTGTGTGTAGCGCAAGGCATTGCTGACCAGGTTAATCAGGATGCGATTGAGCAGGGACGGATCCGTCTGCAGCCAGCAATCAGATACGCGCTGGCGCAAGGCCAGATGCTTGGCTCGCGCGATCGGATCGAATTCCTCAGTCAGGGTGGCAATAACATCGCTGGCTCGCACAGGGCGCGGGTTGGTGCGATAGACGCCACCGGACAGGCGCGAGTAGTCGAGCAGTTCGTCGAGCATCTGCTGCAGGTTCTTGACCGCGTGGGCGAGCTGTTCGATGCGCGGCAACAGCGGGCTTTGGCGCGCATCGCGTTCCAGCCGGGTGACGAACAGTCCGAGAGCATGCGCCGGTTGGCGCAGGTCGTGACTGGCGGCGGCGAAGAAGCGGCTGCGCGATTCGGCCGCTTGAGCGGCGGCATCGCGCTCGGCGCGCAACGAGGTGGTGGCCTCGTTGATGCGATGCATCAGGTCATCCTGGGTTTGCGCGACGGCGTCGGCCATGCTGTTGATGCCCTGTGCCAGTTGGCCCAGTTCGTCGGGACCGGTATGCTGTGCCCGCCGGCAGGGGCGATTGCGGCCGATGCTCTCGACAACGGCACTGATTTCGCCGAGTGTGACAATCAGGCCGCGCGCCAGGCCCAGCGCCAGCAATATGCCGAGGAGCAACATGCCCAGCGCGATGGCGATGGCCTGAAACGCGTAATGACGCACCTGTGCCTGAACACTTTCCGTGGAAACTAGCACGATCAACTGGCCGACCAGCGGGACGTCCTGCTCCGGCATCGAGAACAGGTCGTGCTCGTCGGCTTGTGTTGAGCGGATCGGTTGGGCATGCCAGTGGTTATGGGTAGCGTAGGGCATGCTGGGTGGCTCAAAGCTAGAGTAGAGCCGGTCTGCCTCAGGAAGGTCCGAAACCGGGATGGTGCTGGTGATGACCGCTCCTTCGGGGGTGAGGAAAGCGGCCGCGAGGATGTCCGGTTCGCTGAGAGCCAGTTCGAGTTGCCGCTGCAGCCCCCCGATGTTGCCGGCGAACAGGTTGAATTCGGCGATGGCGGCTATCTGGCGGGCCATCGCCGCGATGCGCCGATGTTGCGATTCGATGGCGCTTTGCCACTGGCCGATCACCAGCACGCCGGTGACGAGTATGGCGACCAGCACGGCGGGTGCCAGCGCTGCCAACAGGATGCGGTCACGAATGCCAAGATGCTTCATGCCTGCATCATACCTGCAGGATTAAACCGAGCGCAAAAACAAAAGGGGTGGCTGTCAGCCACCCCTTTGGGCGTGAAACGTGAATAGCGTGTTGCTCAATGCAGACCGGCGATATAGTCGGCCACAGCCTTGATCTCCGCATCGGTCATTTTGATGGCGACCATCTGCATCATCCGGTTGGGGTCGTTGGCACGCTCGCTGACGCGGAAGCCCTTCAACTGCGCTTCGGTGTACTCAGAGAACTGACCGGCCAAACGGGGATACTGGGCGGGCAGGCCGGCACCGGCGGGACCGTGGCAGGCGGCGCAAGCGGGCAGACCCTTGCTGGCATCACCGGCACGCCAGATCTTCTGGCCCAGTGCGAGGGCCTCGCGATCCTTCATTTCGCCACCGGTTTGTTTCTGGGCAGCGAAGTAGGCCGCAAAATCCTTCATCTGATCTTCGGTGTAGGGCGCGATCATGCCGTTCATGATGGGGTTGACGCGCTCGGACTTGCCGTCAGGACCAGCCTTGAAGTTTTTCATCTGCTTGAATAAGTACTGGGCGTGCTGACCTGCCAATTTGGGGTTGGCCGAGGTCAGGCTGTTGCCATCGGGGCCATGGCAGGCACCACAGACCGCCGAAGCAAGTGGCTGGCCTTTGGCGGCGTCACCCTGATAAGGGGCGGACTTGGCGGCGTCGCTCGCCTGAGCGGCAGCAGACAGTACCAAAGTGGCAGAGGCGGCAACGGTAATTACCGTCAGGCGCGAAAAATGTGACGAAAAACGAATCATCGTGAGGCTCCCGAAGAACAGCGCGATTTGCAAACGCGCTATTCTATATCAGCTTCCCTTCATGTTGCGACTCCCTATCCTCACTTTCTAATGACATCCAACCTGTTTCGTCACGCCGAATTCGAAATTTCTGTTGCCGATCCCTACATGCTCCCGCAGGCCGGCGGGGCAGAGATTGCCTTTGCCGGACGTTCCAATGCCGGCAAGTCCTCCGCCATCAACACCCTGGCTGACCATACGCGTCTGGCTTATGTTTCCAAGACGCCGGGGCGCACCCAGCTGATCAACCTGTTCCGCCTGAAGAATGGCGCCGCGATGGTCGATCTGCCCGGTTATGGTTATGCCCAAGTGCCTGAAACCGTGCGCCGCCAATGGCAGGGTCTGCTGGAACATTACCTGACGCGGCGCGAGGCGCTGGTCGGCCTGGTGCTGATCATGGATGCGCGCCGCCCCTTTACCGAGCTTGATCGGAAGATGATTGGCTGGTTCGGTGAAACCGGCAGACCGATCCATTGCCTTCTGACCAAGGCCGACAAGCTGACGCGCCAGGAGCAGGCCAAGACCTTGGCGGAGGCACGCCAATGGGTGAAAAATGAGGCCAGCACCAACTTTCCCGGCGCAACTTTTACGTTGCAACTGTTCTCAAGCCTGAAGAAGACTGGGATCGAAGAAGCCGAGAAAGTGATTGGCGCATGGCTGGAAGGGCCGGAAAAGAAATGACCCCTGGCTAAAGGGGAGAAAGCCAGGGGCCAAATGCCCCGATGATCACCGGGGCACCCGCTCAGGGAGGAAAAGCGGGGGAGGTCACCCTCCATACTTTATGATAGGTATTCGACCAAAAAGTTCAAGTAATTTTTGAAAGATAAGACCATGATTATAAAAGGTGTATTTCCCGGTACCCGGATGCGTCGCATGCGCCGTGATGAGTTTTCGCGACGCCTGATGCGTGAAAACACGCTGACGGCGGCCGATTTCATCTACCCGGTGTTTGTGCTGGAGGGCAAGAAAAAAGTCGAGAAAGTCTCCTCGATGCCCGGCGTGGAGCGCATGACGCTCGACCGTCTGTTGCCGGTGGCCGAAAAGGCCCTGAAACTGGGCATTCCGGCGCTGGCGTTGTTCCCGGTGATCGACACCGGCAAGAAAACCCCGGGCGCCGAAGAGGCCTGGAACCCGAAGGGTCTGGTGCCCACTGTGGTGGCCAAGCTCAAGAAAGAGCTTCCGGAACTGGGCATCATCACCGATATTGCCCTCGATCCCTACACCAGTCACGGTCAGGACGGACTGATCGACCCGGCCGATCCGACCGGCTATGTGATGAACGATGAAACCATTGCAGCGTTAGTGAAGCAGGCACTCACTCATGCTAAAGCCGGTGCCGATGTTGTGGCACCATCGGACATGATGGACGGCCGCATCGGTGCCGTCCGCGCGGCGCTGGATGCCGACAAACACATCCATA
>SXGT01839700.1_pt1 | contig 13419 bp, 8 predicted proteins | sample 3176221 | NCBI WGS metagenome assembly SXGT01 (sample SAMN11356862, study PRJNA531348) | freshwater metagenome | isolation source: freshwater sample F1-120 | place: China: Fuxian Lake, Yuxi | collected 2017-12-25
ACCTACGGGCCGCACACGCTGGAGAGCTTCAAGGTGTGGACCGACGAGGTATCGGATCCGACGCTGCCGACGGCTTGAGCGGGAGTCGCGTTCGCCTCGCAGTTGACTCCGGTGGATGCGCGCTGCGCTGCTCAAATCGTCCGGCTGCGAGTGACCAAGGGCTTGATGAGGGCCCTCTCCGCCGGCTGAAACTCGTTCTTTCACCCGCTCGCGCCATTGCGGACCCTGCAGGCAACGCGATAAAAGCCGAAATACGGGATCGGCAAGGCGAGGGTGGATAGGGCCATGTTATGGGCATCAGAACGGATTTATTGAGGCGACTTCGCGATCCTCGTGGCCAGGGGATCGACAAGGGGTGGGCCGGGCGCAGTCTGGAGGGTTCACTCCGCCGTGTGCTGATGGTTGCCATGGCCACTTGGCAGGGCGTCGTAATGCTGGCGGCCCTCTGGTCGCTCGGTCTGGGGGAGGCCGGCCTCGTCGTAGCAGCGAGCCACTTGGTGGCGGTCGGCGTCGCGCTGGCGGTGCTACGGTTCGGTCGTGGGCAAATGATGTTGATCCTCGGTACATGGTGCCTCTTCGTCGTGGACTGGGCCGCTTCGCCGACGCCGGAAAGCACGTTGTTGTTCGCGGCGTGCTGGATGTGCAATCTCAATGGCGCCTTGCCCGCGTTTTTGCTCCATGGGAAGGCATCGTGGTGGGCGCCGCTAGGGGCGGCCCTGGTAGTGCCGGCCTTAATGGTCGTTGCGCACCCGGATTGGGTGGCCCATCCCCTCGTGTCCGGTGTTTTTGTAACCACGATCGCGATCACGGTGGCGACGCGCATCGGCCTCTCCTATCTGGTGGATTACACCGAGGGCGTTGACGCGGAGACCCGCGCGCTGGGCGATACGACAGCCTCACTGACCATTCGCAAGGCCGCCACGCATCAGGCCGCTGAGGATGCCCGTGTCCTTCACGACACTGCCATCAACACACTGGGCGCTGTCGCTAACGGCGGCGCTGCTGTCGCCGACCTCGATGCAGTCCGCCAGCGTTGCATGGCGGACATTGCGGCCATCGAAGCTCTGCGATCCGGCACCGGCGATGACATGGCGACCCCGCTCGGATTTCGAGACCCCACTCGTCCAGTGGGTATTCGGCTTCGATACGTCGGCCTGTCTGATGACGAATTGAAACGTGTGGAGGCCTTGCTGCCCCCGCGCGTGACACGTGCTCTGAGACGGGCAGTCGCTGAGGCAGTGCAAAATGCGGCCAAGCATTCTGGTGCCGGAGAGGCGGTTGTGTCGATTACGCAAGCTGCCGGCACTTTGCGGATAGCGGTCAGCGATGCGGGGGTGGGTGTCCAGGTAGGCCTGCGTCAAGGTAGTGGGATCGAGCGTTCGATCCTGGCGCGTGCCCACGAGTCCGGTATTCGGGCCACCATCGACAGCGCCCCGGGGCAGGGCACCACCGTGACGCTCGACTACGCATATGAAGAGGCCTCGGAAGATGCGCGCTCGGCCGCCGAAGGGCGGGCGGAGGGCGCCAGTATCGGGGATCTCGTCCATCAGCTTCGTTCGCGAGCGGTGTTCGCGTTGTCGGCCGGACTTGTGGGGGTTGGTATCGTGCTCGCAGCCTTGAATCATCCGGGTAAGGCCACGCCCGAGTGGTTGATGGTGGCTGTGGTTGCGGTCGCATGCTGGCTAGCATGGCGAGAAAGGAATCGCGCGCGTCTATCCCTGGGGGCCGTGATCAGCCTGATTGCGGCGGGACCGGTTGCCTTCGTCTTGTCGGCATGGTCGGTTGGGTTCGGTCAGGTCGATCCTATTCTCTGGCAGGCCATTGCACCCACCGGGCCGCTGCTTGCATTGCTGATCGTGCCGCTGCCGCGAACGGTGAAGATTCTGGGCTTTGCAGCCTATACGCTGACCGTGGCGGCGATGGCTGCGGTCCCCAGTGAGTTGGAGGCTACCTACGTCACGCTGGTCGCCGGGCTTGTCGGCGTTGGCCTGGTTGCGGGTGTCGTGAGCTTTGTTCGCAGTCTGGCGGATGTCGCGACTCGGGCTCACCGCGAACAGCAAGAGGCTTTCAAGGTCGGCGTGGAGTTGGCGGCCGTCGAGGCTGCCGCGGAGGCCCGCCAGCGCTGGCGTGAGGCGGGTCTGGATGCATCAGTCAATCTTTTGCGCATCATTGGTGATGGCCGCGCGGACCCGAAAGACCCAGCGATCCGGCAGCGCTGTGCCGAGGAAGAGGCCTTCTTGCGGCAACTCTCTCTGCTGAACCCTGCGCTGATACAGATGGGCACCTGGTTTGCGCGCGCACTCAACGCTTCACGATTGAGAGGGGTGGGACTCACCGTGCGCACTGGCGCTACGGATGCGGCGGCAGATGACGCACAGCAGTTGGGCGGCACGCTGCTGAACGTGGTCGATGCGATGCCGCCCGGGACGAATCTGACGACAGCATTCTTCGCCACGACGGGCGGGCTGACCATGACGCTGGTCGCGGCGACACCCCATCTAATCTCGGCACTGAGTGGCGATGGACCTCGGATGAAAGTCCGCAAGCTGCAAACCCTCGGCGAACAGGATCTCGCTGAACTCGTTCTGGAAGGAAGAGCGTCATGAACAATCCCGCACCCGAATTGGGCCAGGCCCCGCGTACGCATCAGTGGACGGTCGCCGTGGTCGAGGACCACCTGCTTCAGCGCAAGCGCACGGAGGAGCTGGTGGCCGCGCAGCCAGGGCTGAGGTTGGCCTGGTCCGGGGAGACCTTGCCCGCGTTCCTGACATGGGTACAGAGCGTGCGCGAAGAGGAGCGTCCCCATCTGCTGCTGCTCGACTTGATGGTCGAGCGAGGCCCCGCTGCCACTCCTGAACAGATCGAGACGGTGATCCGTGCGGGCATCCAGGTCCTCGTCATCTCGGCACTGGCTTCGCCCGCGCTGATCCGTCGCGTGATCCGTACCGGGGTGGGCGGCATCGTCGGCAAACGCGACTCCGAGGCCGACATCGTCGCCGCCATCTGGACGGTGCTGGGACGCGGCCACTGGATGAGCCCGGAACTGGCGAGCGTCATCGCCGGCGACGAGCAGCGTCCCGCGCTCAGTGAGCAGGAGGAGCGGGTGCTGGTGCTGTATGCCTCGGGCCTGACACTCGACGGCGTTGCCGAGGCACTGGGCATCAAGGCCGACACCGCGAAGAAGTACCTGAGTCGGGTCAAGGTGAAGTACGCCGATGCCGGCCGACCCGTCACCACGAAGCTCGAGCTCAACGAGGCCGCGCGACAGGATGGCTTGCTCGGGACCTGAGGTAGCCGATCGCGCTGCGCGCGGCTATGCGTAGCGTCCCGTCTCAGGACGATTCACGCCGGGACCGCAGTTCGGTCCTGAAGGCCGACGGGCTTTTGCCGGTCCATCGATAAAAGGTATGAGAGAACGCGGAGAGATCCGAGTAGCCCAGGCGGTAGGCGATCTGGGATAGGGACAGCGAGGGGTTCTGAAGCAAGGTGTGCGCGTAGTCCGTTCGGCAGTCCCTGATGATCGCCTGGTAACTGGTCTGTTCTCGTTCGAGGCGTATGCGTAACTGCCTTGGCGTCAGCCCCAGGATTTTCGCCAGGCGCCCCTGGGAGGGGGGCGCACCGATGCTGGACATGATGGCTTCCCGCGCGCGTTCCTGCAGCGGCGCGCCGCCAACCTGGCGCTCAGACCGCTCCTCGCAGGCAAGCACCACGCTGTTGAAGGTATCGACGTCAGCATGGGAGGTTGCGAGATTCAGCACGGCCCGCTTGAACGTCAGCGTGTTGGACCTGCCATTCGTATGCGGCATCAGCGGCAGGTATCTGCGGTAGCTCGCTTCCGCACCTTTTGAACTGGCGGTCAGCTCCAGCCGGGTGAGGTTGCCGTTGCGCCCGCTGTGGCGCGCGATTGCGGTTTCGATGGCCGCTGTACACGCAGCCACGATCAGCGCCTCGCCCCCGCTGTCGATGGGGCAGCGAAATCCGATAGTGAACCGGCCGTCTGATGCAGTTTCCTCGTACGAGAAGTCGAGGAGCGGCACCGCCAACGGGTGAGCGTCTGCAACGAACCTCAGTGCGGCGCCGACGGTGGGCGCGGTCAGCAAACCTAGAGACAGTGCGCCAAAGGCGGTTGCCGGCACGCGCCCGCCGATCAGGAAGCCGAGTTCGATGGCGTTCGGCACGCGCCCCAGTGCTGAGAACAGGGCGGCCGTTTGCCGGTGCTGATCGCCCGGCGCGGACTCCAGAATCCGGTGGAACATGCCATCGATCTGCGAACGGAGCGGATCCTCCTTCCGGAGATGCTGAGCGCAAAGTCTTCTCAACTTGACCCAGAACGAAGATGGGATCTGCATACCTGCCGACGGGCTATCACTTGAAGAGGACCAATCTCTGTCAAGTCACCCGCAGGTCGATGGCGGTCGTGAACCCGATTGACTTGCCCGACCGCAGGGCCAATCCCGGGCGCAACATGATCGCCGGTCCCGAACCTCCAGTAACCGGGCGAGGAAGCATCGCTGAAGCGATGCGGCCGCGGCAGGACTTTGAGCGGAATCTGCGATTTAACCAAAACAAGCTGTGATCAATGACGACCCGCAAATTACACGTCCGATCCCAAGATTCATGCTCCCCATTGCGAGGCATCTCTGCTGATCAATGACCTGTATATGGGGGTCATGCAGTGCTGGGCTGAAACCATCCCGATGCCTGCGCTAGCGGCACTTCTCCTCAGCATCCGCGCAACGACTCTGTAGGTTGATCGTCGGCGCGTCACTTTGAACAAGTAAACGCTGTCCGTGAACATTCCTGCTCTGCGAGTTCGCCAGTAACTTTGCCCGGCTAAAAGTTTCTGCGACCAAACTTTTGGGAAATTGGCGGGGGCACCAGGCTGCCAATGAAGATTTGGCCGTTCGCGAACAGCGAAGTGGCATCGTTGAGGCTGCGCCCTGGGAACCGCTCCGTTGCAATCGTGGATAACCAATGAATCTTTTAAATAGCGCTGTGCGCATCGTGCTTCTGGCGGCTGCAGGAGTGGTTCTGTCCCCGGTCTATGCGGCGACGACCACCTACACCGTCAACTCTTTGGTTGCGGGCGAGGCGGATGACAATGTCGGGGATGGCATCTGTCAGACCGCGACGGCGGGCGAATGCTCCCTGCGTGCTGCGCTGCAGGAGGCCAATGCGCTTCCGGTGTCCGTAGGCGACGACATTCGCATCGAGTTCGCGCCCTCGCTGAATGGCGACATTGTTCACAATGGCGCAACACCTCGGATGCTGGCAGACACGCTGGGCAATACGACGATCAACGACTACCTCGGCTTTGGTGCGTTTCTTCATGTCAATGCCCAGCGTCCCGTGACCATCGACTTTGGTAACCGCATCGGCGCGGTCCAGGTGACCGATAACGAATTCGCCATGCTCTACATCGAGTCAGACGACGTTGTGGTTGAGAACTTCCGAAACGATGTAGCAGCTGCAACCCCCGCTGGATCGGGCGGGGGCGGCTATAACGAAATGGCTGGGATCACGGGTGGTGCATCCGCGATTGTCATCGGCGGATCAAGGGTCACGGTGAGAAACGGCCTGACGCAAGATCCTGCGACTGTTGCCATGGAGTCCTGCATCAGCCTGATTGATGGAGCCAGTGATGTGCTCATCGAAGACTATTACTGCCGCAGTTCGGCACTGTTTGGAATCTATTTCGACGAGCGTGGAATTTACTCAAACATTACGCTCAATCGTTACGAAACTGAGGACGGCCGTGCCTTTGGTGATGTCTGGGCGGAATTTGGTGAGTCTGGTGATGCGGGCATCAAGACCACGATCAACGGACTGACCGTTACCGATTCGGAATTCCGCAGCAGTGGGATCGATGCGTCTATTTCGTTCCGTCGCGATACGGTCGTTAACAATTTGAGCATCGTAGGATCGCGCTTCCTGGGTGTGAATACCCCCGGAATCATCACGATACCTTCTGCTCAGCTTGGAACCGTTCTCATTGAAGACAACGTGTCAACGGCTACTGGATCGTTCTTCGGTACGGATGTCGACGTTGCTCATACCGGCATATTGACCATCCGCAACAACGTCCTGACCGGCAACCTCAGCGACGCGATTTTCCTGCAGTCGCCGACCAGCGGCACAGTGATTGAGAACAATCAGTTCCTCAACCAGCGTAGCGAAGGCAACGTGGCGGGTGTGCGCATTGCCACCGGTGCTTCCGGCACCAACAACGTCATCCGCAACAATCTCTTCAGCCAGGCTGAGCCTATCAACCGGTTTGCGATCTGGATGCGGGCCTGCCCCTCGGGTTGCGGCGTCGGCGGTCCAGGCGGCGGTGGCAGCACCGGCTGGTCGGTCGCGAACAATGCGGTCACGAATATTTTCGGCTCGGCTTTTGGCCCGATCTACAACGATGGCGACGGCGACACCCTCTTCAGCGGCAATACCTTTGGCGAAGGCACGCGCGGTGCGGTGATCGGTGATCCGGCACCGGAGAACGACGACTCGTTCTTCCTCGTCAACGCCGACCAGTTCTCCAACAACAAGATCCAGACCTGGCGTCCGAATGGCGCGGTCTACACCGGCAGCACGATTCGCGTGGCGGTGGCCCCGGTGGCGGAGCCGCGCGCCGGCAACACCGAGCCGACGGCGCCGGTGTCGATTGATGTGTACTACACCGCGACGGACAAGGCGGAGACTTATCTGGGCCGCATCCCGGGCACGCATTCTTCCGAGACCGTCTTCGAATTCACGTCCAACGCCACTAGCGGTGCGGTGCGCGCGCAGATCACGGATGCGCTGGGTCGCTCATCGCAGTATTCGGCCGCACAGGAAATCGTGCAGGGTCTGGATGGCGGCGCCGATGATGATATGGACGGCCTGCCCAACGGCGCCGAGTGCCTGATCAACCTGCTGGGCATCCCGCTGTCCTGCCGTGATACCGATGGCGACGGCACACCCGATTACCTGGATACCGACGACGACAACGACGGCATCCCGACGCGCGTCGAATGCCCGAACGGCTCGCCCTGCGTCGATACCGATGGCGACGGCACGCCGAACAATCAGGATCTCGACTCCGACGCTGACGGCATCTCGGACATGAACGAATGCCCTGAGCAGATCTGCCGGGATACCGATGGTGACGGCGCCGCGAACTACGTCGACGTCGACTCCGATGGCGACGGTCTCGATGACGCGACCGAGTGCCCCGGTGGCGGTGTGCCCTGCCAGGATGTCGATGGCAATGGCACGGAAGACTATCTGGAACCGCCGGCGCCGATCGATGTGCGCACCACGGGCGGCTCACTCGGACATGGCCTGTTGATGCTGCTCGGCGGTTTGGCATTGCTGCGCCGGCGCGCGCTGCCGCTGCTGGCGGGTCTGCTGGGTCTGGCGGCCGTTGCCTCCCCGGTCCATGCCGCGGACGATGAAGGCTGGATGTCGCGCTTTTACGGCGGCGCGAAGGCCGGTGCGCTGTTTACCGACTTCGACGAAGCTGATCTGACGCGCACGCTGCAAGCCGAGGGCTTTGACGTCGAGGCATCGTCGGACGACAGCGACGCGCTGGGCTACGGCCTGTGGCTGGGTTATGCCCTGAACTCTTACCTGGGGCTGGAGCTGTCGTACACGGCGGGAGCCGACGAGCGCGTGCGCTATGAAGGTCCGGTCGTCGCCGATCTGCAGGGCCTGCTCGATGCGGCATCGCCGCACCTCGAAGGCTACGGCGACACTTACTTGATGCGCCTGCGCTACCACCACGTGCTCAACGACCGCTGGTTTCTCAGCCCGCATATCGGCGTCGGCACGACCCAGACCCGGCAGACGGTCACCAATGGGGATCGCAGTGCGCGCCTGAAGGAAGACAGCTTTACCTGGGCGGTCGGCGGCGGACTGCACTATGCGCTGACGCGCGACTGGTCCGTCGGCGTCGGTGCCGACTACTACCAGGGGTCCAGCGACAACGCCTATGGCCTGATCAGCGGCATCGTGGAATGGCGTTTCCCGCGCGCACTGCCGGAGAAGTCGCGGCAGGTGCCGGCGCTCGAACCGGTCCCCGTGCGCGTGGTGCCGGTGAGCGCGTCCGCAGCGGGTCCAGCACTGGCGCTGGTCCTGTTCGCCCTCGACAGCGACGTGCTGACGGACGAGTCACGCGAGCAACTGGATCGCGTCCTGCCCGAGCTCCGCAAGACGCTGCAACGCGACGTGACGCTGCAGATTGAAGTGGCGGGCCATACCGATGCTTCCGGTTCTGAGGCCCATAACGCGTCGCTTTCGCAGGCACGCGCGCAGGCCGTCGAGAGCTACCTGGTGAGCCAGGGCATTGAACGCGAGCGTCTCGGCGTGATCGGCTACGGCTTGTCGCAGCCTCGCGCCTCCAACGACACCGAGGAAGGCCGCAGCCAGAATCGTCGCGTAGAGCTCAGAGCCGTCAGTCGCTAGTTGGCGGGCCTTGCCGAAACACTTTCGACAAATATCCGAGAGAAACGCGCATTCCATATCGCGGTTGTGTCCCCGTAGGCTCCCTCAAGGGTGATGCACGGATGGGCGTCATACGCCCATCCGGCGATGGGGTCCAACACATGGGGAAAACTGGGGATGGCGTCACGCATTCTGTGGGTGCCGATAGCGCTGTTCACGGTCTGGTCTCTGATCGCGCACCGCTGGTACGTCTGTCACCTCAAGCGGGCTTGTGATGCGCAGTCGGTGCTGGCGGCAACTACGACCGTAGATACAGGCGCCGACCCGGCCGCAGTGCTGACGCCCCCGCCGCCAGCGGTTGAACCGGTGGTCGCGTTGGAGAGCGCCGCGGAGTCGGTGGACAATCGCCCGCTGGTCTTCAACTGGAACAAGCCAACCGCGCTCGTGAGGCCAGGCTTCGCGGATCTACGCAGCACGCTGATCAAGGCGCTCCCCGAAGGTCAGCTATTCGAGATTACCGGGCTGTACTACCCGGGAGAATCCGCGCCCACCGGCTTTGCGAACATGGGGCTCGCGAGAGCGGCGCAGGTTCGAGCCTTGTTCATTCCTCCGCTGGCCGCCAGTGAACCCTTGGCGCCCCATCAGATCATCGAGAGTGCTCGCCTGGTTGCAACGACTCCCGAAGGCGCGCGCGATGGCGAACCGTTTGTGGGCGTGGACTTCGGTGTCCGCGCGCCGCCACCCGCATCTGAACCTCGTGAGCCCGAGATCAAGCAGAGTGCCTCCGATCAACGTGTGGAGATCCTGTTTCCGCTCGCCAGTGAGATTGCGAAGGCCGATCCTGCACTCGATGAGTTCCTGGATCGTCTGGCTGAGCGCATTCAAGCAAGCGGCGCGACCGTGACGGTGGTCGGACACACCGACAGCAGCGGTACTCCGGAATTCAATCTGAAGCTGGGCATGGAACGGGCACAGCATGTTCGCAACCTGCTGATCACCAGAGGCGTGCCCCCCAACCGCGTGAGAGCCAGGTCGGAAGGTGGGGTGTCGCCGGTGGCAGGCAACGACACTGAAGCGGGCCGGATCCGCAATCGCCGCGTCGAAATTCTGTTCGAGGGCGACGTCTAGGCCGGCGTTACTGCTGGTTGATCGACAGTTGCCCGTCTCTTTCCAACGTTCGCAAAACGACTACGACCATGAGCCCATCCTTCTGGACCTACACGCTGCAAATTGTGGTGATGCTGATGGTCGCGGGTGGACTAGGGCTCTGGTTGGGATATCTGCTGTGGCACAAGTGGCGCCGGCTGCACGACGCGCTACTGATCGAACGGGACGCTGCCGTTGCGCGGAACAACTCGCTCATCAGCGACGTTGCCTCGCTGCACAAGCGACTTGCGGACTGCGAGCAGGCGCGCAACGTGGTCAGCGTCACGCCAGATGATCTGAAGATCGTCGAGGGCATCGGGCCGAAGATCGAAAAGCTCTGCAACGCCATCGGCATCTACAGCTGGCGGCAACTGGCGCAGACACCCGTCGAGCGCCTGAAAGCCATGCTGGATCAGGCAGGGCCCGACTACAAAGTGGCCGTTCCCAACACCTGGCCGCAACAGGCCGCGATGGCTGCGGCTGGCCAATGGAAGGAACTGAAGGAGTACCAGGACGCCCTGCAAGGTGGGCGCGTGACCTGAGTCGCTCGTTCCATCAGGTACGACACAAGCTCGCGATCATTTTCAAGGCCGCGATGCCAATACCCAATTCTTAGCATCACCGCCGGGGAGAAACGACATGACGGGCTACTACACGCTTTTCAAAAGTGGCAAGAGCGGCGAGTGGTATTTCAATCTGAAAGCAGGCAATCACGAGATCATCCTGCAGTCTGAGGGCTACGTGAACAAGAGCAGCGCGGAGGCTGGCATCTCCTCGGTACAACAGAACGGTGGTGATGACGCGCGTTTCGAGCGCAAGCAATCGGACAGCGGAAATTTCTGGTTCGTGCTGACGGCTGCCAACGGCCAGACCATCGGCAAAAGCGAGATGTACCCCACCGCTGCGGCGCGCGACAAGGGTGTTGAATCTGTGAAGACCAATGCCGCGACCAGCATCGTGAGAGAAAGCTAAAGGCCCGAATCGGAAAGAACCTCCATGTTGCCTATCTCGTTTCGATCTCTTTCTGTCGCGCTGGCCGTTTCCTGCAGCCTTGCGCAAGTCTCCTCTGCTTTCGCGGAGGGCCGCCCGCGCGACTCGGCGGCGCTCGAGCAACGTGTCCAGAAAAGCATGGACGAGCTGCGCAAGATGCCGCCCGCCCACCTTCGTGAGCAGCCTTGGGCGGTGCCGGTTGCGGAGCTGGAGCTGGAACTTCAGCCCCTGCGAATGGAGACCCTGCAGGAGCGCGTCGAGGCCTGGCTGGAGTTGGTCAAGGCGCAGATTGCGGAACGAAACCATGCACAGGTCGCCATCGAGCGGACGGTTGAGGCCGGAAAAATCGAGGGGGCAGGGGTCGATGAGGCGATGGTTGCAGCGTTCACGGCGCGCAAGGAATTGGCGCAGGAGCGCGTCGGGCTGCTGGTTGATCGCCTGAATATCGGGCTGGATCTGGCGCAGCGCCGCGGCGGTAACGTGGAGGCGGAGCGTGCTTACCTCAACGCCATTCGCAGCCCGCTCGCCTCGGAGGAGAAAGCCAAGGAAGAAGAATCTCGGCGCCAGGCCGAGGCGAAGCTGACGGAAGAGGACCGTCAGCGGGCGGCGAAGGACCAGGCCATCTCCCAGGCGCTGGAGGGCGTGCAGCGCGATCTGCCCGTTCACGAACGCGCGGATCCCTGGACGATTCCCGTGCGCGAGCTGGAACTGGAAATACAGTCGCTACAGGCGTCCAAAATCAAGGAGCGGGCGGACATCTGGGCGGCGTTGCTGGAAAAGAAGGTGCTGGAGCGGAACCGCCTGCTGCTGGCAGCGGATCGGCCAGAGAACGGCGATATCTCCGCCGATCTCTCGGCAAAGGCGACCGATGCGGAGGCCGTCATCCAGGCCGTTGTGCAAAGAATGGAAGTCTTGCTGCGCATGATGGAAAAGCGCGGTGAGGACCCCAGCGCCTATCGGCAGTACATCACCGACGTCACCGGCATCAAGCTCAACCTCACCGACGTCAATGTCCTGGGCAAGCAGGCCTGGGCCTGGGCGATCAGCGAGGCCGGCGGTATCCGCTGGGCCACGCGCATCCTGGGCTTTCTGGGCACGCTGCTGGCGTTCTGGTACGCCAGCAAGTTGATTGGCAAAGGCGTGAGCGCGGCGATGACACGCCTCAACAAGGATGTGTCGCCGATGCTGCGCGATGTCTTTGGCGGCGTGGCGCGCAACATCATCATGATTGTCGGCGTTATCGCGTCGCTCGGCGTGCTTGGCGTCAACATCACGCCACTCGTTGCAGCCTTGGGCGCCACCGGTCTGGTGATCGGTCTGGCCTTGCAGGGCACCCTGAGCAACTTCGCATCGGGATTGTTGATCCTGATGAACAAGCCCTTCGATGTGGGCGACGCCATCAACGCTGGTGGCGTGACCGGCAAGGTCGATGGGCTCAGCCTGGTCAGCACACGCATCATGACCTTCGATAATCAGGTCATGTACGTGCCGAACAACCAGATCTGGAACGGTGTCATTACCAATCTGACCGGGCAGAAGACCCGACGTGTCGATCTGGTGTTCGGTATCGACTACCGGGACGACATGGCCAAGGCCGAAGCCATCATCGCCGACATCGTCCGCAAGCATCCCAAGGCGCTCAAAGATCCTGCACCGGTGATCAAGGTGCATGAACTAGGCGAGAGCAGCGTCAATTTCATCGTTCGCCCCTGGGCGGCCACCAGCGACTACTGGGATGTGTATTGGGACGTGACCCGTCAGGTGAAGGAGCGCTTCGACGCTGAAGGTGTCGGCATCCCGTTCCCGCAGCAGGAATTGAGCATCCCCGGACAGATCGAAGTGGTGCTGGCCGAGAAACGTCGCCCGCAAGCGCCCGTGCGCAAGACCGGTGGGACTGCGGCGACCTCCCAAGGTCAGATATCAGGCAGCGTTCGCGAGCCGGGGCCCGCGAGCGCTGGCGACGACGACGCGCTAAACGAATAGTCGAGGTCAGTCAGCCCTGCTGCGGCATCGCCGCAGCAGGGCTGTGTCCAGGGTCGCACCTGAGGCGCTGGCCCATCGTCGGCGCGCCGGCTCAATGCACCTTGAGCCGGCGCGCGAACGCGGTGTAGGCGCGCAGCGGCAGGAAGCGCTTCAGGTAGACCGCGATGCGTTCCTTGCCGGCGACCATCACCTCGTACTGGTCACGTTCGACGGCGCACCAGATGCGTTCCGCGCAGGTCTCGGGGCTCATGCCCTGGGCGATGCCCGGGTCCAGCTCGCCGTAGGCCTGGCCGTTGGCCATCAGCGCGTTGCGCGAGACGTCGGTGCGCACGAAGCCCGGACAGGCCAGCGTGTAGTGAACGCCCTTGTGGCCCAGTTCGATGCGCGCGCAGTCAAAGTAGCCGTGCAGGGCGTGCTTGGCGGCGGCGTAGCTCGAGCGGCGCGCCATCGCGATGTGCCCGAACACGCTGCTGACCACGACGATGTGGCCGCCGCCGAGGGACAGCATCCCCGGCGTCACCGCCTGGCTGAGGGCCACGGGCGCGAAGAAATCCAGTTCCAGGATGCGTCGGCAGACGGCCATCGGTGTGTCCTGTGCCTCGGTGCGCTGCGACAGGCCGGCGTTGTTGACCAGCACCTGGATCGGGCCGAAGACCGAGGCCGCGCGCGCGGCCAGCGCCTGCGGGTCGTCGAGCCGCTCCAGGTCCTGCGGCAGTAGCGCCACGCGTTGCGGGTCCGGGCAGGCGGCACGCACGCGTGCCAGTTCCGATTCGCGGCGCGCCGTCAGCACCAGCTTCGCGCCGCGCGCGGAGGCGATGCGGGCCAGGCCCTCACCAATGCCGCCCGAGGCGCCCGTGATCCACACGACCTTGTCGGCCAGAT
>SXGT01495120.1_pt1 | contig 13418 bp, 10 predicted proteins | sample 3176221 | NCBI WGS metagenome assembly SXGT01 (sample SAMN11356862, study PRJNA531348) | freshwater metagenome | isolation source: freshwater sample F1-120 | place: China: Fuxian Lake, Yuxi | collected 2017-12-25
CATCCGCAAACAACTGCAAGCCCACGGCATCCAGGGCCGCTGGAGCACGCTACGAGAAATCCTCGGTGTACAGCGCCGCGTCACCGCTTCCTTCCGGCGCGCCGATGGCCGCAGCCTGCATGTGCGCAAAGCCACTCGGCCAGAGACCGAGCTGGCGGAAATCTATCAAGCCCTGAATCTCAACCCCTTGCCCGGAGGCGTGCAAAAAACTATCGTCTAACAAAAAAACTGGCCGATAACGCGCTTGTAGTGCCTTACGCCATTTTTTGAATCAGTAAGTAACTGATTGGAGAGCGGTTTTAAATTGGGGTGTTAAAGATGGGCTAAGAAGTTAAATAAAGCCTGGATTTTATTTATATTTATCAATGTGCTTGTAGATTTAAAGCATCATATGCGGTTGGTAAGTGTTGGATTGGAGGCTCAATGCATCGGATTTGGCCTCTTTTCAGGAATTAATTTTTTGAAAGGAAAAATATTTATGAGTCAAAATATAATGCCCCTAGAGGGGGTCATATAGTGTTTTTCCCTGTTTTGCAGCCTTTACTAAGCTTTCCGTAACATTTTTGGCTCGTGCCGCAAATAAAGGCGTATGGTGAAACTTCCAATACTTTAAATCGCCTGGTTGGAGTAGTTTAGGCAGTTTGGCAATGTTAAATTGCCACTTAATGCCATTATCCTCCAGAATCATCGGTATTTTTTCATCGCCATCAACGACTGTAACTGCAGTCTGTGGGCGTTGGCTTTTGGGCGTTCTGGGTACTGGAAAATCCTCGCCCATTATTTCATCAACATGATGAACTTGAGTCATTACATGGAATGACTTGCCAATACCAATAACCAGGGTGTTATGGGTGGCCATGTGCTCAAATGGCGAACCGAAACCTGCCGGGCCGGTGGCGTGTTCATGACCAGCGGTCAATTTTTTTGCCAAAGGTCCTATTGCGGCAACGCGATAAACCGGATGTCTGCTTTGTATGACTCCTTTAGTGCGCCGAAACAGCTCGGTCATCATGCCCATTTGCGAGGGTGTGCGTTTAAGGTTGTAAATTGGGTCTTCTTTGAATGTTTGTTGGATGCTGCCAGTTTTGGGGTCGCCAAAATAAAATGCGGGCATGGCTAGGGTCTTGTCCGGACCACAGTAATTAATTAGCATATTGACCAATTCAAGTGCGGTGCCTGTGTACATCGGAAGCATATGATTGACGGAGCCATGCACCATTAATATATCGAAATCTGATCCAATCGTGTTTTGTAAGTGTATGCGTAAATCTTCCGCGGTATAGGTACCATAAATTCGAGTAATTATTGGGCGAAAACTGTTGCGCAATGATAGGTAGAACAAGCGTAACCTATTGACCTTATCATTGGATAAATGGCGGTGCGCAAAATCAGATAGTGTGTGAAGTAGATCCATGTGTCGTTTCTGAAAAATCTATAATTTGGCGTCAAGGTAGTCGGTAATGGCTTGGACCGAGTTTAATTTCATAAAGTCTTCAACCTCCAGTTCAATATCGAATGATTGTTCCAATGCAATCATAAGGTTTACTTGTGCCATTGAATCCCAGATATCTATATTGTTTGCCGAGCTTTCCTTATCAATAATCGAAGGTGATAAGTTTAAGCAATCAGCGACAATTTGTATGACTTGATCTAATGTATTCATGAGTTTTTATATGCGTTGTTAAGAGAATTGATTAGATATTACCGAAATATTTTTTTAAGACGTTATGGTGTGATTACTTTTATTGGGTAGGCATTTTCTGGTAATGGGGGAGATTCTAGCAGCGATCTGGTAAAGCAATTGTTTTTATAGTGAGAGAATTGATGGCTCAGGTAAAAGTCGGCGACTAATTGATTTTTTAGTGTCGGTATATATTCGCTATGAACGTCCGAAATGCCTGTGTTTTCTAAGTGCCGCAGTATTGCTTCTAAAAATGCTGACTCGGCTTGGCGTCCAATTACTCTGCACGACATGAGAAAAGTGTCAATGTCTGCAAGAGATGAAGTTTGGTGGTGAACCAGGGCTAAACCGACAATACCACTGTTGCCAAATTTATCAACTAACGAAAAAGAGGCTACTAACCAGTCATTAGATGCAATAAGTTCCTGAATTTGTTGCTCTGTATAACGGCGTGTAGTTAGGTTAAATTGATTGGTCTTTTGGCTAAGTTGGGCGAGTCTATTCGTTTGTATTGTTGAGTTGAATTCTATGGTCATTTCCATTTGTAAGGAAGCAAGATATTCGATTATCCCTACGCCATTGATATCAACTTGCTTCTGTAAATTGCGGCGTTGACGTTCTTGTTCGTATAGCTGTGTTTTGTTTTTATCTTCTTGAGTCAGATTTAAAATTTCAAGTCTACTGATTTGTTCAAGGCAGAAGGGTATTTCGATAGGTTTTTGAGGTGTTTGTATGACCTGGACTTGTGGAAGTTCTTGGCGAACGATGCCGCATTCGTAATCGCTGTCATCGACAAAAATAAATGAATCCAATCCTAAATTAAGCTCTTCCGCAAGAGATATTATATTTTCGTATTTTGGTTGCCAATTAATTCTAAATGCCGAGAAGTGTGATTCTCGTAAAATTTGGTGAGGGTGTTGCTGTAATACGTCGATGACATCTTGGTGATTATTTTTACTACATAAAGCAAGAATAAAACCTCTTTCTTTATAATCCAGGATTCGTCGTTGAAAGTCCATAAAAGCGTTTCCCGGATAGTCCGGGCCCAGCGCGATACCGTTTATTCCTTCTTCGCCAATGACGCCTCCCCAAAGAGTATTATCCGCATCCAGTACGATTACTTTTGCTATTGGGCCTAAGCTAACCTTGGCAAGGTCTATTAATTTCCGTGAAAACTCATTAGCTGCGCGGGGTGTAAAGGGAAAACGTGAGGTGTACCAGTAACGTGAGTCAAAGAAGCTATTGCGACCGATTTCGGAAAGTAATGCGTCAAGGTCAACAAAGATTGCTGACTCAAGCTGACTGTCAATATTTTTAGTTAATGTTTTCTTGAAGGATGCCCACCAAGCGCATTCGGAATGGCCATTCTGAGCATCATACAAACCTAGTTCCGGGCTAAAGCGGGATGGAAGTATTGTTATAACGATTCTTCCTTTTAGCGCGGCCCGGAACTGCATCAGGATATTTAGTAAATGTTGCGTACTTTCTTGAAGCAAGTTTTCTTGTGCGGTTGTATCAAGTCCTGAGATAGGTCGCTTCAGTTTAGGGTGTAGGTCTTCACGTTGAAGCATGAATAGAGTTAAGTCCGGTTCATATTCTAATAACCCCGATCCAGATTGTGATTCCATTATATTCATGCCATAAGGTGCATGATAGGTTTCTAAGTTAATTTCTTGAATAGCAGAGTGGAACTCTAACCAGGGATTTAGCAAATCGCTGGTATAAGTATGTATAATTCCGAGTCGGAATTTTTTGTCAGCAGGCTTTATGGATAGTAAGTGTTTTGTAATTTTTTGCGCTTCAGGTAAAGTTATATTTATTGTCCAGTTTGATGGCTTTTCTTGTAGTTCTCTGTGCGATTTTGTTTCTAAAAGTTGTTCAATAACAGAGTTTTTGCCTGAAACCGGTTGTTTTTCCATGTTGTCACTTGATGATAGAGGTTTTTTGTTGAATTATGTATTCTTTGCGTAACTTTAAGTTGTTATTTTCCGAATATATGGATGTTGTTCTAGTATCGATAACTTTATAAGCAACCACCGTCGTATTTCTTCTCGTCTATGCTCGGTTAAGTGTCCTAATGCAAAAATAGTGAGCATGGTTGCGGTCATAGTTTGCCAGAAATAGACAATGTTACCTTTTTCCCCTGAAATTAAGGCGGCATAAAACTGAATTAAGGGTTGGTGAAATAAATATAGAGTTAAAGTAAATGATGCTGAGTAACGTATCATTCTACTTAATGGGTTGAGCAAAATGGAAAACTGTTCAGCTATAGCTTGAAAGGCGGTAAAGTTGAGGAAAATTAAAACTCCAAGCACCCAATCACCTAGGAAATATTTTGAAAAAGCAAGTTGCGTGTGAAATTTTATGCCAACCAGAGCCTTAACGTATTCGCTGAAATAATTGGTGATATCCAAGTATTCCCATAATGTCAATATTATTGAACTGCTAATAAACAATATCCATCCAAATAACTTAGAAATACATTTTATTTTTTTAGTGCGGTGTAAATACACGCCCATTAGCCATACTGGAAATAATAGCAGAATTTTTGGTCCAATGATAAGGCATGCAACAGTAACTGCCCACCAGCGCACCCTGCCTTTTATAAATATAAGTAAGGAGAATATTAGGTAGTATGACATTTCATAACAAAGTGACCAAAATGGTGTATTAGAGAAACACATAATTGAATTAAACCATGTTTCGTTCAAAAAAAATAAGCTGGCTAAAATACGAATTGGCCACCAGTCATTTGGTGTATCATGATATATAATAGGATATTGGCTAATGTTTAACCCCGCTAAATCAAGTAAAGGAGTAATAATGATAACTGGTAATGCGACAGAATAAATTCTGGATAGTCTACTTGACCAATATAGTGACAGTCGACTTTCTTTTATGTCTGTAACGTAGGCAATTACATATCCAGAAAGGACAAAGAAAAAAATTACAGCAATATGCCCGTGAGAGGATAAGGGTAGAATTTCAGTGCTTAGATAACGTACATTGGCATGATATAGTACTACTAATATGGCCGCTAAAAAACGAATTAGATCCAGATAAAGAGAAAATTGGAGATTCATTGATACTATCAAAAGGCTGATGTTTGAAATTTCTGAATTTATTCAAATGCTGTTTATATAGTTCGGTATTTTTAAAGTATAAACACTGAAAAATTATTATTTTTTGTTCGTTTTTATACGTGACTCAATTAAATTATAATCATACTAAAACCTCTACGGCTCTTGGTTGACTCAAAAATGCTGTTGGGCTGGCGGTTAAGCCATAAGCACCTGATTGATAGATTACTACATAATCACCGATATCTGTTTTTGGCGTTTCTACTTTGTCTGAAAGAATGTCAAGAGGTGTACATAGCGGTCCCACTATGTTGACCATTTCGGTTATTTCCTCGTTTATTTTATTTCCAATGGCAATTGGGTAATTTTTACGTATAACTTGACCAAAATTGCCTGAAGCTGCGAGGTGATGGTGGAGCCCTCCATCTACGATTAAGAATGTTTGCCCTCTGGAAGTTTTTTTTTCAATTACTTTACAGATATATACACCAGCTTCTCCAACTAAATATCTGCCTAGTTCGATAATGATTTCAGTATCAGGTGAGCTGGCTTTGAATTTTTCCATATTCACATTTAATGCTTCCCCTACTTGTTTAATGTCCAGCGTCTTCTCACCGGGAAAATATGGAATGCCATATCCACCGCCAATATTTAATTTTTTTATTGGAGTGGGGCATAGCATAATAAGATTTTCAACCAGTGCGAGACTTTTTTGTTGGGCGTCAATGATGGCCTCGGCTTTTAGGTTTTGTGATCCACTGTAGATGTGAAAGCCTTGAAATATTAGATCTAGTGTTTTGATTTGTTTTAAAATATCAGGTATTTGTTCTTCATCAATCCCAAATTGTTTTGGGCCGCCACCCATTTTCATTCCAGAAGACTTTAATTCAAATGCGGGGTTTATTCGTAAGGCTACTTTGGCCTGTATTCCAAGAATTTCAGACTGTTTTGTTATGGTTTTTAATTCATTAGGTGATTCAACGTTCAGAGTTACTCCGGCTGCAATGGCTTGGGTAATTTCTTTACAACGTTTGCCAGGTCCAGCAAAACTGATTTGTTCAACCGGCATGGGGGTGTCTAAAGCAACTTTCATCTCTCCAGCAGAGGCCAAGTCAAAACCATCTACAATTGTTGCCATATGCTGAACTAACGCTGGCATAGGGTTAGCCTTTAATGCGTAATGAATTTTCAGCTCATGAGGCATGCAGTGACGTAATTTTTTCATCTTTTCAGTCAAAGCCACTCTATCGTAAGCGTAGAAAGGTGTTTGTCCTATACGTTGTGCTAATTGTGTTAGGGGTATGTTGCCTATTAAAATTTCACCATTTATGACGGGAAAAGTATTAATTGGAAAGTGTTTGGGCATCGTGGTCATGATTGAAACAGGTTGGCAAATTGTTGGCTAAGTGTTTTACGGTCTATTTTGCCGTTGGGATTGCGCGGTAATTCGGCTAATACTTCAATCTTGGTTGGTACCATGAAATTAGGCAATTGCGATTTGCAACAATCAAGCAGCAATTGAGGATTAAACTCAATATCCGCTTGCGGGTTAACGACAACTACGATAGCTTGCCCAAGAGTGGCATGTTCAATCCCAAGGGCCGCTGCTTCCTTAACAAAACCTGAAGCATAGATAACTTCTTCGATTTCGCTGGGGCTGACTCTATATCCGGAAGTCTTGATCATATCGTCTTTGCGACCAACGAAATATAAATAACCCTCCTCATCCATAGTTACGGTATCGCCTGACCAGACGGCTATCTCTGTGAGTGGTAATCCGGACAATTGGCTAGGTGATGGCTTGAAACGTTCCGCGGTTTTGGCAGGATCATTCCAATAGCCCAAGCTAACCAAGGAACCGCGATGTACCAGTTCGCCAGGCTCATGTGGTGCGCATGGGCTTCCATCTTCTCTCACTACTAATATTTCCGCATTAGGGATGGCTTTACCCATGGAATCCGGGCGGATATCGATTTGATCAGGTGGTAAATAAGTTGAGCGAAAGGCTTCGGTCAAGCCGTACATCAAGAAAAATTCTGAAGTAGGTGTTTTGCTTTGCAGTTTTTGTAAAACAGCCTTGGGCATTTTGCCACCAGAATTGGTCATATACCGTAAATGTGAGTCTATACTTTCTGGCCAATTTAAATCAGCCAACTGCGCCCACAATGGAGGGACAGCTGCTAGGCCTGTAATTTGATATTCAGCTAATGCTGTGACAACATCGCGGGGTAGTAAATAATCCATTAACACGCAAGTTGCACTTTTCAGTAGACTGGTTGTAAGTTGATTAAGTCCATAATCAAAACTGAATGGCAATACTGCAAGCAATCGATCGCTGGATTGTATTTGTAAATATTCTGCAACACTTTCGGCACCCGCAATGAGGTTGCGGTGCGATAAAACCACTCCCTTTGGTTTGCCCGTGCTGCCGGATGTATACAAGATGGCAGCCATGTCGGTATCGATTAGATTAACTAAATTTGGTGTATGGTCTTGGGCTAATTGGTTATAAGTTTTCCAATCAATGACTTTGTGTTTCTGAATATATGAATCATCCGAATCCTGATCGACTAGAATAATGGTACGTATATCCGTGCAATCGTGCAGCGCTGTCTGTATACTTTGGAAGCGACTTTTTGAAGTAATCAGGATTTTTACGTTGCAATCATTCAAAATGTAAGCAACTTGTGGGGCTTTTAAAACCGGATTAATGGGTACAAAAACACCACCCGCTGCAGAGATAGCTAGAAAACTGCTGACTGTTTCTATTTGCTTCGGTAGATAAACGGCTACCCGTTGTTGGCGTTTAAAATCAAGACTTTGTAGCGAATTTGCTTGTAGTTGAACTTGTTCAGCCAACTGTCGGTAGGTAGCTCGATAATTTTTGTGAACAACAGCATCTTTGTCACAAGATGTATCAAGCCTATCAAATAATAAATTGTGTAAACAGGTTTTCATAATAAACGATTTACTTTAAAAAAATGCGTTATGTAATAATCCTAGCAGAATTCGGATGTAATGCCGAATCAATTAGCGTTCACGGTCATGAGATTATGCAAGAAAATCTTCTTTTTTCAACAAAGGAGAAGACTTATGGGTAGTAATTTCCTTTATGTGTCTATGGTTTAGCAAGTGGGTTTCTTGTATGTTGACAATGAGTGATATACCTCTTTATTGGCGTAAGCCACTTTGGGTTTTGCTAGTAATGTTGGTGCTATTTATTTTGTTTTTTAAGGACAGCTGGAGTGCTATGGCAAGTATTTGGTATCGTTCAGGGACTTTTGCGCATGGGTTTTTAGTCGTACCAGCTAGTTTGTGGTTATTGTGGATCAGAAGAGATAGTTACAGACAGCTTTGTCCTCAACCGAGTTATTGGGGGGTGCTGGGTGTAATGATTGGTGGGTTGCTCTGGTTGGCGGCCAATTTAGTTAACGTAGTGGTAGTAGAGCAGTTCGCTTTGGTTTTTGTGTTGGTTTGCTTAATTTGGAGTATTTTAGGAAATAGGGTGGCAGTAAGCATGTTATTTCCCTTGTTTTTTTTGTTTTTGATGGTCCCTTTCGGTGAAGACTTTGTGCCATTTTTAGTCGATTTCACTGCCAATTTTGTCGTGTATATGCTTAGATTGACAGGGATAAGTGTTTATCAGCAACAAAACTATCTAACATTGACGTCCGGGCAATGGTCTGTAGTGGAAGCCTGTAGTGGGATTCGCTATTTGATTGCATCAATAACTTTGGGGTTGGTGTATGCTTATTTAAATTACACCAGTTATATTAAGAGGGGTTTATTTATAGCTATTTCTGTTTTTTTGCCAATTCTTGCAAATGGTATGCGTGCATATTTAATTGTTATGATTGGACATTTAAGTAGTATGAAGTTGGCAACAGGAGTCGATCATCTTATCTATGGTTGGGTTTTTTTTGGGTTCGTCATGCTGTTGTTATTCTATGTTGGTTCGTTTTGGCAGGATCAACCAAATTGTCATCAGAATGACATCGCTCAAAAAACCTTGGAAACTAGTCTTGAGGGCAATTCTGGGTATTTGTTTTTATCAATTATTAGTTTTGCCGCTATTGCTATTTGGCCCCTAGCTGCAGTTGAATTGAGTGATCGTCAGTCTATTCAGACTTCAATTCCCACTAATGTTCTAAAAAACCTTCCTACAGACAAAAATGTTTCCGAAAATATGGAGTGGTCACCTAAATTTAATGGCGTAATGTCTGAATCATTAAGTATTAAAAATTTCGAAGGAAATCTAATTGGGATTTACTTTGCTAACTTTGGTGATGAATCTTTGGGTGGAGAGTTGATTAATTCTCAAAATACTATTTTAACGCCTAAACAAAGAAAATACTGGAGAGCATTAAATAGTGCCAAAACTATTGAATTGAAGCTAAATAATATTGAAAGCTTAGAAGAGACTGTCTTAATAAGTGATCAACTAGAATTGTTAGTTTGGCGTTGGTATCGAGTTGGTGAAGTCAACACAATTAACCGTTATTACGCTAAATTGCTCCAATTATTCAAACGTCTTACTGGTGATAACTCACCGGAATTAATGGTTGTAGTCTACACTACAACTCCGCATGGTGATTATCAACAAGCGCGAAATAGGTTGCAAAAAATAGCCTTGGCTTGTTGTCAAAAAGCGGATATTTGATATTTTTTAATTTCAAGGAAAAAAATTAAAATGATACCCATCATTCTCTCTGGAGGTTCCGGCACGCGACTGTGGCCTTTGTCACGTGGCCAATACCCTAAACAATTTTTGTCTTTGGTTTCTGCTAAAACGATGATTCAGGAAACCTTAATCAGACTAAATGGCGTTCCGGGATTACAGCCTCCGATTGCGGTTTGTAACGAAGATCATCGCTTTATGATGGCTGAACAATTGTGGGAAATTGGCGTTAAACCCGCGACGATTATATTGGAGCCTGTCGGTAAAAATACCGCTCCGGCTGTGGCTATGGCCGCATTAAGTGCAGCTTCTGAAGATGATGTGTTACTGATACTGCCTGCGGATCATGTGATCATTGATAGCTTAAGCTTTCATAAGGCAATTGCAAAAGCCGATGCCTTAGCAAAACAAGATTTTCTGGTAACTTTTGGAATTGTCGCTAATGCCCCTGAAACAGGCTATGGCTATATCAAAGCCAGCAATGATTCAGTGGGTGAAGGCTTTAAAGTAGCCGCGTTTGTTGAAAAACCGGATGCAGATACCGCGCAACGCTATCTGGATAGTGGCGATTATTTCTGGAATAGCGGCATGTTTGCTTTTAAGGCAGGTGTTTTTTTACGTGAGTTGCAAAAGTTTAATCCGCAGATGTTGGATGTCTGCAAGAAAGCGCTTTCTGCTGCAAAATCTGATTTGGATTTCACGCGGCTGGATAAAGCCCTGTTTTCAACATGCCCGGCTGATTCAATTGATTATGCCGTGATGGAAAAAACCGACATTGCTGCTGTTATTCCCTTGGATGCAGGTTGGAATGATGTTGGGTCTTGGTCGGCGTTATGGGATGTTACAACCAAAGATTCTGACGGAAATGCTATCAAAGGTGATGTGCTGACGGTGGATACCAGCAACTCATTCATACATTCCAGCAGCAAATTGGTAGCTGTCATTGGCGTTCAGGATTTGGTGGTGGTCGAAACGGATGATGCTGTCATGATCGCTTCTAAAGACAGAGTGCAAGATGTGAAAGCCATTGTCGATCAACTTAAAGCTCAAAAACGTGAAGAAGCCAATGTACATCGCAAGGTTTATCGACCATGGGGACACTATGATTTGGTTGATACCGGTGATCGGCATCATACCAAACGGATTGTGGTCAAGCCCGGTGCGAAATTATCCCTACAAAAGCATCATCATCGAGCCGAGCATTGGGTAGTCGTTAAAGGCACAGCTTGGGTGCATAAGGATGGTGAAAACATCATGGTCACTGAAAACGAGTCCATTTATATTCCGGTAGGTGTTGTGCACAGTCTGGAAAATCCCGGGGTAATTCCGCTGGAAATGGTTGAAGTGCAGTCGGGTAGTTATTTAGGCGAAGATGATATCGTGCGCTATCAGGATAATTACGGGCGTATCTAGATTTTAAAAATCAAATCCCGCGAAGAGGTTTGGCGGTATTTGTTGCCAATTGTTACATATCTTGGAAGCTCCTAAAGTCGGTTATCATAGCTATGGTCAGCTATAGCCTACTTTAGGAGCTTTTTTTGTCATTACAAACTGTTGTTGATTTGCTGAAAAAACATCGGCTCGTGGAGAGTATGGTGCAAAACCAGCCTTTGCCGAGGCGAAAACTGGTGGCGGCGCTGGTGCAAAAACAGCATTTAGTGGAACTCAATCTAGTATTGCGTCGTTTGACTGCTGTTGAAATCGGGGAAATCCTATCCGCAATAACTGCAGAGGAAGCGCAATTGGTTTGGGGGCAAATTGAGGTCCCGCGCCAGGATGACGTGTTGTGGGAGATTTCCGATACCTTACGCGAACAGTTGGTCGGTGACAGGGAACCGCATTGCGGTTTGGGGCAGATGAGTGCTTTTGAATTGGTAGAAGGTCGACTTTCTAAAGTCGCTATTACCTGTCGACATGACTTATTCGATGTCAATCCGATCTGGATTGATTTGTTGGCGCCTACCAAGGCGCAACGGGTGTTGATAGGCCGGCATTATGGTCTGGAATTGCCTGATCCTGCTGAATTAACCGATTTGGAAGCTAGTGCGCGTTTTTACGTCGAGCAAAACGAAATTCACATTCACTCCGATTTTCTGCTGGATAGGGAAGGTGAGTCGCGCAGTATTCCGGTTGCCTTTGTTTTACGTGGGGATATTTTGTTTTCGTTACGCAGTGAAGAACTGCCGGTGTTTCGTTTACAACGGTTGCGGGCCCGAACCCAGCCGGGCTTTGTCACTGATAGTAAGGATATGTTACTGGATTTGTACGGTGCTGAAGCTGAATATTCAGCAGATTCGCTGGAAAATATTTATTCTGAATTGGAAGCCGTCAGCAAAAAAGTGTTGAGCCAAAATGTCAGCGACGAAGATGCCGAGCGGATTCTGGCCGACATTGCCGAGGAGGAAGACTTGAATGGACGCATTCGACGCAACATGCTGGATACACAACGGGCAGTATCTTTTTTGATTCGTCGTAAATTATTGTCGGCTACTCAGCTTGAAGATGCTCAACAAATTCTCCGTGATATCGAATCACTTAACAGTCATACCGCTTTTTTATTCGACAAAATCAACTTTTTGATGGATGCCACGGTGGGTTTCATCAATATCAACCAAAACAAAGTCATCAAAATATTCTCAGTTGCGTCCGTGGCTATGCTGCCGCCAACCTTGATTGCCAGTATTTATGGAATGAATTTCGATCACATGCCGGAGTTGCAGTGGATGCTGGGCTATCCGTTTGCCTTGTTGATGATGGCGATCTCCATTCTGCTGCCTTATCTGTTTTTCAAGCGTAAAGGCTGGTTGAGATAAGTCTGTTCAGAGCAATGTAAAAATTAATAACCAAGCTCTTTACTGGGGAATTAAATAAGACTAAAATAGTCCTCATTATGAGAAAGCCATGTTAAAGCTCAGTAAAATGACCGACTATGCTACGGTAGTTTTAAGTGTCATCGCCAAAGACAAACACCGTCTGCACGGGAGTTTGGAATTGGCCGATGCAACAGGGATAGCATTGCCTACTGTTAGCAAGTTGCTGAAAATCTTGGCAAAAGCCGGTGTTTTATCTTCAACCCGTGGTGCCAAGGGTGGCTACACGTTGGCCAGAGAACCTGAACGGATTACTGTGGCAACTATTATTAATGCCCTGGAAGGTCCTATCGCTTTGACCGAATGTACGTCTTCTCATAAAGGTTGTGATCAAGCCAGTGGTTGTCGGATTCAAGGCAATTGGCATCTGATCAATCAAAAAATTGCGCATGCCCTGGAGTCGGTGACTTTAGCGGACATGATTATGCCTTTTAAACAGCCTGACGAAGTCAGCATTCCCGTCAGTCGTTTATTCCGTTAATCATCAAGAGTATTTATGTCAGCCACAGCCCAAGAAATTGAAAATCTGATCGGTCAAGAATACAAGCAAGGCTTTGTGACCGAACTGGAAGTGGACACCTTTCCACCCGGCCTTGATGAAGATGTGATTCGCCGACTGTCCAAGGTCAAGAATGAGCCGGAATTCATGCTGGAGTATAGGCTTAAAGCCTTTAGACATTGGCAAACCATGCCATCGCCGGATTGGGCGCAACTCAAAATTGATCCGATCGATTACCAGTCTATCAGTTATTACTCCGCACCCAAGTCCAAAAAGGATGGGCCAAAAAGCTTAGATGAAGTTGACCCGCAGTTACTGGATACTTACAAGAAACTCGGAATTCCACTTGACGAGCAGGAACGACTAGCCGGGATTGCTGTGGATGCTGTATTTGATAGCGTTTCGGTTGCCACTACATTCAAAGGTAAGCTAAAAGAAGCTGGAGTGATTTTCTGCCCAATTTCGGAAGCGCTCCAAGAACATCCAGAGCTAGTTAAGCAATATCTCGGTACAGTAGTCCCGCCCGGTGATAATTTCTTCGCGGCACTCAATTCAGCCGTGTTTACGGATGGTTCTTTTGTCTACATTCCCAAAGGCGTGCGTTGCCCGA
>SXGT01257831.1_pt1 | contig 13417 bp, 9 predicted proteins | sample 3176221 | NCBI WGS metagenome assembly SXGT01 (sample SAMN11356862, study PRJNA531348) | freshwater metagenome | isolation source: freshwater sample F1-120 | place: China: Fuxian Lake, Yuxi | collected 2017-12-25
ACCAGCGCCAGGATCGTCGGCCAAGACAAACCGCAGTGGCTGCCGGGGAAGCATGGATTCGTAGACTGCTGTGATTTGATGCGGCAGAGGGTCGACGTTCGAGGTGTTAACTGCCATCATCGGGTCGAACAGGAATGCCAGATCAATCCGTTTGGCTTCGCAAGTCAATTGGAACGCAGCTCCATCGCCGTCAAAAGACCAGGGACAATCAGTTGTCGCCTGAGAGAATCTGCCTTCGTCAGCATGATTCAATAGCCGCTCACGGAGAAGCCCGTCGGGCGTCTTGTAGATCAGTTGTATCGCGCCGTCTCCCAGCGGCAGGACCGCCACAGCAGTTACGATCACCGAAGGCTCGATTCCAGCAAGGGGCTGGCCGGGCTTCAATTCTTCGAGTTTCATCAATGGTCACGTCCCTAACTACTGCGATGCTCCCCAAAACTGCAGTTAAAATGCGCTGTTGGGACCGTACTTGTCATCGCGATACACGGAGGTTAACATCTTTGTTTAGCAGAGCATAAACAGCTCACCTTTGTTCCGCAATCGTCGGCTTCATCATGGCAGGCAGGGATGTGATATTTGGAGAAGAACTCCGGGCTAAACGCCTTGAATGCGGGCACACTCTGCGCAAATTCGCCGCGATAGTGGGGGTGAGTCCAACATACCTCTCACAGGTGGAACAGGGCAACATCGACCCTCCGACAGCTGATCGCGTTACAGAAATGGCCAAACTACTGGGAGCTGATGTCGATGAGTGGATTGCACTCGCAGGCCGGGTTCCCAACGATTTGCCAGCCATCATTCAACAAGATCCGAAGCAAATTCCCGAGCTACTGCGTGAATTGAGCGGCCTGACACCTGCGCAACTTAAGCAATTGACGAGTCAGGCACGAAGAATGAAGGGCAAAGGAAACAGCTGATGGCGAGGCGGTCCGTCTTGGACCGTTCAGCGGAAACTCTCGATGAGTGAGGAGACATTGGCTATGCTGGAACAACTTGCAGAAGCGCTGAGTACAAATGAGCGTCGAGTGAGTCCCTTGCAAGTTGCGGCGTTGTTGGTTGAGGATGCAGCGAAGTCTGTCGGAGAACGGAATAAGTGACTACCACGAAACGCATCGGGATCGCTGAGTCAACTCTGGGCGACTGCCTAAAGGCCGCTGCCGCGCATGGATGGAGTTGTTGATGAGCAGCAAGTTGCCGCTGAACCTGGAAGACTTGCTTCGCCAGCGAACAGTCGAAGGAGATCGCATTGAGTATAAGGCCGGTTGGAATCCCGACGCGACCATCAAGACCCTTTGCGCATTTGCGAATGACTTCGAGAATCTCGGGGGTGGCTACATCATCATCGGCCAGGATTGCGATGAGCATGGCCAACCAGTGTTCCCACCTGTTGGTCTCGCTCAACAAGACTTGGACCGAATTCAGCGCGAACTCCTGGCCCACTGTAATGCCATTCAGCCGAGCTATTTCCCGCACCTGAGTGTCGAACGTTTTGAAGAGCGTTTCTTGATCGTGCTCTGGGCACCTGGCGGACAGAACCGGCCCTACAAGGCTCCGCGCGCCGTCACGGCGAGACAAAAGGAGTACCACTATTACATTCGCCGTTTTTCAAGCACGGTCGAAGTCGGACAGAACAGTGAGGATGAGCAAGAGCTTTTGCGTTTAACCGCGACGGTTCCTTTCGATGACCGGCAGTGCCAGAGAGCGGCTCTGGAAGACCTGCGACTACCGCTGATTCAGGCGTATCTAAAGGAAGTCGGCAGCGACCTCCACAGTGATGCTGGAAAAATGCCACTGGCAGATCTCTGTCGACAGATGAATATCGTGGACGGAGCTGATGAACATGTGAAGCCGCGCAACGTTGGCGTACTGTTCTTCAATGACGAGCCTACGAACTTCTTACCTGGCTCCCAGATTGATGTCGTGATTTTCCCGAAAGGGCCGGGGGGCGGCGAACTGGACGAAAAGGTGTTTCGTGGACCACTGCACGAGCAGGTGAGAGCAGCCCTCAGGTTCTTGCAAAACCATGTATTGAGAGAAAAGGTCGTCAAGCATCGGAATCGAGCGGAAGCGACTCGCATTGTGAACTACCCGTTCGCCGCCTTGGAGGAAGCTCTCGTCAATGCGGTCTACCACCGGAGCTACGAATTACGTGAACCCGTTGAGGTGCGAGTCAATCCAGATGGCATCGAGATTTTGAGCTATCCCGGACCGGATGCGTCCATTCGACCCGATGCGTTGAACGGCGAAAAGATCGTCGCACGCCGGTATCGAAACCGCCGAATCGGCGAATTTCTAAAGGAATTGGATCTCACCGAAGGCCGCTGCACGGGCATTCCGACGATTCGCCAAGCAATGGCCGAAAACGGCTCGCCACCGCCGAAGTTTTCAACGGATGACGGGCGTACTTACTTTCTGGCGGAATTGCCGGTACACCCAGAAATGACCGGATTCGATCTGGGGCATGTCGAGGGACAAGAGAGGGGACATGATGAGGGACAAGACGGGGGACAACATCCGCAACTGAGCGAAACCGAGGCAAAAATCCTTGTGTTTCTGGCTAGAAAGCCGAAATCCAGAGCGGAAATCGCTGAGATGCTCGGGATGTCATCGAGTCGCAGCGGTTACCTTTCCCGAGCAATTCAGCAGCTTCGCGACGCTGGATTGGCAGAACTCACGATTCCCGAAAAGCCTCAAAGCAGGAATCAGCGACTGGGACTTACCGATAAGGGGGAACACACATTGCCGGAACCACTTAGAAAGAAGCGAGCCGATGGTTCTCTGTACCAGCGTCCAAGCGAGATTGAAGCCTCACTTGCAGCCCTTGAGTTGTTGCCAATAAAGGAAATTGTTGAGCGATCGAAAATACTCGACCCGCATTCAGCGGAGTATCTTCCGTCGGAATGCCTGCTGCATTTCCTGCGGAACACTCGTAAAAGCACGGAAATCGACGATTTTCGTGAATTGTTCCTCTCATTACGACAACGGATTCTGGCGGCGACACCAGCGTTGGAGCGGAGAAGTGCTGGCACGTCGAAGCTGGCAGTGAGAGCGGTCGATGTCAGCATTCAGGAAGGAGTCTTGGATGCGTTTAATGAGATGCTCTGCAAGGATCGGAATGACTACGACGACCGACTCGACTACTTCGAGATACGGTTCAATTCCGCCTTGGCTCGCCTGCGTTTGACGGCCCGCCGGACGGTGATGCGAACCGACTCTCGAACCGAATCGATGTCGCCTGAAGAGGACACAAATGCTCCCTCCCCCGAGGTGGAAGCGGCCCTGACGAAGCTGAAAGGTTTCGGCGAGGAAGAAATGCCGGATTTCCTTTACCGGTCTCGGCTGCTGGCAGCGATTAACACCTTACCCAATGACGAGAAGCGAGTGATTGAGTTGATATTGCAGGACTTTTTAATCGACTCGACTGACCCGGAGGTCTTGACGATCTCCAAGATCCTTGGGTGCTCGGAGAAGACTGTACGCAATCGACGAGACCGCGCGTTTCTGAAGCTGCGTGCCGCATTAGAGCAGGAGAAAGGAAATGAGTGAATCCAAGACACGAGACGACGTACTCTACGCATTCTCTATCGAACCAAAGCATGATCGTGCCACATTGGAGCGGTATCTCCTTAGATATCCAGAGATGGCTGATGATTTGATCGATTTGTCGCACGAGTTGAGGATTCCCATCCATAGCATCCCGGATGTCGCACCTCATCTCGATCGAAAAGCGGAAGAAGCATGGAAAGCATTCGTCGAATGTGCGCCAGCGAGTCGTTCGGTTACAGGGCAGAACAGCCTTTTTGCAAGCCTCAAAGGGGCTGCGCTGGTGGAGCTGGCAACCAAGCTCGACATTCCTCGTGCGCTTCTTACTGCACTTCGTGACAGACTTGCTGAGCCTTCGACGATACCCATGCGATTTCTCAGTCGGCTGGCCACGGCCTCGAATTCCCCGATCAAGGCAATACATGAGTATCTTGCTCTGCCACCAGTGACCTCACTTGGGCTTCAGTTCAAATCGGACAACCGCCCCGCGAATCAAGGGCAAGTTCCATTCAGGAAGTTAGTCGACGACACCGCCATGACGGATAAGCAACGAGAAGCTCTTCTGCGAGATTGGGTGGAGAATGGACAGGAATGAAGTCAGTCGCCAAAAAGCCGAGGAACTTCACAAGACACTCGCTGCTTCAGGCGTGTGTCCCACCCAGCCTTTGGCGTTCGCATTGGCTGAGGCGGGGAGGCGGAATATCGAAGTTGCGAAGGTGCCTCAAGGTGATGTCCGGTTGCACGGTGCCCGAGCGCTGTATGACCCCGACGCCTTGCTGATTCTCCATGAGGATGTCGGAGACGAATTCATTCATGCCTTTCTGATCGCTCACGAGATCGGACACGTCGAGTGTGGCGGAGGACACGAATATTGTGTGACCGAAAATGCTGATCCATTGCGAACCGCTGAAGCTGCTCAAGTAGGCGTCGATCGAGTGGTCGACTACAGTCGGCGGGCACGTCAAGAGGTTCAAATGGACCTCTTTGCACGAGAGTTCCTCCTACCCAGAAGCTGGATGCGTCGGCTACATCTTGAGGAACAGCTAAGTGCTGCTGCGATTTCAACGCGTTGCAAAGCTCCTAATGCCGTTGTTGCCCAGCAGCTTTTCGACGCTCTGCTTTTGCCATCGATAACACTTTTAGCACCGGATACCGCTCCTCCAAAACCACTGCATCCTGATCAACTCAAGGCAGTATCTCATCGGGGAAAGCCATTTCTTCTCGAAGCGGGACCGGGTACAGGCAAGACGCAGACACTCGTTGGTCGCATCAACGATCTCTTGGTCACAGGAGTCCAGCCGAGCCGAATTCTCGTGCTGACGTTCTCAAACAGGGCGGCGGGCGAGCTGTCTGAACGTATTGCGCGGCAACATCCCGAGGCCGCCGCAGCGATGTGGATCGGGACTTTTCATGCCTTTGGTCTTGATCTCGTTCGGCGTTTTCATGAACGATTGGGATTCGCTGCGGAACCACGATTACTCGACCGCACCGAGGCCATTGACCTCCTGGAAAACGAATATCCTCGACTGGGGCTGGTACATTTCAAGAATCTTTCGGACCCATCGGTACCGCTGACCCAGATCCTCAGTGCGATCTCTCGGGCCAATGACGAAGTCGTGGATGCGGAGACATACCGAAGTTTGGCGGAAGCGATGCCCGGACCAGATGCGGAGCCGGAAGTTATCGAAGCCGCTGAGCGTAGTCTCGAAGTGGCGAGAGTATTCGCTACCTACGAACGCCTGAAGCTGGAAAGAGGTGCTGTCGATTTCGGCGACTTGGTCGCGATGCCAGTTCGGTTGTGCGAAGGCTTTGCAGATATTCGAGAGCACTTGACTGATGTTTACGAGCATATCCTCGTCGATGAATTCCAGGATGTGAATCGCGCTAGCGTCCGATTGCTCAAGGCGATGACGCGAAATGGAGAGAACCTATGGGCGGTGGGCGACGCCAAGCAGTCGATCTACCGATTCCGTGGTGCGTCCTCGTTCAACATGAAGCGGTTCGACCAGGATGATTTTCCGGGAGGGCAACGTGGGCGACTCACGGAGAATTACCGCAGCGTTGCGGAAGTAGGAGATGCCTTTCTCACTTTCGCAGCGGATATGCGTGTAGTCGCTGGCGGTGAGGTTGGACTGGATTCTCATCGAGGCCAGTTGGGACACGTTCCGGAACGCCGGGAAGTTGGAACCGATGAGCAAGAGGTCGTCGCAGTAGCCGAGGCGATCGAAGAGATGCGATCATCCGGACATGACTACCGCGACCAGGCCATCCTCTGTTCTGGAAACGATAAATTGGCGAAGTATGCCCGCCGATTGGAGAGGCTCGGAGTTCCCGTCCTTTACCTTGGGAGTCTATTTGAGAGAAGTGAAATCAAGGATCTGCTCTGCCTTCTCTCTTTAATGGTAGACCGACGCGCGATGGGACTATTGCGTCTGGCCGCGCTGCCACAGCACAGCATTAGCTTGTGCGACATTGATGTCATCCTCAGCCATTTGAAAGAAAATGGCAGTGAGCCTCGACAATGGGGTCAAGAGGGGATGGCAGTTGAGGGCCTGACGGCGGACGGTGTCGAAGGCATACAAAGAATCGGGAAATTACTCGAAGGGTTTGAGATCACCGCCAATCCGTGGACGGTCTTGGCCGAGGTGCTCCTCGACCGGAGTCGCATCGCTGCCGACATTGCCGAAGCCAGCGATATTCAGGCACGATCTCGCGGTATCGCGATTTGGCAGTTCATGAACTTTCTGCGTAACCAGCCACCTGGGAAGGGACTTCCAATTGTGATAGCCCTCGAAAGGATTAGAAGCTTGGTGCTTCAGGCTGACGAACGCGATCTTCGTCAACTTCCTGCGGCGGCGCAAAGCATTGATGCTGTTCGACTGATGACCATGCATGGCAGTAAGGGGCTTGAGTTTGAAGTCGTACACATTCCAGGGGTAACCGCTGCAAGTATGCCGCGTTCACCGAACTCTTCCTTGGCCAAAGCAATTTCGCCACCTGATGGAATGATTGACGGTGCATCGGGTTCTGGACTAGAAGCGACCAAAGCCGCAGTGAGTGAAGAACAAGAGTGTTTGTTCTTCGTCGCACTTTCGCGGGCGCGGGACCGGCTTTTCTTGTACAACCCGACGAAAACTGTCGACGGCAAATCACGTCCTCATTCTCCATTTCTCAACCGCCTTGGCAACAACGTACGGGTCTGCAGAATTACACCAGCGATCTCTCTGCCACAGGACGTTGGTGAAATGCCGGTTCCAATTACCTTGGAAGGACGTTGTCGCTTTTCAGACCACCAGCTGGCCCTTCACGAACGCTGCCCTAGGCGGTTTTTATACACGCATGTTCTGGAGATCGGAGGTCGCCGAACGGAGTCAGCGTTTATGAAGCTTCATGTTGCTGTGCAACACGTGGTGAATGACATCTGCCTAGATCTTGAGGGTTCGCTTTCGATTGCGGAAATTGAGGAGAAGTTGGCTGTCGCTTGGCAGGCACACGGACCTGATGTCGATGGTTACGGGGACGAGTATCAAGATATCGCCCGACAATTGGTTCGGTATCTTGTCAATTCGCACTCCGGTATGAATCGTATTCCTGTATCCGCCCTGCGCTTGGCAGTTACGGAAGGGGAGATCGTTGTCACTCCCGATCAAGTTCTGACCGACGCTAATGGGAAGGTTCACTTCCGTAAAGTGAAAACTGGACACAAAAGGTCGGACGAAGATGAGAGTCTTTCTACGGCAGCCTTCCAACTAGCCGCCAGCGCTCACTCGCCAGGATGCACCGTGCAACTAGTGCATCTGGGTGATGAAAAAGTGACGCCGATTGAAATGAAGGATCGCAAGTTGGGAAACCGTAAGGCATCCATTTCCAGCATGCTTGCCGCGGTAACAAAGGGGTACTTCCCTCTCAAAGAGAGCCCCACTTGCCCTCGGTGTCCGGCGTTCTTCGTCTGCGGAAACCTGCCCGCCGGTCCTCTCGTCAAAAAAATGCCGGAATAGTTTACCGGTCCGTCAGAGTCGCAGCGATTAGTCCTTCAGAAGCCAGTGCAAGCGGCATTGGAGCAAACCTGAAAGGACAAATCATGAACGACAAAGAACAGGGCCAGCCAAAGGGCCCAAAGTACACAATTGACATCGAGGGTACCTCGTACCCGTGGGACAAAGACACGATCACGACGGAAGAAATTGCCAGCCTCGGCGGCTGGGAGGCCACCGTAGGCGTGATCGAAATCGACAAGGACAACAACGAACGGACACTTCAGCCGGGTGAAATTGTCCAGCTCAAGCCTGGACTGGGGTTCTCGAAGAAGATCCGCTGGAAGCGAGGTTACGTCCTTGAAGAGCGACTCGATCGTGAGTTGCAGATTCTTCAAGGCAAGTATCCAGGTGCGATCCGCAACGGGATGTGGTTTTTCGTTCCCGAATACCCGTTGCCGAGCGGATGGAGCCACGACAAGGTCAGCGTCGTAGCCTACCTGCGGGCTGGTTACCCAGGCACCGGTCCCTACGGCATCTACATTCCGCAAGAACTTCGCCACGACAATCAGCTTCCCGAAAGTTATCGAAACGTGGCTGAACTCCAGCCACCGTTCGGTGGCACGTGGGCCTTCCTGTCGTGGGAAGCGGAGCAGTGGTTTGCCATCGCCGAGCCTCAAGGGGGACACAACATCCTAACGTGGGTTGACGGTTTCGCGACGCGATTTCGGCAGGGGCGCTAACCATGACTGTCCCAGCAATTCTCGAAATCGATCGTCGAATCTACTCCGAAATCGTTCGCTACGTGCTACCGACAAACTCGCGTAACGAGGAAGCGGTATTTGTCTTCGCCCGCGCCGAAGCAAACGGTGTGTTCATTTTGCTAGAAACCTACTTTGTTCCGCCTGAAGGGTTTGCTCACCGGTCGCCATTCTTTTTGGAGCTAACGGATGAGACGCGAGCGATGGTTATCAAGCGGGCACACGATCTGTCGGCATCCGTCATTGAAATTCATTCCCATCCGTCACAGCTCAATGCCGCGTTTTCAGAAAGCGATATCCGGGGCTTTCATGAGTTCGTGCCGCATATGCTCTGGCGATTGAAGAAACGTCCATACGCAGCGGTCGTTGTGGCGAGAAACTCCTTTGACTCGTTGGCCTGGTTCGAGTCGGTCGAGTCTCCGGTTTCGATCGTGATCCGGCACGATGATGGGACGCTTCAGCAGCCCACTGGGACGACTCACTCCAATTGGGGTCAGGAGGAAACAACGTATGAATAACGAGCGACTGAACCGCAATGAAATGTTTTTTGGCAGAGACGGCCAGGATCGCATTCGAAGGACAACATGCGCCGTCGTCGGCGTCGGCGGCCTCGGCACCCAGGTCGTACAACAACTGTCGCTCCTCGGCGTTGGGGGCTTGAACCTGATTGACAGCGAGGAAATCGACACGACGAATCGGAACCGCTACGTGGGACTGCGCCATGACGACCCCGTCCCGGGATTCCGAAAAGTGGACTTAGGCGAACGGCTGGCGCATTCCATCGACCCGACGATTCCGGTGCAGAAGGTTTTCGATTCATTCGTTAGCGAAGCAGGCTTCTTTGCAATTCGATCCGCCGATTGGGTTTTCGGTTGTCTCGACTGCGAGGGGGCTCGGCTGATTCTCACCGAACTGTGTTCTGCTTACGGTCGGCCATACACCGATGTGGCGAGCGACATCAATCCACAGCCCACCCCACCAGCGTATGGCGGGCGTGTGTGCGTTTCTCAGTGCGGGAATGGTTGCCTCGTCTGCCTGAACGTCCTTGATATGGATGAAGCGGCTCGGGATCTGGAAGGCGAAGCGGAACGTCGCAATCGGGAGGCGATTTACGGTGTCCCGCGTGCAGCGGTGGGGCGATCGGGACCATCGGTCGTATCCATCAATGGCATGATGGCTTCAATTGCGGTCACGGAATTCATGGCGGTAGTTACCGGACTTCGTCAGCCCAAAGCAATCAGCACCTATTATGGGCACAGCGGCAAAGTGACCGTGAGTGTGGACGCACCTCGGAAAAACTGCTGGTATTGCAGTTTGTGGGACCAGGGGGCGAAGGTGGATGTTGAACGATACATCCGCGACGGAATCGGCAAAGCGATTCGATGATAAGGGCATTGCGGCAACGGAAGTTGAATGCTGGGAATGCTACGATATTGCTGCTCTCGTGCCGATTTGTTGACTGACCAGAGAGACGCTCGTTCCCGATTGGCAAAGAAAAGAACGGTCCAGAAATATGTCTAACCTACGCTCGCCCATGTTTCGATTCATCCATGCCGCAGATCCCCATCTGGACAGTCCACTCCAGGGACTGGAATCTGATGACGGCGCGCCAATTGACGTCCTTCGCGGCGCGACACGGCGAGCATTTGAAAATCTGGTTCAGCTCGCGATTAACGAGCCTGTTGATTTCGTTGTTATTGCAGGCGACCTCTACGACGGCGATTGGCGTGACTACAGTACCGGCTTGTTCTTTCGCAATCATATGGCCCGCCTTAAAGCCAGCGGTATCTCGGTTTACCTGATTGCCGGGAATCATGACGCGGCATCGGTGATTTCCAAGAAACTCAGCTTGCCAGACAACGTGCATGTGTTTTCGACACGTGCTCCTGAGTCATTCGCTGTGCCAGACCTGCCGGTTGTGATTCATGGACGCGGATTTCCCAATCGTGCCGTTCCTGAAAATCTTGCGGCCGAGTATCCAGTAGCCGTTCCAGGCACATTTAATGTGGGGCTATTACACACCAGTCTCACCGGGCGACCTGGGCACGACACATACGCGCCGTGTTCCGAACAGGACCTAGTCAGTAAGGGGTATGACTATTGGGCGCTGGGACATGTTCATCAACCTGAGGTAATCAGCGAAGAACCTTGGATTGTCTTCGCGGGGAACTGTCAGGGACGACACGCCAGAGAGACGGGGCCACGAGGCTGTCGATTGGTTACCGTCAATGATTCTCGCAAAGTGGAAAGCGTCGAGTGGCGGACGCTAGACGTGGTGCGCTGGCAGGATGCGCGGGTGGATCTCAATGGATTGGAGAAGGAAGCTGAAGCGCTTCAAGCAATTCGCAAAACTCTTGCCAACGCAATTGCAACGGCAGAGCAACGCTTGCTGGCAGCCAGGGTTACTTTGGCAGGGTCAAGCCAACTACACGGAAGTCTGCACCGTGAGGCAGAGCGCTGGCGAGCTGAGATATTGGCAATCGCGCAGGATTTCGGCGAAGACTGCGTCTGGATTGAACAGGTCAAGGTGTCGACGTCACCTGTGTATGAGATTAGCGAACTGGCTGAGCGCGATGCCCTGACAAAGATCGTGCTAGAAACGCTGGAGAAGGAGACCCACGACTTGAGTGAGTTTCCGGCTGACATCACCGAGATGCTCGATGTGTTGCCAGTAGACGTGCGTGGTGATGTGGCGGAGCAATGGGGCATTGGCAATCGTGCAGAACTGGTCAGCGATGTGCGTGCCATCATCTTGGAGTCACTCAAAACGAAGGGTGGTAGCACGCTATGAGATTTCAACGACTGCACATTCCCGCGTTTGGTCCGTTTACAAATCTGGACTTATCGTTTCCGTCAACCGAACACGACTTGCATGTGTTCTATGGCGAGAATGAAGCCGGGAAAAGCTCTCTGCTGCGGGCGATTCGAGACCTGCTGTTTGGCATTCATGGCCAATCATCGGACAATTTTCTGCACGAGTACAAGCAGCTCCGCCTGCATGGCGAAATTGAAAATCGGGCTGGTGATCGGCTTGTGTTTCAACGCCGTAAGGGCAACAAGAACACACTTCTGGACCACAATGGAACGGCTCTTCAGGATAGCGCACTCCGTCCATTTTTGGGCAGTGTCGATTTAGCCTACTTTTCAACGATGTTTGGGCTCGGAGCGGGCGAACTCCGTGATGGAGCCGCTCAACTGCTCAAGGGAGAGGGCGAGATTGGCAATGCCCTGTTTTCTGCCAGCCTTGGTGGGACGCCCATCCAGCGGGTATTGGACTCGCTGGTTGCTGATTCCGAGCGTCTATTCAAAGGCCGGGCGACGGCCAATGTCGCGATCAGGCCAGCGGTGAATCGTTACAAAGAACTGTTGAAAAGGTGTCGCGACGCGACGGTCAATGCGGAAACGTGGGATCAGTTGGAAAGAGGCTTGGCGGAACAGTCAAAAGCAAAAGAGACTCTGGTGGAGGAAATCGACAAGATTTCGCGTGAGATCGCCTGGATAGATCGGTGTGACGATGCATTGCCGAGCGTCGGACGATTGAACGACGAGATCAAGTTACTCAGCCAGCTTCCCGCACTGCCTGAAGTTGCCAGTGATTTTGTGGAGCGGGCAAAGGCCGCCCGGACCTCTGTAGGTGAATCCTGCGGGAGAGTTCAGACGCTTAAGGAGCGGATTTCACAACTTGAGATTCAGCTTGAGAAGTGTGCAACTGCCCCGGAGGTTTTGGCCAATGCTGATGCTCTAGATTCATTGCACCAAGAACTTGGGGCTTATCGAGAACAGAAAAAGACGTTGTCAAAGCTAAAGCAAGAATTGGCTGGAATCGAACCGAATCTGCTGGCGGGGATGAAGAGTCTGGAAGTATCGGGCGGATTTGAGACGCTGGAGGGATTGCGGCTGAGCAGTGCTGTGCAGCTGAGTATTGAAGAGGCTGCGAATGCTTTGCTTTCTGCGCTGAGCAATCAGTCGGCGCATTCGGCTAGGTCTGAAGAGTTGAAGAAAGACATTGAACATGACGAATCTGAGTTGGCGTTACTTCCGGAAACGGACTTAACACTGCTTCGAGAAGCGCTCGTTGATGCGGCGGAAGCCACTGATGCGAACAAGACGCTTGCGGTCAGTCAAATGGCGGTCGATAAGCTGCGCCGCGAAATTGCAACCGAAAGAGTGTTAGTGCCAGGTGCTCCCGAGGATTTGGATGTCATTTCACAACTCTCCGTTCCCGCACCTGCCACCATTCGCAAGTTCCGCGAGAGATTTGCTAGTCTCGAACGCGACATTGAGTTGGCAAAAACGCTGATCAGTGAGGCGAATGTGACGGTTGGCAGTTTAGAGAACGAACTGCAACGGCTTGAGCGTCGGGGGGAACTGCCTTCCGAAGAGTCCCTCAAACAAGCAAGAGAACATAGGGATCATGGCTGGCAGTTGGTCCTTGCGGAATGGAAGGGCGACGGCGCGAAGGATGAGTTTGAGCAAGGATCGCCTTTGGAGGAAGCGTTTCCTCACTCGATCATCAGAGCTGACAACATCGCCGATCAATTGCGATCGGATGCGGAATCTGTAGCACAAGCAGAAGAGAAACGGCTTCAGATCAAAAACAGCCAGAAGCGAATCACTGACGCAAATGTAACACTCGCATCACTGCATCGCGAAAAAGAAGAATGTCAGTCCGCGTGGGAGTCAGAATGGGCTCCAATCGGTGTAGCTCCTCGTTCGCCTGACGAAATGCAGGAATGGCGTGAGAACTGGATTGGGCTTCGGGAAACGATCAGCAAGCTCCGAGATGCGGAAGCGGAAGTTCGAGCGAAGAATGCGAAAGTCGAAAAAGCAACTACCACTTTGGCTACGGCGTTGGAGGATTCAGACGAAAAGCCGTACGCGGTTCTATTCGAGGCAGCCAGGAGCCGGGTTCAGAAGGGGGAAGAATCGACCGGGCAACGAAGCGCTATTGGAAAGCGGCTTGAAAAACTGAGAGGAGAACTGGCGAGCCTTGATCGCAAGGCTGCCGGGCTATCTCCGGCAGTGCAAACGGCTGAAGCAAACTGGAAGCTGCGCTGTCGGTCAGCGGGCTTCTCAGAAGACGCAAAAGCAGAAACAGGGCTAAGATTGTTGCAAGAGCGGAAGGAACTGCTCGCGAAG
>SXGT01781257.1_pt1 | contig 13417 bp, 5 predicted proteins | sample 3176221 | NCBI WGS metagenome assembly SXGT01 (sample SAMN11356862, study PRJNA531348) | freshwater metagenome | isolation source: freshwater sample F1-120 | place: China: Fuxian Lake, Yuxi | collected 2017-12-25
GTCACCGATCTTGCCCGTGCGCGCGGCGCGGACGATGCAGTCGATGACGTCGTGAACGCGGTCGTCGCTGATGGCGATCTCCAGCTTGACCTTGGGGACGAAGTCGATGAGGTACTCTGCCCCGCGGTAGGTCTCGGTCTTGCCGCCCGTGCGGCCGAAGCCCTTGACCTCGCTTACCGTCATACCCTGTATGCCGATCTCGCTGAGAGCCTCTTTCACCTCGTCGAGCTTGAAGGGACGGATGATGGCCTCGACCTTTTTCATGGGGACGATTTCATACACGACGCGGTGCGTCATGGCAAGCGCACTTTGCCTCCGCGACGTGCCGCGCTGCGTCATGCGATCGTGATACGTCGCAGCCCCAAAGGCACCCCCATCGCGCTTTTCTCGTTGACAGCCCCTGAACCGTCCCCTAGCGTTCCGCGTTCCGAAGGGCGTACCCAGGACCCTTGACCTCTGGAGGAATCAAAAATGCGTAATTGGATCATCGCGTTGTCAACCGCGACGCTCGTGCTCGGTGTCGGCTGCAAGAAGAAAGAGGAGCCCAAGAAGGAGGCTCCCCCGGCAGCAAAGAAGGAAGAGAAGAAGCCTGAGGAGGCGAAGCCCGCCGACCCCAAGGCCGAGGAGAAGAAGCCGGAAGAGAAGAAGCCCGAAGAGGCGAAGCCGGCTACTGCGAAGCCTGAGGAGAAGAAGCCCGAGGAGGCCAAGGCCCCTACGGCCGCAGCCGGTCCCATGTGGGGTCTGGACCTGCCCGCCGACGTCATCGGCATCGTCGGAACGCAGGGTCTCGACAAGCTGCTCGACCTCGCGACCGCCAAGGCGACCGCGTATGGCCTGCCGCAGGACAAGCTCAAGAAGGACTTCATCCTCGAGGCGCTCAAGGGCGCGATGAAGCTCAGCTCGCTCGACTGGCTGGCCACGGACAAGCCCATTCGCGCGTTCGGCTGGAACCCCAAGAAGGCGCAGAACAACGCGGTCGTCGTCCTCCCCATCAAGGGCAAGGACGCGCTCATCGCGGCGCTGCCGGCCGAGAAGAAGGCCGCTGTCGACGGCAACGAGTTCTCGTTCGAGCACCTCTTCGGGACGTGGTTCGTCAACTTCATCGACGGGCACGCCGTGCTCACGATGAACAAGGACGTCTTCGCCCAGTCCAAGGCGTTCACGACGGCGCTCGCGTCCAAGTGGACCCCCAAGGGCATCGCGGAGTTCAAGCTCGCGGGTGTCAACCTTCGGACGATCTTCGGTGCGGAGATTCGGGCGGGCCTGGAGATGGCCAAGTCCGCGGCCTCCAAGCTGGGTGAGGCGGGGAGCCCCCTGGCCGGCCTCGAGAAGTTCGCCGACTTCGCCTTCGACCTCATCAATACGGTGGTCGACGAGTCGGATGGGCTCTCGTTCGCTGTCGAGCTCGACGACAAGGGCAATATCACTCTGCCCGTCACGCTGGACGCCAAGGCCGGAGGCAAGATCGCTGGCTTCTCGAGCAAGCTCGGGAGCTCGGATCTGAGCTTCGCCAAGAACATCCCGGCGGAGGCCTGGTTCGTGAGCGTGAGCCACGTCGATCCCAAGTCGGCCGACGGCCTCATGGCCAAGGCCATGGATCTCATGGCGGGCTTCCTCAAGTTCAGCGACGAGGAGAAGACCAAGTTCGCCGACTCCATGAAGAAGATGATGGAGCTGACGGACGGCCAGGGCTGGTTCGGCCTCTATCCGGACGGTGCCTATCCCCTCGCCATGGGAGGCTCGTACGGCGTACTCGATGGCGCCAAGTACCGCGAGCTGGCGGATCAGTACATGAGCTTCATGTTCGGCAAGCTCATGGGCCTCGCCAAGGACAAGCTCCCGCCGCAGCTCCAAGCGCTCCCGACCTCGGACTTCAAGGCGCTCATCGCGGCGCTCAACGCCATCACCTCGACCCAGGGCCTCAAGCTCGAGGCGGGCAGCACGACGGACGCCGGCGTGACGGTCCAGAGCCTCACCATGGCGCTCGAGTCCTCGCTCATCGAGAAGCTCGGGGCCGAAGGCGCCAAGTGGACCAAGCTGCTCGGCACCAAGCTCGAGTTCGCCATCGCCTATGGCCCGAAGCACATGGGCTTCGGCATCGGTCCCAAGGGCGTCGCGGACGCCAAGCGCTTCGCGGGCGAGCCCACGCCCGGCCCGGCCAGCGCTCCAGGCCTCATCGCCTCGCGGCTCGCGAAGGGCATGGGCATGGTCGGCTGGTTCGACTTCAACAAGATGGCCAATGCCGCCAAGCCGCTCCTCCCCGCGTTCGAGAAGGAGGGCGGGCCCGTGGGCAAGGTGCTCGGTGAGCTCCCGGCTGGCCTGGCCGTCGGCTTCTACTGCGGTGGCGAGGGCAACACCCTCAAGTTCGGCATGGACGCGTCACTCGATGCGCTCGTGAAGGCCGGAAAGACCGTGGCCGAGATGACGATGCGCAAGCGTGAGGACAAGCCCGCAAACGACGGCCCCTCGCCGGCGGCTCCGGGCGGAGGCGCCGCTCCGGCGCACCCGTAAGCTCTCCAAGCACACCAAACGGCAACGGCGCCACCAGGAAGCTCCTGGGGCGCCGTTGTCGTTTGGTGATCCGAACGTGCCGACGGCGCGTTCAGATCGAGACACTGCGAGGGTTGCCCCTCACACCGACGCTAGGCCGGGGGCGTTGGCCGGGGCCGGGGAACCGGTGCCGGACGCCAAGAGTTCGCGCGACGCATGACTGCCTCCATCGAAAGCCTGAGGTACTTGCGCCAGGAAGCGACCCCGACCCGGCGCAACCCGAGAGCTTATGAGGCTTGTGGCCGCGGCGCAAGTGGCGCTCAACGCGTGACTCCACAGCGATGCGGCCGGCGCCGCCAACGCGTGGCTTGACATGGCCGGCCCGGTGCTCGATACGCCCGCCGTGCACGCTTTCGCGCCAGCCTGGATCGAGATCTCCCAGACCGCGCTCGAGCACAATTTTCGGACGCTTGCGTCGCTCGCACCGGCCAGCGTCTTGGTCGCGCCGGTCGTCAAGGCTAACGCCTACGGCCACGGAGCGCGCCTCGTCGCCGAGGTCCTCGCTGCGTCCGGCGCCGCGGTGCTGTGCGTCCACGACGTCGCCGAGGCGGTCGCCGTCGCTGATCTGGGGTGTCGGGTCCTGGTGCTCGGTCCCATCTGGCCGTGGGAGGCGGAGACCATCGCAAAGCGTGGCCTGGAGGTCGTCGTGGCGCAGACCGAGCCGCTCGCGTGGCTCAGCGCCGAAGCGGTGCGTGTCGGTCGCGATATCGGCGTGCACGTCAAGATCGAGACTGGGACCCACCGGCAGGGTGCCGCCCCCGCCGCGGCGACCACACTGGCCGCAGCGCTCCAGGCCACACCGGGCCTGCGCTGGGCGGGCGTCTCGACGCACCTCGCGGACGTCGAGGACGAGACAGAGCACTCGTTTGCCCGCGTCCAGCTCGACCGCTTCCACGCGGCCATGCCGTCCGTGCCGCCGAGCGTGCTCCGCCACGTCGCCGCAAGCGCCGGTCACCTCGTGCTCCCGGGAGCGCGCTACGACCTCGTCCGCGTCGGGATCGCCACCTACGGCCTCTGGCCCAGCGCCGCGACGCGTATCGCGACGGACTTGGTCCACGGCCCGGGAGCCGTCGTGCTTCAACCCGCCATGGCGTGGCGCGCGCGTCTCGCGTCGGTCGAGTCGGCGGCCGCCGGCGAGTGGGTGGGCTATGGGCGCTCCATTCGCCTGTCGCGCCCAACGCGCGTCGGGCTCCTGCCCGTCGGCTACTACGATGGATACGACCGTGGCCTGTCCAACGTGGCGGACGTGCTCGTCCACGGTCGGCGCTGCCGCGTCTTGGGGCGGGTCTGCATGAACCTCACCATGGTCGATGTGACAGACGTCGCCAAGGCGGCTGCGGGAGACGTCGTGACCCTGATCGGACGCGACCCGGACACCGGCGCCAACCTGCCGGTCGAGGAGCTCTCCGAGCGCTTAGGAACGATCCCCTACGAGGTCGTCAGCCGCATCCACGAGCGCCTCCCCCGCGTGCTGGTGCCATGACGGCCAGACCGCGACACGCTATGCTCGCCCTGTGAGTGCTGCCTCCCCTTCGACTTCGGGCCGCGTGGCGGCGTTCTTCGACATGGACCGCACCGTCGTGCTCGCCAACACGGGCCGCCTCTACGCGCGCGACCTGCGCCGCCGCGGTGAGATCGGCCTGGCCGCGAGCCTGCGGGTCGGCGTCGTACTGCTGCGCTACAAGCTGTCGCTGGTCGATATGAACCGCGTCATGAATGAGGCCGCGCTGTCGGTGAAGGGCTGGCCCGAGGCGGACATGGTCAGCCGCTGTGCGGAAATCTTCGACCGAGACGTCCGGCCCGCCATCTCCAGCGCGGCCGTCGAGGCCATCGAGAGCCACCGGCGCTCAGGTCACCGGATCGCGCTGCTGACGGCCTCCACGCAGTACATGACGCGGCAGCTGTCGGAGTGCCTCGGCATCAGCGACTACCTGTGCACGCGCCTCGAGGTCTCCGAGGGGCACTTCACCGGCGCATGCCAGCAGCCGCTCTGCTTCGGCGAGGGCAAGGTCACGTGGGCGAAGCGCTACGCCGACCAGCACGGCATCGACCTGGCCGCGAGCTATTTTTATACGGACTCCTACAGCGATCTGCCGATGCTCGAGGCCGTCGGGCACCGCCGGGTCGTCAACCCCGATCCGCGCCTGCGCCTGCACGCCTACCGCGCCAAGTGGCCGGTACTGCTCTTTCGGCGCTAGCTCGGATCGCAGGCTCCATCGCAAACGGCCTGGATCTCGCCCGTCTCCAGAAACTGCCAGAGCTGCTTCTGGCCCACTGGGAGCTGTCGCAGCAGCCCGTGGGTGTCGTTGGCCTTGGGCGGCGGCGCCGTGGGGTCTGGATTCGTGGGCTTACCGAAGTCGAATTCCACGAGCCCGTTGCCCGCGAGCGGATAGGGCACCTCGGCCATACCCCACACGGGCCGCACGGCGGGCGTCAGCAGCTGGGCCCCGATCGTCCGCCCGAGCAGGAACGACACGTGATTCTCCACCTGCGCGTCCTCCTTGGCCACATGCAGAAGCACCCGGTGCGGCGGCGTGTTCGGGAACGGCGGCTCGGTCATCCGGCCCGCGTACGACAGCGGCTCCAGCCGATCGAAGGCCGTCTGCATCAGCGCGAAGATCGTCGCGAAGTCCGCCCAGTCCGGAAAGACGGCCTCGAGCACCAATTGAAACGTCGTGAAGTCCACGCTGCGGTTGAGCAGCATGCTGAACGCGCAGCCGGGTACGCCGAGCACGCCGCGCGTGACGGTCGGGTGCGTCGCCATGATGAGGCTCCCGAACGTCCCGCCCTGCGAGTTGCCGTAGTAGTAGACGCGGGCCGGGTCGTAGGCGGGCGCCCCGCTCCGGGTGAACCGCGGATCGGTGTCCTTGGCGAAGCGGCCGATCATCATCTGCGCGATCGCGTGATGGTTGACGATGCCTTGGAGGGTCTTCTCGTGGAGCTGCGGGAACTTGCCGATGTCTGTGCCCAGCACGACGGCCCACACGTTCACGTCGGACTCGGACATGCCCTGCATGTCGATGCTGACGACGATCGCGTTGCGCTCGTTGGCCATCGCCTTCATCCAGCCGTTCTTGGCCTCGGCGCGTGAGCCGAACAGCCCGTGCCCGTACTGCAGCACGGAGGCCTTGGGCTGGGTCGGGTCCAGCGCCGTTTTTGGGAACTGTATATCGAACGCGATCGACTCGAAGCCGTCGAGGACCGGCTTGCCCTGCGCGTCTCGGCGGATGCGGCGCAGCCCGTCCTTCGGGCCGTCGAGGAAGCTGGGGATCTTGGCCGTGCCATGGACGATCTTGGCCGTGGGCGAGTCGCCGCCGAGCTCCTCGACCGAGTCGATGGTGTACTCCGGGCCCTCGGTGCCGATGGCGGTGAGCATCGCGTCGCGCATCGTCAGCAGCAAGCCGGTGGCGTTGGCCTCCGTCGCGGTCGTGAAGTCGAAGGCCAGCTGGAGCTCGGCGCGGGCCACGCCTGCGGCCTTGAGTACCGGAAAGACCTGCGTCTCGAAGTGATCGCGACGGGCGTGGACGCCCTTCCAGCGGCTCGCGGTCCCATCGCGCAAAGCCAGGAAGCCCGGGTCGGCGGGGAGCGTCACCCCGTCGCCGCTCCGAAGCCCGCGCACCGCCACGACGAAGCGACGTCCAAACGCCAGGCGGCGCCCCGGGCGCAGCGTGACCACCGGCAGGCTCCCCTGGCGTGCGAAGTGGTCGAGCTCGACGGAGTGCGCGACTCGTTCGCCGGTGGTCGCGTCGATGAGCGCGGTCGCGTGGTCGGCCAAGAGCGACGGCCCGAGGTCGTCGACCGTGGCGAGCGCCGTCGCGGCGGCGAGCGTCGCTCCGGGCAGCGCCAAGAGGATCGGCGTCGCCGTCGAGAAGCCATCGTGCTCGGCGAAGCCGCCCGGGTCGAGGCTGCCCGCTGCCGCGGCCACGGGGAGGCTGTTCGGCTGGAACTGGACGCGTCGCAGGCCATCGACGCCGAGCACCAGGAAGCGATCGGACGGAAACGGCAGGAGGCAGTGCGCCGTCCCAACGTTCTCGCAGTCGGCGTCTCCCTCGGTCTCGACCACGCCGAAGTTCTCGCCAATTCCGGGCACTACCTCGGCCGCCACGTCGGCGCCGGCCTCGGCCGCATCCTGTGGCGCGAGGTCGGGTGCCCCGCCGGAATCTGCCGCGACGTCGCTGCTCGAGATGCCGACCTCCGCGGACGCGTCCAATGCGCCCGAGCCCGACGGGCTGCTCTCCGACGCGCAGCCGAATCCGACCGCCAATGACCACACCGCCACGCACCGTCGCACCATGCTCGCCTCCTCGACCCGCTTGGCAGGCTCCGCACTCCGAATTCCACGTTCGAATCGTGAGTGTCAAGCCGCCTCGGTTTCATGTCGCCCCGACGGCGCGAGGTCCCCAGCCCCTTTCCGCTCTTGTTCGACGATCCCGAGTTGCGTACCCTGATCGTGGGGCGCGTATCGGCGCGCGTGGTTGAATCGGCTTACTGAGGTAATTGATGCGCCAAATCTCACGCGCTCTCGCGCTCGTCTCCTTGACCGCCGTCCTGGCCCGATGCGCCGACGGTGATGTGGCCTCGACGAGCTCCGTCGCGGATGAAGGCGGCGTGCTACCGGCGGCGGATGCTGAGGCCGATGTCCCGAAGAAGCCCGACATCGGGACACCCGGCGCAGGCGCGGACGGCCTGACCCTCGTCGATGGTGTTCCGTTCGGGAGCGGCGAGTCCGAGGAGTGCGGCACGTTCTCCGCTCCCTGCTCGGCGAACGCTGACTGCTGCTCCGGCTACTGCGTCGAGACCCACGACGGATTTCAGTGTACGAAAGAATGCATCGACAGCTGCCCTGACGGGTTTCAGTGCAAGACGGTCTCCGGGATGGGCTCTGACGCCGCCCGCATCTGCATCCCCAACCTGAGTAAGCTCTGCCAGCCCTGCGAGAAGGATCTCCAGTGCAACGGCGGTGAGTGCCTCATCATTGGCGTCGGCAAGCACTGCTCCTACGACTGCGCCACCGAGCCCTGCCCCGACACCTACGAGTGCCAGACCATCAACGGCCAGAAGCGCTGCCTCCCCAAGAACGGGAGCTGCGACTGCGACGCCACGACGACGGGGACCAAGCGGCCGTGCGCCAAGAAGAACCAGTTCGGTGTCTGTCCCGGCTTCGAGACCTGCGGCGGGGCGAGCGGCTGGAGCCAGTGCGACTCGCCGACGCCGGCCGCGGAGGTCTGCAACGGCCTCGACGACGACTGCGACGGCATCGCCGACGACGGCCTGCTCGATCAGAGCAAGCCCTGCAACAACACGAACGACCTCGGCGTCTGCCAAGGGGTCGCGACGTGCCAAGGCGTGGCCGGCTGGGTCTGCAACGCCGCCGTGCCCGCCGCCGACCTGTGCGACTACCTCGACAACGACTGCGACGGAGAGACCGACGAGGCCTTCAAGAACCTCAACGGGACGTACATCGACGACCACCACTGCGGCAAGTGCGGCTTCGACTGCGAGGGGCTCTTTCCGAACGCCGCGGCCAAATGCGACGGCAACGAGATCACCGCGCAGTGCAAGATCACGGCGTGCGGCCCCGGCTACTACAAAGAGAACGACTTTCAGTGCCTGCCGGAGCTGAACGCGACCTGCCAGCCATGCCTCGTCGACTTCCAGTGCGGCGGCGGTGTTTGCGCCAAGGTCGACGACGCGGGCCACTGCGTGAAGTCGTGCGCCAAGGGCGAGGGCTGCCCGCAGGGCTTCCTCTGTCTTCCGGCGACCGACAAAGCGGGCAAATCCATCGGCCAGGCGTGCCTGCCCCAGACCGGCGTGTGCGACTGCGGACCCGCCCAGGCCGGCCAGAAGCGCCCTTGCACGAGCTCGAATAACGTCGGCAAGTGTTTCGGCTTCGAGGTGTGCGACCCCGTCTTTGGCTGGTCGACCTGCGATGCGCCACTCGCAGGTCTCGAGGACTGCAACGGCCAGGACGACGACTGTAACGGCCTCGTCGATGACGCCCTGCCCGCGTCGCAGCCCTGCCAGAACACCTGGCCAGGCGTCGGCACCTGCGTCGGCGAGGCGCTGTGCCTCGGACCGGCCGGCTGGGTCTGCAACGCGGCCACGCCGACGGCCGAGGTGTGCGACTACAAGGACAACAACTGCAACGGCGAGGTCGACGAGAAGTTCAAGGACAAGGACGGCAAGTACGCCACGACGAAGCACTGCGGCGTCTGCGGAAACGTCTGCACGGTGGCGATCCCGAATGCGTCGGAGATCAACTGCGACGTCTCTGCGACGACCCCGCTCTGCGTCGTCGAGAGCTGCCAGACCGGCTACTACGCGCCTAACCCGTACATCTGCCTCAAGCAGGGCGCCCCCGAGTGCCGCGCCTGCATCACCGACGCCCAGTGCGAGGGCCGGCAGTGCGTGGTCATCGATGGCGGCAACTACTGCTCGCCGCCGTGCGAGGACGCCTCCGACTGCCCGACGGGTTACACGTGCGGCACCGCTCTCGACCCCGACACGAAGGCCAACGGCAGCTTCTGCATCCCACAGAATGGCTCGTGTGACTGCAACGCGGACACCGCGGGCGCCCACAAACCCTGCTCCATCAAGAACGACCTGGGGACGTGCGCGGGCTACGCCATCTGCGATCCGGCCGTCGGTTGGTCGACCTGCTCGGCCAAGGCGGCATCGCTCGAGGTCTGCGACGGCGAGGACAACGACTGCAACGGCATCGTCGACGACGGGCTCCCCGACTCGAAGCCGTGCGAGAACACCAACGGCTTTGGGACCTGCACCGGGAAGGCGCTCTGCCTCGGAAAGGACGGCTGGGTGTGCAAGGCCGGGACCGCAGCGCAAGAGGCGTGCGACTACCTCGACAACGACTGCGACGGCACGACCGACGAGGACTTCAAGACGGCGGACGGCAAGTACGGCTCCAACGAGAACTGCGGCCAGTGCGGCGCCCCCTGCGGCGGCAATATCGTCAACGCGCTATCGGAGACCTGCGACGCCAAGAAGGCCAAGCCGCTCTGCGTCGTCGGGGAGTGCAAGCCCAACTACTTCAAGATCAACGACTTCCAGTGCATCGAGAAGCCGAGCGTCTCGTGCGTGCCGTGCCAGGACGACACCCAGTGCTATGGCGGCAACTGCGTCGCTATCGGGAGCGGCAAGGCGTGCGCCGAGCTGTGTAGCAAGGACTCGGACTGCGTGTCCGGCTTTGCCTGCGACGGCAAGAACTGCCTGCCGCTGTCAGGGACCTGCGACTGCACGGAGGCCACCAAGGGGCTCAAGAAGTTCTGCTCGGTCAGCAACGCGGCCGGTTCCTGCCCGGGCTTCTCCACCTGCGATCCCAAGACCGGCTGGAGCGCCTGTGACGCGTTCACGCCGGCAGCGGAGACCTGTAACGGCCAAGACGACGACTGCAACGGCGTCCCCGATGACGATCTGCCCGTCTCCAAGCCCTGCGAGAAGGTGAACGCGAACGGCAAGTGCACGGGCGAATCGGTGTGCCTCGGGCCTCTGGGCTGGGTCTGTCAGGCCGCGGAGCCCGCCGCGGAGGCCTGTGACTTCAAGGACAACGACTGCGACGGCGGGACCGACGAGGTCTTCAAGAACGCGCTCGGCAAGTACGCGGCGCAGGAGCACTGCGGCACGTGCAACGCGACTTGCGGCGGCGCCATCGCCAACAGCGCCACGGAGAAGTGCGACATCACGAAGGCCATCCCTCAGTGCGTGGCCACCGCGTGCAAAGACGGCTTCTTCCTCGTCAACGAGTTCCAGTGCGTGAACGCGCCCAACGTGGGGTGCAGCCCCTGCGTCGGCGACGACACGTGCTTCGGCGGCAAGTGCGTCGCGCTCGGGCCCTCCAAGTTTTGCCTCGAGACGTGTGACGCGCAGAAGCCGTGCAAGACGGGCTACTCCTGTCAGGGCGGCCTCTGCAATCCGTCCAACGCGTCGTGCGACTGCACCGCGTCCTCCGCGGGGCAGAAGCGCACCTGCACGCAGACGAACGCGCTCGGCACCTGCCTGGGCATCGAGACGTGCGATCCCGCCCTGGGCTGGAATGGCTGCACGGCCAAGAAGCCCGACGTCGAGTCGTGCGACGGCAACGACAACGACTGCAACGGCCAGATCGACGACGGGCTCCCGTTTACGCAGACCTGCTTCAAGAAGAACGTCTATGGCCAGTGCTCGGGCCTCGCGCAGTGCTTTGGCTCCAAGGGCTACGTGTGCCTGGCACAAGAGCCCGGACCGGAGGAGTGCGACTTCAAGGACAACAACTGCGATGGCGGCACCGACGAGCCGTTCAAGGACGGCTCCGGCCGGTACACGACGGCCCTCCACTGCGGCACCTGTGGCAACGCCTGCGGAGACCAGTACCCGTTCTCCGCGACCGAGCTCTGCGACGCGTCGACGACCGTGCCCCAGTGCATCATCGAGACGTGCGAGACCGGCTACCTCAAGCTGAACGACTTCCAGTGCCTGGAGATCCCGGACGTCACGTGCGCGCCGTGCGCCACCGACGGAAATTGCTTCGGGGACGTCTGCTCGCAGGTCGACACAGGCAAGTTCTGCCTGCATCCCTGCGGCTCCGACCTCGACTGCGCGCTCGGCTACGACTGCGTCTCGGGCCTGTGCCGGCCGAAGAACGGGACCTGCGACTGCACCGACGCGACGGCGGCGACCAAGCGCTCCTGTTTCGAGACCAACGGCCTCGGCACCTGCTACGGCTTCCAGACGTGTGACGTCGCCATCGGGTGGGGCACGTGCGACGCGCATCCCGCCTTTGGCGAGGTCTGCAACGGCCAGGACGACGACTGTAACGGCTTCATCGACGACGGCCTCCCCTCGTCGCAGGACTGCAGCTTCCAGAACCAGTACGGCACCTGCGCGGGCAAGGCCGCGTGCTTTGGCTCCGTCGGTTGGTTCTGCCAGGCTCAGAAGCCCGAGAAGGAGCTTTGCGACTACAAGGACAACGACTGCGACGGGCAGACCGACGAGGACTTCAAGGACGCCGACGGCCGCTACACGCAACAGGCTCATTGCGGTGGCTGCGGCCAAACGTGCGACGGCGCCATCATCAACGGTATCGCGAAGTGCGATGGCTCCAAACAGGTCCCCCAGTGCGTCGTGCACTCGTGCGGCATCGGCTGGGAGAAGTACAACGACTTCCTGTGCGTGCCTCAGAAGTCGAATCTCTGCGAGCCGTGCTCGACGGATGAGAACTGCATCGTCGAAGGGTCGCACTGCGTCCCGCTCAATGACGGCTTCGCGTGCGCCTCGGCGTGCGACAAGGCGTCCGACTGCCCGTCGGCGTTTCTCTGCATCGACGTGGGCCTCGGCGTCGACGAGAAGCAGTGCGTGCCCGCGACCGGCTCGTGTGACTGCGATGGCACGAACCTCGCGCTGCAGCGGCAGTGCACCGAGTCGTTCACTCCGACCGGCGGTGGTCCGACCCAGACGTGCTACGGCACCGACTACTGCACCGCGAGCGGGTGGTCAGGCTGCACGATGCCGGGCGAGGCCTGCAACCTGGTCGACGACGACTGCGACGGGCTAATCGACGAGAACTTCAAGAATCAGGCCGGGAAGTACACGTCGGATGCGCACTGCGGGAAGTGCAATCGCAACTGCACCACGCTGAACTTCCCGAATGCGGGCGGCCTCTGCAACGCGACGCTCGACGAGCCGGACTGCGCCATGGTCTGCAACGTCGGCTTCTTCGACACCAACGTGAACCCGACCGACGGCTGCGAGTGCCAGCTCCTGTCGCAGACGGACCACCCGAACGGGCTCGACGAGAACTGCGATGGCATCGATGGCGAGGTCAACAACGCCATGTTCGTGGCCAAGAACGGCGCCGACGCGAACCCCGGGACCATCTTTCAACCCAAGCTCACCATTCAGGCCGGCATCGACGCCGCCAAGCAGAAGGGCAAGCGCGACGTCTACGTCGCGACGGGCGTCTACTCCGAGAACGTCCTGCTCGCCGCGGGTGTCAGTGTTTACGGCGGCTATAGCTCGAGCTTCCTCATCCGGGACAGCCTCCTCTATGAGTCCGCGATCCTCGGACAGGCGCCCAACGCTGCACAAGATCGGCTGGGCGCGGTGACGGCGCTGGACATCAACGGCACCGGGACCGTCACGCGCTTCGACGGCTTCATCGTCTTCGGCTACGACGAGCAGCAGCCGGGCATGTCGAGCTACGCCCTCTACCTCAAGAACGTCGACGCGCGGCTCCTCGTTATCGGCAATCGCGTGTTCTCAGGAGACGGCGGTCCGGGCGTGCCGGGCGACAATGGCGTCAAGGGCGACAACGGCGCGGACGGCAAGTCGGGGACGAACGCCCAGGACGTCGGTTCGTGCGCACAGGCCGCCAAGCTGACCAATGGGGGTGGCGCGGGGAGCAAGCTGTGCGGAGGGAACAACGTGGGAGGCGGCAAGGGCGGCGATGGCTACTGCCCCATCTATGTCCCGAGCTCGCAGAACGCCGCGGAGAGCGGTGTGGCTGGCAACAACGGTGGTGGAGGCGGTGGCGGCCGCGGATATGATGGCATGATGGCGCCCTTCTTCGGCGCTGGCGCCTGCTCCGATGGTGCCGGGTGCGGCTCCTGTCTCATTCCGGAGAGCAACCTGTCGATGTCCGGAAGCGACGGCACCGACGGGCCGAGCGGAACCCCCGGCGCTGCCGGCCCAGGGTGCAGCCAGCCGGCGGGAACCGTCAGCGCGGGGCACTGGCTTGCGTCGACGCCTCGCCACTAGATTCGCCTCAGGCGGGCAACGTGCGATTCAGCGTGTGCGCCTGGCGTGGCACGTGCCGCGATCGGCACAGAGGAATTTTTCCGGCTGCTGTCGATTCCGCCACGCGCCGTTCGACGAC
>SXGT01279209.1_pt1 | contig 13414 bp, 8 predicted proteins | sample 3176221 | NCBI WGS metagenome assembly SXGT01 (sample SAMN11356862, study PRJNA531348) | freshwater metagenome | isolation source: freshwater sample F1-120 | place: China: Fuxian Lake, Yuxi | collected 2017-12-25
GCCAAGGTCATCCGCGAGGCTCAGGAGTCCACCCACTTCGGCCTGACCTTTGGCGCGCCGGAAATCGACCTTAACCGCGTCCGCAACGCCACCGACGCCGTCGTCAATCAAATGACGGGCGGCCTCGGCCAGCTCGTCAAGGCGCGCAAGATCAACTACATCCAGGGCCGGGGCACCTTCGTAAATTCGAAGAACCTCGTCGTCACCCTGGCCGACGGCAAGCAGGTTAAGCTTGCGGCAGAATACACCATCATTGCCGCCGGCTCCCGCCCGGCCCGCTTCGGCCCCCTGATTGAGTCCGAGCGCATCATGAACTCCACCGGCGCGCTGAAGCTCGCGGACGTTCCCGAATCCCTGCTTCTCGTGGGCGGCGGCTACATCGGCCTGGAACTCGGCACCGTTTACGCCGCCCTGGGCTCCGAAGTAACCTGCGTGGAAATGACGGGCGGCCTGCTCCCCGGCGCGGATCGTGATCTGGTGAAGCCCCTCCAGACCCGCCTGGAGACCCAGTTCAAAGACATCCTCCTGAACACCAAAATTGCCGATATGAAAGAGCAGAAAACCGGTATCAAGGTGACCCTGGAAGGCGAAAACGTCAAGAAGCCCCAGCGTACCTTCGACAAGGTCCTCGTAAGCATCGGCCGCAAACCCAACTCAAGCGGCCTTGGCCTCAAGAGCACCGGTGTCGTGGTCAATGATCGGGGCTTCATCGAAGTCGACGCCCAGATGCGCACCGCCGACCCCAACATCTTCGCCATCGGCGATATCGTGGGCGGCGCCATGCTGGCCCACAAAGCCTCCGCCGAAGGGCGCGTAGCCGCCGAAGTCATCGCGGGCCACCACGCCGCCTTCGAACCCCAGGCCATTCCCGCCGTGGTCTTCACCGACCCCGAGATCGCCTGGTGCGGCCTCACCGAAGACGAAGCCAAGCGGTCCGGGCGCAATGTGCACGTCGCCCGATTCCCCTGGGCCGCCTCCGGCAGGGCAACCACCATCAACCGCATGGAAGGCCTCACCAAGCTCATCTCCGATCCCGAAACCCACCGCCTTCTCGGTATGGGCATCGTCGGCTCCGGCGCGGGCGAACTCATCGCGGAGGGCACCCTGGCTATCGAGATGGGCGCCCTGGTGAGCGACATGGACCTCACCATCCACCCTCACCCCACCCTCAGCGAGACCGTTATGGAAGCCGCTGGCTCCGTCTTCGGCACCGCCACCCACATCTACCGCCCGAAGAAACACTAACCAGTCCAGAGACCATCCGGGCAGCCTCCAATCGAGGCTGCCCGATTTTTTTTGAGATGGGACCGTCCTGAGTTTTTAACGCGTGGGATAGTCCTATTCTCAGAACTCGCGGCATCCTGGGGGCGTTGAGTCAAAGCCAAGCTCTCTCCTCTGGAAAGTCCATTATCCTGGACAGTCCCATCGGGACCGCGTAGGGCTCGCCCCGCGCTTCGTAGTAGGGTAAACCCAGGGTTGCCTCTCGGATCGGACACACAGCGATCACGCGCCATAGGGACAGCTTCGCCACGCGACGCCGCTGTCCCTACGAGGCAGTGTCTTGCGCCGTCGGCACCTCCACCCGATCCCCAGGGCCCACGTTCACAATCCAGGCGTCCTCCCCCGACACAAAGGGCGCGCTGTCCGCGCGGGGCGCAGTGTAGGTCACCACACCGCCTTTCACGCCCGTAATCGGCACGAAGGCGCTGAAAGCCTCGTCCGTCGCGTAGGCGCCATCGTAGACCGGGGCAAAGGCCATGCCCGTGGCCGTGGTGAAGCCGTCGGTCCGGAGTGCGCCGATGCGTACGCGACCGACAAGCAGATCGTCGCGCACGGTAACGACGAATCCATCCCCCGCGGGTTCCGCCGACAGAACGGGGTGGGCCGTGCGGCGAAAGTCGTTCTGAAAGTGCACCACCTTGCCCACCAGGGCCCCGAGGTCGGTCGGCGGGGTGTCACACACGATATGAATGCGCCCCGAAGCAGGATCCACCCTCGTCACCGTGCCCGTCAATTCGACCACATGTTTCGTCATGTACTCACCGACGGTGAGATAGGTGCCGCCGGTGACCCATCGGCGCGACACCGTGCCATTCGCAAAGCGCACAGCGGCCATGGCCGCGTCGGTGTGCAGGTCTTCATCGGCGAGACGCATCGTTCCGCCACCCGTAGTGATCAGCACCACGTCGCGCATGGCCTCGCCCGCGGTCCCGGCCCACAGCACTTCCGAGGCCGCGCCGGAACCTTCACTCAAGGGCAAATTGCGGGTCTGCTGGATCGACGCCGCGCCGCTGAAGGGCTCGGCAATCGAGATAAACTGGGATTCCAGTTGATCACCCTGATTGCGCCCGATCACATACTTTACCGGTGTCTTGTATTTCACGGGAGAGATAAACGCATCCGCAAGCATCGCCTCCTTGGGCGCATCCAGCCGGTAAAGCCTGAGCTTCGCCTCCGGATTCTTCTCATGGATCCATTCACCCACGGCGCTGCCCCCGGTCAGCCGCTGCACGTTGAAAAGGTGCTGGAAACCCGAACCGCGATAGTCGGTGTAGCCGCCCGTGTAGCCCGGTTCGGCCATCGCAGGATTGTCATAGATGTATTCCAGCGGGACCTCGGGACCGGCCAGCGTGCCCGCCGCCGGCTCGCTCCATTCGCCCGACAATGGAGTAAAGGTCCCGGGCGGGCCGTGCTGGCTGTAGTCGTGCTGGCCGCCACCCTTTACCGTAAAGCAATCCACCACGTAGCTCCGGGCGTCGTCCAGATCCACCATCATCAATCGCCGCCGATACTCGTTCGTCTGTCCGTAGGTCGGCGCGGCGTCGATATCCAGCGCACGAACAAATCCGTCATCCACAAAGCGTTGCACCGTACCGGGGTAGTTCGTCCGCTGCCGCGCGGCGTCCACCGTGACCGTGTTGTGGGCGATGGTATTCTTGCTCCACGTGAAGATTCCCGGCACGTAGGCGTTCATGAAATCGGGGTAGCCCAGATCGGGCATCATTACGAGGCCGTTTCCATAAAGCTCGAAGTTGAGCCGGTCAAAGTGCCCATGACCGCCGGCATAGCCGTAGTAGAGGGCCAGCGAAATCGTGTTCGCGGGATTGTTCAAGATCGCCATGCCGTACCCATCCATCAGCCGCGATCGCACGGGATTGCTCGCGGGTGGTGCGGAGGGAATCACCGGCGCGAAGATACTTTCGAAGTCGATGAAGCCGCCATCACCGGTGGCGTTGAAGCCCTGCAGGTGCGCGAGAAATCTCGGGTCTTGATAGACCTGCCAGGCCCGCTGATACACATAGGCGTCGCGCCCGACAAAGCCGCCATACACCGAACCGCTGTCCCCCACGGACGGCGTGTGCTGACCAATGTTCACAATGTCGATTACGCCGTCGTAGAGGCGGCGCATTTTCGGAATAGCGTACACATCGCGATTCGCCCGGTGCAGGGCCTCCGCCACGGTGGTGATATTGGCCACCCAGGAAAAGTTGTAGCCCGGCGCCGTCTCGAAAGGCGGCCCGTCGCGATAGACCAGGTTGTAAAGCGCGTAGTTCAGTCCGGTAGTTGCTTCACCACTGCCCGCGTCGCTGATGATGCCGTCGAACCATTCATCCTGCTTGCCAAACTGACGCGCAAGCCCCGCAAAGACTAAAGCTTTCTGGTGCATGCCGAAATTGCCGCGAATCTTCCCGGAAAAATAACCGTCGATGCCCTCCTCAAGCAGATTCGCCTCGATGTTCGCCCGCACCTGCGCCGCCGTCTTCCCCGCCACGGTGTCATCCCCAATCGCGTCCCAGCAATAGTCATAGGCCTCGGCCAGCGAGGTCAACGTGCCCGTCTCCCAGATGTGGTTCAGGATCTTCCCTTCGTAACGTCCGCCCCGCGCGCCCTGGAGTTCCCCATAGCGCGACTGCGGATGGTGATCCATGTTCGGGTAAACTTCCGCGATGCGATCCAGCAGCACCGCCGCTTTCCGACCATAGGCCCCATCGCCCGTGACTATATAGGCCCGGGCCAGATCTTGCGCCGCAGGAATGATGTGGTTCATCCACGTCCAGTGATTCGCATACGCCACAAACCAGTGCTTCTCACCGCTCGGCGACACCCAGCCCCGGCCGTCATCCGGGTAGTCGCCCGTGAGCAGCGAACGGTCGTTCATGCCCGATGCATAATAGGCCGCGAAATCGTTGCTCGGATAGGTGCTGCCGTCCACCGGGCACGTCACTTTGAAGGGGACCTTCGGATCGACGATCCACGGATAGGTCCCGCCCTTCTCATAGAGTTCCATGCCGCACTTCGGACAACCCGCCGTCGCGTCGTTAAAGGCGCGCGGCACGTCCGCCGTCGTCACAATGGCCCGGAGCGCGGCGTCCTCCCAGGCCATCCAGACATCGGCCCGCTTTATGGTGGCATCCGCAATCGCCCGCGCCGCTGGATATTTCGCGATGTTCTCCCGGGCCATCGCCACTTCGGCATCCGTCCACAGCATGCGTTGCGTCTTTGGGGGAAACTGGGGCGCACGCGATTTCGGTGGCATCAACTCGGCCCCAGCCGTAAAGGTCGCCATAAAACCGATTGTCAGCAGACATCGGAACTGGGTGGTGAACATGGTCAAACTCCAGAGTACGTTGGCAAGCCCGACGTTGGGAAAGCCTGTGATGCGATTGAAACAGATTTCCGGCCGAAGTTCAACGATACGATTTCAGTCTCCATGAAGAATTTGGTACGCTGAAGCCGCCCCGCAGCAGACCAGTACATCGCGCGCGGGAGGTTCGATGCATTTTTCACCCCGCCTGAGGTCGCCATCATGAAACATACTCTTGCAATGCTCGCTTCACTAACCATAGTGGTGCTCACCAGCGGAATAGTCCACGCCGCCGGCGCCTACCCGAAGATCAATCTGGCTTCGGGCTATCAAGTGGATCCCGCTTGGCCCAAAAAGCCCGCGTCTCTTCCGTGGGAGCAGATCGCGGGGGTAGCCGTGGATGCTCAGGGCCGTGTGTGGACCTTCAACCGCGCGGAACCACCGGTGCAGGTCTTCAGTGCGGCGGGCGATTTCTTGTTTTCCTGGGGTGAAGGCCTCTTCAGAGGACCCCACTACCTTCGGATCGATCGGGAGGGAAAGATCTGGACCGCGGACTACCAGCGGCACCTCGTGCGCAAGTTTGAGCAGGACGGCAAACTGCTCCTCACCATCGGAACACCCGACGAAGCGGGCGAGGATGAATCGCACCTCAACGGGCCCACCGATATGGCGATATCGCCTGCCGGCGACGTTTTCATCTCGGACGGCTATGGCAACAATCGCATCGTCCACTTTGACAGGGATGGAAAATTCGTGAAAACGTGGGGAACGTTGGGCGTGGGGCCCGGCCAGCTCAGCCAGCCCCATGGCATTGCAATGGATTCCCAGGGCCTGTTGTATGTATGCGAGCGTAACAATGGCCGCATTCAAGTCTTCAACCAGGCGGGTGAGTCGCTCGCACAGTGGCGCAATCTCATCAATCCCTGGGGCATTCACATCAACTCCCGCGACGAGATCTTCGTCTGCGGGAGCACCCCCGCCCGCTGGACGGAGCGGGGCAATCTGGGCAACCCGCCCCACGACCAGATCCTGATGAAATTCGACACCACCGGGCGCGCCCTGGAGCTCTGGGCCTTCCCCCTGGCAAAGGAGGGCGAATTGGTGCCGGGCCATCTCGACTGGATACACGGCATGGGCTTCGACGACGCGGGCAACGTCTATTTCGGTGACGTGGACGAGAACAGCCCCACGCACCGTGTGCAGAAGTTTGTCCGGCTCGAAAAGGAGCAGTAGAAGATAGTTCCCCTACGCGTCGATGGTGAGAATTTCCAGACTGAGTGCGGCGCTCATTACCCCCATCAGAAACATGCCCATCTGCGTTTCCTGAAGCATGGCAAGAGCGCCGCTGTCGATGACCAGATGGTCCTGGAGGCTGGCGGGATTCCGCAGAATCGACTGCACCGCATCGGGCGCAATGTCGTGGGGCAACAACCCCACGAAAAGGCACGTGAAGATCGCGTGCGACGGCGTGACCGGCCCCGAGTAAAACAAAAACTGAATCAACTGATTGGAAGACACGGAGCGCTCCCGTTCCCCGTCGCTCCACCGCCGCGTGGGTGCATCGCACTGCTCGAAGTAGAGCCCCTTCCGCTCGCGGATAGCCGCCACTTTCGCACCGTCAATATTGAGTTGCTCAAACACGCTGCGAAGGTAGATCCCGGCGACGGAATCCATGGACTCGGGCAGCCGGGACATCAACCACTCCTCCTCCGCCCGGGCGATGGGGTAGTTGAGAAAGCCGCAACAGCCGAAAGACGCCTGCCTGAAATTGGCCGTGCAGCTATCGCACAACGGCGCATAGGGCTCGAGGCTGCGGCCCGTTTCCAACAGTGACGCCACCGTTACCTGCTCCGCCACGGGACCGCTGGGGTATTGAACCACCCGCGTGATGGTAGCCGTCAGCGGATCCTGACCCCCTTTCCGGATCCGCTCCACCAGCATGGCCGCCTGGCCCCGCGCCTTGATACGCGACACCAGCACATCCACGCCGAGTTCCCGCTTTACCCTGCAGTTCCGGCTCTGCACATAATCCACGCCCACGATGGTCTGCTCCTTGGAATGATTCCTCCGCCATCATGGCAGAACGAATGAAAGGCGTCAACCGAAACCTCGCGGCACGCCGGGGGGAAGTACCGCCGCGTATGTGCTGTTTCTGGCGCGATTTCGGCTTATCTGCCGAGGAATTCCACGGCAACGTTCACCCCAGTGCGGCGGCATGTCCCGGTGGCGCTAAGGGCACGACCGCGCGATGCGATGCGCCCCTCCGACTCTGCAGCGACCGGTATTCAAAGAGCGCTGTGCTAGTTCGAAGCAGCGGGTGCGGGCCCGTCCCCGGATTCCGGCTCCGGAAACACCCCATTCATCTCTTCCAGCAGCTTCAGCGACTCCTGGTGGATCGTGGGGGCCACGTCCGGGCCGCCGGAGTTCTCTTCGCCGTATTGGGCTTCGCCATCGTAGATGAACGGCGCCTTCACGTCCCATTGGGTCTTGGGAACCATGTAACCGATTTGGTCATTGGCGAGGCCGATGACGAGGGCCATGCGCGCCTTGCGCTCCATCTCGTCGCGCAGCGGCGGCACTTCCACCGGCTCAATCTCGTAGTCGCGACCCGGTAGCGCTTCCACGCCCCCCTCAACGATCTCGGGGTAGATTTCACCGGGCACGCTGAGCAGCAGCACGCCACCGATGCGGATCACATTGAGCTCGGTGCGCGCACCCTGAAATATCTTGTAGCCCTCGTGGATCAGGCCAAACATCATGGCGTACTTGTAGGCGCCGGTGACCGGCACACGTATGGTGCGGGCGGAGACCGCGAGACGCGGATTCTCATTCTTCCACACGCGATCGCTGCGCAGGGCATTGCACGCCACAATGGCGAGATTCTCGCCCAGGGCCTGGGCTTTCTCGAAGCTCGCTTCGCTGAAGCTGCGCTGGCCGTCGCGGTGGGGCACCGTGGTGTGAAGCTGGGTCATCAGGCCGCCCACCTGCCCCTGGAAAAAGAGGCACATCCCGCCGAAGCCCTCGACGCCGTTGGGCGCGGGCACGCCCTTCTCCACGCCTTCCCGCAGCCAGTGGGGAAAGTCGGAAGTAATCATGCCGTTCTTGCCGCCCAGGGCTTCCGGGTGATTGCCCCAGTTCACAAACGTCGCGATTGTGTCCTCGCTGTCCTTCTTCGTGAAGCGCATGAGGTACATCGTGTTGTCCATCACCACCGGCTTCCGGGAATCGTCTACAAAGCCCTCCGGGGCGATCTCCACCGTGGTACACTCCATCTCCGCCGGGCGCATCGACAGCACCGCGCGCTCCACCGCCGCGCGGGTCTTCTCCCGAACCATGTCCATGTAACGCTCGTCATAGCCGAAGATGGGCGTGGGGCCGCTCCAGATCTTCATGGTGTCGGGCGTCTCGTGGGTGTGGCTGCTGGAGAACAGGATATGGTCGATACCCAGATCCTTGCTCACGGACTCACGCACCGCGATAAAGTCATTCTGAAAGATGCCGACGCTGTCGATGGTAACCAGCACGAGCGTTACGCCGTTGTTGCGCAACGCAATGGCCCGGGTCCAGGGTGTGTCGTTGATGCCCTTGGCCGGTCGGTTCGAGCTGAAGCCCGCCATCCAAACGGCATCAAATTCGCCGTTCCCATTGCGGTCCGTAAAGGTATCCGTACCCTCCTCGTACTTGCTGTCTTCATTCACATCCACCCAGTCATCGTACAGGGCGAAATCCGGGCTGATTTCCTCCATACCCACACCCACCTGCAGGCCCTCCGGTGCGGCGGCCATGGTGGCCCTGTCGGGTACGAGCAGGTCCAGTTCGTAGTCGGGGTAGGGCCCCTTCAGGCGGCCGCGAAACCAGACAGCGCCCAGCAGAATGAGAATCATGCAGGCGCTGAAAATTTTATGCTCTCGGATAAATGACATGGGGTACTCCTGAAAACAACTTTGACACGAGCCGTCATCATAGCAGTTGGGGGCGGCCCGATCCCATGGTGGCATTAGCCACCTTGGCGAAGGTGGACGGGCCTTTGCGAAGTAAAAGGAAACAAAACCCTTGCATAGAATCCATCCTTATGTTATACTTGCTAAACAATATGTTTGATCGCTTCGCGACGATTCAGCCATTCGCTGGGATGAATCTGGCCCTATACAGTAGTTCTAAGTAACATTTAGCCGCAACCCAACACCATACGCAATTCGTTTATATGTAAGGACTTGCAAAATGAAGAAATCCGGATTCACCCTGATCGAACTCCTCGTAGTCATTGCCATCATTGGTATTCTGGCCGCCATCCTGCTCCCCGCCCTGGCCCGCGCGCGCGAAGCCGCCCGGCGGAGTTCCTGTCAGAACAACCTCAAACAGATGGGCGTTATCTTCAAGATGTACGCCAATGAGTCCGACGGCGAGAAGTTTCCCCGCCGCAAGACGTTCAACTGCGACGGAATCACCCTCAGCGATACCATGATCTTCGACGGCACCCAGGTCATGCCCGAGTACCTGACGGACCCGGCGGTCGTCTTCTGTCCTTCCTGGGGAAAAAACGCCAATGCCGTTGAGCGTTATGATGCCGCATCTACCGGTAACAACGACGGTCGCGTGGATGCCTGCGAGTTCCTGAAGGAGCCCTATGACTACCTCGGCTGGCTCATCATGGAAGATGTGAACTTGCTCGGCCCGCTGACGGGCACCGTCGGCAGCGACGTGGGCGGGCGCTTCTCCGAAGCGGACATCAACAGCGGAACCCCCTGGGGCGAGCTGGCGCAGGCCAATGTGACCTCCCTGGGCGCCCAGAGTGACAAGGACTTCACCGTCAGTGCGACCTACGCCGGCACCCAGGCCGGTGGCAGCAACTTCATGCTGCGCCTCCGGGAAGGCGTCGAGCGCTTCCTTATCACCGATATCAACAACGCCGGCGGCAGCGCGAAGGCCCAGAGCAACGTGGCCATCATGTGGGACCACGTGACGACGAACACCATCGACTTCAACCACATCCCGGGCGGCGGCAACGTCCTTTACCTGGACGGACACGTCAACTTCCTCAAGTACCCTGACGAGAAGTTCCCCATGACCGAAGACAGCGCACGGGCCTTTGGCCGTTACAATCGCCCCTTCAACGGCGTATAAACACCCTGAAATGCACATCGGCCCGGAGGGTGACACCCATCCGGGCCGATGTTGTGTTTATGAACGAACAAGAGCCCGCTACGGCCGGTTGCGGCCCAGCGCGCCCATACCCAGCAGGGTCAACAGCGCCAGCCCCGACACCAGAATGTTGCCCGCAGCCTTCTCGACGGACTGCGCCTCGAAGTCACAACCGGAACTTCCCGCGCCGCGCGGCGAGCCATTCCGCTCGTAAAAGTCGCTTCCGTCATCGGGCGGTGTCGCGAGGTTCAGGAAGCCTCCCGCCAGCGCGAAAAACTCCCGGAACGATGAGTACTGATCCAGACGCGCATTTGAAATACCGCAGGCTTGAAAATTGCCGTTGCTGAGCATGCCGAAAACCCGGAAATTCGCATCGTCGAACATGACCGGCGAACCGGAAGATCCGCCCTCGGTCAAACCCTCATCCCACGACAGTGTAGTCTGAAGATCGCCAAAGCGCGTGTCCAGATTGATCTCGTTCACACGACCAATGCTCTCTTTCATCGCCGTTCCGTCGGGGTGGTGCAGGCCCACTGCGCCGTCTCCGATGCGGGGCGCCCGCGTGTCCCAGCCGAGATAGGCCCGGCCGCGCGTGCCCACAGGGACAGTGTCCAGCCGCAACAGCATGCCGTCCAGCGCCGTGCTGTTGCGCAGGAAAGCCGTGCCCGTGCTGCGGGGCAATCCCGCGATCGTACCATCGCTCGGCTCGGTACCTGGGCAGCCGTTCGTGCGCAAGTCCCAGATCACCTCAACACCATCCGCAAATATAGTGTCGTTGGTTCCCTGAAAACAGTGGTCCGCTGTCAGAAAGAGCCCCTCCGCCACATCCGTAATTTGGTTATTCAAAAGAGCACCGGAACATAGAAAGGAGGTGCCGTCTTCATCCGTCACGGTCATGCGGCCAATGCCCGTGCTCACCTCCTGAAGCGATGTGCTGTCCGTGCAATCCGCCGAAAGGGGACAATCCAACTGCTTCGTTGCCGGGCTGCTGAAATAGTGGGAGAGCATCTCCAGCGTGATATCCGGCATGACCGCGCGGGGCGACCGTAGCTCAACCACCACCGTGTCCCCCATGGTGGTGGGCAGCCACCGGCCGTTGCTGCTCGTGTTGGCCAGCGTAAAAGGACCAAAGGCATGGGGACCCGCCAGGTCGATGACCCAGACCTCGTCGTCCGGATGAAGCCGGGCCAGATTGACCCGGAGCCGGATCGCCGATGCGTCCACCGAGGCGATGGAGGCGCGCCAGATATTCAAGCCATCCTGCGTGCTCTGGGCCTCGAAGAGATCCGCGGAAGCCCAGCCCAGCATCGCGCCCGACCCAACCTGCAGCGCCGGGGTTTCCACTGCCGACTTCAACGCTTCGGTCTGGCCGGCAAAATCATCGATCTGGTAGCTGGGCACCGCATTGGCACGCAACGCGCTGGTAGCGCCCGCCGCGACGGCATCGGCCTGCTCGCTGGACAGCGCCTTCGCAGGCGGAATGAACCGGTAGTCGGCAAACTCCGCCGTTGCACTCAGAGCCAGGGCGCACAATACCGCCCCCAATAGAATTCGGTACATACGATATGTTCTCCTTGCAGGCCCCGTGGGCCACGCGCGTTTATCGAGCCGCTACCGGCGCCAGCCGGTCCAGCGGAATCCGGGTTACCACAATTTCTTCATAGGCGCCTTGCGCGCCCCGCTCATAGACGCAGGCCACGGTCGATTCATTCAACCAGGCCAGGTCCGAGTAGGCACTTGGGCCTGCATACAACTCAATCGCATTGGGCCATGTTGCCCCGCCATCGCTGCTCGCGCGCACGGTCATCTTCTCCCGATTCGCACTGGCCGGATTCGAGAACAGCAACAGGGGACGAAGCCCATCGCCAAGCACGCTTGCCTGGCACACCGGCTCCACCAGCGCGGCGTCGCTCCGATCCGCCGTCCACGTCAGCCCGCCATCCTCACTGTACGACACACGACGTCGATTCTCCCCGGTATAGCTCCGCATGTTCTGGTAAACGCGCCCGTCCGGCAATTCGGCGACCGTCGATTCGTTCGTGTAACCCTCGTGTATGCCGCCAATGGCCCAGGTCGCGCCGCCATCATCGCTGAAAATCACATGGGCATGCCAACCGGAGAACTCAGGCCCCAGAGAATGATTCGCGGGCACCAGCAGCCGGCCCGACCTCAGTTGAATCGCATGGCCCGGCCCCGTGGCGTACCACCGCCATTCCGGCCGGCGCGTCGTGGCGCTGATCTCGACGGGCGTGCTCCACGTGTCGCCCTCGTCACCGCTGCCCGTCACCCATACGGTCCTGGGCGGGTCTTCGCCCGTCAAGATACGACTTTCCTTCGCCGTGGCGGGATTCTTCGTCCACACCAGCACCAGGCGGCCCGCTCGGTCATCATAGACGGGTGCCGGATTGCCGCAGGTAAATCCGGCATCATGGACAACTACAGAAAGGGAGGACCAGGTGACACCCTCATCAAGGCTGTACTTCATCACCAAATCGATCTCGCCGGAATCGCTCCGGTCGTTCAGTCTCCCCTCACAAAAAGCGATGAGGCGGTGGGGGGTGCGTATGAGGGCGGGAATACGGAAGGTATGATACCCCTCCGTGCCTGCTTTGAACACGCTCGTGGTGGCCAGTTCTTCTGCGGGGCAGCAAGCAGCCAGCACAGCCATGCAGGTAATGGCGAGACCGCGAACAAACTGAACTGTCGTTTTCTTGATCGGCACCGCAATCCCCTTCTGCCTTGCGACGAAGTACTGAAATACTACCACGAAACGGGACATTACGTTTCTATTTCGACAGGGACCCGAACCGGGTTCCCAAGCCGCAATTGCCTTCACACGCAAGTCAGCCGCGGCACCAGAAGCACGGTCGAACCACGTGTTACAAACACAAATGCGGGATGACGCAAAGTTTTGTGAGCCGTCGGCCTGCGGTGACTTGCCTCAAGTAATGGGGAAGACCCCGTTGAAAAACACGGCCTTTTCCACTTTTCCTTCGTGCACTTCCGGCACTTCGTGTTACGTAGTTGCCGGCCCAGCCCTATTCGCCCGACTGCTTCAACCGTTTGTTCAGCGCCTGACGCGAAATGCCCAGCATCTCGGCGGCGATAGCCTGATTTCCATCGGCCCGGCGCAGTGCTTCTTCGATAAGCAACTCGGTGTTCTCTTTCATGGTGGGCAGAACTTCCCCAAACGTTACACCCGCTCCGGGGCGTGGGGTCGGATCCTGAAGCGGCGCAAACTGTTGCAGGTGCTCCTTGAAGCGCGTCATGGAAAGAATTCCGCCGGGATGATGGGTTACGGCGTCCACCACCATGGAACGCAACTCCCGAACATTCCCCGGAAAGTGATAGGTCTTCAGCAGGGCGGTGAGCTCGCGGGGCGCCGAAGGGCGCTTCTTCTGCAGCATGCCGGCCGCTTCGTCGAGAAACAGTTCCAACAGCGGCGCAATATCTTCCCGCCGTTCACGGAGCGGGGGCACGACCACACGGTGCGTCTGGAGCCGAAAATAAAGATCCTTGCGGAACGTACCCGAATCACTGAGCGCCTTCAGATCGCGGTTTGTCGCCGCCACAATGCGCGCGTCCGACTTTCGGGCCACATCCGATCCCAGCGGATAGTACTCCCCCTCCTGAAGCAGGCGGAGCAGCTTGATCTGTCCGGAGCTGTCCAGATCGCCAATCTCATCC
>SXGT01218062.1_pt1 | contig 13413 bp, 10 predicted proteins | sample 3176221 | NCBI WGS metagenome assembly SXGT01 (sample SAMN11356862, study PRJNA531348) | freshwater metagenome | isolation source: freshwater sample F1-120 | place: China: Fuxian Lake, Yuxi | collected 2017-12-25
GTTCTTCCTTAGCCATGCACGTTTACCGCTGGGACCTCGACCGAACCTACCTCGACACCGACATCGGGTCGGTTCGGGCACTCCTGCGGCATGCGTTCGAAACCGCGTCTGAAAAGAAGAATATTCCAGGTTCGGCAACGCTTCTGCGTTGCATGACCGAGTGGGACCCCTCCTCCAAGGTGACCATCGTCTCCGGATCCCCCACCCAATTGCGGGCGGTCCTCGAGGAAAAGCTCGCGCTGGACGGCGTCCGATTCGACAGCCTGATCCTGAAGGACAGCCTCGCCAATCTCAAACGGGGGCGCCTCCGCGCCGTTAGGGGACAAATCGGCTATAAACTTCCACAACTGTTCAAGCAGCGCGTCGGTCTCGGCCCGCCGGTTCGCGAGACCTTGTTCGGGGACGACTGGGAGGTCGACGCCTTGGTGTACAGCTTGTACGCCGATGCGATCGCCGGGCGACTCACGGAGGGCGATTTGGCGCGGGTGATGGAGGCGGGCGGGGCCTACGACGATGCCATACGGGAAGCCTTGCGTTCTCTGCGGCAGATCGGACGGGCCGATGTCGTCGAGGACATCTTCATTCATTGCGACCGAGGCACGCCGACCTCGCAATTTCGAGCCTTGGGGCCGCGGGTGGTCCCCGTCTTTTCCTGGTTTCAGGCAGCCGTTCTCCTCTGGGCGCGAGGGCGACTGCCGCCCCCCGCCGTGGCCCAGGTGGCCCGGGCGTGCACGGATGAGGCGCACATCAGCGAAATCGGGTTGGGTGGCTTGGCGCAGGACATTTCCCGCCGAGGGCAAATTAGTCGTGACCGCATGAAAGAGCTCTTTTCAAGTCCAGGATTTGAATCCATGCGCCCTTCACTGGACGCCGCATTGGACCGCCTCGGCGAGTATAGTGCCCCCCCAACCGATCCAAACACTCGGGACTACCACGGGTTCCTGCGCGCGAACGCTCAGCGCGACGAGTGATCCGCCTGCGCAGTGCAATCGACAGCTAAAACACCGCCAGCAATCACGAACATTCTAAAACCGTACCCGGGCCACTTGAATCAGCCGTCAAAACGGGTGAAGATGCACAAGTGACGCTTCAATGGGGCTTGGCCCCGCGAGATGGAGACATGGGGACCAGGTTATTTGTTGGCGGCTTGAGTTGGGGCACCACGGACGATTCCCTTCGGGCTGCATTCGAGCCTTTTGGCTCGGTTCAGGAAGCGCGGGTGGTCATGGATCGCGAGACAGGGCGCAGCCGTGGATTCGGCTTCGTTCGGTTTGCGCAAGATGCCGAAGCGCGCGCGGCTATCGAAAAAATGGATGGCGCCAATCTGGACAGTCGCACGATCCGCGTCAATGAGGCGGACGATCGACGACCGGGCGGCCCCGGGGGTCCCGGCGGTCCCGGCGGTCCACCTCGCGGCGGCGGCGGATACGCGGGCGGCGGCGGTGACCGTGGCGGATACGGCGGCGGCGGTGGCGGCTATGCCGGTGGTGGCGATCGCGGCGGATACGGTGGCCAAGGCGGTGGCGGCGGCGGATACGGCGGTCGACCCGCAGGCGGCGGCGGATACGGTGGCCAAGGTGGCGGTGATCGCGGCGGATACGGCGGTCGGCCCGCAGGTGGCGGCGGCGGATACGGTGGACCCGGCGGCGGTGGCGGCGGATATGGCGGCCAAGGTGGCGGTGATCGCGGCGGATACGGCGGTCGCCCTGCAGGTGGCGGCGGTGGATACGGCGGCCCGGGCGGCGGTGGTGGCGGATACGGCGGCCCAGGTGGCGGCGGTGGACGCCCCGGTGGCCCCGGTGGTGGTGGTGGATACAGCGGTGGCGGTGGACGCCCCGGTGGCGGATACGGCGGCCCAGGCGGTGGCGGTGGATACGGCGGTGGTGGCGGATACGGTGGCCCAGGTGGCCCTCGCCGAGGCCCTCCTCGCCTCGATCCCGAAATGGCGAGTTCGATGCCAGCTCCTCCCCGCGGAGAGGGTTTTGGCGATGAGCTGGAGCCTGCACGTCGCCGCAAGGATAAAAAGAAGAAGAAAGAGACGACGGACGAGGAGAATTTCGCAGAACGCGGCGTGGCTCGCAAGGCCGATCGCCGAGAGAGCGGAAAGTCCTGGCGCGACTATGTGGATGATGAAAATGTCGAGTCAGAAGGCGCTGATGCGCCGGTAGCAGACACTCCCGGATCGGATTCGGACGAATAAGGTCGCGGACGGAAGCCCCAGCTCGATCGCCTTCAGGGGGTCGGCGCTGGGGTTTTGTTCTGGAGCGTCGACGGAAGACGCGAATCGCGTTGTCGGGCGCAGTTTGCCGCGCCGCCGTGATGAGCTTCCATGCCCGGCTACCTGCCGGTGTCTGCTGTACTCCTAGGCTTTCGATTCACGTTCTCGATGACGCCGGTGCGTAGTCCGTTCTCGGCGTGCGCCCGCGTCCGCAGATCGTCAACAAGGTTTACCTGCTACGGTGGGCCGCTCGACGCACCGTCGCCGGGGTCTCCCGGATCCGGGCTTCCCACCGGGATGGGCACCGGCGGTGCTGGAGCCACCGTCGCCGGGGCGGGCGGGGCCGCCGTCAAGAAGGACGGAATCCACCTCGCAAACCAGCCTGGGCCCGCCGGCGGAGCCGGAGGTGGGCGCGGCACACCCAGGTAGTCGTGCAAATAGATATCGTATAAAGCCAGGAAAAAGGCGACGAGCACGGGTCCGATCAAGCCACCGGGCAGTCCCATCCAGGCCAACCCACCAAAGACCGCCAAGAAAATCAGCAACGGATGGATATTGGTGCTACCGCGCATGAACAACGGCCGGATCAGGGCATCCACTTGCCCGACAAACACCATCGACCAAACCGCCAAAAAGACGCCCCAAATAGGTCCTTCTTCGTAGGCAACAAAGAGGCTTAGCGGTGCCCAAATGAACACGGTACCCACCACCGGAACAAAAGAGGCGACTGCGGTTAAGATACTAAACAAAATGATGCGATCGACGCCGACGATGGCGTAACCGACCGCGGCCACGAGCCCTTGGACCAAAGCGGTGGCGATCGCCCCAACCACCATATTGTTCGAAAACTCGCGAAAAACCTCAAACAGGCGCTCCTCGTACGCGTCATCCATCGGGGACAGGTTCTTGAACGCCTGCAGGACACGAGGCCCTTCCATGTACATGGAAATGACCGCGAATACGAAAATCACTACTTCAATGCCAGCATTCATCGTCGAATTCAGCAAGGTGGGCACCGACTTCCGGCCCCAGTCCAACGCATTCAACGCCGCAGTTTTCAGCGGCTCAGCGATCATCGGAGCGAGTTCGTCTTCTTTTGGAAGGAAGTCCCGAATCCACTCGGGGATCATCTCATTCTGCGGAAGCGCCACAAACCAGCTCGCGGCGTCGGCGAGCTTCCCGGCCTGAATCGCGTCATTCGCTGCTTGCACAGCAGACAATGCCTGTTCGACGAACAGGTACACCATGTACCCCACCGGTCCGAACACGATCAGCGCCAACACACCGGTGGTGGCGAGCGCTGCAAAAAACGAACGCCCACCCATCTTGGCCAAAAACCAGCGATACACCGGCCAAGTGACGACCACCACCACCGTCGCAAACAACAGGGTGTATGCAAAGGGCGAGAAGAGGTAGGCCACCGCGAGCGCAGAAACCGTTAGGAAGCCAAAAAACCAAGCATCCTTGGTCCGTTGCGACCAAGGATCTTTCGGAACATCCGGATCGCTCAAGACAAACCTCCATTTGGCCACTGATCGAGGCCGTTGCGGATTCGCCCGATCAGATCGCCGCGTACCGCTTTGGCGGCCACCTTAACGGCATTGCGGATCGCACGAGCTTCAGAGCGCCCATGCGCCTTGATCACCACTTGGTCAAATCCGAGCAACGGCGCCCCCCCGTAAGAATTCCAGTCGGTCATCCGCTTCAATTCGCGGATCCCTCCCCCCAACATCGAAAGACCAAGGCGCCATTGCAGGCTTCGCGCCGCCGCTTGTCGCGCCACATCGTTCATCACTTCGCCAAAGCCTTCCAACATCTTCAAGACCACATTTCCTAAAAACCCATCGCAAACGACCACATCGACCGTTCCGCGCGGGATATCCAGCCCTTCCACATTGCCGGCGAACAACAACGGACCGGCCTTTAGTCGTCGATGCGCCTCAATGATCGCCGGCGTGCCCTTGTTAGGCTCGCTGCCGTTGGACAGCAACGCTACCCGAGGCGAAGCGATCTCGGAAATAACCGATGAGTACGCCGATCCCATCAATGCAAAGCCAACGAGATCGTCCTCAGAAGCGATCAGCGTCGCGCCCACATCCAACATCAACGCAAATGGATCGCCCCGCGGACCATGCTTCGCTTCGGTTGGATATACCGCCGCCAAAGCCGAACGTCGGATACCAGGTAAGCGCTCAAAACATCGGGCGGACGCAAGAATGGTTGCGCCCGTATGTCCAGCAGATACCAACGCTTTCGCATCGCCATCCCGAACCAATTTCGCTGCGGTCAAGATCGAACACCGGGGAAGGCGGTCCAAAGCTTCACGCGGGTCATCGGACATGGCGACGGATCCCTCCGCATGAACCAACGTAATCTTCGTTGGATCGTAGGCCACTCCGTCGAGAGCCGGCCCCAATTGCGCGAGATCTCCCACCAAAAAAACGTGAACGTCGACGTCCTCGCGGGACAACTGCGCTACACCGTGCGCCGTCGCCACCACGCCGTGGTCTCCCCCCATCGCGTCCAGCGCCACCGTCACCACCACAAGCCTCCGTGTCCACCGCCAAACGGTAGTTACCAAGAGTATCACACCCCGCCGGTGGCGGTTCGATCTCTGCTAGGATACCGCCGCTGCAACCGGAGGCATCATGACATCACCGAAATCCAGTAATCTGACTTGGCACGGAGCAAACGTCACCTCGGACGAGCGCGAGGGCATCCTTGGCCAAAAAGGGTGCGTGCTCTGGCTCACCGGATTGTCCGCCTCCGGAAAGTCCACCATTGCTCGCCGTTTAGAGCAGCTGCTTCTGGAGCGTAAGGTGACCGCTTATGTGCTCGACGGGGACAACCTGCGCATGGGGCTCAACAAGGATCTTGGTTTCTCCCCCGCCGATCGCGCTGAGAACATTCGGCGGGTAGGTGCGGTGGCCCAATTGTTTGCGGACGCAGGCACGGTGTGCATTACCGCGTTCATCTCTCCTTATCGCGAGGATCGAGATCTCGCGCGTTCGCTCAACCTTCCGGGCCGATTCATAGAAGTTCACGTGTCAACCAGCCTCGAAGCCTGCGAAGCACGCGATCCGAAGGGTCTCTACAAAAAGGCACGAGCGGGCCAGATTCCAGAATTCACAGGTATTTCCGCCCCTTATGAAGTGCCAATGGCGCCGGAAATCACCCTCGACACCGAAAACCGCGACGTCGATGAATGCGCTTATCAATTGGTCCAAGACTTGCGTCAACGCGGATTTATTCCAGCGGCGTGAGCCACCCTAGCTCCCGTGGGCGATCGCCTCGCCCACCATCAGGCCCATGGCCATGGTGGTCACCTGCGGATTGACGCCCAGGCTGGTCGGAAACATGCTTGCATCGGCCACATGGAGGTTGGCCCAATCCCACACCTTCCCGGAGGCGTCGATCACGGACGTCTCTCGGCTCGCTCCCATGCGGCAGGTCCCCATCGGATGAGACGCATACAGCAGGAGTTTGTTCGCCGGTAAATCATCAGGTATCGCAGACAGAATGTCGGCCTTGGTCTTGATCGTGCGGCCGATCTGCATCGCCGGCATGACTTCCAGCGCCCCTGCGGCCAAGAAAACCTCGGCACAAAGCCTCGTACCCGCCATGAGCCGACTCTTGTCGCCCTCGCCAAAGTGATAGTAGAGATCCGGACCGAGCGGCGTTTGACGCACCGAACCGCCGCTGTCCGTGTCGTGCACCAGCGACCCGGCACTCGCAATGTGGGAAAGGTTCGACAAATACTCCAAGGTCTCCTTTCCAATACGGGTTTGGAGCAACAGGAAATACTGGTCGGGGGTCACGGAATAGGTCTGAAGCAGAAACCCCTTTTCCCAGCAGTCCACATAATAGCCTTGGGTGACCCCACTCCACGGACGTATCTCTTGCTCAAACCTAGCTAAAAGGCCGCAGGTAGGGTGGACAACCATGTGTTGCCCACAGTGCGTGCTGTCCGCCAAGCCGTTGGCCAACAAGAACAGCGGGCTTCCGATGGGTCCCGCCGACAACACAAAGGTCTTCGCCGAAACGCGGATGGAGCCCTGTGGACGCTGCGAATCCGGATGCAAGGTCTGCCCGGAGACCGCCACCACCCGATCACCAACGGTTTCCACCTTGCTTACTCGGCAATCGGCGTACACGCCGACGAGATTGGTGCCCAAGGCCTCGGCCATAAAGGTACGGTCAACCGAGAACTTCCCACCCGTCGGGCAACCGTACTGGCAGATCCCGCAACCCACGCATCCAGGCGCGGAACGTGCCATAAACTCGCCTTTGAGGCCGAGAGCCTCCGCCCCTTGCTTGAAGATCAGGTTGTTGTTGCGTTGGACCGCGACGGGATTCACGGTCACACCGATCGTTTTCCAGATCCGGTCAAAGTAGCCGTTGAATCGATCATCGGTGACCCGCTCGCACCCGTACTGTTCGCGCCACTCCTTCATCACCGAAGGTGGCGTTCGAAAACAAATCGCCGAATTGATGAGCGTGCTCCCACCCACTCCGCGCCCACCCGGAAGAGGCATGACCACATTGCCTCGTGTCACGCGCATGCCCCGCTCTTGGTAGAGGTGCTTGAACGCGAAGCTGGTTTCCTGGCGGAAATCCGACGGTCGCCAGTGGCTCCCCTCCTCCAGAACCGCAACTGTTAGCCCCGCCCCCGTGAGTGCCGCAGCCGCAGCACTCCCCCCGGCGCCGGCGCCGATGATGCAGACGTCAACTTCCAACTCCACATGCGCTGGATAGCTCTCGGAACTGTGTTTTCCTGGTCGCCAATCGTTCATGGGCGAAAGTCCTTACATCCCACGCGCCAACCCATATGGTCAAGCACTTGACGATTTGAAAAATACGCCATCCCGAACAATGTGCGCAAAAGATCGAGTCCCGCACGCCTCGGTACTACGGAAGGATCGGACCACACGTCCAAAACCTCGGCGCGCTCTTCGAGGGACAACTGCGAAAATCGCTGTCCACGCGTGACCAAGGTACCCCATTCGATCGCTCGCAAAGTGTACCGAAACGCGCTTTGTGCCGGCTCTTCTACAATATCGGCCAACAGCCGATCCACCTCGGCCACCACGCCCGCCTGCACGCCGTCCACCGGCATCGGCGCACCGGGAAAAAACGCCAACGCCAATGCAGATACAACTGACAACTCTTCGGCCGACAGCAACCGTGCGCCGGGCGCCGGCACATCCAACCTCAGCCCCGCACCAAAGGTAAGAGCAGCACCAAAGGCCATTCCGACCTGGATCAGGCGCCGGCGAGTCACCGATGTGTCACTCGTGCTTCCCAACATCAACTCCGGCGAGACGATCCACCCCTTCCAGGATAACGGGGCAAGCCAAAGCAGGTGCCCCCTGCCGCGGTACTTCGAGTATACTCCCCCCGTGCCTTGGGAGCGTCGCGTTGAACATCTCCAACCAGACGTTGACCGCCCTTCTTCTCGTGACCTTGCTTTTGGTGGGAGCCGCAGTCGCTCTCACCTTCGCGGGGGGCTCTGAGCCTCCTTCGGTTCCCGAGGTAGAGACGCGATCCGTCCAAATTTCAGTGCTGCCGAAAGTCACTCGCATCGGCGATCAAAAGATCGATCCGAACGGGCCACTGTTGGTCGAGATCGACAAAGGGACGGACGCTCCATCGGCCACGCTCGAATGCGGCGCCACCGGACAGACCCCCTCGGGGGAGTCCGCCGCCTACAAATCCGAACATCGCGCGTACAAAGGGCGGCTTGGCATCGCCAGCTTGCCATTCGGCTCCTGTGGGCTGCGGCTCGCTGGGACAGAGCAGGCATTCTCCCCGGTATACCCCGGTGACCGACTCAAATGCCGAGCCGAAGGGGTTCGGACCGTATGCACCGGCGGCATCGCCACCGAAAAGGCCGGCATTGTGAGCGTGCATTCAGAGATTGGCGGCCAACTGTTTGTCGACGGCCAAGACAGCGGTCCACTTCCCGTCGAAAAACTCAAAATGAACGTCGGAAATCGAGGTTTGATCGTGCGCTTGGCGGACGGCCAAGAGATGCAGTGGACGCTCAACGTCAACCCGGGCGAACAACTCGTGGTCGAGTTCCCCGATCCCGGGACCTCCCAAAAACCACAACCTCAGCCGAATGTACCGGGCGAGCCCCCCGCCGTTCCGCCGCCTGAAGGCGCCGTCACCCCCACGGACGGCACGACGCCCACCGAGGGCGCGACGCCCGCCGAAGGCACGCCCCCAAGCGTTCCCGCAGCTCCAGCCGAGCCCCCTGCCGGCGCGACCATTGCACCCGCGGATCCTACGGTCCCATAAACACGCACATTCCCCGAGGGAGCCGCATGTCCACGGCGGATGACCGCGCACTCAAGGCCGAGGCAGAAATAGGTCGCATCAATGCCTTTTTCCCCATCCTTCCTCGGCTCGGCAACCGTTGGGCGGCCTCTCGTCCGTGGGAAGGTCGGGTCCTCGCCCTGAACCTCCACCTCACCACGCTCACCGGCGCCCTCATTCAGGAGTTATCGCTCGGCGGAGGGACCTTTTTAGTAAGCGCTGCCAATCCGGCCACCACGGATCCCGGCACGGTCCAATTCCTTCGAAACCAGGGCATTGAAGTATATACCGGCGGAGACATGGAGGACCGGCACCAACAAGTGCTGAACCACCGCCCTTCCATGCTGGTAGATGTCGGCTTCGACCTAATTCATGCATTGTTGGAAAAACGACCGGATTTGGTCCCACAGATCACCGGCGCGGTGGAGGTCACCCGAAGTGGTATCACCCGCCTACGGCAGCGGAAGAACCTGCCATTTCCAATGATGAACATTAACGACGGACGGCTCAAGAATGCCGTGGAGAACCGGCACGGTGTCGGTGAAGCCTTCTGGCAAGCGGTTTCGCGACTCACTGGCATGCATTTGTCGGGGCGCCGTGCGGCGGTGGTCGGCTATGGACCGGTGGGACGCGGATTAGCGGCGTACGCCAGGGCGGCAGGCCTAAACGTCGAAGTGGTGGAGCGCGACCCCGTTCGACGCCTGTTCGCTCATTACGACGGTTTTCCGACCCCTTCCTTATCCGAGGCGCTTTCGCGCGCTCACCTGCTCGTTACCGGCACGGGAGCGAGGCACGTGGTCACGGCGGCCGACCTCGGTTCTGCCCGAGATGGCTTGGTCCTCGCCAACGCAGGTCACGGTGGCGACGAAATCGACGTTCACGGCATTCAACGGGCCGCTATCCGGGTCGACCAGATCGCCGAACATGTCGTTCGCTACCGTCTCGACAGCAACGCGAGGGTGACCCTCCTCGGCAATGGGCATCCACTCAACATTGTTTTGAATTCTGGCTCGCCCGAGCCGGTACTCCTGCAGTTTGCGGTACTCGGCTTGGCGCTTGAGTATTTGGCCACGCAGAGTGTTGCTCCCGGCGAATTGCTCGTCCCTGACGCGATTGAGGATGCCGCCGCTGCGCTGGCCCTCGAATCCCTCGAACCGTCCTAAGATGTCGCTTCCCGACCAAGTACGAAAGGGGGTGGAGGCATTGCAAAAAGGCAAGCCAGACGCCGCCATCGCCGAACTCGAACCGGTCTTCGACGACCCCGAATTTGCCGCCGCCGAGGATCTGCGCGACATTCGCGCTCGCGTGGGATCCCTGCTTGGACAGGCTTGGTTGTTAGCAGGGAAACCCGAAAAAGCCGATCGACCCCTTCGGGAGGCGATGCGACTCGCCAAGGCGCTGTCCGACGAGGCCGGCGTCGCCTCCATTCGACGGCTTCAAACACAGGTTATCGCCCAAATCACCGAACGTCACCAACAGAGCACCGAGGCGCAAAAGCTCGCCAAAATCGCTCAGCAATCCCTGGAGGAGCTCCTTTCGGGGGTCACCGACGTGGAAATGCAACTGGACCTCCTGATTCGCAAGTCCATCGCGGAAATCGAGCATGGACGACCAGCTTCAGGTGCCGACATCGCCAGTCAGGCGCTGCAACTCGCCCGCTCCCATGGGCGCATCCGCGAACAGGTGTTGTCCCACATGTCGTTAGCGCGCGCCGTGCCGACAAAAGCCTCGATCGAACTGCAGTTAGCCCTTGAGATCGCCGCCACCGCCGGAGAGTTCAATTTGGTCGGCGGCATCGTCAAGGCATCGGAAATCGCCGGAATTACCCTCCCAAGTCAGCCCTTCGCTGGCCGGGACCCCTCGTGAGGGTGGCCGCAATCGACATCGGCACCAATTCGTGCCACCTGTTGATCGCTGAAGTGTCGCCAGAGGGCCAGATTTCCGTTGTCGAGAAGGCCCGGGAGCAGGTCGAGCTGGGCGCCGGGGAGTTCGCGCACCAACAGATCACGGAAGAAGCGTTCTCACGTGGAATTTCCGCCCTTTCCCGATTCAAGGATGCCTGCGATTCGTTCGAGGTCGAGGACATTCACGCCGCCGCCACTTCGGCAGTAAGAGAAGCGGCTAACGGGGCGGATTTCTGCCGCGCGGTCAAACAACAGACCGACATTCACGTCCGCGTCATCTCCGGAATCGACGAAGCTCGGCTGATCTACCTTGGAGCTCGCGCCGACATCGACTTTACGCCCGGCCGAGCCATGATTTTTGACCTCGGGGGCGGCTCAACCGAATTTGTGCTCTGTGACTCTGTCCAATCCCTCGTTTTGGACAGCCTGCCCCTCGGGCACATACGGCTTTCCGACGCTTTTGTACGCACCGATCCGATCTCGGACGGCGATCGGCGTGCCCTCCGCAGCCACATCCAATCCCTCCTTCAACCTTTGCTTGCTCGGGTACGACCTGGCGACTTCACGACGCTGGTGGGCACCAGCGGCACGGTTCGCGCCCTCGCGCTGATGGCGACGCTCAGCCGCGGCGATGCAGCGCCGGAACACGAACACGGCCTGCTGCTCCGAACCACGGAGCTCGATGAACTGATTCGCACCTTTCGAAGCCGTCCTTCGTCACAGTGGCAGAATATTCCCGGATTTGATCCAAAACGAAAACGTACCATCGTCGCCGGCGCTTTGTTGATCCGCGAGATCTTGCGCGCGCTCAACAAGGACCAAGTGATCAGTTCCGAGCGCTCCCTTCGCGATGGGCTCATCGTCGACTGGATCCTCCGGCATCGCCCCGAGCTGGACATCTCCCGTTCGGTACCCGATCCTCGCCGCCGCGCGGTTTTGACCATGCTCAATCACTATGGCGCGGATCGCATTCATGCACGGTTGGTCGCAGATTTTGCGCTTCAGGTGTTCGACGCCACCGCCCCCCTTCACGGCCTAAGTATCGACGATCGGAGAATTCTCGAATTTGGTGCAATGCTTCATGACATTGGCCACCACATCTCCGGCAACGATCACCACCGCCACAGCCAATACCTCATTCGACATACTCCGATGCCGGGCTTCACTTCGCCCGAAATCGCTCTTTTGGGAAACCTGGTCCGCTACCACCGAGGCGGAAAACCCAAAGAGAAACATCAAGACTATGCTTCACTCTCGGGACCTGACCGGAAAAAGGTTCGGCTCCTCTCCGCGATCCTGCGATTGTCGGACGCACTCGATCGCGGTCACAACCAGAACGTGGTGCACCTGGATGTGTCCCTGGACCCGCAGGGCCTCCAGCTTCGGGCGATCACCCGCGACTCCAGCGACCTGGAACGATGGGCTCTCGTTCAAAGATTCGAGCACCTCGAAACCGAACTTGGAGTGCCCATTTCTGTCGAGCTCACCCGACGCGAAGCCACCTGAGAGCTTTCCGATCACCAGCAGGTGCGATCGGCCAGCAAACGCGCTAAGTACACTGCGGAGCGTTCGGCGATGGATTTCATGGAGACCCCAGAGGAGATCGCGGGTCAGCTGGAACTGGCTCGTAAGCGACTCAAGGAGTTCGAGGAAGAGACGGAGTCCTCGGTTCTTCTGGGGCGGCTGCGGGCGTCGAATCCTTTCCACTTGGCGCTGGTGGCGCGAGTGGTCACTCTGTTGGTGATGGCGCTCGGTATTGTCGCCGCAATCGGTCTTTTGTCGCTGCCGTGGGCCATTGACCCGCTTCCCCTGTGGTTCACCAGCCTCGAAGACGCCTTCGAGTTCCCTCTGCCGCTATTGGCCGCCGTCTTCTCCTGTTTGATGGCGTTCGCATACTTCGGTGCCGGTCAGGCGGCGTTGGCGTTCGCTCGCGAGTGTCCGCTAATGCCACACGAGCAACGGGAGCACGACCGCCTGCTCAATGAAGTAAAGCGCTTGTCCAGTCAGAAGGCCATCATGGATCGCGTCCGGGCCACCCCGATGGGAGCTCGCCCTCGCACCAGCACGCCGGTCGGGCAGCGCTCGGCGACTTCGCCTCTTGCCAGCAGCGCTTCCAACGCATTGATTTCCGCCGTGACGCCGATGCCTCGGACGCTGACCGAGGCAGCCCGCGGCAGCGGCGGCCGGGTCGCCCAAACGCCGCCCCGCATGGATCTCCCCCCCATCGGTCGCAACACGACCCCGCTGGGCGCCACCCAGCGTTCGGGAGCCGACTCTTCGATCAAGCGCCGGGGTGCCTCTAGTTTCACCCCCAGCCCCGCACAAGCGCGTGAAACGCCGCGTTATGCGCCGCCAACCCCGCGCCCGGAAGCCCGGGCCACCGCCCCCGCCTCCCAAGTCACCGAGCGCTCCGTGGTTAGGGCCGTAGAACGCGCCGCCAAGCTCGAGAAAGAGCACGCCCGCACGGAACGTTCCGTCACCAACGTGCCCACCGATCCGCCAGAGGAGGTCACCGACAAGACGCGGCGATCCTTCAATGTCGATGCGGCTCCTCGCGAATACGACGCGGGGCAGCCAGCGCTGTCCTCCACCTCGCGCAATGGCGGCTTCGAACAGCGGTATGCCACCCATTTTCCAAAGTGGGGCCCGGTCGACGAGCCTTGGCTGGAGGACGCGATCCAGAAATCCGAGGCCCTCGCCACGGGCTTTCCGGTGCAAGCCCATTTGCAGTTTTCCGCCGAAGCACACCTACCATTTACACTGATTCTAGAGCGAGCAACGCCCGCTATGGCCGTTCGCGCCATGGTGTCCTACGTCGAATTCCTCGCGAGCATCGCAACTCCGCCACGAGCCCGAATCGCGCTCCGAAGCGTTCCACACCTCGATCGCAGCTTCCATCGAAATGTCGATGCCGCCCTCGAACCCTACTTCAGCGGCCGGTTTCGGGTCATCCGCGAGACCGATCGCATCGAA
>SXGT01415982.1_pt1 | contig 13413 bp, 8 predicted proteins | sample 3176221 | NCBI WGS metagenome assembly SXGT01 (sample SAMN11356862, study PRJNA531348) | freshwater metagenome | isolation source: freshwater sample F1-120 | place: China: Fuxian Lake, Yuxi | collected 2017-12-25
CCGCAACCGGGCCGCGCCGCACTCCGCCTCACGACGTTGCAAGCCGACGGGCGCCCGGCGCCGCGCCTGCGCTTGCGCCTCCAGTCGCGCGATGCGGAGCGCGAGCTCGAACCGCTGCGCCGCGTGAGCAGCGACGACGCCGGCCTCCTCTGGCTCGACGATCTCGAGCCGGGTGCGCTGGTCGTCGCGGCCGCCGGCTTCGCGCGCCGCGCCGACCTGGGCGACGACGCGCGAGCCGCCGACGGCACGCGCGGCATCCTCGATCTGGTGCTGGAAGCGGACGTCGTGCATGAGGCGACGCTCCGTTTGCCGGACGGAGTTCCGGTCCGCGGTCGCGTCGTCGACGGCGCCTCGCATCCGGTCGCGGGCGCCGCCATCTGGGTGAGCGATCGCCAGGAGACGTGGTCGGGCGGCGACTTCGTCACCCAAAGCAACGAGAACGGCGACTTCGAACTGCCGGCCGTCGGCATCTACCACTACGCCGCGGCGCGCGCGGCAGGAGTCGGCTGGTCGGAGGTCGTCTCGGTCGACAACTCCGATCCCTCCCGCACCGCTCTCGTGGAGCTCCGCCTCGATCGACCGGGCGCGACGCTGCGCGGCCGCGTGCAGGACGCCGCGGGAGAACCGATCGGCGGTGCGCGCCTCGTCGCCCTCGACGACTCGCGCGGCTCGCGCCTCACCAGCGCTCAGCGCATCCTCGGCGATCCGCCGCCCGCGCTGGCGCGCACGGCGCCCGATGGCACGTTCACGATCGAGTCGCTGCCGTTTTGCACCCTCGACCTGCTGGTCGACCATCCACGCTTCGCGCCGCAGCAACTCGAACTCGAGATCGCAAGCGCCGAGGTGACGCATGACGTGACGCTGCAGGAAGGCGGCGCGCTGGCGGTGACGGTGGTCGATGGTCACGGCCATCCGCTGTCCGCCATCGACGTCCTGCTGCAGCTGATGATGGGCCCCTTCCCGCTCGAACGCCTCCTCCTTGCCGCGCGCAGCGACAGCGACGGCCGATTGCGCTTCGAACGGCTGCCCCTTGCCCCCGGCCTGCTCACCTCGGCCGCGCCGGGCCGCGCGCCGAGCAAGAGATTGCTGCAACTCGACGGCAGCGAGCAGCAATCCGAGCTGGTGATGGGCGCGGCGCTGACGCTGCGCGGTCGCGTGGTCGACGACACCGGCCGCGGCTGCGCCGACATCCGCGTCGAGTTGTTGCCGACCGACCTGTCGCTGGCGAAGCGGGCGCCTCCACTGACGACCGACGACGAGGGCTACTTCACCCTCTCCGAATGCGCCGACCTCCCCTACGAGGCGTCGCTCCATCACGCGACGGGAATGTCGATGTTCGCGGCGCGCCGCGGCGTCGTCGTGCACCCGGGCGACGAGCTGCAGGTCATCGTGCTCGGCGAAGCGCATCGCGCCGCGTCGTCGCTGCGAGGCCGCGTCGTCGCCGCCAACGGGCAGCCCGTCGCGTTTCCGAGCGCGCAGTTCGGCGAGGAGAACGGCAACTTCGCGCTGTCGGTGGATCTCGATGCCGACGGCCGGTTCGAGCTCGGTCCGTTGCCGGCTGGCCGCTTCTGGCTGGTGGTCGGCGCGGAGGGGCTCGCCAGCCGTTCGATCGGTGCCCTCGAGCTCTCCGCCGGCGAAGTGCGTGACCTCGGCGACCTCGCGTTGGCGGAGCCGGCGAGGTTGCGCGTCGTGGCGCGCCGCTCCGATGGAGTGCGCGTGATGCCCGCCGACTTGCGGCTCCAACGCCGCGGCGGCTACTCGGGCGCGGAGTTCAAGGTCGACGGCGAGGCGCTGCGCTGCGGCGGCCTCGCGCAAGGCGACTACACGCTCGAGGTGGTGGGCGCGGGACTCGCGTGGCAGCAGGTCGCGGTGCGGCTCGAAGCGGGCAGCACGCGCGAGGTCATGCTCGACATCGACACGGGCGGCGTGGTGAAGCTCACGCTGCGCCGCGCCGATGGTGCGCCGCTTGGCGACCGCCTCCAGCTGACGGCGAGCGACGCCGCGGGCGAGCGGGTGAGCGAGACGCTCGACCCGCCGCCCGCCGATCTCGAGGTCATCCACGCGCGCTGCCTCGCGCCGGGCGATTGGACGCTCGACGTGACCACCGCCGATGGCGCACGCTGCAAGGCGACCGTCACGGTGGTGCGCGGGGCGGCGTGCGAGGTCACCCTCGAGCTCGCCGCGCCGCGCGAGCCGTGATCGGCGCCTCGCGCACGCCCCTGCTCAGCGGTTCTGCTCAGCGCTTGAAGCCGCGAGTCTTCGCCGGACGCGGCCTGCCGTCGGCGTTGCGATTCCCGGGTGCCGGCCGGCCATCGCTCGCCAGCAAGCCGAGCAGGTCGGAGACGGTGACGATGCCGCAGACCGTGGCGCCCTCGGTCACCAGGAGCGAGCCGATCGAGCGCGCGCGCATCTTGGTGGCCGCCTCCCGCACCGTGGTGCCGGGCGACACCGTGACGACGTCGCGCGCCATCAGCTCGGAGACGAACTTGCCGCGCCGCAACGCCGCGCCGCGCGCGCCGCCGAGATCGCGCTCGGTGAGCACGCCGACGACGCGGTCGCCGTCCTGCACCGCGAGGTGGTGGATCCCCTTCGAGCGCATCAGCGAGAAGGCGCTCTCCGCATCGACGCTGCTGCGCACCTTGTGGACGTTGCGAGTCATCAGATCGGACATGTGCATCGGGCTCTCCTCGTTTCGTTTCCGTTGGATGGAAAGACCCCTGGCAAACGCGAGACCGCGGGCAAACGAGCCCGCTCCGCTCGGCCGCGATCCCGCCGAGACGATGACGGTGCGCGCCGATGGGTTACGCTCCTCACCTGATGGGAAGGGTCGCGCAACGATGCAATGGCGCCTCTCCGCTGTCGCGTCATGCAGTGCAGCCGGCCGCACGGCCGGTGGACTCGGAGCGATCGATGCGAACGAACCGGTGCCGATCGCTCGGCCTGCTCCTGCTGGTCTTGCCGACCCTGCTCGAACGCGACGCCGCCGCGCAGGTGTCTCGCTTCTTCGAGCTGTCCGGCGAAGTGAACGACGGCTGGTTCGGACGCGTCAAGTACGTCGGCGACATCGATGACGACGGCTTCGACGACTTCATGGTCGGCGCGCCGCACGAGGCGATCGACGCCGACGGCAACGGCACCGTTGATCCCGACGAATTCGAGCAGGGCGCGGTCTACCTCTATTCGGGCCGCCACCTCGGAGCGCCGCTGCGACGCTGGCAGGGCGATGCCTCCGGCGAGAACTTCGGCAGCGAAATCGAGCGGCTCGGTGACCTCGATGGCGACGGCTTCGAGGAGATCGGCGTCTCCGCGCCAAGCCCGAGTCGTGCGAGCCAGCACGCCTATGTCCGCTTGCTGTCGGGTCGCCACTTCCGCGATGCGAGCGCGCCGCCGTCGCTTGGGGACCTCGTCGACACGACGGATCGCGACTCGACGCCGGGCCCCGACGGCTCGCAGGGCGACTTCGGGGCCGCGTTCACTTCCGCCGGCGACTTCGATCGCGACGGCGCGCCGGAGATCCTCGTCGCCGGCGGCGGCAGCTACCGCTGGGCGGTCCTCTTCTCCGGCGCCACGCGCACGCCCCTGTTCACGTGGGACGTCCATCCCTCCGGCATCCGCAACGGCGCGATGTCGACAGCGGTGGCGAGCTTCGGGCGCGACGTGACCGGCGACGGCGTGATCGACCTCGTGATCGGCAACTACGCAGCGAACGATGGCGCGAAGATCGAGGCGGGGGCGGTCTCGATCTACTCCGGGCGCACGACGACAGCGCACCTCGTGCTCCGCGGCCACGAGCATCACGACTGGTTCGGCGGGGCGCTCGAGATCGTCCCCGATCTGAGCGGCGACGCCGCCGCGCTCCCGGAACTGCTGATCGGCGCGCCGGGGACGTTCGGCAACGACTTCGGCGATCTGGAGAACGGCAACTACGTGCAGCTGCGCTTCGGCGAAGCGCTCGCGACCGTCGTCACCGATCTGCACGGCGAATCGATCGGCGTCGCGCCCGGCGCCTTCTTCGGCTCGGAGATCGACACCGGCGAGTACCTGAAACGGGCGGGCGACGGCGGAAGCGTTCGCCACGAGCTCTTCGTCGGCGCGCGCCATCACCGTGGATTCCGCGGCCGGGTCGGCGCGTTCGACTTCGATCCGATCGCGAACGCCTGGTCGCTGCTCTTCATGCTCGATGGCAAGGCGAGGTTCGACAAGCTCGGCCGCGTCTCGGCGCGCGGCCGAATCAGCGCCGATGGCGCGCTGCCGGACCAACCGGACGAGTGCGACGACCTGCTGCTCGCCACGGGCCACATCGACATCGGGCCCCTGCTCGAGGCGGGCCGTGTCTGGGGCCTGACTTCCACCGCCGGCATCCACGCCGCGACGACGCTCTTCGGAACACCGTGGGCCGGACCGATCGAAGACCCGGCGCTGCTGCCGACGATCGCGGTGTCCTCGCCTCCCGTGCTCGGCAGTGTCGTCCAGGTCGAGCTCGGCTGCGCGCTCGATCCGACTGCCTGGGGATTGCTGCTGATCGGGCTCGGCGTCGACGCGACGCCCGATCTGCCTCATCTACTGGTGAGCGACTACACCGTCGTCGCCTTCCAGCAGCTCGACGGCCACGCGACGGTCGAAGTGCAGATCCCCGCCGATCCCGCGCTCTTCACCACGGAGGCGTACTACTACGCCCAGGCGCTGTTCGCGCTGCCCACCATCGAGGGCTCCATCGGCTACTCGGCGCGAGTCGATGCCGTGCTGGGTGGCGGAGTCTGGTAGCGGAGCGGCGTCCGCAGCGCAGTCGCCAGCCCCGGGCGTCTACTCCCTGGGACCGATGTGCCAGCAGACTCCCGCGAGGTCGATCACGTGCGCTTCACGGCCCCACGGGAACACGGTCGGCCCCTTGAAGCGAGCGGTCGGGAAGGCGCGAGCGAGCTGCTTCGCTTCCACCGCGCTCCACCAGGCGTCGAGGTCGGGGACGTCGACGCGCACCATCAAGTTCGACGCGAAGGTCGCGTCGTCGAAGCGCTGCAGGATGAAGCGCGCGCCGCCGTTGGCGAGCCCGGCGTAGCCGTCATGCTCCCACTCCTCGACGAATCCCAGCGCGGCGAAGAAGCGGCGCGCGGCGGCGTAGTCGGCGCCGCTCGGGACGAAGGGGCGCAACGAGGTGGCCAGCAGCGGATCCATCGGAGACTCCACGGTTCGGTGGCTGCGCGAGGCGCGTTGTACCATCGCCCGCCGTCGCGCTGCGCGGAGCTGCCCGATGTCGTCCCGCTGGTGGGTGATCCCGTTGACACTCGTCCTGACGAGCGCCTGCTCGACGCTTTCCAGCGAACCGCGCTTGGCGGCGCGCGTCGTCGATCCGCACGGGCGACCGGTCGGCGGCGTGTCGGTCGAGCTGGCCGGGCTCGACGGCGCTCTTCGGGACGCTGCTCGCACCGACGACGCACGCGTCGTGGCGACGAATGCGGCCGACGGGATGGCCGACTTCGGGCCGATCGCGGCGCTGCCCCACGATGCGCACACGACGTTGCGGCGCGTGCAGCTGCGGGTGCTGACGCGCGAGGCGCTGGCGGCGGCGATCGATCTGGCGGCGCCGCCCACGGGGCCGCTCGAGTTCGTGCTGCCGGAGGGGGGGCCGCTCGAGCTGCAGCTGCTCGACCACGCCGGAGAGCCGCTTTCCGGCGCGGCGCGTGGCGACCTGCGCGCCGACTTCTTCGGCGAGGAGTTGGAGCTGCAGTGGAACGGCGGGGACGGGCTCGAGCCGGTGCTGAGTTCGAAGCGCGAGACGGCACAGGTCGCGATCGAGTTCGTGGAGGGGCGTGCGCGAGTCGGTTGGGTCGAAGCGGGGTTCGTGAACGGTGAGGCGTGGGCGACCCTCGCACCCGAGACGGTGCGCGGCGCGTTCGGGCACTGGCCCGACTTCGGCGAGAGGCTGCGGAGTGCCCCGGCGGGCGCACGGCCGACGCTGCCAGTCACTGCCGAGCCGAAAGGGCCGGTGGTCGCGGGCCGCTTCATCATGCCGGAGGCGTTGCGCGACGACCCGGCGTGGCGCGATGTGCTGCAGGTGACGCGGTGCGACGCGGAGGTCGAGCTCGCAAGCGGGCACAGCGGCATCACCGACGCGCTGCGAATCGAGGTCGCACCCGACGGCCGCTTCGCCATCGACCTGCACGGGCGTTTCGACGACTTCACCGAGCTGCGCGTTCGCTTCCGCGACACGGCCGGCTCGGTGGTGGCGCGCTGGACGCGGCGCATCGAGGAGAGCGAGCGAGCGCTGCCGACCCTCGAGCTCGGCGACGTCGTGCTGCGCACGCCACGGCGCCTCGCGTCGGGACGCGTCGTCTCGACGGATGGACGCGCGATCGGCGGGGCGATGGTCTTCGGATCGCTCCACGGCAACGAGCATCTTCACGAGCTCGAATCGCCCACCGGCGACGAGGCGGAGAGCGTCGAGCGCTTCCGCTTGGCCGAGCGCTACCCCGCCCGCAGCGGCGCCGACGGCCGCTTCACGCTCTACGCACCCTTCGACTGTCGATCGCTCCAGGTGAGCGCGTCGGCGGACGGATACACCAAGGTCGAGTCGGCCGACGCGGCGAGCGCGCGCTCGACCGAAGCGGGCGCGCGCGACGTCACGCTGACGCTCGCGCCATGCGGCCGCATCGAGGGGCGACTGCTCTTGCCCGATCGCATCGACGACCCGCACGCGCGCGCCTTCATCGCCGCCTCGCCGCGATTCAACGCCGACGGATCGTTCAGCTACCCGCTGCTCCCGACCACGCGGTACACGGGCGAGGAGGACGTGGACATCGCGGCCGACGGCACGTTCACGCTGCAGAACGTCGAGCCCGGGCGCCGCACCGTCTTGGTCACGGTTTGGGCTGCGAGCGGCCAACAGATGCGCTGGTTCGACGCAGTCGAGGTGCAAAGCAGCGCGACGACAACGCTGCCGCCGCTCGACCTGCGTGCGACCGCGTTCGAGACGCCCCGTGAGCAGCAGTTCCGCGTGCTCGCCATCGACCAGCGTCATCGGCTGCTGCCGGCCCAGCTCGCCATCGTCGCGGAGGATGGTTTCCGCGGCGCCGCTATCGACGCCCGGAACTCCCTCGATCTCGCGCGCGGCGGTGGTCTCTACGAGGTGATCGCCCAAGGCCACCGCGTCGCGCGCGTGACGCTCGACGCGAACGGTCCGCGCGAGCGGCGGGTCGAGCTATCGCCAGGGATCGCGGTGGAGCTGGCCGTCGTGATTGCCGCCGCGTCGCCGGAGCTCCGCGCCGAGCCGCCGCCGCTCGGCAGCAAGTTAGTGCTGCTGCCGTTGCTCGACAGCGTTCCCGAGGGCGCGGCCGCGGTCGACGAGGAGTTCACCGTACCGCTCGACGCGCACGGCCGCGCCTCGCTCCGCCTCCACCGCGCCGGCCGCTGGCGCGCCTGGCTCTTCGCCCCGCCGACCCCGCTCGAGCAGCACGCCCTCTGGCGCCCGATCGCGCTCGATCCCGCCAGCGCGACGTTCACGGTCGGCGAGCGCGATGGCGAACTTCACAAGCTCACAGCGCGTCGCCCCACGGAATGAAGAGGACGTGACCGCCGACCTGGTCGCCTTGCCGCTCGTACTCGAAGAGGCGCCAGAGGAAGGAGACGCGCTTCTTGTCGGGTGCGTCGTCGCAGGTGATGAACGGGAAGATGTCGCGCTGCGTCGAGTCGCCGGTGCGCACGCTCCGGTAGGCGTAGCCGAGCACGCTGAAGTGCGACTCGTCCGGCGTGTCGACCGAACGGACGGCGTAGCAGAGCGCGTCCCACTCGGTCTTCTCGCCCTCGCGCTCGTACTCGTGGAGGAACGGCACCCGGTAGTGCGACTCCTCGCGGGTGGCGCCGCCGAGGTCGGCGACGACGCGCTGCTCCGCCTTGAACCAGTCGAAGAGGAAGCCGGCGTAGCGGCGCTCGACGATGCCGGGAGTGGCCGGTGCTGCGGCCTGCTCCTCGCTGCCGAAGTGCAGCAGCGACAGGACGCGCGCGTCCCAGCCGCTGCCGTCGTTGCGGCGATCGAGATCGAAGACCAGCGGCGTCCCGACGTGGAGGCTCGACTCGGTCGAGTCGCGATCGACGCCGACGAGCGTCAGCAGATCGAACGGCCCCCGCGGCGCCTCGCTCGCCGTGCTCGACACGAGCGGCCAGAGCCGCCACGCATCGCCCGAATCGCGCTGCTCGTAACGGGCGAGCGTCCAGTCGTCGAGCCAGCCGTCGGCCGCGGCGTCGGTGGACGCGGAGGCGAGCGGCAAGAGGCGCCACGCGTGGCCCCGCTCCGTGGTCGCGACGCGAGCAAGGCCGAGCGCGGCGCGTGTCGCGGAGCCGTTCTGCGAGCTGCACGTGTCGAAGAGCGGGAAGAGGCGCGCTGACGTGGAGACTTCTGGCGCGGCGCCGTCGCCCGCGGGCTGCTCGCGCTGCTCGTACCGCGCGAGCGTCCAGTCGTCGAGCCAACCGTCGGCGGCCTCGTCGGTGGACGCCGAGGCGAGCGGGAAGAGGCGCCACGCGTGGCCTTCGTCGGTCGTCGCGACGCGGGCGAGGCCGGCGAGTGCGGTCACCTCGCTTTGCTCCTTGTCGCCACTCGCGTGCCACAGGGGGAAGAGGTGGTTCGACCACTGCGCTGCAGCGTTGCGGCGACCCGCCAACGTGAGATCGAAGAGGAGGTCGGGGCTCGCGCCGTCCGCCTCCGCGAGGTCGACGTCCGACCAGAGCGGCCAGAGGCGCAGCGACCGCGACTCGCCCTCCGCGACATGGCGCACGAGACCGGCCAGCGCGAACGCGTCGTGGCCCGCCGGATCGACCGTCACGTCGAGGAGCGGGAAGGCGCGCATCTGCGTCGTCTCGCCGCGCGACTCTTGCTGGAAGAGCGGCCAGAGCAGCGCGGTGGTCTCGGAGTCGGGGCCGCGGCTGTGGTGGAAGAGCGGGCCGAGAAGGTTGGTGAAGGTGGTCGCGCCGCTCTCGTCCCAACCGCGCCCGCCGAGCGGCGTCAGCAGCAGCCGCTCATGCCCGTGACGACGATCGAGGAAGAGCGGCAGCAGCATCCGCGAGCTCTCGCTCTGCGCCAACGACGACGGCTCGGAACCCGGCGCGGCCGGCGACTCGGACTGCGACGACCACCAGAGCGGATAGAGGTTGAATCCCGACTCCGCGCCGTGCTGCCAGCCGTTGGCGAGCGGCGTCCACCAGCTCGAGCCGTGCGCATCCTCGCGTGCGGCGAAGAGGGGCGCGACCAGCGTGAACGACGCGTCGGCGTCGGCGAGGTGGGCGTAGAAGGGCAGCACGAAGTGGCGCTGCGTTTCGCCCGCCGTCTCCCACCAAGTTGGCGGCAGCAGCGCGGCGCGCAGCTCATGGTCGGGCTCCTGCCGCTGGTACCAGAGCGGCAGCAGGGCGAGGCTCGAGCGATCGTCACCGGTCGTCGCCCACGCCAGCGGGAAGAGGCCGCAGCCGTCGACCGCGTCGTCGCGCTCGTGCCACCAAGCGGGGCCGACGAAGTTGAACTCGGGGCCGAGGTGGAACAGCGGGAAGAGGCCGCGCGACTCGCCGAACGAGTAGGCGTTCAGCAGGTAGCCGTCGCCGCTCTCCCGGTCGCGATAGCCGAGCGGCAGCACGCCCCAATCGGTGACCGCGTCGCCCTCGCTCTTCCACCACGCCGGCCCGATCCAATCGAGCGACGGCCCGAAGTTGCAGAGCGGGAAGAGGCCGCGGTTGCCCTGCCAGGAGTAGGCGTTCAGCAACAGTCCGTCGGCGTGCTCCGCGTCCCACCAGGCGATCGGAAAGAGGCCGCTGCTCTGCACTTCGCCGTCGCGCTCGTTCCACCAAGCGGGACCGAGGTAGTGGAACTCGGGGCCGACGTGGAACAGCGGGAAGAGGCCGCGCGACTCGCCGCACGAGTAGGCCGTGAGCGCCCAGCCATCGCCGGTGCGAGTGTCCCAATGGCTGAGCGGCCAGACGACGTCCCACTCCGACTCGTCCTTGCTGACGAGCGGCCGCACCGCGAAGCCATCGCGATCGAAGTCGATCAGCGGCCAGAGCACCGCGGTCGCGGAGCCGTCGGTGTAGAGGATCGGGAAGCCGTTCACGCGCTCGTCGCCGCTCGTCGCGCTGAACGGCGTGATCCGCCAGAGGCGGCTCTCGCTGGCGCAGCCGCTGAGCAGGAGCGCGAGCGCGGGGAGGAGCTCCGCGCGGCGCGACGAGCGGCGACCGGCGGCGACGCGCGGCACCGCGACTCGTGAGGAACGCGCTACGTCGGATCGCTCGATCGTGCGAACTCGCCGGGATCGCCGCATCGCCCTGCCCCCTTGTCGCGAGGCTGATCCGAGCGCGTGCGAGCGTCGGCGCCTTCGCGAAGCCAGGGGAGAACACAAGCGGCATGCCGATCGACACGGCGGGGGGCATCGAGACGAGTGGCCGCGACCGTGGCCGCGCCGCGAACCTCGCTACGCACCATCCCGCTCCTCGCGTGCGTCGCGAGCGAACTGAGCCGAGAACGAGATGGACGCGAGGGCGAACTCGACGGGAATCGCAGGTGCGGCCGGTTTCACCGCGATTCGGAGGTCACTGCAGAGTCCAAGCCTCCGCCAAGTTGTAACCGCCATCGATCCACTCGGCGTTGGTCGGCACCCAGTGAGAGTCGAACACGCCTTTGTTGTCAGGATCGCGCAGCACCACGATCGGATCTGGCAGCGATGTGTCGGGGCGTTGATAGGGCTGCCGGTTGGTGAGGTGAACCTGGCGCCCTTCGGTGACATGCGTCCGGAACCGGATCGAGCCTTTGTGAGCCAGGGCCGGGAGCGTCGTCGCGTCATGGAGCATCGTCACGGATTTGCTCGGCAACGCGACCTTCCAGAGCGCGGGAGCTCCGTAGGTGAGAAAGAGGAGGAAGCGATTCTCGGGATCGACCCCGAGACCACGAATGGTGCCATAGGCCGTGGAGAGGAGCAGGACGGATCGCTGCACGGTCGGAAGCGGTCGTTGCGAGAGCGGGACGTAAGGCGCTCCCGGAGTGGTCGTCCCGTACACGAAGGCCCATCTCTCGATCACCGCAGTTCCGTTGTCATGCATTCCGGCGAGATAGAGATGGGTCAACTGGCCGCCGGAGACCCTCGGCTCGATTGCCGTCGGAGTGAACGACGCGCTGAGCGACTGCTCCTGGATCGACCATGGCGCCGCGAGCGCCGCCGACTGCCGCTCCTTCCTCACGAGCGTGATCTCGGCGGCAGGATGCTGCGTCCAGCGCAGGACGCATCGCACCAACTCGGAGTCGCGCGCGCTCACGAGCACTTGATCGTCGAGGACGGTCGGTGGGCGGACCAAGCTCGGCGGGAGCTGGTACTGAGCCGCTGCGGGCGCGGCACCCAGCACGAGGCAAACGAATGTCTGGATCCACTTCATCGCGAGTCTCGCAGTGCGGATGCTCAGGAGAGCAGATCGGCGGAAGTGTCCGCTGACCTCATGGGCAACAGGAACATCCCGGCCAAGCCCAGGCACCCGATGGCGAAGGCGTGCCGCACCCCGCGGCGACGTAGTCGCTGTAGAGCTTGCCGCCGACCGCCGTCGCGGCGACCACCATTTCATCGAGCATGCACAACTTCGACGTGTCCTGTCCTTGCATTTGCAGGTTGCAGATCAACTCGCACAAGAACGCGCCGGTGAGATACGAGAGCGGGTACCCCTCGCAGTCCGTCGCGGCGTCATCCTGAGCGTGACCATACTCATGCCATAGGATCACGGCGATGAACGGCACCATCTCGCCGTCGGTCAGCGGCTCGCCATCGGTCATGTCGCGGATCTTTTCGAGGTCCACGCCGACCGCGTCATGGTCAGGATCCGCGAGGCCGACGGTGTCGTCGATGTTCGCCTCGATCACGATGGAACCCGCCAAAACGTTGAAGCCCGGCGACTGCAGCAGCTGAATCGCCTGCTGCACTAATGCCGCCTCCGCGGCGGTGAATTCATGGACGAGCGCCCGTCCACCGAATGCTTGTGCCTGCGCGGATCGACCGGTCGTCGCCAACACGACGCAAGCGACGATCGCCCATCGCAGAATTCGAATGAACACGGCGGGCCTCCGTCTTCGAATCCGGACCGCATCGACTCAGAGCGAATGACGGGATCTAAGCTGCACTCGGCCGGCTGCGGTCGCCGCAATCTTCGTCGGCCTGCATCGGCGACCCTGTGCCTGAGTCGTCTGCTTCGGCCGCCTCGTTTGCGACGCCGTCGCCCCGCCTCGGTGCGACGCGTCCATTCTATGAGACGCTCTCAGATCCAACCCGATCCATACCCAGATCGGCGAGGACGGCGCGGGTGGGTACCTGCCCCTTTTCGACCATTCAATGGGTCGATGCGACCAGCGCTTTTCACACATCGAGCCTGCGGACACGTCCTCTCGATCCCCCCTCCGATTCAGGCGCGTCGCCGGCAGTCCGGAGAGGTCGCTCCTCGGCCCCGAACGCGCCGGATCGATGCCTCGAGCCCCGCGCGGGTTCGCACCGAAGCCCCGTGGGCAGAGGGAGGCGAGCGAGCGTTCAGCGAGGCTTCGCGTCGAGCGCGAGCGCCTGCTTCAACAACGGAACCAACACCTTCTCCTTCACGTCGGCCGGCTTGCGGACCTTCACGTGGCGGAGGAACTTCCCCTTGCCCTGCAGCAGCTGCTGCGGATCGTCGAGCAGCGCCCCCTGGAAGAAGCCGAAGTCGACGTGCTCCTCGAGCGCGTGGGTGTAGCAGACGACTCCCTTGCCGACGAAGCAGAGGCTCCCCCACTTGACCTGTTCGACGAGCTTCGGCGCGTGCTCGTTCACGAAGGCGCGCAGCCGCTTCGTCACCGCTCGCAGCGGCGGCGGCAGCTCGGCCAGCAGCGACTCGGCGTCCGTTGCTTTCGACATCTTCGGGGGCATGCGAGGGCTCCGGCGGGGGCTTGACGTCACTCGAGCAGCGTGCGCACGTCGCCGACCGGACCGCTGGTGAGATAGACCGGTTTCCACAGGCCGCCGGCGCCGGCGTGGTCGACGACGCGCAGGGTACGGGTGTGCGTGCCGGGCGCGAGCGGGCCGAGCTCGGCCTGCTGGGTCTGCAACCAGATCGTCGTCTGCGTGGCGGGATCGCCGAAGCGGCCCACTTCGCGGCCGTCGAGCCAGGCGATCGCGCTGTCGTCGATCCCCTCGAAGACGGCGCGCGCTGGCTGGCCCGCCCACGCCGCGCCGAGCTCGAAGTCGACGCGGTACCAGGCGATGCCGGTGTAGCGCTTCACGTCGTCGCCGTGGTTCTCCCAATGGGAGCCGGCCGGCATGTCGCGCCAGGAAGAGGTGTCGAAGGTGGGCTGCGCGACGCCGGCGGCGAGCCCCTGGTCGGCGGGGTCCCTCGCGAACTTCCAGTTCGGCAGGTCGCGCCGCTGCTCGGCGAAGAGGCCGC
>SXGT01690962.1_pt1 | contig 13413 bp, 13 predicted proteins | sample 3176221 | NCBI WGS metagenome assembly SXGT01 (sample SAMN11356862, study PRJNA531348) | freshwater metagenome | isolation source: freshwater sample F1-120 | place: China: Fuxian Lake, Yuxi | collected 2017-12-25
CAGCTCAGTCTGGATGTGCGAGATTTCGATATCATTCGAAAGGTACCGCTGCGCTGTCAAACGCTGGACCGGGTCTGTGCCGATCATGGTCTTGTGCCGCACGTCGTCAAGTTGGACACTCAGGGAACGGAACTCGATATTCTGAAGGGGGCAGAGGCCTGCCTTAGGCGTTCGATCTTTGCCGTTGAGGCGGAGGTGGAGTTTCTTCCTCTCTACAAAAACCAGGCTTTGTTTACTGATGTTCACGAGTATGTAAGCGGTCTCGGGTTTCAGTTGATGGGCTTTCTCAATCCCGTCCGGATCAGGGGGCGAGAATGTGGAGATGGACGAGGCGTGCCTTCCCACCTTTTGTCATCCGACGCCCTCTATTTTAAGTCTCTTTCACGTATGGCGGAAGATCTTGCGCAGGGGGACGTAGCATCATTAACCGCCGCGATAGCGGTGTCTGTGGCCTATGGCTATGATGACTATGCGCAGGAGTTATGTCACATCGCTCGCCGGGTGGCACCTGGCTTGGAGCGTCAAGTAGCTTGTCATCTGCAACAGTTTAGCGGTCTTTCTATCCATCGGCATCGGAGGGTGAAAGATTTCCTCTCGAAATGTAAAATCCTTCGATCAATCGGAAAAAGACTCACCTGGTATCTGACTCCAGCATAATTCCCCCTGTGATTTCTTGCGCGGGTGAGGTGTGATGCCTTGTGAGGCATTGACGAATTGTTGGGCAGTACTGTTTGAGGGGCGCTGTCATGTATTGCGGAAACGGAATTTCCCTCAGATGAGCATTTTAATGCTTGCCTCCCATTAAATTAGCTTCCCGATGTTGCTTAACCCAGTCAACGGCTCTTGAGTGGGAGGCCAGGCGATAATTGAGCTTGACTCGCAATAGCTTGCATGTTCATATCGTGAACATAATGCTCTATTGGGGGTTGAGCCATTGAAGGTACAAGGTCAACGAGATCTCCTTTTGCTCTCCGAAGTTGAGCGCGATGCTGGCGTGACGCAGCGTTCGCTCTCGACAAAGCTTGGCGTGGCGCTTGGCCTGACCAATCTGTATCTCAAACGGCTGGCCCGCAAAGGCTACATCAAGATTGCTACCATCCCCCGCAACCGCATTCAGTATCTGTTGACTCCGCAAGGACTCGCGGAAAAGTCACGGCTAACCTATCTCTATATGCAGTACTCTCTCTCGTACTATCGGAGCATGCGTGAGCGGATCAAGGAGATGATGTCCAGCTTTGGCGGCCCCCATGGTCAGCGGGTGGTGATCTATGGGACGACGGAGCTAGCCGAACTTGCGTATCTCTCGCTTCGAGAAATGAATATCGAGTGTGTGGGCTTCATTGATGAGAAGCCACGCGAATCATTTCTGTCTTGTCCGGTCTCGACACCTGAGCAGGTGAGTCGCTGGCAATTTGATCGAGTCTTGATTGCGGATCTTGAGCACGCCGCAGTCTGTGAGGAACAGTTGGCTCGGGCGGGAGTCCCGCGTGAAAAGGTGCTGAGTCTCGGTAAGCGCGCATAGCGCGGGACTGAAATTTCGGTGGTGCGTTCGATCTGGATCTGTAAGTGAAAGGGCGGAGCTGTGCCAAATGGTCTCTCTGGTCGATACGGTCCATCTGGTCTGTCTGGTGGAAGAAGTCTATTTTGTCTTTCTAGTCAATTGATCGCACAGGCAAGACCCACCGGACAGACGAGATAGACCAGACAGACCAGATCGACCAACAAATGAAACTCTCCAGATTCGAGGACCTCGATTGTTGGAAAGAAGCCAGACAGCTGACGCGGCAAGTCTACGAAGCGATTGGCTTGAGCCAGGCTTGGCAAAAGGACCTTCGTCTTTGCGGGCAAATTCAAGCAGCGGCTGTCTCTGTCATGGCCAATATCGCCGAAGGATTCGTCCGGCATTCCGACAAGGAATTTGTTCAGTTCTTATTTGTGGCGATGGCCTCCGCAGCCGAGGTTCAGAGCCATCTCTACGTGGCAGTGGATCAGGGATATCTCGCTAAAGAGATGTTTGACTCAATCTACGCACAAGCCGGAAAAACCAGCAGGATCTTTCCGGTTTCATTAAGTATCTTAGAACGAAAACCCCACAGGCCAGACAGACGAAATAGACCAGACAGGCCCGATGGACCAGACAGACGGAACAGACCAGACAGACGGAAGAGACCAGATAGACTATCCGTTGCGTTGGTACGCATTGCGAACCAGGTCACGCCACGAAAAGATTGTGCGCGATCAGCTTGCCAGCCAAGGCATTGAGCCGTTATTGCCGACAGTCAAGCGTCTCAGCCAGTGGAAGGATCGCAAAAAGGAAGTCGAAGTTCCTCTTTTTTCAGGATATTGTTTCGTGCGGTTCGCTGCGGATCATAAGCTGCCGGTACTCAAGACTATAGGAGTGGTCGATATTGTCGGCGCTGGCCATAATCCTGAGCCGATTGCCGACGAGGAGATCGCAGCGCTTAGAATTTTGATGGCGAGCGTGCTGCCTTACGATTCGCATCCCTATCTTCATGAAGGCATGATGGTCGAGGTGATTCGCGGGCCACTTCAAGGCGTGAGAGGAATTCTGTTGCGAAAAGAAGCACGCCACCGATTGGTGCTGGGCGTTCGCTTGATTCAGCAAGCTGCCTCCGTAGAAATTGACACGCAAGATGTCTTGGCCATTTGACCGAGATCGGCAAGGAATAGAGAGGGAAGTTTCCCAATGAAAGCTTTGATTACGGGCATTACGGGCCAGGATGGATCGTATCTCGCCGAGTTTCTTCTGGGGAAGGGCTACGAAGTCTACGGCATTATCCGGCGCTCGAGCTCGTTTAATACGGCCAGAATCGACCCGCTCTACCAAGACCCTCATACACCGGATGTGCGGTTGCGGTTGATCTATGGGGATTTGAATGATGCCAGTTCGCTCAATAGGATTCTTCGGACTGTTCAGCCTGATGAAATCTATAATTTGGGTGCGCAGAGTCACGTGCGGGTTAGTTTCGACATCCCCGAGTATACGGCGGATGTGACAGGCCTTGGCACGATTCGTTTGCTTGAGGCCATTCGAGAATCAGGGCTCAGGCCAAAGTTCTATCAGGCTTCCTCAAGTGAAATGTTCGGCAAGGTTCAGGAGATTCCGCAACGGGAGACCACCCCATTCTATCCGAGAAGCCCCTATGGCGCGGCCAAGTTGTATGCGCACTGGATTACTGTCAATTACCGTGAGGCGTACGACCTCTTTGCCTGTAGCGGCATTCTGTTTAACCATGAGTCGCCTCGTCGTGGAGAAACGTTCGTGACAAGGAAGATCACTAAGGCGGTGGCTCGCATCAAGCTCGGCTTGCAACAGGACTTGTATCTGGGTAACTTGGACGCGAAACGGGATTGGGGTTATGCGGGCGATTATGTGCGGGCGATGTGGTTGATGCTGCAACAAGACCAGCCGGATGATTACGTGATTGCGACAGGCGAAACGCATACGGTTCGAGAGTTCTTGGAGGTGGCATTTGGCCATCTCAACCTTGACTGGAAGCGATACGCGAAGACCGATCCGAAGTATTATCGCCCGACCGAAGTGGATCTGCTCATCGGCGATGCCAGTAAAGCGAAAAAGCAGTTAAATTGGGAGCCGAAAGTTCGGTTTGAAGAGCTGGCCAAGATGATGGTGGATGCGGATCTCGAGGCTGAGCGCGAGCGGCTCGACGGAACAAAAAACCATATTCCCTCGGAGCGGAATTAAGACATGGAGATAGATGCCCGTATTTATGTAGCCGGTCATCGGGGCATGGTAGGGTCGGCTCTCGTGCGGCTTCTTCAGGCCAAGGGGTACAGGAATCTGCTCTGTCGGACCAGTAAAGAGCTGGACTTGAGAGACTGCCGGCAGGTCGAGCAATTTTTTGCCGAAGCGAATCCCGAGTACGTCATCATCGCGGCGGCTAAGGTCGGCGGGATTCTCGCGAACAGTTCATTCCCTGCAGAATTTCTCTATGACAACCTCGCGATTCAAACCAATCTGATTCATCAGGCCCATCTCCACCGGGTCAAGAAATTGTTATTGCTGGGGTCTTCGTGCATCTATCCCCGGGATTGCCCCCAGCCAATCCGCGAGGAATATTTGCTGTCAGGACCTCTAGAGCCGACCAATGAGTGGTATGCCATTGCAAAGATTGCCGGCATCAAAATGTGCCAGGCCTATCGGCGACAATACGGCTGTGACTTTATTGCCGCCATGCCCACGAATCTGTATGGCCCTCATGATAACTTTGATCTCTCCACTGCGCATGTATTGCCGGCCCTGATTCGACGATTTCATGAAGCGAAGGACAGCAGTGAAGCGCCGACCATCTGGGGAACCGGCAGCCCGTATCGCGAGTTCCTGCACGTGGACGACTGTGCCGAAGCCTGTCTGGTCTTGATGGAACGGCATTCGGGCGAGGGCATTGTCAACGTGGGAGCGGGAACAGACCTTCCGATCGCTAAGTTGGCCACCTTGGTTGCAGAAGTGGTGGGCTACACAGGAGAGATTCGTTGGGACAGAACCAAGCCGGACGGCACTCCCAGAAAGCTCCTTGATTACAGCCGGATGACGGCTTTGGGCTGGACTCCACGCATATCGCTCCAAGAGGGTATCGGCCGTACCTACCGATGGTACGTGGAGCAGGAAAGATTTCAGAAAGGCGGTAACAGCTCTTAGATGATAGCGAAATTTGCTAAGAAGTGGTGCGATGACTATCGCCGAAGTTTACTGCACGAAGAAAAACTTTAGCGAATGAGGATGTGAGGATTAATGGCTGTTGTGAAGTGCGATTTCTTGGTGATCGGCGCGGGGGTGATCGGCGTATCCATTGCGCGTGAGCTCCGCCGTTGGTACCATGCCAAGGTTGTTGTCATTGAGAAGGAAACGGCTGCCGGTCAACATGCCAGCGGGAGAAACAGCGGAGTCCTCCATGCAGGGGTCTATTACAAGGCAGGCACGCTGAAGGCGCGGTTATGCATAGAGGGTAATCGCCGGATGCGCGAATATTGCGGGCTGAAGGGGATCCCGCTGAACGATAATGGGAAAGTCATCGTCGCGCGAACGGCTGCGGAGCTGCCGGCCTTGCACGAGTTGCATGCACGTTCGCTCGCAAACGGCGTCCGCGTGGATCTGGTCGACGAGCAGGCGCTCAAAGAGATCGAACCCTGTGCGAAAACCGTCGGGCAGGCGTTATATGTGAAGGATACGGCCGTCGTGAATCCGCAGCGGGTCATGGCAGCGATCGTGGCTGACGCGATACAAGAGGGAGTGGAGTTCCAGTTGAACTGTGTCTGGCAGTCGCGAGAAGGCGCCGGTGGTGTGAGGACCTCGCAAGGGCAGATTTCCTATGGGCACCTTGTCAATTGCGCGGGGTTGTTCGCAGATCGGATTGCTCATGCTTTCGACGTGGGCACGCACTATCGCATCCTGCCGTTCCGTGGACAATTTTACCGGCTCAGGCCGGAGTCAAGGGTGCAGGTAAGAGGGAATATTTACCCGGTGCCGGACCTCAGGAATCCGTTTTTAGGTGTGCACTTCACCCGCCGGCCAGAGGGAGAAGTGACGGTAGGGCCATCAGCGCTTCCATTGCTCGGCAGGGAACAGTACCGAGGCCTGGCAGGGGCCAATGCGTCAGATGGAATGGCGATGGTCAAGTATTTGCTGCGACTGTTCGGCAGAAACCGGGACCATTTTCGATCCATCGCCTTGGGGGAGCTGGCGAAAATTTCTCGTTCCGGATTTTGTCGAGAAGCGGAGGCGTTGGCGGTGGGGTTTGAGTCGGGCGACCTGCTCACCGGTAAAGAACCTGGAATTCGTGCTCAATTGGTCGATACAAGAAAGGCTGAGCTGCTCGGCGACTTTGTGATTGAGCCAGGGCCTCGGTCCACTCACCTCCTCAACGCCGTGTCACCGGCCTTCACCTCGTCTGCTCCCTTTGCGGAATATGTCGTGGGCATGATCAAGCATGAGAGGTGAAGGGTTTCCTCAGTGAATGCAATCATTTGAGCCGCAGGCTCCTTGATAGGGTCCTGGAATTATGCTAGAAATGCCCGCGTTTATTTGAAGGTTTAGGAGGAAGTACGAGATGTCTCATGCCAAGTTGTATTTTGCCGAGGCTGCCCAGATCACTGAGCGCATTGACTATGAAATGATTGAGCGCATTGCTGAAGGCCTTGCTGCTCTGCGCGACCGGGGTGGCAGGCTATTCCTCTTAGGGGTGGGTGGGAGTGCTGCGAATTGTAGCCATGCCGTGAATGACTTTCGGAAATTGTGCGGCATTGAAGCCTATACGCCGGTGGACAATGTCTCGGAGCTTACCGCGCGCACGAACGATGAAGGGTGGGATACGGTGTTTGCTGGCTGGCTGAAAGGGAGCCGGGCAGATAAGGACGACGCCGTATTCATATTTTCCGTAGGCGGCGGCGATGCGGAGAAAAACATCAGCGCCAATCTGGTTCGTGCGCTTGATGAAGCGAAGGGGCGAGGGATGAAAGTCTTTGGCGTGGTGGGCCGACAGGGAGGGTACACCAAGAAAGTGGGGGATGCGGTGGTCGTCGTCCCCACCATCAACGCCGCCTATGTGACGCCCCATACTGAAGCCTTTCAGGCGGTGGTATGGCATTGTCTGGTGTCTCATCCAAAGCTGCAGATCGTCGGCACTAAATGGGAGAGCACCGTCAAGGCATCTCCGGTGTGAGCGGCATGTCTCGTGCCGTATTTCTTGACCGTGATGGAGTCATTAATAGGGCCGTGGTGCGCGAGGGAAAGCCGTACCCGCCAGCCACGTTGGCGGAGTTTGAGATCCTGTCTGGTGTCCTGGATGCGTTACGCAAACTCGATGAAGCGGGATTTTTGCTCATTGTGGCGACTAATCAGCCAGATGTGGCACGAGGTCTTCAGAGCCGTGAAGTTGTTGAAGCCATGCATCAGCGATTGCGGGAAGAGCTTCCTCTCGACGATATTAAGGTCTGCTATGAAGTGGAGGGCCCGACCAGCTTGTGTTATAAACCCCAGCCGGGAATGTTGCTAGAAGCTGCGAAGGAACGAAACATCGATCTCGCGCGAAGCTATATGGTCGGGGATCGGTGGCGCGATGTCGGATGTGGTCGGGCGGCCGGCTGCTTTACCATTTTTATTGATCGAGGCTATGCGGAGGCACTGCGGGATGTCCCAAATGTCATCTGCGCCGATCTCGTGCAAGCCTCAGCCCATATTCTTCACCATGCCAGTCTCAACGCAGCAAAGAGGAGAGCGTGATGGCCAAGTTGAGTGATCTGAAAGTCAAGATTTTTGCCGATGGAGCAGATCTTGCGGGGATTAAGGCTATGTATGCCAAGCCCTGGATTAAAGGGTTTACGACCAATCCCACGTTGATGCGCAAAGTTGGGATTTCCGACTACAAGTCCTTCGCGTCCGAAGTGTTGCGCGAAGTGCCGGATCGGCCAGTGTCGTTCGAGGTGTTTGCCGACGAGTTTGACGAGATGGCCTCGCAGGCGCTGGAAATCGCCTCGTGGGGCTCGAATGTTAACGTCAAGATTCCCGTCACGAACACGAAACGTCAATTTTCAGGCCCGCTGATTCGCCGGCTGTCAGAAGCAGGGGTTCAGCTCAACGTCACTGTAGTGATGACGCTGGAGCAAGTGACGGCCATCACGGAGGCACTCGCAGCCGGCACTCCGGCGATTATTTCGGTGTTTGCCGGGCGGATTGCGGATACTGGTGTGGATCCAGTGCCAGTGATGCGTGAGGCCCTCAAAATTATGCGAGCGAAGCCGAAGGCCGAGCTCATATGGGCCAGCCCGCGTGAGCTGCTCAATATCATTCAGGCCGATGAGGTCGGTTGCCACATCATCACGGCGACGAACGATATCCTCAATAAGTTGTCTTTGTTGGGGAAGGACCATGCGGCCTATTCGCTCGACACGGTTGAGATGTTCTATCGCGACGCCTCGGCAGCGGGATACACCATCCCCTGTGCTCCCCCAATCGCCACTACATGATCGAATCTGAGACAATGATGCAGGAGTCACGATGATAAAGAATGTTCTGATTACCGGAGGCGCAGGCTACGTCGGCACGCTGTTGGCCCCGCAGTTGCTGGCAGCTGGCTGCAATGTGACGGTGTATGACATCATGTATTACGGGTGCGAATTGAAACCGCAGCCGCACCTCACGATTATCCAAGCGGATATCCGCGATACCGCTAAATTGCGGGAGGCCTTCCGTGGTATTGACGCAGTGATTCATCTGGCTTGTATTTCCAACGATGCCGGCTTTGAGTTGGATGAGAAGCTCAGCGAGGAAATCAATTACAAGTGTTTCGAGCCGATGGTGATGGCCGCGAAAGAGCAAGGGGTCAAGCGGTTTATTTACGCGTCCTCGTCCTCTGTGTATGGCTATTCCGAATCACCACGAGTGACGGAGGAACACCCGCTGGTGCCCCTTACGCTCTATAACAAGTTTAAAGGCCTGTGTGAGCCGTTGCTCTTCAAGCACCAGTCCAAGGACTTCGTCTGCGTCGTGATTCGCCCGGCCACCGTCTGTGGCTACAGCCCGCGGCAGCGGTTGGATCTGTCGGTCAATATCTTGACCAACCATGCGGTCAACAATAATAAGATCACGGTGTTCGGCGGGGAGCAACAGCGCCCCAACCTGCATATCCAGGATATGTGCGACCTCTATAAGCTCTTATTGGAATTGCCTGATGAAAAGATCGCCGGGGAGATCTTCAATGCCGGGTACCAGAACCAGAGCATCATGGAGATTGCCACGATTGTCAAAAAGGTAACCCAAGAAGAGTTTGCGGAGAAAGGCGAGATTCCGATCGTGACGACTCCGTCCAACGACAACCGGTCCTACCGGATCACGTCAGACAAGATCGCCGCGAAACTGGGGTTCACGCCGAAACGCACGATTGAAGATGCCGTTCGAGATCTCTGCCGGGCGTTCCGCGCTGGGAAGCTCCCCGACAGCATGACAGACGACCGGTACTATAACGTGAAAATCCTTAAGAAAACTCGGGCATCCTGATGAATAGCCGTCCCCTTGCCGTCGTGACCGGAGGCGCCGGGTTCATCGGTAGCCACATGGTCGACCTCTTGGTCGATCGGGGCTTCCGTGTGCACGTGATCGACAGTCTCGTCGGTGGGCGAGCCGCGAATCTGGAGCGGCATCAGGCCAATCCGGATGTGAGCCTTGACGAGCGGGATGTTAGGGCCTTGGCTCCCAACGATGCGGTGTTCGCCGGTGCGCAGCTGGTTTTTCACTTTGCCGGGATCGGCGACATTGTGCCATCGATCGAGCGACCGATCGAATACATGTCGGTCAATGCGCAGGGTACGGTGCATGTGCTGGAAGCGTCACGCTATGCCCGCGTACGCAAGGTCGTTTATGCCGCGTCCTCGTCCTGCTACGGCCTGGCGCCAGTCCCTACCAGGGAAGACCATCCCATCGCACCGCAATATCCCTATGCCCTTAGTAAATATATGGGCGAACAGGCCGTGCTGCATTGGCGCCACGTCTATGGCCTTCCGGTCAACGTGATTCGTATTTTCAATGCCTACGGTACTCGTTCGCGCACGTCCGGCGCCTACGGCGCCGTGTTCGGTGTATTTCTTCGTCAGAAACTCGCAGGGAAACCGTTCACGGTCGTCGGCGATGGGACTCAGAAGCGCGACTTCCTCTATGTGACAGATGTGGCAAGAGCCTTTCTCGCTGCGGCTGAAACGGACAAAGCAGGAGAGGCTTGGAACCTTGGCGCAGGCAATCCGCAGTCTGTGAATCGGCTCGTTGAATTGTTGGGCGGTCCGGTCGTGTACATTCCGAAACGCCCGGGAGAGCCGGACTGCACCTGGGCTGACATTAGCAAGATCAAAAAGGATCTTGGCTGGGCTCCTCTGGTTTCGTTCGAGGAAGGTGTCGCGAAGATTGTGGCGGAAATCGATTATTGGCGGGAGGCCCCTCTGTGGGATCCTCAATCGATCTCAGAAGCCACCAAGACCTGGTTTCAATATCTGGGGAACCGATGAATACTAAGACGCCATCGCTGACCGATCAGTATTCCCACAAGATCAAGTCCGTGGAGGATCTTTCACTCATTCTCGGTCCCTATCCACGCAAGAAAAAAGTCATCATGTGCCACGGGGTATTTGACGTGGTGCATCCTGGCCATTTGCGCCACCTGATTTACGCCAAGAGCAAGGCCGATATTCTGGTTGCCAGCCTGACGGCTGACAAGCATATCAATAAGGGCCAGTATCGTCCTCACATTCCGCAGGACTTGAGAGCGCTCAATCTGGCCGCGTACGAAATCGTCGATTACGTCATCATCGATACGAATGGAACTCCAATCAAGAACATCAGCAAGCTGCAGCCTGATTTCTTTGCGAAGGGATATGAATATACGGCAGACGGCCTGCCGGAAAAGACGCAGGAAGAGGCGGACATGCTGCATGCCTATGGCGGTGAGATCATCTTCACGCCTGGCGATGTCGTGTATTCCTCGTCGAAGCTTATCGATTTGGCGCCGCCGGCCATCAAGATCGAGAAGCTGCTGGCCTTCATGGAGTCCGAGAAATTGACGTTCGATTCGTTGCGCAGCTGCCTCGATCGCTTCAAGGGTAAGAAGGTTCATGTCGTTGGCGACACGATTGTGGATAGTTATACCCAGACAGCGATGATCGGCGGTCAGACCAAGACCCCGACCATGAGCGTGCTGTACGAACGCCGGGACGACTATATCGGCGGCGCTGCGGTCGTCGCGGAACATCTGAGGGCGGCCGGCGCAGAAGTGCTGTTTTCGACAGTGCTGGGCGATGACGCTTTAAAGGAATTCGTGCTGGAGGGGCTGAAGAAGTCAGGGGTGCAATGTCATCCGGTCATTGACCCCACCAGGCCGACGACCAACAAGAATGCGATTGTGGCGGGAGGCTATCGGTTATTGAAAGTCGATACGCTGGATAACCGGTCTATTTCTGACGATATCGTCCAGAAGCTGGCACAGGCCATTTCGGCTACGCTATGCGATGCGGTGGTGTTCAGTGATTTTCGGCACGGCCTGTTCAACCGCCGCACGATTCCTCGGTTAATAGAGGCGATCCCGGCCAGTGTGTATAAAGTGGCGGACAGCCAGGTCGCCAGCCGATGGGGCAATATTACGGAGTTCAAAGGCTTCGACCTGATTACACCGAATGAGCGGGAAGCTCGTTTTGCGCTTGCGGATCAGGATTCAGGCATTCGACCCCTCGCATCGGCGCTGTACGATGCCGCCGAATGTAAGACCTTGATTCTCAAGCTGGGGGAGCGTGGTGTGCTGACTTGCCGGGATAACAACCATGAATCTCTGGAATCGTTTGCGGTGGTGGATTCCTTCGTTGACCGGGTTGTGGACGCGGTCGGGGCTGGCGATGCCTTACTGGCCTACGCGACATTGGCCATGCTGGAAACGGGCAAGGATACCGTTGCCACCATTCTTGGCTCCCTGGCTGCGGCCTGCGAGTGCGAGTGCGATGGGAATATTCCCGTTACGCCGGATGATGTGCGCCGCAAGATCGATATGGTCGAGCGGCAGGCGAAGTACCATTGACTTCATAGCAGCAGGGGCAATGGAGTAATGGAGAGGGGATAGAGGGATAATGAGGTAGGGGCAGGAGAAATAAAGAAGCCGATGACCTTACCTCCCCCTTAGATTCCTGTATCCCCTCTGTCCCTTCTATTATCCCTTCTTCTCGCTGCCCCTAAACCTCTATGTCCCTAGCGGAGCGATAACCCTCTCTTATGAAAGCCATTGTCATCGGTCTCGGTGTGCAGGGACGCAAGCGGCAGAAATTCGCCGGAGCGGATTATGTTGCCTCGGTTGACCCGGTTAATCGGGATGCGGAGTATCGCACCGTCGAGGAGGTTTCCTTAACCAGTTATGATACAGCCCTCGTGTGCATCCCCGACGAGCCGAAAGTCGAGGTGCTGAGCTATCTGCTGAGGAACGGCAAGCATGTACTGGTCGAGAAACCGCTTTGGGCGATAGACGACCAACAGATCGGCAGGCTCGAGCAGCTCGCGCGTGCCAACAGTGTGGTCTGCTACACGGCCTACAATCATCGCTTCGAGCCGCATTACATCAGGATGCGCGACCTCATCGCCTCAGGCCACTTAGGCCGGATCTACCGTTGCCGCATGTTTTACGGCAATGGCACCGCGCGGCTCGTGCGCGATTCGGCCTGGCGGGATCAGGGGGCGGGAGTCCTGCCGGATCTCGGCTCTCATTTGTTGGATACGGCAAAGTTCTGGTTCGGAGATCTCGGCGAGGATTTTCAGGTCGTTTCTGCCGATTGTTTCGAAAATCGCGCGCCCGATCATGTGGTCATGGCCTCGAAGACCACCAGCCCTAAGCTGGAATTTGAAATGACCCTCCTGTCCTGGCGCAACCACTTCACCTGTGATCTCTTTGCGGAAAAAGGGACGGCACATATCCGTTCGCTCTGTAAATGGGGTCCCTCGACGTTCACCCATCGTACGCGCATCCTGCCGTCCGGACGTCCGTCCGAGGAGTCCGTGATTCTCGCGCAGGACGATCCGACCTGGGCGCTTGAGTACGAGCATTTTAAGCTTCTCTGTCAGAGGGGGGCACCGACCGACTTGAGTAACGATTTGTGGCTCAATGGTCTCCTGCGCCGGTTGGGGCAGGATGCGCAGAAGGACGCGTCGATATGAGCAAGCCTGTAATCGGCTTCGCCGGCATGACTCACCTTGGCATCAATTCCGCTGCGGCTGCGGCAGGCCAGGGGGCTGAGACCGTCTGTTTTGATACTGATGCCATGGTCATTGCACAGCTGAAGTCAGGCAAATTGTCGATCATGGAGCCGGGGCTGCCGGAGCTGCTGGAACAAAACAATTCCCGCATCACCTACACAGCTGAAGCTGGGGATCTAAAGCGGTGTAGCGTCGTCTATATTTCGGCCGACGTGCCGACCGACGATCAGGGACAGAGCGATCTTTTCGGCATCCGGTCACTGATCGATGCCGTTGCCGCTGGATTGGGACGCGGCGCGATTCTGGTGATTCTCTGCCAGGTGCCGCCTGGCTTTACGCGTAGTCTTTCGCTGCCAAAAGAGCGGCTCTACTATCAGGTCGAGACGCTGATTTTCGGCAGAGCGGTGGAACGTGCCATGTACCCGGAGCGATTCATCGTCGGCTGCGCCGATCCGGACCGGCCTCTCCCGCAAGCCTTGCAGGATTTTCTTTCGATATTTGGTTGCCCGATCCTCCCTATGAGGTATGAAAGCGCCGAATTGTCCAAGATCTCGATCAATTGTTGCCTCGTTGCGTCGGTCACCGTCGCCAATACGCTGGCTGAATTGAGCGAGCGGATCGGGGCTGATTGGTCTGAAATTGTGCCGGCGCTTAAACTGGAC
>SXGT01606143.1_pt1 | contig 13412 bp, 14 predicted proteins | sample 3176221 | NCBI WGS metagenome assembly SXGT01 (sample SAMN11356862, study PRJNA531348) | freshwater metagenome | isolation source: freshwater sample F1-120 | place: China: Fuxian Lake, Yuxi | collected 2017-12-25
ACCTGACGACCGCCCATGCTCTGGCCGTTCAATCCTCTCGCAGGTAAGACCATCAACCGGAGAGCCGGATGCGGGAAACCCGCCCGTCCGGTTCGGAGGGAGGGGCGACTGAAATCAATCAGTCGTTCCTACCCCTATCGGGATTTTGGAAATGCCGTTCTGCACGCTCAATTCTCCGTTGGGGTCTTCTTGGCGGCGGCCTTGCCGCTGGCCGGTGTGATTGCATTGGAGGCGCTCGAAGCACTCGCCGTGACTGCGATCGCGTTGGTTTGCAGGATTTCTTTCGATTCGTCGTTCTGCACGAAGGCGACGACGTGCAGACGCTTCAGATCGAGTGGCTTGGCGGGGAAGTCGATTCCTTCGTCCTCCTCGTACTTCTTCAAGTAGGTTGCGAGCGACGATTTCAGCTCAGCCAGCGGGATCGATTCTTTGATCGACAGCTTGCCGTCCTTGGGTTCGACGCCGGCGGGGCCTCCGACCATTCGGCGGACGACCATCTCGTGACCGCGGACTCCGTTGCGGGCGAGGAAATGAACTTCGTCTTCGGCGATGACGAGTCGCAAACGAACGTCCTTGGCTTCATCGCCGAGTTGATCGAGTCCCGTGACGTTGGCAACGAGTTGCAGCGTGCCATCGACGACGCGCGCGTTGACTCCGACTTGGACCGTCGCTTTGGAATCCAACTGCTGATTGACCAGTGTTTTCAGGCCGCGATAGATGTCGGGTGAGTTCGGCAGATAACCGCCGACGTTGTTGACCGGAGCACCATTGAGCACGACGGTGGGAGTTCCCTGGCCGTGGTAGTAGTTCGAAAAACGGTCTTCGCCGTCGGCATTCGTCAGCGGATCGGGAGTGGGGATGTGTTGGTGATATCGCAAGACAATCACTTGAGTCTTCGGATATGTGACTTCGAGTGCGCCGGTTGCGATGTCGGCTCCGACGCACGGTGGACAGCCCGAACCGGTGAAAAGTTCGCACAGCACAAGCTTGTTCCCTGCGGGTGACTCGGCGGCCGGCTGGTCGGCGAACGCGACCACTCGTTTGCGATACGTTTCGTCCTTGAATTCTTCGAGCCCATCCATCTTGCCATGCTTGGCTTCCCAAAGCTTGACGAGCGTCGCGCTCGGTAGATCGCGTTTGGGAGCTCCGGGCTTTTGCGCCCATTCATTCTGCAGAAAGATTTCGAGCCTCGGCAGGCTGACAATTTCGGCGTACAACGCGATGGCTTCGTCGGTTTGTTTCGCTTTCTCTTGATAACGGGCGAGGCCGTACAACACTGCGGGATTGAACGGGTTCTTGCCTCGCAGCTTCGTGAGAAAATTGAAAGCCTTCTCGGCACGATCCACGTCGTCCGACTCGACGTACCTCAACGCCTGCACGGTCAGAATCCCGTCGCGGGCGATCTTGAGTTGCTCTTTGAGTTCTTTCAAAGACTCGTCCGTGATGGACTTGTCGGCTGCTGCCACGAACTTCAGCGAGAAATCGGGGTTGTATTTGAACTGCGACAGGATGATGCCCACATTTCCCTGCGACGCTTGTTGCAATCGCGACCCCCACATGGCCATCGCCTGATTGTAGTCGGCGATGAGTTGCTCGACGTCTTCCGGTGCGGAGTCTTGAATCGCCGAGACCATGATGCTGGTTTCCCAAGCCATCATGCTCAGCGGGCTTTGCGGATGATCGGCGACAAACTCGGCCAACGCATTCAACGCCGCCTTCGGATCCTTCTTGCTGAAAGCTTGGCTGAGTTCGCGTGCATCGGTCGGTTCGGGAGACACGTTGAAGTCATCCAACGAATCGGCCTTGGTCGGCAACAATCGAGCCGGCAAACAATTGCCAAACAGCGCGTTGCCGTAGACGACACCGTCTTTCAACGTCCCTTGGAAATCCAACTTCGAGCCGCCGTCGATGTCGAACGTCAGCCGAATCGATTTGTTGTCGATTTCGGACGAGACCAACTTCGCGGGAGGTAGCACCTCGGACGGAGCGGTCCATTTGGCGGTCAAGCGGCCTTCGTCGCCCTTTGCGGCCGAGACGGAAACGATCCCCGTATGAAAATCAATGAATTGCTGCTCTTGGGCGCGACGAGTCAGCACCAGAATCCAACGGCCCGCCAATGATTTTCGGGGAGCGCCCGCCTCGATCGGCGAACTCTTCGCAGCGTCTTGGAACGGATTCGTTTCATCAATTCCCGCCGCCGCTCGCGACTTGACGGACTTGTCGGAGACGCGAACCTTGCCTGAATCGTCATCGGCGTCACCCGGTTCGGGTGGGGCCAGCTTGAGACCGTCGGTGGCGGTGTCCGCCTCGGCCGTGTTTGTCACGGGGGCCTCGGGCTTCGAACACGCCAAACTCGAGCACACCAAAACGATCCACAATGCGTTCCACCATCCCTGGGACATGCTTGGACCTCAATAGAAGAGTCACGAAACTGCGGAGCAATCGGCCTCCTGCCAATCAGAAACGCTAGTCAACGAGGCTCCGCAGTGGGGTGGGATTGTAGCCGTTTCGCGAAATGCCGGAAGACCGGGTTCCGACTAAAGAATCCGTGCAATCGTTACGACCAAAGGCCGCTTGCGGCCCCTCGCCAGCGTCCGCATTGCCGAAGCAGTCATTCCGAGGTAGATGCTTTCCGTGATATGTAGGCGAGTCATTCCGTGACTTGATGATTCCAGTCACGGAGTGACTGGTCTACGTTGAGATGCCTTCAGTCCGTTTCGCGGCGGTCGCGTCGCCCGTATTTCGAGAGAGCCTCGTCGTGACACCCGCTGTCGAACCACTGTCGCTCCGATTGCCGAGAGACCTCATGGTTTTGCAACCGATGCAGGGGCATCTCGACTTGGAGCCCGTTTTGCTCGCGCCGGGTTTGCGGTGCGTGATCGGTTCAGCGGAAAAGTGCGCCGTTCGACTCGAAAATTCGGCCCTCGTTCAGCCGAAACACTGCACCGTCGAAGTCGTCGGCCGGCAAACCATGCTGACAGACTGGATGCCAGAGGTGACTTGGCTGAACGACCGGCTGATCACCGAGTCCTGCGAATTGGTTTCCGGAGACCGCATCTCCGTTGGTCCTTTCGATTTTCGAGTGCGAACCGCCTCGGCCGACGAATTGCTGTACGCCAGACTGGTCGAACGCGAACCCGATGACGCGAACAAGGCCGACGATGTCTTACGGCTCAAACGAGCCATCGAAAATTCCGGTCGGGACAAGGCCGCCGTTGTGACGGGAACCAGTGGTGAACCCGCACTCGACCTGTTCAGCGAACTACTTCGCGAAACGAGCGACGGATCAGACACAGACAGCCATGAACGACTGACACAACACATTTCGAAACTGCTCGGCGACCTGCAAAGCCAGGTGTTGGCGCTGCAAGACAAAGAGACTGAGCTCAACGCGCAACTTCGGTCACAGCGAGAAGTCACCGACCAGAAGCGGTTCGAACCACCATCGAGCATTTCTGACTCAGCCACATTGACTCTTGCCGCACTGCCTCCAGTGGTTCGCTCGGAATACGAGTACGTCTTGCAGTTGCTGAAGTCGGAACGTGATCAGCTCGAACAGGAACGATCGAATCTGGCCGACGAACAGGTACGGTGGCAGCAGCAACAGTTCGATTGGTCACAGCGGCTACAAACTCTGGAATCTCAGTTGACGGAACTCGAAAATCAACGGCAAGCGGTGCTTGAAGAACGTGACATTTGCCGCACGTTGGCTGCCGAATTGGTACGCGACGAAGCTCGCATGGTGGAATGGGAGGATCGACTCCGCCACGAAGAACAGGAACTCGCCGGTCGCCGTAACGATTCGAGCCATCACAAGCAAGCGTTTCCGGCGCAAGCTGAGTACTCAAACACTCCCGCAGCAACAATCCTCAAACCGGCTGCCGCAACTCTTGCCGATCCCACCCGTTGGTCCGACCAAGCACACGCATCGGACGAGCCGTTTTCTGCGACCCATCCCAGCCGATCGCTCCAGACGCTGCTAACTCTGATTGCATTCAGTTTGGCCGCCCTTTTTCTGTCTGGCAGCCTCGGAACCGACCCGGCCTACACGCCCCTTGGCTGGGGAACCGCGATCGTGGGAGCACTCTCGACCGTGGATTTGCTGTTTCGTCGCTGTTTTTCGACCAGCCGCTGAAGTTTTCGACTCAGCCACCGAAGCCGGAGAGACGCTTGAGGCACTCTTCCGCGACCAATATACTCCGCCCCCCTTCGGTTTTGGCGGAACGTGTCCTAAACGGTGGCTTCATGAAATTCTCCTTGGTGGATCGCATCGTCGCTCTCGAAGCGGGGAAGTCGATCACGACCGTTAAGAACGTGTCGCTGGCTGAGGAATACCTTCAAGACCACTTTCCCGGATTCCCGGTTCTGCCAGGAGTGATGATGGTCGAGTCGCTGGTGCAAGCCAGTGCCTGGCTGCTGCGGCACACAGAGGATTTCCGCTTCAGCACGATCACGCTCAAGCAAGCTAAGGCTCTGAAGTTCAACAACTTCGTGACGCCCGGCAAGACTTTGACCGTGACTTCGTCGATCCACAAACTTGAGGAAACGGAATGCACCTTCAAAGGGGAAGGGACGGTCGATGGTCAGTCGGCCGTGAGTGCTCGAATCGTCTTGCAAAGGATCAATTTGCGAGATCGAAATCCGGGGCTTGCCAAGACCGATGAATTGCTCGTGGCTCGTCTGCGGGAACTGTTTGCGCAAATTTGGAGCGGCCCAGCCGCCTGATCGGCCTCAAGCCATTTGGCAAAGCGACCGAAAAGAAACCAGTTCGTCCCGTGTCTGATTGGGGTTCAGCATGAGTTTGTCCGGCAAAGTGGCGTTGGTGACAGGCGGCAGCCGAGGCATCGGCAAGGCGATCGTGCAAGCGCTCGCGCGAGCCGGGGCCAAGGTCGCGTTCGTCTACCACTCCAATTCCGCCGCCGCCGAGGCTCTGACCAGCGAACTGAAGGCGGAAGGCCACGAGGTCGTCGGCTACCAAGCCGACGTCAGCAGCAAGCAAGACGCCGATCGGATTGTCGAAGAAATCTGCGAAAAATGGGGCGGGATCTACGTCCTGGTCAACAACGCCGGCATCATCAAGGACGGCCTGCTGGCGACGATGACCTCGGAAAACTGGTCAGCCGTCATCAACACAAACCTCAACAGTGTCTTCAATTACTGCCAAGCGGTGACTCGTCCGATGATGTCGGCCCGTTCGGGGCGGATCATCAACGTCTCCAGCGTGGCGGCCAACTTCGGCAACCCCGGTCAATCGAACTACGCGGCCAGCAAGGGAGGCATTGAAGGCTTCACTCGCTGTCTGGCCAACGAAGTCGGTCGCCGAGGAATCACCGTCAACGCGATTGCTCCGGGGTTCATCTCGACCGACATGACCGAGGCGATCCGGAACGCAGCCGAAGACACGATCAAGAAGCAAATTCCGCTGCGACGACTCGGTCAACCCGAAGACATCGCGGCGGCGGTGCTGTACCTCGCCAGTGAAGGAGCGTCTTACGTCACGGGCAATGTCGTGACGGTCGATGGTGGATTGACCTTGGGGGCAGGATTGTAAAAGTGCGTGTCCAGAACCCCGGTTTCCTGGGAAGCCGAGGTTCTTGATTCATAGTGGGTGGTTGCCGGTCGGCTCGCGAGGCCGGGGACCGTGACGAATTGCGAGAAAGATTCGGCTGCGTTGGCGGCTGGCTGGCTGGAAACAGGCCAACCGCGCGACAGGCCAAGAGAGGTTGGAATGACGTCCGACGAAATCTTCACGAAAGTCCGTGACACCCTGGTCGATGCACTGGGAGTCGATGACGACGAAGTCACGCTCGAATCACGCCTGGAAGCCGATCTCGGTGCCGAGTCAATCGACTTCCTCGACATCGTGTTCCGGCTGGAGAAGAACTTCAGCATCAAGATTCCGCGCGGTGAGTTGTTCCCGGAAGACCTCGCATCCTCCGATGCCGGACTCGTCAAGGACGGACTCGTCACCGCCGAAGGGATCGCAGCTCTGCGCACGAAAGTGCCGCACATCGACATCGATACCTTCGCGAAAGACCCGAAGGTCGAGAACATCAAGGACATGTTCACCGTCCAGATGCTCGTCAAGTTCGTGCAGAGGAAGTTGGCGTAAATTTGGACTGCGACGACCAGAGTCGTCGCTTTTCAAAACGCTTCGGGCAACGATTGATCGCTGACTGGTGGATCAAGTGAATTGAAAAAGCGGGGGCTTTGGCCTCCGGACTCCAAGGGTTCGTCATGCGCTGGTTTTGGATTGATCGCTTCACCGAATTGCAGAGCGGTCAGTACGCCAAGGCGATCAAGAACGTCACCTTGGCCGAAGAGCACTTGCACGACCACTTCCCCGGCTTCCCAGTGATGCCGGGATCGTTGATGCTCGAAGGAATGGCTCAGACGGGTGGCATTCTGCTCGGCGAGAAGAACAACTTCGAGCACATCGTCATCCTGGCCAAAGTCCCGAACGTCACCTATCACGGCTTCGTTGTCCCTGACGACACGTTGACGTACACCGCCAAGTTAATGAACGACAGCGCTGAAGGTGGCTCAGTCGAAGTCACCGCTCACGTCGGCGAGCGACTCGTTGCCGAGGCCGAGATCATCTTCTCGCACATCGACCAGAGCGGCGACTTCAAACATCTCGACCAAAAGAACTTCGTCTTCTCAATCGGTGGCCTGCTGAGCGTCATGGAAGTCGGCAAAGCGGGTGCGTGAACCAGCCCGACGCGCCAGCGAGGGGTTGTGGTTGAAATCCCTCGCTGGCGCGTCGGGCTAGTATGACGGTGCCTGCCTCGGAATTGATTCGCTCCATGACCACACCCACACGCATTGCCGCCACGTTCGCTGCTCTGAAAGCTCAAGGCCACATGGCCTTCATGCCGTTCGTCACCGTCGGCGATCCCGACGTCGCGACTTCGATGGCGTTGATCCGCGAGATCGCCAGCCGAGGCGTCGATCTGATCGAGGTCGGCTTCCCGTACAGCGACCCGATCGCTGACGGCCCGGTGATTCAAGCCAGCTACACGCGAGCGTTGTCGCGCAGCCTGCACGTCAACGACATCTTCGCCGGAATCCAACAACTCACGAGTGACCCGGACGGCGGCAAACTTCCGCCCTTGGTCGCGATGGTGAGCTACGCGATCGTCTTCCGAATTGGGACGGCGAGTTTTGTGGAACGCGCGAAGACGGCTGGTTTCTCCGGTCTCATCATTCCTGATCTGCCAGCGGACGAAGCGAGTGACGTCGCTGGCGCGATTCGCGCCGCGGGTCTCGACGCGATTCAGCTTGTGGCCCCAACCACGAATCCCGTCCGCGAGGACCGCATCGTCGAGACCGGCAGCGGCTTCGTGTACTGCATCTCGATCGCCGGCACGACCGGCGCGCGCGATCAACTGCCGGAAGAACTCTCCGGCCAACTCAAACGTCTGCGCGGCAAAACAAATCTACCGCTGGCCGTCGGATTCGGAGTCAGCAAGCCCGAACAAGTCGGCACACTGCGTGGTTTGGCTGACGGAGTCATCGTGGGATCGGCGATCGTGCGACAACTCGAACGGCTGACGAACAACTCAGCAAGCACTGCCGAGGTTCTTCGTGACGTCGGCGATTTCGCAACCAAAATGGTCGCTGCCACGAAATCGCGTTGATTGATGCCGGAAATCAGGAGAGAATCTTCCACGTCTGGTCGCATCGTGTGGACATCATTCGCGAGAAGGATCTAGGTCATGGCCGTTTTAGATTTTCCACATTTGGAAGTCGATGAGCGTGGCACGCTGGTCATCTCGGGAACGAAGTTCAAAGTCCTGCAATTGATTCGTGAGCATTTGAGCTACGGCTGGGACGCGCCCGAGATTCAACAGCAACATCCACAACTCGCGCTGTCACAGGTTCATTCCGCATTGGGGCACTACTACGACCACCGCGAAGAGATCGACGCGGAGTTGCAGCACCGCGAGGAATTGGTCAACGAATTGTGTGCGCGGCAACCTGATTCGCCCGTTCGTCAAAAGCTGCGCGACGCGGGATGTTTGCCGTGAGCTTGGCGTTGTACCTTGACCAACATGTTCCCAAGGCGATTCGACGCGGGCTGCGGGCGAAACAAGTGGATGTCCTCTCCGCTTTCGAGGATGGAACTTCGGAGTGGGACGATGACTTGTTGCTCGACCGTGTGCAGCAAGTCGGCCGGGTCTTGTTCACGCAAGATGAAGATTTTCTCGTCATCGCCAATCAACGGCAGATGCGAGGAATTCCGTTTGCGGGAATTCTTTTCGCCCGCCAGTTGGGCATCTCCATTCAGCAAGCGATCCGAGACTTGGAAATGATCGCCAAAGTTTGTGATCCGTCCGACTTCGCGAATCGCGTGGAATTTCTGCCGTACCAATGATGGCCATCTCGCTCACGCTACCGACGATTCAGAACTGGAGCTGCCACAACTGCGGTGGCTGCTGTCGGCAACACGCCATCGAAGTGACCGAGGATGAGCGGCAGCGAATCCTGTCTCAAGGCTGGACAGCGAACGACGGCACACCAACGGGCGACGCACTGTTCGAGCGACACGCTGGGACGCCGTGGGCGAAGCGATATCGGCTCGCACATCAAGCCGACGGAGCCTGCGTATTTTTGAATGAGCAGGGTCTCTGCCGCATTCATGCCAAGTTCGGCGAGGCCGCGAAGCCGCTCGCGTGTCGCATCTACCCGTATGCGTTTCATCCCGCCGGCAAGAAGGTGACCGTCAGCCTGCGATTCAGTTGCCCGTCGGTGGTTGCGAATCGCGGCCACTCGATGAAACAGAATGCGGACGAGATCAAGCACCTCGCGCGAGCTGTTGTCCCGGAAGGCCATGAGCGCACGCCGCCTCCGGCTCTGTCCTCACGCGAGCGAGTCGATTGGCCCGATGTACTTCGCGTCATTGACGCACTCGACGCGACGCTCTCGCCGACGGATGTGCCGATCACGCTCAAGCTGCAACGCGTGCTGTTCTGGCTGAACCTCGTCGAGCAATCCCGCTTTGACAAGCTCAGCGGCTCACGGCTGACCGAGTTCCTCGACATCATCCGGCAAGCGGCAGCCGAGGAGATTCCGCTTGCTCAGACGGCAGAAAGCCCAACCCCACTCGCGCGAGTGCAATTCCGATTGCTGACTGCGCAGTACGCTCGCAAGGACACGGCCGCCGATTTGTCTTCCGGCTGGCGCGGACGCTGGAAGCTGTTTCGCGCGGCGACGAGATTCGCTCGCGGAACTGACAACGTCCCGCCGTTGCAGCCAATCTTTCGCGAAGTCCCGTTCGAGACTCTCGAACAACCCTTCGGCTTCCCGACCGAGTGCGAAGAGCTATGGACACGCTACTTCCGAGTGAAAGTACAAGGACTGCACTTCTGCGGACCAGCCTACTACGACGTGCCGCTGGTCGAAGGTTTTCAGAGCCTCGCGTTGATCTTCCCGGCAACGTCGTGGATCGCACGTTGGCTGGCGGCGAGTCAGGGCCGAACACAACTCACACACGAAGACGTCTCGCAAGCGTTGACCATTTCCGATCATCATCACGGCTACTCGCCAATCTTCGGCTCGTTCGGCTTTCGCAAGCGAGTCCGTACGTTGGCTCTGATGAGCGAGATTCCCAGTCTCATTCGGTGGTACTCGCAGTAGGCAAGGAATCGTCATGACTCTCTTTTGGACGACGTTGTTGCTGACGCTGTCGAACATCTTCATGACCTTCGCGTGGTACGGGCATCTCAAGTGGCCGCAGATCAAGACCGGGCCGATCTGGATCGCCATCGCCGTCAGTTGGGGCATCGCGCTCTTTGAATACTGCCTGCAAGTGCCGGCTAACCGCATCGGGCACCGCGAGTTTCCGGTCGCGCAGCTCAAGATCATGCAAGAGGCGATTACGCTGGTCGTGTTCTGCGGGTTCTCGATTCTGTTTCTGCGTGAGTCATTGAAGTGGAACTACCTCGTCGCATTCGGGTGCATCTTCGCAGCGGTGTTCTTCGCGTTTCTCGACAAGTGGCAGCCGGATTCGACACACGTCATTCGGGGAGCGGAGGACGTCAGTCCTCCGAGTGCGGCCACGCGATCGGATTCTCAGAGGCCATCCGAGAAGTCATGCTGAGGTCATCGCTGAAATGAGCGATCGTTTGGCCATCGTCGAGCAAAGGAGTGCGTGAAGGATTACTGGCTCACGGGCGTGCTCTGGAGCAGCGAGTCCGCCTCGGAGCAGGCCGTGCGGGAGGCACTTCTCACGGCGGCCCACCGAGTGGAGTATCAGCAGCAGCACGGCGCCGCCCGCACCCTCCGTGACATGCTCGCCCAGGAAGGACAAGTCATGGCTCGGGCGGGCTGTCGCGGTCCAACCCTCGACGTCGAGGACATCGCCTACACGCGCGAGGTGCTGATCCCGTACCTCGACGCGGACGACATGCGGACCTGCATCGAGTGCCTGTTCGGGGATGCAGCGGCGCGGATGCTGGGGTTCACACCGCAGGGGCTAAGCCCATGGGCGGGCCTGGCGCTGGCGCTGCACGACGCCGTGCCGAATGAGCCGTTGCAGCCGACAGGGCCAGCGTCACGGCGTTCCGTGGCGCGCAGGTCGCACGGCCGGCCCGGTGGTTGAACGATAACCGCACGCGGGGACGGATTGGTTGTTTAACCCCTACGCCATCGGCGTGGGCGAGAAAATCAAAATCGGCTCCCGCGCACGTCGCTGGCGTAGCGATTAAACATCGCACTCAAGACCGCGTGCGGCATAAGGCATTCGGCGGCTCAGGCTCACAAAAAAACCAAAGCCTCGATTTCTCGCGAAGCCAAGGCTTTGGCTGTTTGTGAAATTGATGACTCGGCTTACGGTGCGTCTGGGCCGGAGCAGCGGATCAGGTGATCGTGGTCGATGTAGATGACCTCGGTTGCCTCTTCGTCATGAGTGAACGGAATCGGCCAAGTCGAGCGAATCGTTTTATCGTAGTAGACCGTGCATTTGTAGTGGCAATGGTGCAGACGAGCCGGTCCGGCGAGCGGATAGAAGCGGCATTCATCGACGCGATCCACGATCAGTTCGACAACGATGCGGACGTTGTTGCGGAAGGTCTCGGCGACGAAGGCCAAGCCGCCTGCCGCGGAATCCGGCAGCGCTCGCATGATCTCATCGGACGATGGCGGGTCCAGGCAGAACAAGGGAGCGTTTTCTCCTTCGACCGGATCAAGGATCGGCACCTTGGAGTACCGCTCCTCTTCCCAGTAGGTGTCCTCGATCTGTTGCTGCCAATAGGCGCTCACCGGGATCGGTGGCGTGATCACCCAGAACCTGCAGAAGGTCGCGGTTGTCGCAAGAGCATCGCCAAAGATGTAGCAGCCGCTGCACGCGGTCGTCATTGCTCCCAGCAGTATCAGTAATGCCAAACGTCGAATCAGTTTCATGGGCACACCTTTTCCCGGATGGAATCGGAAGGGACGCGTGACTCACATCGGCTGTTAAACCCTGCGGACTTGGAAGAATTTGGCGATTTTGACGGTCGTCCAATGCGGAAACGGTCGCAGCGGCAGAAGCGGTCAGTTCGGGAGCACTTGGATTGGGTGGAAGCGTCGTTTTCCAAACGCAAAAATCTCCGAGCGCCTGCACGCTCGGAGATTTAAGGAAAGGAAAACAAGGAGAACTCAGACAGCGTCGAGTTGCTGGTTACCAGTTCTTCGGGCTGATGAACCACCACCACTTGTCGGTGCGTGCCCGGAAGTTGAGGTTCCAGTGGCCGTCATCCCAATCCAACTGAGCTGATCGCCAGCCGAGCGGGACTTGCGGATACGGATAAAACGGACCGATGTAAGGCCACGCGCTGGCGCTGTACTCCTTCGGGTACGAGACTGCCGCCGAGTTTGGATACTGGGCGTAAGTCGGCCAGGCATGGTTCGGAAGATTGGGCGAGTCATAGACCTGCCCTGCGTTCGATCGAGCCATCGGGATCGGCGGCATTGGCATGCCACCACCCATCGGGCCACCCTCTTGCTGGAATGCGGCCGGATGAATCGGGGCACGCATCGGGCCAGGACCGTACGCTGCCTGATTCGCGTACGGAACCGGACCAGCTGGGTGACGAGCCGCGTGCGGCGACACCGTCACTTTGTTGTCCACGGTTTCAATCCCGCTCAGGTTCGAGACCACTTGCGTGATCTTCGCTCGCTGAGCTGGATTTGCGACCGCACCGCCAATCAGGGCGTTGCCGTCTTCAAATCGAACTTCCAGGTCGAAGCCGCTCATTCCGGCTTTGCCAAGCGCGGTGGCGATTCGTTCCGCCATTTCTTGATTCGTGGGCGGAGCGGCATTGGAAGTCTGCTGAATCTCCTGTTGAGCCTTTTCCGCTTGCCGCGCCGCTGCCACTTTTGGCGGCGAGACGATCAGCCGATTGTCGACTCTTTTCACGCCTTTCGCTTTCGAAGCGACTTGCGTGGCCTTGTCTTTTTGAGCGGGATCGGTCACTTCACCGGTCAGGATGGCGGTGCCCTCCTTGACCTCGATGCCGATGTCATAGCCCTGCAATTTGGCACTTCGCAGAGCACCCGCAACCTCGTTGGCTGCCTTTTGGTTCTTCTGCTTCGATGCTTGCTGGCTTTGGGCGGAATTGCCCCACAACGCCGCGTCACTGGCGGCTGGCGCGATGGCCAGCAACCCTAACGCCATCAGCCATTTTCCAAGATGTCGCATGGACTCCTCTCCTTCGTCTTCGGCAGTTCCCGCCGAGGCGGGGGTTTGTCGAACCGCTCTCCTTGAACACGGCTCGCGCAGTCTGATCGCTTTTCCAAGAATCGGTTGGCGGAGTCCGGTTACAGAAACTTTTCTGATTGTTTCGAGGAAAATGGCTCAGAGTCAGTTAGCCAGCTGGTTGGCTGGTCGCCGTCGGTTTGCTATTCTCTCGCCCCTTCGTGAGCCTTCCGTCGCCGGAATTCGTTCTGGCTCAGAGGTCTCTGGCAACCGTAGGCGTCGTTTGGAGAAATTCTGAAACATGGCAAGCCGTTTGGATAAGCGTAAAGAGTTCGAGGCGGCCGAGGCTCAAGGAGCCGATGGCTCGGCAAGCAAGGACGAAAAAGGGAAGCGGAAGCGGGTCGTCACCGCAGGAGCCAAAAAGAAACCGGTCAAAAAGAAAACCCGCGCCAAGCCGATTGAACGTCGACGCATCGTGTGGGTGATTTACAACAACACTCAAAAGGAAGAAGACCGCTTCCCGTTCGAGCAAAAGAAGGCCGCCGAAGAGCGAATCGAAGTGCTGCGATCCAAGAGTAAACGACTGTATTGGTTGCAAGCCGTGAAAGAAGCGATCGGAGCCCCTCCACCAGGTGCCATTACCGACATTTACGAAGAGCGCTACGTGCCGGAAATTGAAATCGAGGACGAGGTCGCTGAGGTTGAACTCGAAGAGGAAGAAGAAGAGGAAGAA
>SXGT01381150.1_pt1 | contig 13411 bp, 10 predicted proteins | sample 3176221 | NCBI WGS metagenome assembly SXGT01 (sample SAMN11356862, study PRJNA531348) | freshwater metagenome | isolation source: freshwater sample F1-120 | place: China: Fuxian Lake, Yuxi | collected 2017-12-25
GCGAACGTGCGTGAATGACTGGGGTAATGCAAATCGAACACCGACTCGCGGTAGCCCACTGAGTGGCTCTGGCACGGTGACGCGATGGTGATACACCACGCTCGAATCCGCTCGAACGTCCCGACGTTGCACATGTTGCACTCCCGTGGGAATGGTGTCGGCAAGGATGCCCTGTCGAGTCCAGCGAGCAAGCGCTCGACCACCAATGCGATGTGTTTCGCCGAATCCAGGCATCACCTTGTAGCCGTCGTTGTCGATGGTGGCACGCATGAGAGCCAAGCGCACCGGCGACGAAAACTCGCTGTCTGCCGGGGCCACATGATGCGTCACTTCGGGAGCAACGGGGATGTCTTTTGATTGTGGTGCTCTCAGCACGATGTCGTCCCATGCCACCAAATGGCCTTGTGTTGCAAATGGTGTGTCGTCACGCAACACCCAACGGAACTGCACCGTCACGGTGTCACCCGGAGCCGCGGCGTCAATTGCTGCAACTACAGCAGGCGACAAGTCGCAAGTGACATGCTGCAACGCGGGAACATTAAGAACGAGTGGCTCCTCGTGCATCGTGATTCCCGCCACCAGGACGTTGACGGTGCCACGAAGGGAGCGAAGATCGACGTGCGACTGCCGATTGTGCACCACAAACTGATTGGCCCCGCTCCCGACTACGGCCACTGGTCGATACACCCATGCCATCTCTCGCATTGCCGGATGCGGCACAAGATCAGGTGCCGTCAGCCCATCGGCAACAAAGTTGCCATCGTTGGGTGAGTCACCGAACTGTCCTCCGTAGGCGTAGCGCCACGATGCCCGATTGGGGTTGCTGCGGCGGTCAAGTTCCTGTCGCAAACCATGGTCCTTCCACTCCCAGATGAACCCGCCAGCAAGGAGCGGCTCGCTCTCGATTGCATTCCAGTAGTCGGCGAGTGACCCGTTGGAGTTCCCCATGGCATGGCTGTATTCGCACATCACCAGAGGCCGATCGGCACCGCTGCGCGCGTACGCGAGGATTGCAGCAATCGGTGGGTACATCGGACACACCACATCGGTGGCATTGCGGCCACCGTCCAGCCATGGGCGCATCTCGCCATCGCGTCCGTGAAAAATTGCACCTTCGTAGTGCAGTGGTCGCGACGGATCGAGTGATCGAATCACTGCTGCAAGCGCATCGTGATTGGTACCGAAACCGGACTCGTTGCCCAGCGACCAGAAGATGACGCTTGGATGATGGCGATCGCGCACCACCATGCGTGCACCGCGTGCCAACCACGTGCCCAAGAAGCGGTCATCGTTACACAATGAGGTGTTGTAGGCGTGCGACTCAATGTTCGCCTCATCAACGACATACAGACCGTATTCATCACACAAGTCCAAGAACTCTGGATCGTTGGGGTAATGACTCGTGCGCACGGCATTGCAGTTGTGTTGTTTCATCGCAACGACATCGGCGCGCATGTCCTCGCGAGTGACCGCTTTGCCACGAACGGGATGGTGATCATGGCGATTCACACCGCGAATGGTGATTCGCCGATTGTTCACCCGTACCTCGCCGCCTTCCACTCGGATGCGTCGAAAACCGGTCACCACCGAGGTGTACTGGCGCTGTGGTCCGAGCAGCTTCACTACCACGCGATAGCGCTGCGGGTCTTCCGCCGACCACGCACGAGCATCGGGAATGGTGAGCTTTGCAGTTACATGGTGACCGGCGAACACGTACTTCTCGGCGTAATTGTGGGGCACATCACACATCACCGGTTCGCACACACGCTTGCCCGACAACTCTTCGCACCACATCTGTATTGCAAATCCCGGTGATGGTTCGTCGAGAAACGCAACCTCTGCGTCTACAACGGCGGAACCACTCCGTGTTTCTGCGTCGTAATCGGTGGTGCATGACACCGATCGGATGTGTAGTGGTGCGCGAGCTTCGATGAATATCGAACGATGCAATCCCGCCATCCACCATTGGTCTTGGTCCTCCACATAACTCTGTGCGCTGTAGCGCACCACCACGATGGCGAGTTCGTTGTCGCCGGCACGGGCCGCCTTGGTGATGTCGTACTCGCTGGCGAGTCGATTGTCCGATCCGTAACCAACGAACGTGCGGTTTACATACACCATGTGCACGCTGTCGGCAGCGCCGATGTGCAACACCAGTTGTTGAGAGACCCACGCGGCAGGCACCGTGAACGACCGGCGATACAAGCCAGTGGGATTGTGTTTGGGAAGATTCGGTGGTGGCCCATTGAATGGCATGTCGGTGTTCGTGTAGTGCGGCAGGTCACCAACACCCTGCATGGTCCAGTTACCCGGAACGTTCACACGGTGCCATCGTTTTCCGAGTGCTGATGTGCGACCCCGGAAATCGCTCTCACGCACGTGTGTGGGTGCATCAAACAACTGCAACCGCCACGCGCCATCCAGCGACTTGCGTCGCGATGAGCGGTTCGATCGCATCGCTTCCACCGACTCACTCGTCACCAGAGGTGGACGCATCGGCAGGCGATGCATCTCCACCACCGCGGGGTCTGTCCATGGTGTAGAGGGGAACACGCTCACCACACTCTCCATCTTTACGGACGATGACGCAACACTTCGGTAGCCTGTCAGGAGGTGCACACGTGGTAGATCAGCAGCAAGACTCCGACTTCAGCCTGCTGGCCGGTGTTGACCTTGTCGCATTTTGGGAAACCCTCAAGTTGCGCTGGTGGGTGATTCCAGCCGTCGTGGCCGTTGCCGTTGGTTTCCTGTGGGCCCAGGAGTCCGACCTACGGACCGAACCTGGCTCGTACTACATCAGCGAAACGTACGAAGCCCGTGATCCAACTGCCGTCCTTGCCAGCGTGGGTATCGACCCGGTCTCGGTTCGTTCGTTCCCGGACGCAAACAACCAGTTGCTGTTGCTTCAGAGCGCAGCCGTCAAAGCAGAAATTGCCGAACAACTTGGGAGTGACGTTGCGGTGACCGTGACGCGGAGCCGTCCGAGCTTCACCCTCGTTGACACCTTGGAGAGCGATGGCCAGAGTTCGTTCGTGTTCACCAGTGCGGGCGTCCCCACGTACAACTTCTCCTGTAATCAACCCGTGAAGGCCGATTGCCAAGCCGCCATTGCTGCCTATGTTGCCAAGACCACGGAGATTCGTCGTGATGCGCTAGCAGCTGGCTTGGCTGATCTTCGCGCCGTGTTGAGTCAAGTGAACAGCACCTCCCCCGACGACGGCACTGAAACAAAGATTGCAGCCATCAAAGTGCTCGAGCAACGGCTCGATACGCCAATGCTCAAAGTGTCGGAGTACGAAGAAGCAATCGGGGCAACACTCACGAGTGTCCGACGACCCACCTACACCTTTGGTGTTGCTGCGGGTGTCTTGGTTGCTGTGCTCATTCTCCTGCAACTCACGTATACCGACAGCCGTGTTCGTTCACTACGCCAACTCACGCGAATTGCGGGTGCCGACCGAGTCCTCGGGAGAATGTCCCAGAAAGACAACCCGCTGAATGAGCGTCGTGCCGCAGTCGGCATCCATGCTGTTCTGGGTCGCTCGAAGGCGTCCATCATCCGCTACGTACCCCTCCGTCATGCGGCGTCCGACGAGACATCACTCCAACAGTTGGCGTCCACTACTGGTGCCACGCACGTTGTCGCATCACCATTTGCGGAACTGAGCGTTGCCGCGCTCACCCAGCCATCAACCACCGAGGTAGACGTCATCGTGGTGCAGCGAAACAAGGATCTGCGAAAGGACCTCGTCGAAGTGCTTACGGCGCTCGAGCGATCCGGGCGTTCGTTGGCAGGCGTGTTGCTACTGGACTAAATCGCCGTCGATTGCGCGTCGTGAAGGACTCGACAAAAAGAGCCCCGCAATCAGGAGCGCCCAAAGAAAATGGGTGCCGATAAAGAACGACTCCTGTGTTGCTGCAGCAAGAACGAACGCAACAATCAGGAAACTCGGAATTCCTTCGTTGAGAGATGCATGAGTACCGATTGCTCTCAACCCAAACCACAAAACGACCGTAAAGAACGCGGCAGCGAGTACACCGCCACCCAACAACAGGTCGTGATATCCGTTATGTGACCATGTGGTATCGAATACTGCCCACCACGTACCTTGCTTGAAGAATTGTGGGGTGTGCCACGCTGACATCCACCCCCAACCATGAAATGGCTTTTCGAGAAAACCGGTCCAACTCAACGACCACAATGCGCCGCGCGAGTTGAAGGTTGCGGTTTCCCCTGACACGGTTGCCGATCCACCAATCCAGCGAAGAACCATGAACATCACGATTGATGTCAACACGATGGTGATCGCAGCTGCATACCGCGATGTCTTCGAAGCGAACCGAACCAAGAGGAATCGCAGCACCACCCACCCGCCGAGTGCACCGATGGCAACCCCAAGAGCAAGTGGAGATGTTCGCGATTCCGCCCGCCACAACGTCACACCTGCCAGCACAGCCAAGACTGTCGTCGCCATCAAGACCACAGCACCTTTGGCGTTCTTCCATGACGTATTGGTGAGAGTGACTCCAACCACGGCGAGTAACGCCACTGCCGCAACAGGAGCAAGGGAATTTCGATTGAAATAGATACCAATCCAATAGTCCTCATCGATACTGCGGGAGAACTCCCACTGGCGAAGGACTGCCATCAGTGAGACAACAAGACCCAACGACATCGCTACCGCAACGATTCGCCACAGCGCACTCGGAGTAAAACTCACTGCAAGATACAACCCCACACTGGTGGTGAAAGTGAGAGAGCCATATTCAGGCAATGAGAAGCGTGCCAAGGTTGACCACATCACACTGCAGCCGAGCCACGCCAACAGTGCAAGGAGGGCTTGTATTCGACGGTCACGAAACCATCCCGTTGGTATCCGTTGAAACAACATCATCGCTGCCGGCAGTTGTAGTGCAACGAACGTTGCGAAGTAAATATGTGGCATCGATGGTTGTGGAGAGGTCACCAAAGACGAGGAGCTTTCAGACCACAGTCGATACACCGGGCCCTGCGTAAGCGAAAACAGCACCGTAATCGCGTAGGCAGTCTCTGCCGCGCGCCACAGTTGTTGCATCGACCAGCGTGACATCTGCATTGTGAACCTATCGGACTTGTCCGGACATCATCCTCATTCTCGTTTGCACACAACCAAGCAAGTGAATACATGCGCAGGACTAGCCTGAAGTTTCAATGAATAAGCGGAGTTGGCGATGAAGCGCCAGTACCCGGTCATTGTCATCGTGCGTGATCGACTGACAGATCTGTTGTCGCTCCTTGAGTGGCTACACAACGTCGGTCAACGTGAGGTGTGGCTATGCGACAACGCCAGCACCTACGAGCCGATGGTGAAGTTTCTCGCCAACACCTCCCACCATGTAGTGCACAACCAACGCAATCTGGGACACCGTGCGCCGTGGCTGAGTGGTCTGGTTGCAGAACTGGGAGCCGACCGACCATTTGTGGTCACCGATCCCGACGTGGTTCCTTGTGATACGTGCCCTCACGATGCGCTCGACTACTTCTGGGACACCCTGCAAGTGCACCACGACATCGACAAGGTGGGCTTCTCCCTGCGAATCGACGACCTTCCAATACATTTTGCGCACCGCGATGACCTCATCGCTTGGGAACGTCAGTTCTGGACGAACCAGTTCAAGCCTGGTTTTTTCTTCGCTCCAATCGATACCACTTTTGCGGTGTACCGACCTGGGCTTGGCCACCAGAACAGTCGATCGCTACGGGCACAGTCGCCCTACGAAGCGCGGCACATGCCGTGGTATGACAACACCAGTTCCCCCACGCAGGAGCAGGCGTACTATGTCGCCCATGCTGACCGTCTCATCTCCAACTGGAACTCCGACAGAATTCCAGCGAATGTTCGCGCCAAATTGAAGCATCTTGGCAACAATGGAAGCAGCACATCATGAGTACTCCCGCCATTCGTGTCGAATCGTTGTGGAAGAACTTCCGTCTGTATCACGAACGCAACCGCTACATCAAAGCTGCAATGTTGCGCGGACGTCGTGCTCGTTACGAAGAGTTCTGGGCGTTGCACGACGTGAACCTGACGGTGGAACAGGGCGCCACGGTGGGCGTCATCGGCTCCAATGGTTCCGGCAAAACGACCTTGCTGAAATGCTTGACGGGTATCTACACCCCAGACCGAGGATCTGTAGACATCAACGGCAACATCGCAGCACTGTTGGAACTCGGAGCAGGGTTTCACGCTGAACTCTCAGGCACCGAAAACATTTACCTCAACGGCTCGATCTTGGGTATGTCCAAGAAGGAGATTGACAGCAAGTTCGACAGCATCGTGGAGTTCGCAGGTCTCGAGCAATTCATCGATACGCCCGTAAAGAACTTCTCCTCAGGCATGGTGGTACGACTCGGATTCTCGATTGCCACGCATGTTGAACCAGAGGTGCTCTTGATCGACGAGATTCTGGCCGTGGGTGATCAAGCATTCCAACGAAAGAGCACGGAGAAGATCGAGCAATTTCGTCGCGATGGTCGCACCATTTTGGTGGTGAGCCACTCGTTGGGACTCGTCCAGCAACTGTGTGACACCGTGGTGTGGTTGGAAAAGGGTCACGTCAAGATGATCGGGCCGGCGTCCGACGTGATTGCGGAATACACAGGTAATACGTACGGCAATTTTGCGCGTGAGGATGCAAGCTCAAAAACACGGTGGGGATCTGGCGACGCACAAATCACCCAAGTCGCAACACTGGACGTAAACGAGCAACCAATCGACACACTCACTTCCGGAGATGAAATTCGAATCCGCATGGAGTTGAACTCCCACATTCGTATCGAATCACCCGTTCTCCGGGTTCAACTGGAAACGATGTCGGGTGAACTCGTGTGGTCAACTTCCACCCAACGTGGAACGGCCACATTGCGCGTGCTCGATGGTCCGGCCGTTGCGTTGTTGCAGATTCCTTCTCTGCCATTGTCGGAGGGAACGTACTACGTGAGCATGTCCATCACGGATGCCACGGGCACGACCGAGTTCGATCATTGTCAACATTGGGCAAAAATCCATGTGGTGGGCGGACAACTCAACGATGGTGGAGTGATAGCCCTTCCATCAACCTGGTCGATTGGTCGTCAGCGAACCTGACCTAGAGCTCCTCGGCAATTCGTCGTGAAAAGCGACCAAACACCGCTAGTCCCATCGCGAGCGACGCGCACGACACCACGGTGAGCACTGCGATATCGCTCAATTCGGGGCCGCGCCCATCGAAGGTCACATGGCGAAACGAACGGATGAAAGCAGTCGAAGGATTCCAGTGATAGACGGAATACCAGAAACCTGAGATCTTCTCTTCAACTCGTGCCGGGTCGTAGATCACCGGGGTGGAGAAAAACCACACCTGGCTGACAATCGTCCATAGGTATTTGAGGTCCCGAAAGAACACTGCGCCTACGGCGAGAATCAGGGCAATTCCCGAAGTGAACATCGCCAACAACACCATGAGCACCAGCATCATGGGAATCCACGGCAAGAGAGGACTACCGAACACCAAGAGCACCACACAGAGAATCGTCATCTCAATGCTGAACTGCACGAGACTGAAGAGCACTTCGGAGAACACCAATGTCTCGCGTGCGAAACGTACCTTACGAACGAGTGATGCATTGTTCGTCAGCGCACCCAGCCCCAAGCCACAGATGAGATTGATGAAGCCCCACGGCAAAATGCCGCTGAGAAGATACAAACTGTAGATTTCGATTCCCGATGGATCTCCAGTGCGAGCTTGTACGCCGAAGATGGCCCCGAATACCACGCTGTAGATGAGCATCTGGGACAACGGGTTCAGCATTGACCATCCCCATCCCAAGATGGACCGGCGATACTTTGCCCGCAGTTCGCGCAACGTGAGATTCCAGAGCAGATTGCGCGATCGAATGATCTCTGCTACTTGTTGCACCACTATGTACGGTACCAACTTGGTAGTGTCATGCTGGTGAGCAACGACCACAGTAGCGAGGTGGTTCAGCGCGACGAATCAACGATTCGGTTGCAACTTCAACTACAACAAGCACTGCACGAATGTGCAGAATTTGAGCTTCAGGTGCTCAACTCCCGAGATCATGCACTCGGTCAAGCTGCCGAAATTGGTGCGCTTCGATTTCGCATCGTCAAGCAAGCAGCAACATACGAACAACGTCTGAACGACCAATCAACCCATATCACAAATCATCTTGCTCACATTTCACGGCTTGAGTCCGCACATGCGGAAGCCAACCAGCGTGCCAACGTCCTGGAAGCGCAACGTCAGGAGTTGATTGCATTGCGTTCATCCGTCCTGGAAGCGCAACGTCAGGAGTTGATTGCATTGCGTTCATCCACCACATGGAAAATCGGACGATTTTTCATGTTGCCGGTTCGCGTGCTCAAGCGGCTCACACGCCGCAGCTAGGTGACGGTGCCCACATTCAGCATCATCACCCCGGTGTTCAACCCACCGCGTGATGCGTTTGAGTCCTGTGTTGCATCGGTCCTGAATCAGTCCATGACCGATTGGGAGTGGTGCCTGGCAAATGACGCATCGTCACATGAGTGGGTATCGGATCGATTGTCGGAGCTACAACTTGCTGATTCCCGCATTCGGGTAATGAATCGACCTTCCAACGGCGGCATTGTTGCGGCGTCCAACGACGCGATCTCGATCGCTCAGGGTGACTTCTTGGTGCTCTTGGACAACGACGACGAGCTGCATCAAGATGCGCTACTTCTCGTTGCCGAAGCAATCGAGAAGGAACCACATACCGACTATGTGTACTCCGACGAAGACAAGCTCACGCCAGAAGGTGTGCGTTTCGATGGTTTTGCAAAACCCACGTGGTCACCAGAGCGCCTGTTGGCCCAGAATTACACCAGCCATCTCTCAGTCCTACGGCGCAGTCTTGTTGATTCGGTGGGCCGCTTTCGCAGCGGTTTTGATGGGTCGCAGGACTACGACCTCGTCTTGCGGGTGGTAGAACAAGCGCGCCATATCGCCCATGTTCCGCACGTGTTGTACCACTGGCGGACATTACCAACATCCACGGCATCGAGCGCCTCGGCGAAACCTTACGCGTTTCTCGCTGCGCTCAAAGCCGTTCGGGGGCACCTTGAACGATGTGGAACCTCCGCCGAGGTAACCGAAGCTGGACCTTCGCTTGCACGAGTTCGTCGCTCCATATCTCACCATCCATTGGTGTCGATCGTGATCGCAACCGATTTGAGAAGTCGACGAATCTTCGGTGTCGACACGGTATTGGCCACCAATCTGATTGCCTCACTCTCGAAAGTGACCACCTACAACAACTACGAAGTAGTGCTGGTAGTGCCACCACAGAGTGACGAGACGTTGATCTCCAAGATGCCGTCAATCCTCGAGCAACCGGTGCAGGTGCTCCACGGTGACGACACCGTGGATCTGGGTCAGTACCTCAACATCGGTCTCATCGCGGCCCGTTCACGACATGCGGTTCTGCTTGACCAGCATTGCGAGCTGATAGATGGAGACTGGCTGGCCACACTGTTGGGATACATCGGACGTGATTCAGTCGCCGCAGTCGCACCGCTACTCGTAGACGAATTTGGCTCTCTGCTTTCGGCTGGAATCGGTTTTAGTCCCGAGCCCCACAACATCGGCTTTGGTCGGCATCATTCTGATCTGGGTCCGGTGGGCATGCTGGCGATTGCCCGAGAGTGTTACGGCGTCAGTACTCGCTGTGCATTGGTGGATGTCGAGGCCGTCAAATCAGTCGGTGGCTTCAGTCCTGCGTTCTCCACCATCGCGCGCGACTTCGACTTGGCGGCAAAATTACACAGCAAGGGCTTGCACGCCATCGTCACACCACTGTCTCATGTCCGAGTGTTCGACAGCATGTCGATTGGAGACCGTGAACTCGACGTGCTTTCGCACCGCTGGCAACATCAGTACGGACACGATCCCTATACGCGCATTGACACGCGAGTACTCTCACCCGCGCTCGTATCTAGCTAATTGGCGCAGAAGACGAAGGGCGCACCCAGCGAGACGGACTGCACTATCCGATGTTTCGATGAAGCGGAGTGACATTGCTCTCGCTGGACGTTTCTACCCGCGCAACCTTGGTGGTGAGCACGATCGTGGCCATGCCACCTGACACCACTGCGGCAGCAAGAATCCAATAGCCCACACCGGCTGGAGCTTCCGAGAGTCCCACTGCAAGCACACCGAGTGCAACCGATGCCACGAGGAGCGACGTCACCGAGCGACGCACCGACAACCCAAGCCGCAAGAAACGATGGCTGAGATGATCTTGCCCGCCGGTGAACGGACTCACGCCACGACGCACCCGTGACACCACCACCACCGTGGTATCGAGTCCTGCAACACCCAGTACCACCACCGGTGCGAACAGCTGGGGTATCTCCGTCACCGTGGTACGCATCTTCAAACCGAGGTACGCCATCATGAATCCAATGAACAAGCTTCCCGCATCGCCCATATAGATGCTGGCGGGATGAAAATTGCTGCGGAGAAACCCGAGCATCGCGCCAGCAAGACCAATTGCGAGCAGCGCACTGAACTGCTGTTCGTTAATCACTGCAATGAAGAAGAACGATCCGGAGGCAACCGCGGCCGTACCAGCTGCCAAGCCGTCGATGTTGTCGAGCAGGTTGAAGGCATTGGTCATCCCCAAAATCCAGACCACCGAGATGACGCCGTCCGCCCAGGCAGGGAGTGGAGAGTTGAGAGAAATCCCGAAGAGCACCACGCTGGTCGCTAGACCAAGACCGACGAAGAATCGAAGCCATGGGCTGAGACCACGAAGGTCGTCCACGAGCCCCATCAGCGAGAAGAGCAGCGCAACTCCCAGCATCACCACGAGCTCTCGCACGAGTCCGTCACCTTGGGTGATGAGGTTGCCGAGGGCAAGGTTCAAATCGCCATTCTCCAGTCGGGCAGATCGCCATACGGCAACACCGACCACCATGGCAGCCGAAAACGACAGTGCCATTGCCACCCCGCCGAGATACGGAACCGGAGAACGGTGCGACTTGTGACCGCCGGGGTTGTCGTGAATCTCTCGACTTCGGGCAAACTCACGAACAGCGGGGACCAGCAGCAACGAGAACATCGTGGCGCCAAGAAACGTGGCAACGTGCAACCAAGCGGATGTCACGAGTACCACACTATTGCGTCGTACCTGTCACGAATGCGAGGAATTCTCGACCACCGATGCACAACTAGCGTGAACGATTGACATGCGCACATTGGTCACTGGTGGTGCCGGATACATCGGATCTCACCTCGTTGACCGTCTCGTCGAACTCGGACACGATGTGGTGGTGTTGGACGACCTTTCCACCGGACACTTGACCAACCTGGGTCAAGCCATGTCGAACATTCGATTCGTGGAGGGCACCATTCTGGATGCGGAATTGGTTGACTCTTTGGCGTCTACGGCAGAGGTGGTGTTTCACCTGGCAGCGGCAGTTGGGGTAGGGCACATCGTGGAAAAGCCGTTGTCATCGTTGATCACCAACACCAAGGGCGCCGAGAACGTCATTGAATCCTGTGTGAGACACGGATCAAAATTGCTGCTGGCTTCCACGAGCGAGATTTACGGAAAAACCGCAATGATGCCGATGGCGGAGGATGACGATCGTGTACTCGGTTCCACCACTATCGCGCGCTGGGGATACTCCACGGCGAAGGCCATCGACGAACACTTGGCACTTGCGTACGCACAGCAAGGACTACGAATGTCGATCGTGCGCTACTTCAACTCCTACGGTCCTCGTCTTGACCCACGCGGATACGGCTCGGTGGTTGCGAATCTCCTTCGTCAAGCGCTCGACAATGAACCGCTCACCGTCCATGGAGATGGAACACAAACTCGCTGCTTCACCTTCGTGAACGACACCGTTGAGGGCACCTTGCGTGCCGCATTCGACGAGCGGGGTGAAGGATTGGTGTTCAACATCGGCAACAATCAAGAAACCACCATCAACGACCTTGCCGGGATGATTGTTGCCAAGACCAGCTCGGAATCGCGCATCCAACATGTTTCGTACGAGGCCCGCTACGGCAAGGGTTTCGAAGACACCAAGCGGCGCGTCCCTGATACGCGTCGCGCAACCGATGTGCTGGGTTTCACCGCCGCAACGCCCCTCGAAGATGGCATCGCTCGTACGTTGCAGTGGTGGCGGACAACCCACCGATGATTCACGTCGTCCACGTGATCACGCGGACCAACATCGGCGGGCCCTCGGTCATGCTGGTCGATCTCATCAACGGACTTGATGCATCTCGCTTCCGACACACCATCATTCGGGGGGCTGCGGTAGCAGCCGAGGGGGACTACCTCCTCAATCACTCCGTTGCCGGTGAAGTCATCACACTTCCCGACCTTCGACGTTCGATTGGCGTGTTCGCCGAACTTCGTTCTCTCGTGCGCATCACCACGTTGCTTCGCGAGTTACGTCCCGACATCGTGCACACCCACATGGCCAAAGCGGGAATCGTCGGTCGACTAGCGGCCCTCCTGTCACGAACACCAGTCCGAGTGCACACGTTTCACGGCCATCTACTCCACGGATATTTCTCCACGCTGGTTGGCGGCTTCTTCGTTTGGATGGAACGCTTGTTCAAACATGTCACGACCCACGCATTGGTGGTGGGAAGTGCCACTCGCAACGACCTCATTGCCGCACGAGTCGTGCCCGAATCAACCTCGACCGTGGTGCTTCCTGGGGCCAAGCCAATCGTTCGCCGTGAGCCCACCGCAACACGCGAGAGGCTTGGTCTTCCAACCAACGTTGTCACCGTGGGCTTCGTTGGACGGTTCACCGACATCAAGCGCCCTGATCGATTCCTCTCACTTGCATCGCAGCTTCCTGACGTTCATTTCGTGATGTTCGGGAATGGACCACTGCATGGCGAAGTGCAACAGCACGCACGCAACCATCCGAATGTCAGTGTGTTCGATTTCTCGACGGATCTAGCCGAGGTGCTCGCAGCAATTGACGTGCTGGTGCTCACCAGTGACAACGAAGGTGTTCCGCTCTCGCTCATGGAGGCAGGGTCTGCGGGGGTGCCCGTGGTATCGATGCGAGTCGGTGGGGTTGCCGAGATCGTCGAAGATGGTGTCACAGGGTTGCTCGCCAACACCGATACCGAACTCGGTGATGCAGTCACTCGACTCGTTCGCAATGAGCCACTCCGTACGGCTCTGGGTCAGACTGCACGACGAATGATTCACGAGCGTTGTTCACTCGACAACTACCTGTCCACCCACGAAGAGCTGTACACGCGTCTCGTCGCGCGCTAGAGGCGTTGGCGGTGCGTGGCTGGTGTCCCACCAGCATTCACCGCATCAAACACGGCAATTCCACGCGCTTCCAACTGTGCAAGTGGCCAC
>SXGT01412383.1_pt1 | contig 13409 bp, 9 predicted proteins | sample 3176221 | NCBI WGS metagenome assembly SXGT01 (sample SAMN11356862, study PRJNA531348) | freshwater metagenome | isolation source: freshwater sample F1-120 | place: China: Fuxian Lake, Yuxi | collected 2017-12-25
CATCCACCGGTCGAACCTCATCGGCATGGGTGTCGTTCCGCTGCAGTTCCCGGCCGGAGAGACGGCCGAGAGCCTCGGTCTTGACGGCACCGAGATTGTGTCGATCGACGGTATCGCCGAGCTCAACGAGGGCACGACACCCCGTCGGGTGCGCGTCACTGCCGCCCCGAGCGAGCAGTCACCGGCGGAGAAGCAGCCGATCGTCTTCGACGCTGTCGTGCGCATTGACACCCCGGCCGAGGCCGACTACTACCGCACCGGCGGCATTCTGCAGTACGTGCTGCGCAGTCTCGTCTAAGCACCAGAGTCCGCCGATCCGAAGGCCCGCTGTCACGTGTGACGGCGGGCCTTCGGCGTCACACGGGCGACTTCAGGCAACCGTCAGGCTGACCCCGGCGCGGGGCCAGGAACTCGACACGACTGCCGCGTAGAGTGTCGGAATGACACTGCTGGAGTCCATCGGCGGTCCGCGCGACCTCGACCATCTCACCCCCGATCAGCTCGCTGAACTCGCGGATGACGTACGGCGCTTCCTCGTCGCCGAGGTCTCGAAGACGGGCGGCCACTTGGGCCCCAACCTGGGCGTCGTCGAGCTCACGTTGGGCATTCATCGGGTGTTCGATTCTCCCCGTGACGCCATCGTGTGGGACACGGGCCACCAGTCCTACGTGCACAAGCTGCTCACCGGTCGGCAAGACTTCTCACGACTGCGGCAGAAGGGCGGCCTCGCGGGATACCCGCAGCGCTCGGAGAGTGAGCACGACATCGTCGAGAGCTCGCACGCGTCGAGTTCGTTGAGCTGGGCAGACGGCATCTCTCGAGCATTCGCCATGACCGGCCAAGATGACCGGTATGTGGTCGCCGTCGTCGGTGATGGTGCTCTCACGGGCGGTATGACGTGGGAAGCGCTCAACAACATCAGCGACGACAACAGTCGCAATCTCGTCATCATCGTGAACGACAACGGCCGCTCGTATGCGCCGACCATCGGGGGCATGGCGCGCTTCCTTTCCACGGTGCGCACTCGGCGCACCTACTACCGTTTCCGCAGGGGCACCGAGCGCGCGTTCGGCTACCTCGGAGCGCCGGGACGCGCTGTCTACCGAGGTGTGCGAGGCGGGCTCCACGGCTTCCTGTCGCGCTTCACGAACAATGAGGCGCTCTACAGCAACCTCGACATCAAGTACATCGGCCCGATCGACGGCCACGACCTGAAAGACGTCGAGCGTGCGCTGCGCCAAGCGAAGGAGTACAGCGCCCCCGTCATCGTGCACGCGATCACGCAGAAGGGCAAAGGGTACGAACCCGCCCTCGCCGATGTCGCTGACCAGTTTCACGCCGTCGGGCAGATCGACCCCGAGACGGGGGAGTCGGTCGAGCAGGCCAGCCGCCCGTCGTGGACCTCGGTGTTCGCCGACGAGATCGTCGAGCTTGCCGACCGTGACCCGCGGATCGTCGGCATCACTGCCGCCATGCTGCGCCCGACCGGATTGCACCGACTCGCGGAGAAGCACCCTGAGCGCGTCATCGACGGCGGTATCGCCGAGCAGCATGCCGTGACGTCGGCTGCGGGCTTGGCATTCGGCGGCATGCACCCCGTGGTTGCCGTCTACGCGACCTTCATCAACCGGGCCTTCGACCAAGTGCTCATGGATGTTGCGCTGCACAAGGCCGGCGTGACTTTCGTGCTCGACCGCGCGGGAGTCACCGGCCCTGACGGGGCGAGCCACCACGGCATGTGGGATCTCTCGATCTTGCAGGTCGTGCCCAACATTCGACTCGCGGCACCTCGCGACGCCACGCGCTTGCGCGAAGAGCTCGCCGAAGCCGTAGCGGTGGATGACGCGCCGACGGTCGTGCGGTTCTCGAAGGGTTCCGTTGGCACTGAGTTCGAAGCCGTGCGTCGCACCGACGACGGCGTCGACGTGCTGCGTGAGGCACCCCACAAAGACGTGCTCATCGTGACGGTGGGCCCCATGGCGAAGATCGGCCTCGAGGTCGCCGAGCGACTCGCCGATCAGGGCATCGGCGCCACGGTCATCGACCCTCGCTGGGTCGTGCCGGTTCCGCAGAGCGTCATCGAGCTCGCGCGCGATCACCGCATTCTCGTCAGCATCGAAGACGGCGTGCGAGTCGGCGGCATTGGCACGCGCATCCGTCAAGATCTGCGCGCCGCCGGCGTCGACACCGCTGTGGACGAGCTCGGTCTGCCAGACGAGTTTCTCGAGCACGCGAGTCGAGACGAGATTCTCGAGCGCGTGGGGCTCACCTCGCAGGCGATCGCTCGGGGTCTTGTCGCGCAGGTGCTCGGCACGCGGATTCCTGTGGCCCGGCCGCTCCCCGACGAGCACGGCGCGGCGGTCGATCACGACGAGCGCGCGCGATAGCAGCGCGACAGGATCTCAACAGAGGAATGCCCCCGGCCGCTCTGGCCGGGGGCATTCGTCTCGCTTAGCGCACTCCGCGAATCGGCGGGTGGTGGAAGGTGTCGCCGAAGGTTCGCTCGGAGGCGCCGACCCGATCGAGGAACGGCGTGACGCCGCCCATCTGGAACGGCCAGCCGGCTCCGAGGATCATGCACAGATCGATGTCTTCTGCGGCCGCGACCACGCCGTCGGCGAGCATGCGGTGAATCTCGTCGGCAAGACCGTCTTCGAGTCGAGCGGTGAGCTGCTCGACTGTGTAGGGCCGAGCGTCAGCAGGACGGTGCTTCTCGACGATCGCGATGGCGCGCTTGTCGATGCCCTTCGAGTGCCCCTTGCCATCCTTCTCGAGCAGCACGTTCGCCTCCGCGAGCTCATGGAGCGCCTTCGATTCGAAGAATCGGTCGGGGAAGGCCGCGTGGTGAGTGTCGAGCACGTGGGCACCGACCTTGAGCCCCACGAGGTCGAGCAGCACGAAGGGGTCCATCGGCAATCCGAAGTGCCGCTGCGCGTCAACGACCGTCTCGAAGGGCGTGCCGATCTCGACGGCGTGCATCGCCTCACCGAGCACCTTGGCCAGAATGCGGTTGACGACGAACCCGGGCGTGTCAGCGGTGATGACCGCGTTCTTGCGCAGCGCCTGAGCCGTGGCCATCGCCGTGGCCAGGGTCGCCTCGTCAGTTGCGGGCGTGTTGACGACCTCGATGAGCGGCATGACCGCGACGGGATTGAAGAAGTGGAATCCCACGACGCGCTCGGGGTTCTTCAGCTTCGCGCCGATCTGCTCGACCGAGAGGGATGAGGTGTTCGTGGCGAGCACGGCTTCGGGCGAGATGTACTGCTCGACCTCGGCGAAGACGTCTTGCTTGATCGAGAGCTCTTCGAAGACCGCCTCGATGACCCAGTCGCACTCGGCGAAGTCGGCCTTGTCGGTGGTGCCGGAGAGCAGCGCGTTCAAGCGATTGGCCTCGTCGCTATCGATGCGGCCCTTCTTCTCGAGCTCGGCGATCTCTCCGCGGATGTAGTCGAGCCCCTTGTCGACCCGCGCTTGGTCGAGGTCGGTGATCACGACCGGCACCTGCAGACGGCGCAGGAACAGCAGGGCGAACTGGCTGGCCATAAGACCGGCGCCGAGCACACCCACCTTCGTGACCTTCTTGGCGAGCGCCTTGTCAGGAGCGCCGGCGGGCTTCTTGGCACGCTTCTGCACGAGATTGAAGGCGTAGATGGATGCTCGGAACTGGTCGCCCGCGACGAGGTCGGCGAGAGCCTTGTCTTCGGCGGCGAAGCCCTCGGCCTTCGTCGTGTTCTTCGCGGCGGCGAGCAGTTCGAGCGCGGCGTAGGGCGACTTCGCGACCTTTCCGAGGCGCTTCTCGAGCGTCTTGCGCGCAATGCCGATCGCGACGTCCCACTTCACGGCCCGCTCGAGCTTGCCGGGCTCGTTCGGCCGCTTGACCTTGACGGTGCCGGCGAGCACGCCGTCGGCCCAGCGCAGAGAGTCTTCGAGGAAGTTGGCGGGCGCGATGAGCGCGTCTGCCATGCCGAGCTCGAATGCCTCAGCGGGCTTCAGGGTGCGATTGTTCTTGAGGGGGTTCTCGACGACGACCTTGAGGGCGTTCTCGATGCCGATGAGATTCGGCAACAGCCAGGCGCCTCCCCAGCCGGGAATGATGCCGAGGAAGACCTCGGGCAGTGCGAGGGCCGCCGCGCTCGAGTCGAGCGTGCGGTAGTCGCAGTTGAGCGCGATCTCGACGCCTCCGCCGAGGGCGAGCCCGTTGATGAAGCAGAACGAGGGCACGCCCAGTTCACCGAGCTTGCCGAGCGCGTAGTGGCCCATCTGCGCCATCTGCAGGCCGGCCTCGTAGCTGGGGATGTCGCCCACCTTCGAAAGGTCGGCTCCTGCGGCGAGGATGAAGGGCTTGCCCGTGATGGCCAACGCCCGGATCTCGCCAGCGGCGGCACGCGCCTTCTGCGCGTCGAGCACCTCGGCCAGTTCCATGAGGCCGGCAGGGCCCAGCGTGCTCGGCCTCGTGTGGTCGCGGCCGTTGTCGAGGGTGACAAGAGCGAGCATCCCGCCGCTCGGAAGCGGCACGTCGCGCACATAACTGTGCGTGACGACCTCGTCGTCACTGAGGGCGCGCAGTTCGGCGAACTGGTCGGGGGAGTACTGAGCGGTTGCGCTGGTCGCCACGGTCAGGCCTTCTTTCCGGTGTAGTGCGGGTTCTCCCAGATGACGCTGCCGCCCTGGCCGAGCCCGACGCACATGGCGGTGAGTCCGTAACGAACGTCAGGCCGCTCTTCGAACTGGCGCGCGAGCTGGATCATGAGGCGAACGCCCGAGCTCGCGAGCGGGTGGCCGACCGCGATCGCGCCGCCCCACGGGTTGACGCGCGGGTCGTCATCATCGATGCCGAAGTGGTCGAGCAGACTCAAGACCTGCACGGCGAAGGCCTCGTTGAGCTCGAAAGCTCCGATGTCGTCGATCGTGAGGCCGGCCTTCTTGAGGGCTTTCTCTGTCGACGGGATCGGGCCGATGCCCATCACCTCGGGCGCGACGCCGGCGTAGGCGAAGCTCACGAGTCGCATCTTCGTGGTGAGCCCCAGTTCTTTCGCCGCCTCTGCGCTGGCGAGCAAGCTCACGGTGGCACCGTCGGTGAGCGGCGACGCGTTACCGGCCGTGACGCGGCCGTGCGGACGGAAAGGAGTCTTGAGCCCGGCGAGACCCTCCATGGTCGTCTCGGGGCGCAGGCCGTCATCGGTCGTGGCCAGGCCGTAGCCGCTCTCGCTGCGGAGCGCGACAGGAACGAGGTCGGGCTGAATCTTGCCCGCGGCGTACGCCGCTGCGACCTTCTGCTGGCTGCGCATGCCGAAGCGGTCGGCACGCTCTTTCGTCAGTGCGGCAAACCTGTCGTGCAGTCGTTCCGCCGTGAGCCCCATGTTGAGGGCGTCGCCGCTCACGAGCTTCTCAGCGAGGAATCGCGGGTTGGGATCTGCCCCGAACCCCATCGGGTGGCGCCCCATGTGCTCCACGCCACCGGCGATCGCGACATCGTAGGCCCCGAACGCGATGCCGCCAGCCGTGGTCGTGACCGACGTCATGGCGCCAGCGCACATGCGGTCGATCGCGTAACCCGGAACGCTCAGCGGCAGTCCGGCGAGAATCGCCGCGGTGCGGCCAAGAGTGAGTCCCTGGTCGCCCTGTTGGGTGGTCGCCGCAATCGCGACGTCGTCTACGCGCTCTTTCGGCAGTGAGGGGTTGCGCTCCAGCAAGCCGATCATTGCCTTGACGATGAGATCATCGGCGCGCGTGCCCCAGTACATGCCCTTCTCGCCTGCCCTGCCGAACGGGGTGCGAACCCCATCCACGAACACGACTTCAGATCGTTCAGCCACGGTGCTTCCTCCCTGCATCAGAACACGTCTCGGCAAGCCTAGGCATGCCGTTCAGCGCGCAGTGATTCGGCTGAGTCTTCCTACGAAGGGTCGGGGGAGGGCTCGCGGGGCTCTTGGCTCGCCTCCACAAAAGCAGTGGCGATTGCCTGTGCGGTTGCGTCAACCTGCCAGGGCCGTGCACCGAGCTCGCTGAGGGCGGTTTCGATTGCCTGGAGGTCGTACGACGCGGGCGGGTGCCAGCAGAGCCGACGCAGGGTATCCGGCGTCAGCAGGTTCTCGAGCGGAAGATTCAAGCCGTCCGCGATCACTTGCAAAAGGGCCTTCGCGCCGCGCAGTCGACGGTCGGCTTCCGGATTGCGATCGGCCCACGAACGGGGCGGCGGGATGCTCTCCTCGCCACTGCGCACACGGGGCAGATCATCCGTCGCGAGCCCTGCTTCTATGGCCGCCCACCACCGATCGAGTTGCGAGCGGCTCGCTCTGCCGACGAAGGTCTTGAGCCCTGCGAGATCGCGCTTGGAGCCGAGCGCCGTGCGAGCGGCGATGACGATGGAGGCGTCGGGCAGCAGCCTGCCCGGTGCCGTATCGATCTCGTGAGCGTAAGCATCGCGAGCACGCCAGAGTTCGCGAGCGACAGCAAGTGCCCGCTGACCCCGCACGGCGTGGAGACCCGACAGTCTGCGCCACGGCTCATCTTTGGCGGGGGGCGCGGGCTTGGCGAGCACAGCGGCGAACTCCTGCTCAGCAAGGGCGAGCTTGCCCGCCTCTGTGAGGCGCTGCTCGATGCGATCACGCACGTCGAGCAACAGCTCGACGTCGAGCACGGCGTACGTCAGCCACGATTCGGGCAAGGGGCGCGTCGACCAGTCGGCCGCAGAATGCTCTTTCGCGAGGTGCAGCCCCAGGGTCTCTTCCACCACAGCGCCGAGTCCGACGCGAGCGAGACCCGCGAGTCGCGCGCCGAGCTCAGTGTCGAAGAGGCGCTGCGGTTCCAGGTCGAGCTCGCGAAGGCACGGCAGGTCTTGGCTGGCCGCGTGAAGCACCCACTCTTCGTTGCCAATGGCTTCTTGCAGTTCGCGGAAGTCGCCGATCGCCGGCGGGTCGAAGAGAAACGAGCCCGAGCCCCGTCGAAAGACCTGCACGAGGTAGGCGCGCTGCGAGTACCGAAAGCCGCTCGCACGCTCGGCGTCGACAGCCACCGGCCCGTGACCGGCGCGCAATGCCTCGACGGCGCGCAGAAACCCTTCACGATCGTCGATGACGTGCGGCGTTTCGAGGGGCACGGCGGAGGGCAGCGTAGGCGCAGTGGGTGAGGTAGCTGCGGAAGTGGATGCGCTTTCTGCGGAGGCCTGCGCTGAGTCTGCGGCCTGCGACCGCGCAGGTGTTGAGGCCTTGCGCGGCACCGGATCGGGCATCCGCGGAGGAAGGAAGAGCGGCTCAACCACGGTCGCTCCGACGAGGGGGCAGCGCGGTCACGCCCTCGTGCAGCGGAGGGTAGCCAGCAACCATGCACAAGAGCTCGGCCCAGCCTTCGACGTGAGCGGCGAGGTCTGCGTCGAGCGGGGTCCACGACGCACGCAACTCGATCTGCGCGCCGCTGCCCTGAGCCGCAAGCTCTCCGTACCCGGTCGAAAGCACTTTGGTCGCGGTGCCGCTCGCGGCCGTGTAGCGCGCTCCTCGGGCGGCGAGGGCGTCGACGAGCCACGACCATGCCACGTCGGTCACGAAGGGGTCAAGGCCGATATCGGTCTCGAGCGGTGCCTGGGCGAAGCACACGATGCGCACTGTGCCGCCCCAACCCTCGGGAGCCTCAGGGTCGTACAGCATGACGATGCGCCCCGTTCCAAGGTCGGAGTCGTCGGCGTGCCGGGCCGGATTCACGTCTGCAGCCAGCGCGTGAGCGAAGGGCGCGAGCCCGGTCGGCGCAGGAATCGAGGCGACCGCGAGCTCGTCGCGCAGCACAGCGCGCTCCACTGAGGCGACGAGGCTGTCGAACACCTCCTGCGCCGTCGGAGCTGATGGCGTGGTGGGGGACACGTGTGCAGGCTAGGCGCTGTTGCTAGGTTCGCTGCGTGAGACTCGCCGTGGTACCTAGGGGCCGAGGCCCTCAACGTCGCTCGTCGACATCGACAGGTATGTCGCTTGCTGTCGCAGCCGGAGCCGTCGCCGGTGCTGTGATCGCTGCCGCGGGAGCGGCCGCGGTGCTCTCGGTGCGCGTGGCGCGCAGTGTCGTCACACCGCCGCAAGTGAGGCTCAACGATGTCGAGATTCTCGCCGTCGACCTCCACGCGGGCACAATCACACTCGGTCGCACGGCTGACACCGCGGCACCCGGGCGATACAGCCTGTGGTTCGACAGCGGTCGCGGCCACGCCCGAGTGGGGGGCGTGCTCGCCGACGACGGGGCGAACGTCACGCGCACGCTCGACTCGGTGCAACGCGGCAACATCTCCGCAGCCCGCACCGGTCGCTGGGCAGGGTGGTGGTTCTTGACGCCGGCCGACCTCGAGATCCCCTTCCGTGAGGTCGGGGTGCACACCTCGGTGGGTGTGGCACCCGCATGGCGCATCGACGCGGGAGCGCCGTCGACCGACTGGGTGATCCAAGTGCACGGCCGGGCTGTGACCCGCAGCGAGGGTCTGCGAGCCGTCCCCGTCTTTCGCGAGGCGGGCTTCACGTCGCTGCTCATCAGCTATCGCGATGACGGCGATGCCCCTGCCAGCCCCGATGGCCGCTATGCACTCGGCGCTGAGGAGTGGCTCGACGTCGAGTCGGCGATCGCGTATGCACAGGCGGAGGGCGCCCAGCGCGTCGTGCTCATGGGGTGGTCAATGGGTGGCGCCACCGTGCTGCAGGGCCTGGCGCGGTCGCCGTGGCGCAAGCTCGTGGTGGGAGCGGTGCTCGAATCGCCGGTCGTCGACTGGGTGCGCGTCTTGCGCTTCCAGGCGGGCGCTGCCGGATTGCCGAGCGCGGTGCGCGACGCAGCTCTCACGCTGCTCGCCTCGCCGCGGGCTGCGCGACTCGTCGGGCATGACGCTCCGATTGATTTCGATCAGCTCGATTTCGTCGCTCGAGCTCACGAGCTACAGACGCCCGTGCTGCTGTTGCACTCCGACGACGACGGTTTCGTGCCGAGCGATGGCAGTGTCGCGCTCGCGGCGGCGCGACCCGATCTCGTTCGGCTCGAGCGCTTCGCCGTCGCCCGTCACACCAAACTGTGGAATGTCGACGAGCGGCGCTGGAATCGAGCGATAGAGCAGTGGCTCGACCACGTCGTGCTGCAGGGGGCCGTCGAACGCTGATCGGTCAGGCGTTCAATAGCCAGCGACCGAACAACACGCCGTCGTCTCCGACGAGCAATCGGTGCGGTACCGCGGTGCTGATCGGCATCGCTGCGCTGCTGAACACGGGGAGCGCAGGACCTCCGACTCGCGGCATCACGGTGAGGCACAATTCGTCGACGAGCTCGTCGGCAATGAGCTGGGCTGCCACCTCCGGCCCGCCCTCTGCGACGATCGATACGAGCCCACGATCGCGCAGAGCCTGAATGCACCCGGCGAGCGACACCCGTCCGCCCTCATCGCTGGGCAAGGTCACGATCTCGGCGGTCGGCAGCGAATCAACTGCGGCCTCGGCGCCCGCCTCGGTCGTGAGCACGATGAGTGGATGCTCCGCCTCGCCATCGATGCGGTGGCCACGAAGATCTCCGCTCGCGGAAAGCACGGCGAGTGCGGCCGCGCGCGGACGCACGTAGCCCTCACGGCGTAGCGAGCCCGCGCCCACGAGCACGACGTCGCTGAGCTCGCGAATGACGCCGAGCACGAGTCGGTCGAGGCGCGAGGTGAGCGAGTTCGACGTGCCGTCGGCGCCCGCGGCTCGGCCGTCGAGCGTGGTCACGAGATTGAGTCGCACGACCTCGCGGTGCAACGGCTTGTAGAGCGCGAGCAACCGGGTGCGAGCATCCACGGCCTCGAGGTCGATCGCGATGCCGTCCTCGGGCACAACGCTGCGCAATCGCATGCTCGACGAAGCGCGTGATGACGGCGTGAGATCCATGTCTTCACGCTAGTGCGCTGGCCTATCTGGCGGGCGGCCGTGGTCGGGGCGCGTGAGTGGCCAGCGATACGATGGAGACTTCGGCGAGCGCGAAAGGATGACGGTGGAACCCACGATGGTCGCGGCTCGCCTCGTCGACCGGCAACCGGGCATGACAGCTGCGGAGCTCGTGGGGCACCTCGTGCCGCCACCGCAGTTCGCCACGGCGAGTTTCGACAACTATCTGCCCGACGAGCGCCATCCATCTCAGGCCCACGCGGTCGAGGCGATGCGTCAGTTCGCGACGGGAGGCGCCGGCGCCTCGCGCGGGCTGTTCTCGCGCAAGCCCGCCGTGGTCGAGAAGCCCGGCATCTATCTCGACGGCGGTTTCGGCGTCGGCAAGACTCACTTGCTCGCTGCGCTGTGGCACCAGATGAAGGGCCGCACCTACTTCGGCACGTTCATCGAGTACACCGCCATCGTCGGCGCACTCGGATATCGCGAGGCCGTTGCCCACTTCCGGGGTGCGGCGTTGCTGGCGATCGACGAGTTCGAACTCGATGATCCTGGCGACACGATGGTCATGTCTCGACTTCTTGGCGAGCTGGTCGCGTCGGGCACGCGCATCGCGGCGACCTCGAATACTCCGCCTCACGCCCTCGGCGAAGGGCGGTTCGCCGCGGTCGACTTCTTGCGCGAGATCAACGCGCTCGCCGACCGCTTCCAGACCATTCGTATCGATGGTGAGGATTATCGCAAGCGCGACATCGAAGGCCACGCCGTCACGCTGGACGACGAGGCCTTCGCCGAGCGCATCGCAGCAGAACGGCCGCAGGCGGTCACGGTCGACGACTTCGACGCGGTGCTGCGGCACCTAGCGACGGTGCATCCGAGCAGGTACATCGGGCTCATCCGCGGCCTCGAAGCGGTCGGCCTGCGCAACGTCGTGCCGCTCCAGAATCAGACGGATGCGCTGCGGCTCGTTGCGCTCGTCGACCGCCTCTACGACGCGCAAGTGCGCATTCACGCCACGGGGACGCCGCTCGATGCAGTCTTCGGCGACGACATGCTGAGCGGCGGGTATCGCAAGAAGTACCTTCGAGCGACCTCGCGGCTCATCGCCCTCACGACCGCATAGACTGGGAGTCAGGAGCGCCGGGAAGACTGGTCGGCCTCTCGGTCACACCGAGAGCACGTGCACGACCGAACCCCGAAAGGCCTCATGACCGAGCCGCGCTCTCTCGACCCGAACTCTGGCACTGCAGCCAGCCCATCGAGTGCCCCCACGCCTCCTGTGCCTCTGAGCGGCACGCAACGCCGATACCGCGAGTCGCTCTGGATCGAGCGGATTCTGCGGCGTGAGACCGTCGGCGGAATGCTGCTGCTCGGGGCGACGGTGCTCGCCCTCATCGTGGCGAACTCCGCCTGGGGTGAGGCGTACTTCGGACTCCGCAGCACGTACTTCGAGTTCGCCTTCGGCGACATCAGTTGGCAGATCTCGGTGGGTCACTTCGCCGCGGATGCTCTGCTCGCGATCTTCTTCTTCCTCGCCGGTCTCGAGCTCAAGCGCGAGTTCGTCGCGGGGGAGCTCCGTGATCCCCGCAAGGCACTCGTGCCGGTCGTCGCCGCGGTCGGTGGCGTGCTCGTGCCCGCGGCGATCTACACGGCGTTCACGCTCGATGACGGCCCCGAGGCGCTCAACGGGTGGGCGATTCCCGTGGCCACCGACATCGCGTTCGCACTCGCGGTGCTCGCTGTCGTCGGCACATCGCTGCCGATCGCTCTTCGCACCTTCCTGCTGACCTTGGCCGTCGTCGACGACCTCATGGCCATCACGATCATCGCGTTCTTCTACACGACCGACGTGCAGCCGGCCTTCTTGCTCGCGGCGTTCGGCGGTCTCGTGGTCTACGGCTTCGTCGCTCAGCGCTATCAAGAGTTCTTCCGGCTGCGGTCAACCGCCGCGTGGTTCGTGCTGCTGCCCATCGGACTCGTCGTCTGGTTCTGCATGTACGAGTCGGGGGTGCACGCGACGGTCGCGGGCGTTCTTCTCGCCTTCACCATCCCCGTGCGCGCAAAGGGAGGCGACGAAGACGGACTCGGCCCGCGGATGGGACTCGCGGAGCATTTCGAGCACCGTTTCCGCCCGCTCAGCGCCGGCGTTGCTGTGCCGGTCTTCGCGTTCTTCTCGGCCGGAGTCGCGGTCGGTGGGTGGGACGGTCTCGTCGCAGCGGTCACGAGCCCGATCGCCTTGGGCATCGTTGTCGGACTGGTGGTCGGAAAGACGGTCGGGGTTCTGGCAGCGACCTGGCTCGTCACACGGCTGCCCGGAGTGTCGCTGCCGAAGGGCATGCAGTGGATCGACCTGCTCGGCCTCGCCCTGCTGGCCGGCATGGGCTTCACCGTCTCGTTGCTCATCAGTGAACTGAGCTTCGGCCAGGGCACGCTGCTCGACGACGTGGCCAAGGTGGGCATCCTTCTCGGTTCGCTGCTTGCTGCGATTCTCGCCAGCGTGCTCTTGCTGGCGCGCAACCGCCAGTATCAGCGCCGCAGCGCGCAGGAACGTATCGACAGCGATGGTGACGGCATTCCGGACGTCTTCGAGGATGAGGACGCGCTGGGCTAGCGCACGCCCCTCAAGATCGGTGGCAGTGAAATGGGGCACGTGCTGGGAGACCTCGCGGCGAACGTCCGTCGCGGCGAAACGCGATGTTTACACGACGCCTCATCGCGTAACACTGGGGAAACACTGAGACACCCCTGCTGAAACCTCTCCGCTTGACACTGGGCACGTACCCGAACTCGCCGGGGGGCTCGTGCCCCGACTTCGAGTCCCCGAGCCGGGTGCATCCTTTGCCACGTAAGAGAGGTTTGACATGGATCAGGGCAACACTGCCTTCCTCCTGTTCGCTGCCGCGCTCGTTCTGCTCATGACGCCGGGTCTCGCGTTCTTCTACGGAGGACTCGTGAAGGCCAAGAGCGTCATCAGCATGATGATGCTGAGCTTTGGCGCGATCGGGCTCATCGGAGTTCTGTGGGTCGTCTACGGCTACGCGATCGCGTTCGCCAACGACACCGGCATCGACGGCGTCATCGGCATCGACTGGGGTGCAATCGGCCTCACGAACCTGCTCGAGGCGCCCGAGGGTGCCGCCTTCCCGCCGATCGCCTTCGCAGCATTCCAGGCGACCTTCGCGATCATCACCGTCGCGCTCATCTCGGGTGCGATCGCCGACCGCGCCAAGTTCGGCGCGTGGATGATCTTCGCCGGTGTTTGGGCGACGCTCGTCTACTTCCCCGTGGCCAGCTGGGTCTTCAACTTCACGCTCGCCGAGGATGGCTCGTTCTCGAACGGCGGCTGGATCACCTACGGCCTGCAAGAGGCACTCGGCGCCGGAGCCATCGACTTCGCCGGTGGAACCGCGGTGCACATCAACGCTGGTGCTGCTGCCCTCGCTCTCGCCCTCGTGCTGGGCAAGCGTGTTGGCTTCGCCAAGGGTGCCCACGTTCCTCACAACCCGCCGTTCGTGCTGCTCGGCGCCGGTCTGCTGTGGTTCG
>SXGT01659840.1_pt1 | contig 13408 bp, 11 predicted proteins | sample 3176221 | NCBI WGS metagenome assembly SXGT01 (sample SAMN11356862, study PRJNA531348) | freshwater metagenome | isolation source: freshwater sample F1-120 | place: China: Fuxian Lake, Yuxi | collected 2017-12-25
CCCTGTCGGCGGTCGCAGCCGCACATCTGCCGACCACGCCGCGCGCAGCGTCGCCTGCAGCGGTCCCGACGCCGTGGCGGGCGGTTCGAGCGCTCGCGCGGTGCGGCGGGGCCTGACGCCGGTCAGGAGCTCGCAGGCGATGATTGCGAGCGCGAAGAGGTCGAGGGCCGGGGTCGGCGCGGCGTCGGCGCCCTCCGGCGGCAGGTACGCCGCGGTGCCGTGGCGCAAACGCTCGCTGCGCTGCGGCAGGGCGTGGCCGCGGGCGAGGCCGAAGTCGACAACGCGCGCCCGCATCCCGCCCTGGCCGTCGTCGGTGAGCAGGACGTTCTCGGGCTTGAGGTCGCAGTGGACGACGTCGCTGGCGTGCGCGCAGTCGAGCGCGGCGGCGATCTCGGCCAGCCAGCGCAGCGCCGACTCGCTCGGCGGCGGCCCTCCCTGGAGCGCGGCGCGCAGCGTCTGACCTTCGACCCACTCCATGACCAAGAAGGGCGCGCCGTCCCACCGCCCGACGCGGTAGACCGCCACCACCGCCGGGTGCACCACCCGCGCCGTGGCGCGCCCCTCGCGGATCGCCCGCAGCGTCGGCGACGTCGCGTCATCGGAGGTTGAGCGCCGCAGCACCTTGATCGCGACGCGGCGGCCGAGCGTGGCGTCGTCGGCCTCGTAGACATCTCCCATGCCACCGGACGCGACCAGGCGGCGGACGCGCAGGCCAGGCTCCACCTCCGCCCCGATCAGCAGCTGGCTGGGTCGGCCGGCGCCGCTGGTCATCGCGGGGTCGCCCCGAGCTTGCGGCGGCGAAAGGCCGGGTCCAGCCACTTCTCGGCGCCCGAGGCCCACGCCGCCAGCGCCGGCAGGGGATCGTCCAGCGAGCCCTCCTGGTAGCAGAGGTCGCGGCCGACGAAGCGGAAGAAGCTGGGCTCGGCGCGCAGGCGACCCGGGCTCGAGAGGAACCAGAGCACGTCGAGCGGCATGTACCGCATCTGCACGCCGACGCGGTAGCCGCCGCAGGCTGGCAGGGGCTCGCCGAGGGCGTGGCGCACCAGCAGGTCGGCGAAGTCGACGCCGGCCTCGAACGCGATCTTGATGCTGCCGGTGACCCGTGGGTTGATCTCCATGACCTTGACCGAGCCGTCGCGCGGATCTTCGATGAGGTCGATGTCGGCGTGGCTCTCCCAGTCGATGGCGTCGAGGAGGCGGCGGCAGGTCTCGACGATGTCGGGGCGATCGACCGTCGTGTTGAGGCTGCTGGTGCCGCCGCTCACCGGGTAGTAGCGCACCTTGTCGAAGACGACGGCGCCGTGGATCGCCCGGTCGCGGCCGCGAAAGAGCTGCGCCTTGAACTGCATGCCGGTCTGCGGCACGAACTCCTGCAGGGCGCAGGGTCCGAATTCGGCGACGAGCGCCGGGTAGAGCGCGAGCGCCTCTTGCGGCGAGGCGACCTTGCGAATACCGGCGGCGCCATGGCCGATGTCGGGCTTCCACAGGCAGGGCCAGCCGAGCACGGCGTCGGCCTCGGCGATGACCGACTCGACGCCACGCTCGTGCGGGCAGAGGGTGCGCGGGTGCGGCACGCCAGCGCGGGCGCAAGCCTGCATCGTCAGGTGCTTGTCGTGGGCGTGGACGAAGCGGTCCCAGCCGACCAGCGGCACCCGCGTGAGCGCCGCGAAGGCGTCGAGGTGGCGGCTGACCAGCGCCGCTGAGGTGTCGAAGAGCGGGATCGTGACGTCAAAGCGCTGCTGCCGCAGGTGCGCCAGTACGGCGTCGAGCCAGGCGCGCTCGGCCTTTGCGCGGATGTCGCTTGGGCCGTGGCTCGGCAGCGCTGGCACGCGCAAGCGCTCGTGTGGGTAGCGCGACCATCCGCCCATCGAGACTCGCTGCGAGACCGCGACCGCGACGTGGTGGCCGGCCGCCCGCAGCGCCTTGGCGACTGGGATGGCCTGGCGGGTGTCGCCGTCGAGCAGCAGGACGCGGAGGGGAGAGAGCGCTTCGCTGGGCATCACCTTCCGCCGTCGGCACCAGCGGGCACCGTGGCGAGATTGTACAGTTCGGTGAGGTCGGGCAGCAACAGGAACTCGACGCGGCGGTTGCGGCGCAGGCTGGCGGCGTCGCTGCCCTCGGCGGCTGGCAGGTAGTGGGCATAGCCGCCCGCGGAGAGCATGTCGGGTGGCATCGCGCCGTCGGCGATGAGGAAGCGGACGACGCTGACCGCGCGGTCGACCGACAGCTTCCAGTTGACGTCATCGCCGCCGCGGGGATCGGTGTGGCCCGCGACCTGAAAGCGCCGGCCACGGAACTGCCGCAGCGCGGTGGCTAGCTCGATCAACACGGGCTTGGCGTCGCTCTTGAGGTCGGACTTGCCGGTGTCGAATAAGATGTCGCTGTCGAGGCCAATGACCAAGAAGCCGTCCTTGACCTCGACGCGCAGCTTGCCGGCGTTGACGAGCGCGACGAGGCGCTGGCGCACATCGGCGATGACCTTGGTCAAGGCGTCGAGCTGGCGCTGGTACTCGGCGAGGCGGTTGGCGAGCTGCACGGCCTTGTTGCGCTCGGCGAGCAGCTCCGAGCGCATCTTGAGCTTCTCGTCCTCGCACTGCAGGTACTTCTTGCCGACGTCTGTGGTCTTGTCGGCGACGGCCTTGAGCGACTCGTGGCAGCGCTCCAGCTCGGCCTGCAGGTCGGCCTCGTTGCCGCGGCAGACGCCGAGCTCAGCGGCGGTGGCGGCCTGCTTGGCCTTCCAGTCGGCGGCCTCCTTGGCGTGCAGGCGCTTGTGATCCTCCAGGGTGTCGGTCTGGGCGCGCAGCGCCTGAATGTCGCGGTCGTAGACCTGGCGGGCGACCGAGCTACAGCCAGCGCAGGCGAAGACGGCGACCGCGGCGGCCAGCGCACGATGACGGCGAAGGGCACGGGACAGCTGCTGCGGCATCGCGGGCTCCGGGTCGCGCGCCAATGACCGCGCGCGCAGAGCCTAGGTTGTAAATCGGCGCCGCCGCTTGTCGAGGAATCCGCCACATCGGCGCAGAGGCGGCAGACGTGGTGGCCGCTCGGCGCCATCGGCTCCGTCGCCGCCGCCGGACCTGCGGGCCGCCGGGCTAGCGCTCCCAGCCCTTGCGGAGGGTGAGGACCGGGACGCGCGCGTGCTTGATGACGTGCTCGACGACGTTGCCGAGGACGGTGTTGCGCACCTCGGTGTGGCCAATCGGCGGCACGATGATCAGGTCGTGGCCGGCGCGGTCGGCGTAGCTCATGACGCCGGAGCCAGGCTTGTTGTCCTCGAGCAGACGCCAGTCGGCCGGCACCTTGGTGATGGCGTGAGCCGCCTCGGAGAGCTGCGACTCCAGGCGCGACTTCACCTGGTAGTGCAGGTCTTTGGGCAGCAGCACCTGGCCCTCGGGGGTCTGCAGCGTCTGCTCGTGGATCGGCTGCACGACGTGGACCAGCTCCAGGCGGCTGCCGAACTCGGCGGCGAACTGCTCGGCCCCGGCCAGCCGCTGCTCTCCACCGGCGGTGAAGCTGTGCGGCATCAGACAGCGGTGAAAGCCGTTCCAAGTCTCGGAGCGCTTCTGAAAGTGGTGGTTGATCGTCAGCACGGCGACCTCGCCTTCACGCAGGATGCGCGCCGTCGTGCTGCCGCTGACGCGATCGGTGAAGTCGGCGTAGCCCTCCTGCGGGATTACGACGAGGTCGATCATCAGGTCGGAGATCGCCGGCAGGGCCAGATCGAAGGTCGAGCCGATGCGCGTCACCGCGCCGGTCGAGATGCCCCGGGCCTCGAAGAGCGAGACGAGGGCGTCGATGCGCGGCTGCACGGCCTTCTGCGCCTGCTGGTCGATGAGGGTGCGCACCTTGGCGGCCTCGCCCTCTAGGTAGAACAGATCGGAGCTGCCGCGCACGGCGTGGAAGATCAGTAGTTTGTTGCTGCAGACCTGGCTGATGGCCTGCAGGGGGCCGAAGGTGAGCTCGGGCTTGTCGTCGAGGTCAGTGAGCAGCAGGACGCGGTCGAACATGGCGCCTCCAGGGCGGAGAGGGGGCCGCAGCCGTGGCGCGGCGCGCGCGTCGCAGCGTAGCATGCCACGCGGCCGCTGCAATTCGCTGGCGCTGGCGGCATGCTGGCGGCGGCGCCAGGGCACGCTGTCGCGCTGGTGTTGGATGCAGGGCCAGCGTGGCGGCGGGCCTCGCGCGCCTGCAGGCGTCGGACAATCTGCGCCGATGCGGCGAGCCCGACTGGCGAGGCTTTGGCAGGTGTGACGGCGAGGAGGCGGGAAATGAGCGGCACAAGCGAAGGGCGTCGGCGCAGCGACCGCGGGCCGACCTGGCCGGCGTGGCTGTGGCTGCTGGCGGCAGGGTGTGGCGGCGAGGCGCCGGCGGCGGTTGCCGACGCCTCAGACGCCGGCGGCGGGGTGGCGGTCTTTGGCGCCGCGTGTGCCAAAGACGGCGACTGCCGAGCCGGCCTGCGCTGCCTGAAGGGCGACTGGGCGCCGGAGCCTTTCTGTTCGCTGCCCTGCCCGACGGCGAAGGCGTACTGCGCTGAGGCCGACACCGGCGGCGTACAAGGCCTCTGCATCGCGCTGCCGGCCGACTTTCAGGGGACGGAGCTGCAGTTCTGCGTCCCGATGTGCCAGCAGACGGCGGACTGCAAGGCGCTCGATTCGATGTGGCAGATCTGCGACAAGCCCGCGTGGAAGAACGTCAAGCTGGCGCCTGAGCTGCCGACCAAGGTCTGCAGCGCGCCGAGCGCCCAGGGCCAGATCGTCGTCGACCCGGTCGAGTGCGATTGGGAGTCGAAGATCACTGACCCTCAGCTGCAGAGCGGCAAGCAGATCTGCAAGTCCTACTGCAGCTTCCTAAAGACGTGCCAGTTCTGGGACACCGACCTCAGCAAGATCGAGTGCTGCGCCTGGAAGTGCTTCCAGCAGCTGGCGCCCAAGGGGGCGATCGACGCCGCGGCCGAGGCAGACAAGAAGTGCTACATCAACGCCTTTGGCGCCGCCCAGGGCACGGGCAAGGTCTGCCACCGCCCTTACTACGAGGAGCAGTGCGGCCCAATAGAGCGCTGAGGCCCAGAGGCGACCTTGGCCGTTTGGTGCAGCGATCGGGCGAGCGGGGGCCGCGTCCTCGCGGCGGTATGCCTTCCCGCCGTGCGGCGATTTTGCGAGCGTCCGGGCGTGTCTCGCGGCAACGGCCGGTGCTGCGATAGACCAGGAGGCGCTCGATGTTGTGGACGTGGATCCGATCGCAGCCCCGGACGTGGCCCAGCTTGGCGCTGGTGGCCCTCGCGCTGAGCGTTCAGCTCGGCTGTGTCGGCGGCAGCGCAGGCGGCGGCGGCGGCGGCGCCTTTCAACCGGCAGACGCGGCTGACGGCGGCGGCGCGGTGGACGATCAGAGCGTCGGCACAGACGTCGCGCCGATCGACGCCGACCCGCTCGACGGCGGCGCGCTGGACGGCGGCGCGTCCGACACTGGGGCGGTCGATGCCGATCCCATGGACACCGGCCCATCGGACACGGGCCCCGTCGACACCGGTCCATCGGACACTGGCCCCGTCGACACCGGCCCATCGGACACTGGACCCGGCGACACCGGACTCGGCGACACCGGCCCCGGCGACACTGGCCCCGGCGACACCGGACTCGGCGACACCGGACTCGGCGACACTGGCCCCGGCGACACCGGACCCGTCGGACACTGGCCCCGTCGGACACTGGCCCCGGCGACACCGGCCCTGGCGGCTGCAAGAGCGCCCTGACCTGCGACGACGGCAACCCTTGCACTAACGACGTCTGCGCCCTATCGACCGGCGTTTGCAGCAACACGCCGATTGCCGGCTGCGGCCAGCTGTCCTCGCCTTGCAGCAGCAAATTCCCCTGCGTCGCCGGCGTCTGCAACCCGGCGGCCAACGCTTGCGTCGCCTGTATGGCCAGCGCTGACTGCGGCGTTGGAAAAATCTGCAAGGCCAACGCATGCTTACCAGCGCCGGCCTGCAACAGTGACGTCCAGTGCAAGGGCACAGGCGGAGTCTGCGCCCTGGCCGACGGCGTCTGCGTCGATTGCAACGTCGACGCAGACTGCGGCAGCGGCCAGGCGTGCGTCTTGCAAGGCTGCGTCGCTGCGCCGCCGTGTAGCTCGAGCAAGGAGTGCCCAAAGGTGTGCGACACCAAGGCCGGCAAGTGCGTCGAGTGCAACACAAGCAACGACTGCGCGAATACGCACTTCTGCGGTGTCGGCAAGATCTGTCGGCCACGCATCTGCAAGGGCCCAGGCTGCAACGGGCTACAGTTCTTCCTCTGCCGCGCCGACGGCTCCGGCTACGACCTCGGCGCCAGCTGCGACGACGGCAACCCGTGCACCGACAACGCCTGCGACGCCAATTCCGGCTGTAGCTCACCCGCCAACGCCGCCCCATGCGACGACCTCAACGCCTGCACCTCCAAGGACACCTGCGCCAACAAGGTGTGCAGCGGCGCTGCCGTGGAGTGCAACGACTTCAACCCCTGCACCAAGGACACCTGCTCCGCCGGCTGGGGCTGCCAGAACCTCGCGACCAGCGACTCCTGCAACGACGGCAACGCCTGCACGCAGATCGACGTCTGCAGCGGCGGCTCCTGCAAGGGAAGCAACCAGCTGAACTGCAACGACAACAACCCCTGCACGACGGACAGCTGCGACCCGAAGTCCGGCTGCAAGGCCCTGCCCAACACAGCCAACTGCGACGACGGCGACAGCTGCACCGAGGGCGAGGTCTGCGTCAACGGCGTCTGCAAGGGCAAGACCTCGCCCTGCTTCGCCGCCAGCTGCAACGCCGGGCTCTGCAGCTACGCCCAGATCTGCTGCACCTCGAACAGCGAGTGCAGCGACAACGACGCGCTCTGCACCACGGACGCCTGCGTCAACGGCAAGTGCGTCTTTACGCCGACCCAGGCGCAGGGCTGTTGCACGCCGAAGTTCCACGAGGAGACCTTTGAGACCTCCACCGCGGCCGGCTGGACCTTCCAGAACTCGGCGGGAGTAGGCAAGGGCTGGCAAGTCTGGACCTCCGCCTCCGTGCCGTTTGCGGGCAAGGGGGCGTTGTACTACGGCGATCCCGTGACCGGGACCTATGAGCTGGGCGGCGCCAACTCGGGCATCGCTACGTTCAAGACGACGCTGCCGGCCGCCAAGACCCTGACGCTCAAGATGTCGATTCGCATGGACACCGAGGCGGGCAATTCGTACGACAACCTCATCATCAGCAAGGTGGTGGGCGGCATCAAGTCGACGGTGTGGACGAAGTCGGACGAAGTCGCGGGCAAGTACGCCGTCGTCACGATCGACCTCAGCGCGGACGCCGGCAAGGCGATCGAGATTCAGCTCGCGTTTGCGACTGGCGACGCCGTCGCCAACGGCACCCTCGGCGTCCACGTCGATGACTTTACGATCACGGGGAGTTGCCCGTAGAGTCGCGTTCCACAGCCGCGGCCGCGGCCAACGCCGCCCCGGCTGGTGTGCGCTTGCGCCGCGTTCTGGGCTGCGACGACGCGCTGAGCCACCCGGCAGCGGCGACAATCCGGCGCAGGGGCGCCGACGAGGGAGGGAGAGATGGCGGCAGCGAGCGATGGCCTGAAGCACTACGCGTGCATGGTCTGCGGCTTCACCTACGACGAGGCCGCCGGCCTGCCCGAGGAGGGCATCGCGCCCGGCACGCGCTGGGCCGATGTGCCAGACGATTGGTGCTGCTCGGAGTGCGGCGCCGCCAAGTCGGACTTCGATATGGTCGAGGTGCGCTGAGCGAGCGTCGGCGCTGAGCGGGCGTTTGCGCTGAGCCGGCGGCTGGGCTGAGCCGGCGGCGACGACTTGACTGGGGCCGCGTCGCCGCGGGTTCAGGGCGCGCTGACGCTCACCTTCAGCCACGTCGTGGGCGGATCTCCCTGGAGGCCTGCACGCACGGCGACGACGGCGGCGCCCGCAGGCACCTTGGCGATGGCGCGGTCCTTCTCGACGTCGAACGGCGCCACCACCGTCGCGAGCACCTTGCCGTTGGCGTCGAGCAGCTCCACCGACAGCGGCGCCCGCACGAGGCCGAGGCCGGTGTGGCCCACCTTGCGGTCGAGCAAGCGATACCCCGCCACCGGCCACTTTCCCTTGGCCCCGTCTACGCTGGAGGACGCCGACTTCTGGGCGACGCCCGGCACCCGCAGCGCGAGCGCCACGCTGTCGCCAGCTGCGGTGGCGGTCAGCGTCGCGCCCTCGGCCGGGTCGACGGCGAAGGGCGTCGAGTCGAGGCTGAAGGCCTGCGCCTCCTTCGGGCCGCCCTCCTTGGTCAGACCGCGGCAGCTGAGGCGCAAGCGATAGGTACCCAGCGGCCAGTCGGCAGGGACCTGCCAGAAGAACCGCCACAGATGCTCGCGCTCGGCGACGTAGGCGTGCTTCTGGTTGGCCGGCGTCGGGTCGTAGACGGTGACGAAGTCGTAGCGGCTGTTGTCGTAGTCGGCGAGCGGCCAGCCGGTGCGGGCCGCGACTGGCACGAACGTCGCGCCGTCTTTGCGCTCGACCCGCACCCGCGGCGTACCGAGCGCGGGATCGCCGCAGGTGGCGCTCAGGCTGACGGTGGCGGTCCGCGCCACGTTCGCCGCAGGCTGCGTGGCGATCTGACCCGCCTTCAGCGAGCGCTCCAGCGGCCGCGGCGTGTGCGGCGGCATGGGCTCTAGAGAGGGCCACTCCTCGTGGAAGACGGGGCCGTTGTGGCCGGTCGCCATGTCGTCGATGAGCCCGAGGCCGCGGTCGGCGAAGAAGCGCCCGCCGAGTGGCCCCCAGATGCTCATCTCGGCCTCATAGCCGCCGAGGAACCAGTCTTCGGCCGCCGACAGGTACAGGTAGTGGTCCTGCGAATAGCCGAGGACCATGAGCTTGCGCGGCTTGCCGTTCCACTGCTTGGCGGCGGCGGCCTCGCGGGCGTACTGCACGATCGACCAGGTCGGCTCACCGGGCATCGTCGTCAGCCAGACGTCGCCGACTCGCGCCGCGGTGATCAAGGCCTGGTGGACGGTGCCATGCGGCACGTTCTCGCCCAGCAGCGCCACCAGGGCGCCGACGTCGGTGCAGAGCTTGGGCTTGCCCTTCTTCGACTGGCCGGATCCGACGCCGCTGGAGCTGCACTGCCAGCCGCCCCAAGTGTAGGGATCGCCGAGGTGGTTGGCGAACTCGGCGGCGAGCGGATCCCCGGCGTAGATGCGGTGATGCGCCACGTCGATGCGCTCGGTGCGGACCGCCAGCTCGATCTCGGCCTTGTACTGCAAGCCTTGATAGAGCTTCTCGATCAGCGGCGCCGCGTCCTCGCCGATCTTCTCGAGGCGGGCCCAGCCTGGGTGACCGAGAGCGTCGCCAGCCGGCGAGGCGTCGCCGCCGGCGGACTGGGCGTAGAGCGCGACGATGGGCTTGCCGGTGCGGGCGAAGTGATGCTCCTCAAACTTGGCCTCGACCGCCCCCGGCGCGTCCTCGGTCAGGAGGTCGTTGTCGCCACCGAACACCGTGCCGTGAATGGGAAAGTGGATGACGAGCGCCATCGGCGCCTGGTCGGACTTGCGTCGCACCCCAAGCAGCGAGAGGCGCGGATCCTTGCCCCATGTCGGGTTGTTCACGCCGCGACGGTCGCGGTAGACGAGATTGTCGGGATCCCAGCCGTCCTGGTCGGCGTGGGCCCACTCCGCCGGGACGCGGTCCTTCCACGCCGCGGCGATGGCGTCGGCGAAGACGCTGGCGATGCCTTCGCAGACCTCCGCGTCGAAGGAGTCGGCGCCCACCGAGCCGAGGGCTTTCGGCAGCGGCCAGTAGCGGGCGGTGGTGTGATGGCTATGGCCGGCCATCGTGATGATGCGCCCCTCCCAACTGAGGCCGTGATCGACCTTGAGGTGGCGCACGATGGCGTCGGAGATCGCGGACTCCGAAGACATCAGCGGCGACTTGACCAGCGCCAGCGCCTCACCGCCGGTGACCAGCACCAGCGCCTTGACGGCCTGAAGGCCGACGAGGCCGGCGCTGCCGTTGAGCACGTCGTTCCAGGCGGTCTTTCGCCCGCCGACGCGGCCGCCATAGCCAGCCATCGAGACGCCGACCGGACCGTCGAGGTAGCGCACGGCGACGCCGGCCTCGAGCGGGCCTTTTGCCGCGGGCCGCAGCTCCTTGGGCCGCACCTTGTCCTTGCCCCAGGCGTCAGGGTCGGGCGGTGACGCGTCCGCGGCGAAGTCGGCCTCGGCGTCTGCGCCGGCGCTGTCGCTGGCGACGTCAGCGCCATCACCGACGGTCGCGGCGTCGGCGGTATCAGCGCCGGTGGCGGCGGGCTCATCGGCGCAGCCGCAGGCCAGGAGCAGCGCGAGGCAAGCGGAGGTGGCGGCTGCAAGGGGAAGCAGCCGCGGCCGCGGGCAGGTGGCCCCAAAGGGGCTGTCGCTGTGTGTCATGGCTGCCTCCGCTCTCGCTTGGGCGCCTCATGGCGCCGCGCGGCGGGATCATAGCTACGGGCCCGCCGCAGGCAAGGGTCGCGTCGCAGACAAAGGTCGCGTCGCAGACAAAGGTCGCGTCGCAGGCAAAGGTCGCGCCGCAGGCAAGGGTCGCGCCGCAGGCAAGGGTCGCGCCGCAGGCAAGGGTCGCGTCGCAGGCAAAGGTCGCGCCGGGGGCTAGACGGCGAGAGACGCTGCCTACTTGACGCCATCGACGACGAAAAGGGGGACTGCACGCGACGACCACGGCGCTGGGCCAGCCTCTCGTCACAGGGCCAGAAGGGGCGCCGCAGGACGCGCTGCCGGCCGCCTACGCTGTGTCGGTCGCCGCCCTGCGAGGCGCGGTCGAGAACGCAGCTCCTATTTTTCCGAGCGGTTGAAGTGCGAGATCTTGTCACTGTGGCCAAAAGTGTAGCCTTCGTAGTCCATGCTGAACGAGACCGAGCTATGGATGCCACTCCAGCTGTGCGACATGCTCTCCATCCACGCCTCGGTGAGCGTGATTTCACGGATTTTCTTCCAGGTCTTCTTGCCGCCGTCGACCTTTTGCTCGACCTCGGTGATGGTCACGGTGCCCAGCGTCTTGCCGTGGTACAGCCGCTGCTGGATGTCCGCCACCCAGGGACCATGTGCCAAGGTCACCGTGATTGGGCCCGGGATCGCGCCTTGGACGCGCCGTCCTGGTGAGCGTAGGCCGTGGCCGCAAACGAGATGTGGTCCAGCTCCACGAGGCCGATGTAGCCCTCCGCCTCACAGGTGCCCTTGATCTGATCGGTCGTGTTCTTCCAAAGGATCTGTCTGCCATTCATCAGGGTTCTCCTTGTCGTGGGGACGATCAGACGGCGGTTGCGGTGATATTCCGGAGCACGAAGTCAGCGGGCTTGGTGCCGATCTCGAACAAGATCTTGTCGAACGAGAACGAAATGCTGGCGGAGCGGGGGCCGTCGCCAGTGTCCCAGTCCTGCTGGACCGACGTGACGATCGCGTTGGTGAGCGTGATCTTCTGGATGACCGTCGGCGCGGCCTTTGCGTTCGTGTCGACCGCCTGACCGAGCTGGGAGATGACCACGTCCCCGATAGGCGCGACGTTAAAGCTGGCCTGCTGGAGCTCGGCGAGCCACTTGCCGGCGCGAATTTCAAGGGAGACATCGGACCGCTGGACCGACAGCTTGGGCACGCCCTGGCTCGCCGCTTCCTTGTCAGCGACGACGCCGGCCAACCCGCCCTTGGTGGTGCCGGTTCGGTGCGCCGACGAACTGAAACTGCAGTGCGCCGCCGGAATACAGTCGGCGAAGCCGCTGAGCGTGACGTTGCCCATGATATTCGCAATCTTGACCATCAGGCCGTATTCGGCCGCCTTGTCGCCAGCGGTCGTGTCGCTGGCCAGATCGCCAGCGCCTTTGGCGACGGGGTCCGCCTCCTTGGCCTCGGCCTTCGCCAAGGCAGCCACGCCAGCGACGGCGGCGCCGGCGGCCATGGCGGACTTCAGCCAGAGACGGCGGCCGACCAGCTCACTGAGCGGCGCTGCGGCTGAATCGGCGGCTTGCGGGTTCTTGGGCGTCGTCATGGTGGGCCCCAGGGCGGAGGCTGCGGCGTCGAGGCCAGGTTGCAGTCTAGTGGGGCCTCGGGCGCCAGCGCATCTTGCGGAGATCTGTCATGTCGCCGCAACTCTTTCTGCCTAGCCGTTCGACGCCGTAGTAGGTCCCAAACCCCGCTGTCACCGGCGACCCTGTCCGGCGCTTGGCATGGCTCAAGCTCGGCGTCCTCGTCGCCTCGGCCTGAGGACGCTGACCCGGCCGCCGAATCGCCGGACATCGACCGCAACGCCGGGCCAAGGCGCGCTCGGTGGGCGCTGGCGTGCCGTCTGACGCCGATGGGGCAGACACCGGCTTGTGCGCTGCCGGGCATCGAGGTTGGGGGGCGTCTGGCCGGCCCGACGCGGTCGCGGACGGCGCTCTGGCGAGGTGCGGCTGCGGCGCCCTGAGATCAGCGCCCAGCCTCAGCGAGCGAGAGCGACCGCGACCGCGCCATGCACCAGAGCGCCGCCGCCCAGCCGACCGTCGCGCTCGAAAGCAGCGCGCCGAGGACGCCGAGGCGGGGCAACAAGGCGAGGCTCAGGGCGAGGTTGCCGACCAAGATCGCGCTGGAGATCCCGAGGACCTCGCGCTCGCGGCCCGCCTTGTAGAGGGCGTAGATCGCCGGCGCCTGCGCGAACATCTGGACGACGACGAGGGCGCCGACGAAGCGCGTCGTGCCGTCGACCTCGAAGCCATAGGCCCGTTCGAGCAGCTCGGCGAGCGCGAAGACGCCGACGGCGGCCACCCCGACCCCGACGGCGATGAGCTGGACGTTGAGGCGTAGGAGCTGCACGTGCCCCATGCGGTAGACGGCACGGACGAAAGGCAGAAGTAGCAGGCCGGCGATCGACTGCAGCCAGAGCAGACCGCTCTGCAACACCTGGTAGCGCGCCACCTCTGCCGGCGGCAACAGCGCGCGGACACAGTAGAGGTCAACGCGCGAGCCCAGCATGCCAGCGGCGCTGAGCAGAAAAAACGGCGCGCCGGCGTGCAGCACGTCGCGCAGGCTCACCTCCGTGGCCGCCGGACCGGCACCAGCTGCGGCACCGACCGGCGCCCGCACCTCGGGGAAGGCCATGACGAGGCCCCCCGCCCGCAGGACCTCGGCGCCGGCGTGCAGCGCCAGCAGCGCCGGGACGCCGACGCCGAGCTGCCAGACGCCTACCAGCAGCGCCAGCCCGGCGAGGCCGTCGATGAGCGCGGCGCGGAGAAAGCGCTGTTGATGCGCAATCACGGCCTCGAAGGACTGGGCGACGGCGCGCGCCAGAAGCCAGAGCAGCCCCGCCGCCAAGGTCTGCGGCTGCCAAAGGTCGGCGACGCCGTAGCCGATGGCGCCGACGGCGGCGAGCGGCCCAAGCGCCA
>SXGT01672598.1_pt1 | contig 13405 bp, 11 predicted proteins | sample 3176221 | NCBI WGS metagenome assembly SXGT01 (sample SAMN11356862, study PRJNA531348) | freshwater metagenome | isolation source: freshwater sample F1-120 | place: China: Fuxian Lake, Yuxi | collected 2017-12-25
GCCCAGCTCGATCGCTTCATGTTCAATGTCAAGGTCGAGTACCCGACGGCCGACGAAGAGGAACAAATCCTGGCCATGACCACGCGCAACGAAAAGCCCGAGGTCCGCAAGGTGCTGTCGGGCCGAGCGATTCTGAACCTGCAGAAACTTGTCGGCAGCGTCGCGGTAAGCGAGTACATCGTGAAGTACGTGGCCCGACTGGTGCGTTCGACGCGTCCCAAGGACGCGTCCGCTCCAACCTTTGTCAAGGAGTTGGTCGACTGGGGCGCGGGACCGCGCGCCGGGCAGTTTCTGATCATGGGCGGCAAGGCGCTGGCGGCCATGGAAGGTCGGTTTTCGGTGGCCATCGACGACGTGCGAAAAATCGCCATCCCCGTGCTGCGCCATCGCGTCAGCACCAACTTCCAGGCCCAAGCCGAGGGGCTTTCCAACGACGACATCATTAATCGCCTGGTCAAGGAGCTGCCGACGCCGGAGATACCCAAGTTCGGTTAACGGTAGAGCCAGCGATGGCATCGCCGGAATGCGCGTTCTATCATGCCTGCCGTTGAGCAATATCTGAAGCCCGAGGTCATTCGCCAGATCGCACGGCTGGACTTGCGCGCGCAGTTCATCGTGAAAGGCTTCTTGCAGGGCTTGCATGCTTCGCCGTTTCAGGGGTTTTCGGTTGAGTTCAGTGAGCATCGCAAGTACACGCCGGGCGACGATCCGCAGGACATCGACTGGCTGGTCTACGCCAAGACCGACAAATACTACGTCAAGAAGTTCGAGGCCGAAACGAATATCACCGGCTACCTGGTCATGGATTTGAGTCGCTCCATGGCTTACACCTATCAGCAACAGTTGAGCAAATTTGAGTACGCGATCTGCCTGGCGGCGGCGCTCGGGTACCTGATGATTCATCAACAGGATCCCGTCGGCCTGGTGACCTTCGACGAAAAGATTCGCCAAAGCTTGCCGCCACGTTCGAAACGCACACAGCTTGGCAACGTGCTGTCGCTCCTGGCCAAACTCAAGCCGGCTGGCAAGACCAACATCGCGCATAGCCTGATTCAAATTGCCGCGATGCTGCGGCATCGCAGCCTGGTCATGCTGTTTTCTGACTTGCTGAGCGACCCGGAACCGATCTTGCAAGCGCTGCGCCGGCTGCGTCACGGCGGGCACGATGTGATCTTGTTTCACATTCTGGATGAGGCCGAAGTCAGGTTCCCGTTCGAAGGCATGGTCGAACTGGAGGAACCCGAGTCCCAGGACAAGCTGCAAATCGACGCCAGCAGCTTCCGCGGCGACTATCTACGGGAACTGGATGCCTTCCGCGAGCTGTATCGCCGCGAATGTTTTCAAAGCGGCATCGACTACGTGCCGCTGGACACCAGCATGCAGTTCGATCGGGCCTTGACGGAGTATCTGTTGAGTCGCAGGGCACGGTGCTAGAGCCCCAACAATGACCGCAGCTGATGGTCCACCGCAGCGTAGCAATGCCGCGGTTCTTGGCCTTGCCCTGCGCCCACGACCCAAGTAAGATTTTGAGTAATCAAAACTATGTTTTTCGTCGGTGGAAGTCGGGAAGTCTCAACGAAAAAGGGGATACCATGTCAATCTATGCAGGTCGCTGCTGGGTCGTTCTGTTCGCGACGGCAGTTTTGGGGATCGGCGGGTGCGGTTCATCGGTTTCAACGGGCGATGTCCGTGACGCCCTCTCCAACGGCAAGGCGCAGGTGCTGTCGATCGTTTGCACGACGGGGCAAGTCGGCGATTTGGTCATCCATCTTGGCGGCGAGCATGTGCGGGTCGAGACGCTGATGGGCCCGGGCGTTGATCCGCATTTGTATCGTGGCACGCTGGGGGACACTCAGAAACTCAATCGTGCGGATGCAGTTTTCTACAACGGGCTTCATCTGGAAGGTCGCCTTGCCGAGGCGCTGGAAAATCTTGCCAGCCGCAAACCAACATTTGCGGTCACCGAAGAGATTGTCGCCCAATCACCCCAACTGCTGCGCAAGCCGCCGGAGTTCGACGGCAATTACGATCCGCACGTCTGGTTTGACGTTGCGCTGTGGACCAGGTGCGCGGAGACGGTAACGCGGAAGCTCGTGGAACTGGACTCGGCCCACGCGGAGGATTATCGCCGGCGGTCGGCGGCTTACATTGCCAGGCTCAACAAGCTGCACGACTGGTGCAAGACAAGCATCGCGGCAATTCCCAGCGACCGCCGCTTGCTGATTACCGCGCACGATGCTTTCGGCTATTTTGGCCGGGCGTACGACATTGAGGTGCACGGCCTGCAAGGCATCAGCACGGCCGACGAGGCCGATCTGGCCAGTGTCAATGAGTTGGTCGACCTGCTCGTCTCGCGCCAAGTGAAAGCCGTGTTCGTGGAAAGCAGCGTGCCGCCCAAGACCATCCAGAGTTTGATTCAGGGATGTGCCGCGCGCGGTCACACGGTTGTTGAAGGGGGCGAATTGTTCTCCGACGCAATGGGTCTGGCCGGGACTCAGGAAGCCGAATACATTGGCATGGTTGAGCATAACGTGAATACCATTGTGAAAGCGCTGAAGTAGCATCGGATGAGGGATACGAGATCAAGGATGGTAACCGTTCAGGGCCAAGAGAGGGGGACAGGCACATTTTCCCGGGAACCACGTTGGACAACCTCCTGACAGAACCTTGCGCCTCTGGCGATTTCGCCGGGAAAATGAGCCAGTCCCCGGCCCGTGAACGGTTACCAAGGATGCATGCTCGTGCCCATCCTTGATCCCGACATCGTTGATGGCTTCCTCCCATGTCGCCTCCCCTCGAAATCCACGACATGACGGTCGCCTACCACCGCAAGCCGGTGTTGTGGGACATCGATCTCATGGTTCCGGAAGGCCAGCTTGTGGCCATCGTTGGGCCGAACGGCGCGGGCAAGTCGACGCTCATTAAGGCCGTGCTGGGTTTGCTGCCGATCGCCAGCGGCAAGATTGAGTTCTACGGCAAGCCTTACTCGCAGCAGCGGCATCTTGTCGGCTATGTGCCGCAGCGCGAGACCGTCGATTGGGACTTTCCCGTCTCCGCGCTGGACGTGGTCACGATGGGCACCTATGGCCGCCTTGGCTGGTTCCGCCGGCCGGGCGTCAAGGAGAAGTCGCTGGCGCGCGAGTGCCTTGAACAAGTCGGCATGGCCGAGTACGCAGATCGGCAGATACGACAGCTCTCGGGAGGCCAGCAGCAGCGAGTGTTTCTGGCCCGGGCGCTCGTGCAGGACGCGCAAATCTATTTCATGGATGAGCCATTTGCCGGCGTGGACGCAGCCACGGAGCAAGCGATCGTCACGTTGCTGCAGGAGTTACGCGCGCGTGGCAAGACGGTGATTGTCGTACATCATGAGTTGCAGACCGTGCGCGATTATTTCGACTTCGTGATATTGTTGAACATGCGACTCGTGGCCGCCGGCCCGGTCAACGAAGTATTTACGACTCACAATTTGCAGACCACGTATGGCGGCCGGTTGACGATCTTGGATCAAGCCGCCGAGGCCGTGCGTTTAAGCGAGTAAAGGTCAGAAGTTGGGGATCCGAAGTCAGCCGATGCAGGGCACGACGATTCGCAGCTTCGACCCGTGACTTTCGATTGCCGACACCTGCGCCTGCCATGTCTCCACTCGTCACCGTTCTGATTGGCACTTCCTTGCTTGGCTGCGTGGCCGGGGCGGTGGGCACGTTCGCCGTGTTGAGGCGACGGGCTTTGGTGGGAGACCTGGTTGCGCACGCCGCGCTGCCGGGCATCTGTCTGGCGTTTGTTGTAGCCGGCGAGCGGCAGTTCTCCGCGTTGTTGTTGGGCGCCCTGGTTTCCGGCATCTTCGGCGTGGCTCTGGTGACGTTCATTTGCCGCTGGAGCCGCACCAAGGAAGATGCAGCGATTGGCATCGTGCTGAGCACGTTCTTCGGCGCTGGCGTGGCGATGATGCCGGTCATCGCGAAGATGGAGACTGGCGACAAAGCCGGCCTGACCACCTATCTGTATGGCCAGGCGGCCAGCATGGTGCGGCAAGACCTGCTGCTGATCGGCATCGTGGCCGTGATTGCACTGGCGCTATTGGCGCTGTTCTACAAGGAATTCAAGCTGCTCGGCTTTGATCCGGGTTTTGCCCAATCGCAAGGTTGGCCGACCTTGTGGCTCGACCTGGCGATGATGGCGCTTGTGGCGCTGGTGACGGTTGTTGGCTTGCCCGCCGTGGGAGTGGTGTTGATGGCCGCGATGCTGATTACACCCGCAGCGGCGGCCCGGTTGTGGACGGATCGGTTGAACGTGATGCTCGTTGCGGCCGGAGTACTGGGCGCGGCGGCCGGCGCGTTGGGCACGGTGCTCAGCGACAACCGTTGGCGGCAAGCGCTGCCGTTCGATCCATTACGATTCGGCAGCAACAACAAGGGCTTGCCGACGGGTCCGTTGATTGTGCTGGCGGGAACGGCGATTTTTCTCGGCTCGCTGGCCTTTGCTCCCCGGCGGGGATTGATTGCCAAAGTGATCGCTCAGCTGCGATTACGGGCGCGCGTCGCGCAGGACCACCTGCTGCGCACGCTGTACGAGCTGAGCGAGCCGGCGTTGCCAGACAGGCCTGAACTTGCCGCGCAAGCCGTGATCGATTCGCACGCCTGGAACTCCCTGGAAGCCTGGTGGCTGTTGCGATGGGCACAGCGCCGCGGATGGGTTGACCACGCAAATGGTCGCCTGCGACTGACCGCGATCGGCGCACAAGAAGGGGCGCGTTTGACACGTCGGCACCGTTTGTGGGAACTGTTCTTGATTCACGGCGCGAATATCGCCGCCGACCACGTCGACCGCGATGCCGACGACATTGAACACATCTTGCCGCCCGAGGTAGTTGACCGGCTCGAAGTGGAGCTGTTGCGCGCGTATCCACCCAAGCAGGCCGATGCGGTGCCTGCCTCCCCGCATGTCATTCCACAGCCGGCAGCGACCGCCGCGGGAGCTGCCGACCATGGATGAGTGGTGGAATATCCTTGTACCGGCCGATCCCTTGATGCTTTGGACGCTCGCCGTGGCGCTGGCGACCAACGTGGCCTGCTCGCTGATTGGCTGCTACCTGGTGTTGCGGCGCATGAGTTTGCTGGGCGACGCGTTGGCTCACGCCGTGCTGCCAGGGCTGGTGGTGGCGTTCTTGTTCACGGGCACACTGGCGATCGGCGCCATGTTCGTCGGCGCCTTCGTGGCCGCGGTCGCCACCACTTTTCTCACGCAGACGCTGCACCGTCAGGGCGGAATTGCGCAAGACGCGAGCATGGGGATTGTGTTCACCTCGCTGTTCGCCCTGGGCGTGGTGCTCATCAAGCGCTACGGCGAGCACGTACACATTGATGCTCAGTGCGTTCTCGAAGGAAACCTCAGCCTGGTGACCTCGAGCATGATCGAAATCGGTGGCTACGAGGCGCCGCGGGCGTTCTTCTCGATCCTCCCGGTACTGCTACTCAATCTGGCGACGATCTTGCTGCTCTGGAAAGAACTGAAGATCACCTCGTTCGATTCCGCCTTGGCGACGATTTTGGGGTTTCGTTCGAACCTGATTCATTATCTGCTGATGGGGCTGGTGGCGGCGACAACCGTTGGCTCGTTCGAGGCCGTCGGCTCGATTCTCGTGGTGGCGATGCTGATTGTGCCCGCCGCCGCCGCGCACTTGCTCTGCGATCGTCTGGGATGGATGCTGGTGACCGCGGCGATCATCGGAGCGTTGAGCGCTTACGGCGGCTTTGTGGCCTCACTCGTGGTTGAAACCGAGCCCGCCGGAATGATGGCCGTGACGGGCGGTTTGCTGTACGCGCTGGCTTTTCTTTTCTCTCCCCGTCACGGCGTGGTGGCCGCGGTCGTGCGGAACTCGCGGACAACGCTGCGAATTGTCTCCGAAGACCTGCTGGCGCTGCTCTTCCGGTTGGAAGAACTGGCGACGGCACGACGCTTGGGCCCGCGCGAAGCGGTGCAGGCGGTCGGGGGCGGATTCCTGCCGCGACTGGGACTGTGGCTGCTCGCGCGACAACGGTTCGTTGTCGCGGCGCCCCAGTTGCAGCTGACCGACGCCGGCCGGCGCCGGGCCGCGCAGCTGGTGCGCTCGCACCGGCTGTGGGAGACCTACCTGGTGCAATCGCTCGGCCTGCCGGCTGATCACGTCCACGCCCCTGCCGAGCGGATGGAGCATTTCATCGACGAACGGATGCGCGAGGAGCTGGCCACCGACCTCGGCGAAGCAGCTCGAGATCCGCACGGTCGAGATATCCCGGGACAAACGACCGCTTCATGAGCATCCTCGATCCACGATGGTCAACTCGAGAATTTCAGCTGGCAACCAGGCTTCTCAGTAATCGCAGATTCACCACGTCCATCTCCTCGCCGTTTTCTTGTTCCTTGGGCGTTTCGAGATACATAGGCACGTTGCGAAAACGGCGATCATTAAGCAGACTGCGAAACGCTTCGAGGCCCAGCTTGCCGCGGCCAATATGGGCGTGACGGTCGACGCGCGACCCCAAGTCCTTCTTGCTGTCGTTCAGGTGAAAGGCACGCACTTGGCCGAGACCGACCGTTTTGCCAAGCGACCTCATCGTGGCAAGATAGTCGCGCCGCTCGGAGAGCGGATACCCGGCAGCGAACAGATGGCAGGTGTCGACGCAGACGGCCAGCCTCTCCGGATCTCGCACTCCCGAAAGGATGGCCGCAAGCTGCTCGAATCGCCAACCGAGACTTGTGCCTTGGCCGGCGGTGGTCTCCACCAGGGTGATTACCTTGAGGCCGCCTGTTTGGCGGTGCACTTCGTTGAATGCCCTCACGACGCGGGCAATGCCTTGCGACTCGCTCGACGTGGTATGAGCGCCGGGATGCATCACCAGGCCGGCCAATCCCAGGCGCTCGGCGCGGCGCAGCTCGAGGATGTAGGCGTCGATGGACTTCTTCCACAGTGCCGCACCGGGCGCCGCAAGATTGATTAAATACGAATCGTGGGCGATCGGATGCGTGATCTTCAACTCCGCCAGCGATGAACGGAATCTGAAAACATCGTCATCGGTCAGCTCTTTGGCCCGCCACTGGTTGTTGTTCTTCGTAAACAACTGAACGCAGTCGCAGCCGCAGCGCGCCGCTTGCTCGACCGCCTTGTAGTAGCCCCCCGCAATCGACATGTGGGCGCCCAGAGGTGGCACAATATCGCGGGATCTAAAAAGGGAATCGAGATCGGAAAGGGTAATCGTTCACGGCCCGAGGACTGGCTCATTTTCCCGGCAAATTCGACGAAGTGCGTCGTCCGGTTGGGTGGTTGTCGAACGTGATTCCCGGGAACATGTGCCAGTCCCCCCTCGATTTGCCCGTGAACGATTACCGGAAGGGTTTAACGCACGGCTGCAACGAACTTACATCGGCTTGACAGACGAAGCGCGAGGTCCTTTGCCGCCACTACTACCCGAGTCAACCGCATACTCCACTTGTTGGCCTTCGTTCAAATTGTCGAAGCCCTGATCGGCCACCGTCGAGTGGTGAAAGAAGATGTCTTGTGAGCCCTCGGACTGAATGAAGCCGAATCCCTTATCACGCACCAGCTTTTTGATCTTTCCAACCGCCATGGACACACGCAACCCTTTACCAGAACAGCGCAACCATCGGCTCATTCCACACGGAACCCAGCGTAGCAACGGTTGCACTACCGAGCATAGCAGATTTTCCCGGCGATGGTAGAGGGCTGACCGGCAGCGCACGGCCAGGCGGTTATCCGCTGCATGGCCGGCCGTGCTGGCCGGATTCGCGTGACTTTCCCATCCACGGCCGACAAAGCCGGCCCTACCAGGTTGCCGGACGTAAAACACTGATTGGCCCTGACCGGCAGCGAAGCGATTGGAATCGGGGAAGGGAGGCTAGCAAGGAGCAGGGCGAATGGCGACGGCCCCTGGTCCCCCGTCGCGTTTCGCAAGATTTTGGGTGTTTCGGTTTTCTTGCCAACCCGGCCGCAAGGCGCTTACAATGCAAGCAGCGGGGCAAGTCGCAGGGGAAACTCGATCCCTGGGGGATGTGTGATGACCGGGTTCTGGTGGTTGATACCGGTGGTTGTCGTTGGCGCGCTGCTGGCCGCGGCACTTGTCTGGCAGCCGATTCGCAGGTCGCTCCGCGAGAAGGAATTGGAGCGCCTCCGCCGCGACTTTCATCGCCAGCGAGAACACCTGGAAGCCCACTTCTACAAGCGGGCCGCCGCCAGCGGCAAGCCGCGCGGACTCGCCTGGACCGATTGTGAATTCGATGACGAAGTCGTGTATGCGCGCGATAAGCGCAGCGGAGAGATTTCTGCATTTGTTGGCGTGACAATTCAATTCGAGGCCGTTACCGGGGGCGGGATGGAAGAAGTGGAGTTCGTTACTGCACCGCGCGACGCGACGGCCGTTTTTCGTGTCGATCATGGCAAGTGGCTTACCGACGGCCGCGCGGTCATGAATCTCAATCCAACCGAGACCTTGCGCCATTTTCAGCGCGATTTGGAACTCGTCAGCCACGAACCAGCAAGATCGTAATCCAAAGGTAACCGTTCACGGGCCGGGGACTGGCTCATTTTCCCTGCGAGTTCGCGAGAGGCGCATCGTTCGGCCAGGAGGTTGTCCAACGTGGTTCAAGGGAAAATGTGCCTGTCCCCCTGTCTTGGCCCGTGAACGGTTGCGCCAGTCGCCGTTCGGCGCGTCGTCCCACCGACCGTGTCCTGGTGATGGCCACCCCCTCTTACGAGCTATTTTTGAGATCGCCTGATTGACAATCACTTTTGGCCGTTTATCGTCAACAATTGGCAAGGGATTCCGCCGGAGGATTTACCGCAGCATTAGCTTCAACAGGCTGTTAGGGCCGACGAGAAGTGTTCGGGTTCGTCGGCCGGGATTCGTCAAATGGAGGATCCCCCCCTTGACGTTGTGGGCATGACAATTGGACCGCTCGATCATCAGGGCCGATGAGTTTATTGCATTCGGCGACCTGGTTGGGCCGGCTTTGCCTGCCGTGGATGGGAAAGTCACGCGAATCCGGCCGGCACAGCCGACCCTGCAGCGGAGAACTGATTGTCCCTGCTCGTTCATCGTGGCTATGGACCTTAACGATGGTGTGGGTATGATGAACAGTAGGAGATCGTCGACAGGGGGCCTTCACATCTCGCCCGGAGGTTTTTATGCGCAGCATTTCGCGTCGTGCGTTCACGCTAGTTGAGCTGCTGGTGGTCATTACCATCATCGCGATGCTAACCGGACTTTTATTGCCTGCGATCAACTCGGCGCGTGAGGCCGCGCGCCGGAATACGTGTTCGAATAACGAAAAACAGTGTGCGATGGCTCTAATTGCGCATGAGGCCAGCCGCCAGAAGTATTCACCCGCCTTTAGTCCCCGGTTCAATTCCACCGGGTCGCCTGTAAGAGAGAGTTATGTTGGTTGGGTGCAGCCAATTTTGCCTCGGATTGAGCGTAACGATTTGTGGCAACTTTTCACTGCGGGGACCCTTTACCAAAATAGTAATAGCGTGCCGGTTCGCCTCGAGGTTTTGGTTTGTCCGTCTTCCCAGGTTAGGGGTCTGGCGCCGATTTGCTTTGCTGTGAATTCGGGACGAGTTGATAACTACGTCTCCGGTTTTCCAGGCGACTGGCAAGAAAACGGAGTCTTCCACGGCGGCTTGCTACAAGCCGGTAGCATATCAAATCCGCCACTTGTCTCGAACACTGCGAGTTATATCAGTCGAAACGATGGAACGTCGAACACGATCATGTTGGCGGAGAACTTAAACACTCTGATGACAGGTACCACAGGCGATGTCAATTGGGCCGCTGTTCGCTCGGTGAACAATTTTGGGAGCCCGCAGAATGGAGAGTGGCGGACGGGATTAGTATGGTTTCCACAGGATCCACCTCCGATTGGATTGAATCGCGATACGGAGACAGCTGGCGTTCTCAACTTCGGTCTAAATTATGCTCGACCGTCGAGTCGTCATCCCGGCGGCTTTAATGTTGCATTTTGCGACGGCAGCGTGCGGTTCCTCAGCGACGAAGTCGCGTATCGCGTCTATGCGTTGTTGATGACCCCCAAAGGCTCTCCGTATGCTGCTCCGAATCTCGACAAGTGCAAGGATCCGGGTAGTACTGCCGTTGGGACGGCGTATCCAGCAGGGTGGCTGAATGCTGGTGGCTTGATTCCGCTTTCCGATTCCGATGTCGGAAAGTAGGTCGGCTTATCGCAACGTGATGAGCGACAGCTTGAACACACGGCAAAGTCGCGAAATTGGAAACCGTCGAGCCATCGCGAAAGCCGTGGGCTCACGTCGGCTGCCCGTAGGCGCGGAGCCGCAGGCCGAGGGAGTGCACTTTCGCGTTTGGGCGCCGAAGCGCAGGCAGGTGGACGTGGTGCTCTCGTCTGCCGATGATTCCCGCAGAGCGCAGCGGCATCCCCCCCTGCAACAAGCTCGGGGCACGTCGCTGTCTGCTGAAGGCGATGGATACTTCTCGGGTCTGATCGCCGAGGCTTCGATCGGATCGCTCTATGGCTACCGTCTGGACGACGACTCCAAGATTTACGCCGACCCGGCGTCGCGCTTTCAGCCCGAGGGCCCGCACGGGCTTTCGCAAGTCATTGATCCGAAGAGTTACCGATGGAACGAAGCGGGCTGGCGAGGCGTTGAGTTGCATGGGCAGGTGATGTACGAGATGCACATCGGCACGTTCACGCGTGAGGGGACCTGGCAGGCTGCCGCGGCCCAGTTGTTTCAGCTTGCGGAGTTGGGCGTCACGGTGCTGGAGGTGATGCCGGTTAGCGACTTTGACGGCACGTTTGGCTGGGGATACGACGGCGTCAATTTGTTCGCGCCAGCGCGGATTTATGGAAGACCCGACGATTTTCGTCGTTTTGTCGATCAAGCGCACCAGCACGGTTTGGGCGTGATTCTGGATGTGGTTTACAACCACTTTGGTCCCTCGGGCAACTACGTGCCGCAATTTTCGAAGGACTATCTTTCCAGACGACATCACACGCCGTGGGGCGACGCGATCAATTATGACGGCGAATTCAATGGACCGGTGCGCGAGTTTTTTCTGGCGAACGCAGGGTACTGGATCGACGAGTTTCATCTGGATGGATTGCGGATTGACGCCGTGCACGCGGTGTTCGACGAATCGGCGGATCACATTCTGGGCGCGTTGGGTCGCCGTGTGCGTGAGGCGGCCGCGGGTCGAAAAACGCTGATCGTGATCGAAAACGAACTTCAGGACACGCGTCTGTTGCGCGACGTTGCCACAGGCGGCTGCGGAATGGATGCCGCGTGGAATGACGACTTTCATCATGCTGCACGGGTGGCGTTGACGGGTTCGGCCGACTACTATTGTGGCGACTATCGGGGCACGCCGCAGGAGTTGATTTCGGCGGTCAAATGGGGACATCTCTACCAAGGGCAGTGGAATGCGCGGCAGTCACGCAATCGGGGCGGCGTGACGTGGGGATTGGAGGCGGAGCGGTTCATCAACTTTTTGCAGAACCACGACCAGGTGGGGAACTCGGCCGGCGGCAGAAGGTTGCATGAGCTGACCTCGCCGGGCTGTTATCGGGCAATGACGGCCGTCCTTTTGCTGGGGCCTGGCACTCCGCTGCTTTTTCAGGGGCAGGAGTTCTGCGCATCGACGCCGTTTCATTTTTTTGCCGACCACGACGAGAACTTGCGGCGGCTGGTGTGGGAGGGGCGCAAACGCGAGATGCGGAAATTCCGCCGGCTTTCGGACCTGATCGATGACACGCTGTTTCTCGATCCGGGCGATCGCCAGGTATTTGAAGCGTGTAAGCTCAAGCAGGAAGAGCGCAGCACGCATGGCCAGGCTTTGGCGTTGCATCGAGACTTGCTTCGCCTGCGGCGGGAGGACCGGGTGATCGCGGCGCAGCGAGCCGACCGCGTGCAGGGCGCCGTGTTGGGGCCGGAAGCGTTCGCGCTGCGATTTTTTGGCGAGGCGGGGGATGATCGGCTGCTGGTGGTGAATCTGGGGCGCGATCTGCCGGGCAATCCGCTTTCGGAACCGCTGTTGGCCCCTTCAACGATTGGGCCCTGGAATGTAATTTGGACGAGTGAAGATCCGCGTTACGGCGGGCTGGGCGTAAGTGCGTGGAATCCGCAGAAGGCGTATTTTCACGGCCACGCCGCGATGCTGCTTGCGCCGATGTAGCAGGCACACTCCGTGTGCCGTCGCGATGCGTCGATAAGACATTCGAGAGGAAAAGATCGTAACGATCACGAGCCGTGCAACCGCGCGCTGCACTCAGCAACTGCCGCGGTGGTTCCGCTGTGGCACGCGGAGCGTGCCTGCTACTTTGCGCTGCACTGAGCAACTGCTACTTTGGTTCCGCTACGGCACGTGGAGCGTGCCTGCTGGTTTGAGGCCACAAAGACGAAAGCCGGACGGATGAAACCTTCGCATGAGGCGGCTGCCGCGGACGATGCGCTTTGGTACAAGGACGCGCTTATTTACCAGCTGCACGTGCGGTCGTTCTACGACAGCAACGGCGACGGAGTTGGCGATTTTCGCGGGCTCACGCAGAAGCTCGACTATCTTCAAGATCTGGGCGTGACCACGCTGTGGCTGCTGCCGTTTTATCCATCGCCTTTGCGTGACGATGGCTACGACATTGCCGATTACACCGGCATCAATCCGGCGTACGGCACGCTCAAGGATTTCAAGGAGTTCGTCAGCGAGGCCCATCGGCACGGGCTGCGGGTGGTGACTGAGCTGGTGATCAATCACACGTCGGATCAACATCCGTGGTTCGAGCGGGCGCGGAAGGCGAAACCCGGTTCGGCGCATCGCAATTTCTATGTCTGGAGCGACACGCTGGAAAAATACGCCGACGCAAGGATCATCTTCAAGGATTTCGAGCCGTCGAACTGGAGCTGGGACCCGCTCAGCAAGCAATACTATTGGCACCGCTTCTTTTCGCATCAGCCGGACCTGAATTTTGATAGTCCGATCGTGCGCGAGACGATTCTCAAATTATTCGATTTCTGGTTGGATCTGGGGGTCGACGGTCTGCGGCTCGACGCAATTCCGTATCTTTTTGAACGCGAGGGGACCAACTGCGAGAACCTGCCCCAGACGCATGAATTCCTCAAAGCCATACGGCGGCGCGTTGACGAGCGCTACCACGGCCGCATGCTGTTGGCCGAAGCCAATCAATGGCCCGAGGATGCGATCGCTTATTTTGGCGCGGGGGACGAATGTCACGCCGCTTTTCATTTTCCCGTGATGCCGCGGCTGTACATGGCGCTGCACATGGAGGACCGCTTTCCGATTCTCGACATACTGCAGCAAACGCCGCCAATTCCGCACAACTGCCAGTGGATGATTTTCCTGCGAAACCACGATGAGCTGACGCTGGA
>SXGT01915465.1_pt1 | contig 13405 bp, 8 predicted proteins | sample 3176221 | NCBI WGS metagenome assembly SXGT01 (sample SAMN11356862, study PRJNA531348) | freshwater metagenome | isolation source: freshwater sample F1-120 | place: China: Fuxian Lake, Yuxi | collected 2017-12-25
CTCCCAGAGAGAAAGTCACGAGGAGGTGACGTTTCGTCGGGGTGTGGACCCGCCACGGAGTCGTCGTGGCCCCGCGCGCCCTCACCCCACAACTTTACGTCGCGGCCTCCGCGAGCCCCTCTCCCTGGGGAGAGGGGCAACAAAACAGCGTTTATTCTCGGGAAGTTACACCCCTCTCCCCAGGGAGAGGGGTACGCGGGTGTCGCGAACCGACACGGGGGGTGAGGGCGCGCGGGCGGACCGCCGGCTCCGTCCCTGCTCCACTCCCTTTCGTCGGTCGGGGTCGGCGCAACGCCGGTGAGAACTGTAAATGACCAGGTCAAAGCAAATCAAGGGTAGTGCCTGGCGATCGGGACGATGACGCGAGGATCGTTGGTGACCACGCCGTCCGCGCCCAGCGCAAAGAGCCTGGCGGCCTCCTCGGGCGAGTCGATGGTCCAGTAGTCGACCCTGAGGCCCAGCCTGTGGCACCGGGCGATGAAGCTGGCGCTGTCCAGGCGCAAGCGCCCGAAATTCACCGGGATCTGCGCCGCCTTCCCCCCCGTCTCCAGGCGGCGAAGGAGTGCCTCCGGGGCCATCCTGATCCACGTGATCTCGCTCGCCCCCAGCCCCGTCTCTCCCTCGTAGCCCAGGCTCCTCGCGAAGCGGAGGTTGGATGAATGAAAGCTGGCGATGCGCACCCGCCCGGGGGCGCGGAGCTTCCTCACGAGCGCCACGAGCGCAGATACGGCGCGGGCGCTCCTCGGCTTGATGTCGACGTTGAAGAAGGTGTCCGGGAAGGTGAGGAGCGCCTCCTCGAGGGTCGGGATCCTGTGAGAGGGGCCCGCCTGGTTCGCTGCGCCCCCCGCCGTTTGGGGATCTTTGAAGGTCGCTCCCGCGTCCCAGCCCCTCACCTCGGCCAGGGTCACCCGGGCGATGGGCACGGCGATCCCTGCCGTGCGCTCTCCTGTCTCGTCGTGGGCCAGGACCACGTGCCCGTCCCGGGTCAGGTGGGCGTCGGTCTCGATCGCGTCCACGCCCAGGTCGACGGCGAGCCTGAACGAAGCCAGCGTGTTCTCCGGCGCTTCCCTGGGCGCGCCTCGGTGCCCGTAGACGAGCTTCTGTGCCACCGGCTACATATAGTGCCTCCCTTGAACGCCGCATCGCGCTTCGGCCTCTACGAACGCATCTTTCCAAGGTGGCGCCCCGATCGGCGCTTCCGGCCCGAGGGCTCGGCCGGGGACGACGCGGTGCGCGTCCGCTGGCTGGGCACTGCGAGCTTCGTCGTCGAGACCCGGACCACGACGCTGCTGGTCGATCCTTACCTCACCCGGAGGAGCCTCCCCGGCCTCCTCCTCCCCCACGAGCCCGACGAGCGAGCCCTCTTCGCAGCGCCCCCCCTCACGGCGCTCCCCTCCAGGGTCCACGCCGTGCTCTGCGGGCACTCCCACTACGATCATGTCGCCGACGCCCCACGCATCGCCAGGCGCACCGGGGCCAGCCTGGTGGGCTCCGACTCGACCTGCGCGTGGGGGCGCGCGGAAGGGCTCGCAGACAGCCAGCTCACGGCGATCCCCCAGCAGGGCGGCTCCCTCCGTGTGGGCGATTTCGAGGTGCGCTTCGTGGCGAGCCGCCACGGCAAGGCGCTGCTCCACCGTGTGCCCCTGCCTGGCTTCGTCGACCGGGTGCAGAGCCTCCCTCGCCCCGTCTGGAGCTACAAGATGGGAGGCGCCTTCGGGATCCTGATCAAGACGCCTGGCCTCTCCCTCTACCATAACGGCAGCGCCGACCTGATCGACGCCGAGCTCGCCGACATGCGGGCCGACGTGCTCCTCGCGGGCCTGGCCGGGCGCAAGCACACCGACAACTATCTGGGGCGCCTGGTGGGGCACCTGGCTCCGTCGCTCGTCATCCCCACCCACCACGACGCCTTCTTCGCCCCGCTCGCCAGGGGGGTGCACCTCCTGCCCGGCATCGATCTCGAGGGCTTCCTCGCCGAGGCCAGGCTCCACGCACCACAGGCCACCCGGATCACCCTCGGCTACGGCGAGACGCTCTCGGTGCCGCTCGGGGACGCTCGGGGCGCGGTCCTGGCCCCGCGCTGAGGTACTATTTGCATTCTACACGAACAAGCCCGAGGACGATCGGACCCCCGCGCGGCGCGCGCCTCCGAGCGCGCCTCCTGGCGCTGGGGCTGGTGCTGGGGTGCGCCTCCGGCCCTGCGCGAGCCGCGTTCGACCCGGAGCTCCAGTGGAAGACGCTCGAGTCCAGGCACTTCCGCGTCACTTATTACACCGGCCTGGACGAGCTCGCCCGGCACGTGGCCGACGTGGGGGAGGCCGCCTACGCGACGCTCACCCCCCCGCTGGGCTGGCAGACCGACGACAAGACCGAGGTGCTGCTGGTCGACACGACCGACGGCGCCAACGGCTCGGCCACGGCGCTCCCGCTGAACATCGTGCGCCTCAACGTCACGGCCCCCGACGACCTGTCGCCCCTGGGCGACGTGGACGACTGGCACCTGGCGCTGGTCACCCACGAGCTTACGCACATCCTCCACACCGACAACATCACGGGGCTCCCCGTCCTGGTCAACCGGCTCCTGGGCAAGACCCTCGCGCCCAACCAGGTGCAGCCGCGCTGGATCCTCGAGGGGCTCGCCGTGTACTTCGAGAGCACGCGCACCAGCGGCGGGCGCCTGCGATCCAGCATGTGGAACATGTTCATGAGGACCGACGTGCTGGAGAACAACGTCGCATCGCTCGCCCAGTTCTCCAACAACGTGAGGCGCTGGCCCCAGGGCAACATCTGGTACCTCTACGGGTCCTTCTTCATTCAGTGGGTCGCCGAGACCTACGGCGAGGAGGCCCTCCGGCGCATGAGCGAGGAGTACGGCCGCCAGCCCATCCCCTGGGGGCTCTCCCGCACCATGCGCCGGGTGACCGGCCACACCTGGGACGAGCTCTACGAGGGCTGGCTCAAGAGCCTCTCACGCAGGGTCGCCGAGGAGGCCCAGAGGGTGCGCGCCCGGGGCGTCAGGGAGGGGACCCGGCTCACGTTCCACGGCCAGATCGCCAGGACCCCTCGCTGGATACCCAGGGGCGCCCTCGGGGGTCGGGAGGGGAAGCTCGTCTACTTCAGGGACGACGCCGACGACCGGCCCGGCCTCTACTCGGTGAGCCTCCCGCGCGACGGGCGGGGCGCTCTCCTCCCGGGGAGCAGGCCACCTTCCACCGAACTTCTGGTGCGCACGGCCGGAGAGTCCTCGGCGACCTTCGGCCCCGACGGGCGGCTCTTCTACTCGACGCCCGCGTTCTACTCGAACCTCTTCGTCTACAACGATCTCTATACCCTGGCCCCCGGCGAGACGAGTCCCTCCGCGCTCGACGGCAAGCCCCGGAGGATGACCCACGGCTTTCGAGCGATCGATCCCGCCGTCTCGCCCGACGGCAAGACCCTCGCCTTCGTCACCAACCACCACGGGATCCGCTCCCTCCAGATCGCCGACCTGGAGGCCGATGGGATCAGCCGGGTGCGCTCCCTCGCGCACAGCGCGCCCTTCGAGCAGGCCTTCACCCCTCGCTTCTCGCCTGACGGGAGATCCATCGTCTACAGCCGCTGGGTGCGCGGCGGGTACCGCGATCTGCGCCTGATGGACGTCGCCACGGGTGCCGCCCGGGATCTCACCCACGACCGCGCGGTGGACGGCGGCCCGTCGTTCTCGCCCGACGGGACGCGCGTCTTCTACCACTCGGATCGCAGCGGGATCTCCAACGTGTACTCCGTCGAGCTCTCGAGCGGAGAGGTGCGCCAGATCACCAACGTGCTGACCGGCGCCTACCAGCCCTCCGTCTCGCCCGACGGCAAGACCCTGGCGTACGTCGGCTACACGAAGGACGGCTTCGACGTCTTCGCCATGCCGCTCGATCCCGCGCGCTCCCTCGAGCCCGAGCCCTACGTGGACAGGCGCCCCTCGATGCCCCACGTCCCTTCGCATGCACAATACACGGTCCACCCCTACTCGCCCCTGCCGACGCTCAGGCCGAGGAAGTACTCCATCTCGACCTCCCCCGGAAATTTCGGCCAGCAGGTGACCGCCTCCGTGAGCGCCAGCGATCTGACCGGCCGCCACGGGATCACCGGAACGCTCACCCAGGAGCTGGAGCGGCCCGAGCTCCAGGGGAGCCTCGTCTATGGCTTTGGCGGCATGCGCTTCGACACGAGCGCCGCGGTGTCGCGCAGCGTCACGCCTCGCCCTTACCAGATAGGCGGAGCCAGGATCCCTGCCGTCCAGGAGGCCGTGGGCTTCACGACGGCGCTGTCCTACGCCAGCACCAACCTCTACGCCTCGGAAAGCTACGGGCTCTCCTACTCGCTCCGTAACATCGGCATCAAGCTCCCCACGAGCGAGACCCCGCTCGATCCTTACGAGACGCCGCAGCGGATTCGAGGCGGGATCGCCGGCACCCTCGGGCTCGCCTACACCTACACGAACGCAGAGCGCTACCTCTGGAGCCTGGGGGCGGAGCGGGGCTTCACGGTGTCCCTGGCCTTCAACCTGAACACCCCGGTCCTCGGGAGCGAGTTCGAAGGCTTCAGCACCACGGCCGATTTCACCCAGTATTTCCTGATGCCGTGGCTCCGCCACCACTCGCTGGCGGTCCACCTGGGCGCGGGCACCAGCGGGGGGAGCTTCCCCGGGAGATCGGCCTTCTTCGTGGGAGGCTTCGTCGATCTTCCCCTGGTGGACACCCTGCGCGACACCCTCATCCAGGGCGGGGTGGTGCTCCGCGGCTACCCTGCCGGCTTCCAGGGAGGCACGCATTTCACTCTGGGGAACCTCGAGTATCGCTTCCCGATCGCCAACTTCGATCGGGGCTCCTCGACCCTGCCCATCTTCCTGAACCGCCTCTCCGGCACCGCGTTCCTCGACTATGGCAGCGCATTCGACACCTTCTCGACCGCCAAGTTCAAGACCGGGACCGGAGCCGAGCTCTGGCTGGAGATGACCCTCGGCTACTACCTGGGCCTCACCTTTCGCTTCGGCTATGCGAGGGGCCTGGCCAGCGAGGGGATCGACAAGCTCTACTTCGTCGCCGCCATCCCTTTCTAGCCGAAGCTCTTGGGCCATCCCGCAGGACGGGCGAGGGGGTAAACCACGGGGAGGAGGCGAACCACGGGGAGGAGGCGAGGGGGAACGCCCTGGCTGCCGGGCAACGGGATGATTCCTTGGCTCGGGGCACAGAGCGACGAAAATTGGCCTTTTCGCGCTCTGCTCCTAAGGTGGGTAAAATGCGTCGCCTCGCTGCCCTGGTCCTCCCTCTCCTCCCGCTCGTCACGGCCTGCGTGGGCCAATCGCGCCCTGCGCGCATGCAGGAGGCCGCCATGGAGCTGAACCTGAACGCCCGCTTTGGCCGGATGGAGCTCGCCAGCGAGCACGTCGCCCCCCAGGGCCGCCCTCTGTTCTTCGGCCACCGCAAGGTGTGGGGGGCGCGCGTCCGCATCGTCGACTCCGAGCTCGTGGGGGTGCGCTTCATCGAGAAGAGCAGCGAGGCCGAGGCCATGGTGCGCGTCGCCTGGCAGCCCGTCGACGACGGGGATCTGCGAATGACCACCCTCCGCCAGACCTTCAAGGAGAAGAACGGCGCCTGGCTCATGGTGGCGGAGGAGCGCGCCGAGGGCGACGTGGGCCTCTTCGGCGAGCGCCCCGAGCCCCCCAAGGACACCCCCAGCGCCCCTGCCAAGAAGAGCAACCGCTTCGACACCGTCCGCCTGGGCCAGGGCGGGTCGACGCCCCCCAGCACGATCGACGCCCCTTGAAGCTGCGCCTCCTCGTCTACGACGCCACCTGCGAGGGCGAGGGCCTCCTCCCGGGGCTGTCCACCGTATGGAGAGCGGGGTCGTATCTTTATCGGGGGCTCGACAGGATCGACGCTGCCTTCGGGGCGAGGACCTGGGCAGAGGCCCTGGATTTCCTGGCCCACCACGGGGAGGGGCGCCCGCTCGCCGAGGTGCAGTACTGGGGCCACGGAAACTTTGGCAAGCTGCTCCTCGGCAGGGACGCCCTGGACGCCCGAGGGCTCTCGGAGGGCCCCCACGTGGGCGCCGTGGACGCCGTGGTCGCCCGCATGGAAAAGGGCGAGGACGGTCTGCTCTGGCTCCGCACCTGCGAGGCCTTTGGAGGGCGCTCCGGGCATGGCTTTGCCAGGGCGCTGGCCTCTCGCTTCGGCTGCCGCGTGGCCGGGCACACCCACGTGATCGGCGTACTTCAGAGCGGGCTGGAGACGCTCCTGCCAGGAGAGGAGCCTGGCTGGCCCGAGGAGCAGGGAGTGACGCCTGCCGGGGAGGGCGCCACGGGACGACCGTCGCTGCCCGGAGAGCCCCACACGGTGAGCTTCCTCACAGGCTCCTTGCCCGACTCCATCCGCGGAAGCCGAAGATAGCCAGGGCTCCGGCGGGAAACTTGGCCTTTTGGGAGCGGATGTAAGAGGTGTAGGCCAAGGAGGCTGAGCATGGCACCTTCACTCACACGGCGTACGTTCTTCTCGCTCCTGGGGGCTTCGGCCGTCGCCCTCTCGGCAGCGCCTGCCAGGGCGGGGCTGGAGCGAAAGACCACGGACGCGCTCGGGACCACCCTGACGCTGACCCTGGCGAGCGCCCCTTTCCCCTGCGCTGGCGCTGGCTACACCGACCCGAGCGTGTGGGTCTTCGTGCCCGCGCACTTCAGGGCGTCGCCAGGGCGCGAGATCCCGCTCCTGGTCCACTTCCATGGCCACAGCACGACCGCCGAGCGGGCCATGATCAACCACAAGCTCAGGGAGCAGCTGGTGGCGAGCCTCCAGGACGCGATCCTGGTGGTGCCCCAGGGGCCGGTCATGGCGTCCGATTCGTCCTTTGGCAAGCTGGAGGCGCCCGGCGCCTTCTCGCGCATGATCCGGGAGGTGCTCTCGGTTCTGGGCTCGAGCGAGCTCGTCCGAGGGCTGGGCACGACGGCCTTCCGGGGCTCCCGCCCGGGGCGCACCTGCATCTCGGCGCACTCGGGCGGCTACCACGCGGCGGCCCAATGCCTGCGCCACGGCGGCCTGGAGATCAACGAGGTCTACCTCTTCGACGCGCTCTACGCCGACGTTGACGTCTTCCGGGACTGGGTGCTCGCCGGCCGGGGCAAGCCCTTGAGGAGCCGCCACAAGCTGGTCTCTTACACGGCCGGAGGGACCACCGAACGGATGAACGACTGGCTCTTCGGCGAGCTCGAGAAGGGCGGGGCCTCCTGCGCCAGGGAGCTCGTGGAGGGCACGCTCTCCCGCGAGACCCTCTCTCGCTCGGAGGCTGTGTTCATCAAGACCTCGACCGCCCACAACGGCGTCGCCTTCGAGACGAGCGCCCTCAGGGACTGCCTCTACGCGTCGGCGCTGCCACGCCACGTACGGACAAGCTGGTTTCTGGCGAAGGGAGGCTCACGCCCCATCGAACGGATGAGGTAGGTAGTCCCATTCGAAAAAAAAACCCCACCGGTGGAGGGGATCCGGTGGGGTTTGAGACCGGTGGGAACCGGTATAAAAAATCGGCACCGCACCGTCGGACGGGGGGGGGAAGTCCTTCGACGCAGTGCCGCTCAGACCTGAAGCCAGTTTCGTGCCATGGAGCGTATCACGAGAGAACAAATGGTTAGTCAGGTTTTTTTGCTCCGTATATTTCAATCATGAAATATACACCATGCAGTTTCGCATGATCAGGCGGTCTGGGGCGGCCCCTGCTCGCCAGGTCGATTGGGGCTAGCCAGGGGGGGCTCTTTCCGCTAGGTCTTCTGGTAGGGATCCGTGCGCGGCACATGCTCCGGACGGGTTCCGAAGGTTTCGCTCATGGTCTCCTCTTCGAGGAGCATGGGTCGGTATTTCCCGGTCCGGAGGGCGCATTCACGGCCTCCGACCATCGCCGAGGGCGCGGTACTGCGCCTTTTCGCCGCTCCACGCGGCGGGTTTCGTTTGAGGATGACAAAGGCACGAAGCTTCTCTCTGCGCCGCGGATCATGGCGCGCTCCTCTCCGTGGTCTCCACGGACGCAGGCCAAGTCGAGCGCAGAAATGTGACGCTCACGAGAAGCACGTGGCTCTTTGCAGCCTCCCCCGGAAGGTCCGCTCTCGTGGTGTGGCGCTCGAGCAGAAACGAGCGCTCTCTTTATGGCCAAGAATATTCTCGTCGTAAGCTGCGACGTCCGTGAGACCCGGGCCGCCCTCATCGAGGACGGCATCATCGCAGAGCTCCACATCGAGCGAAAAGGGGCCGCGGCCAGCACCGTGGGCAACGTTTACCTGGGCAAGGTGACCCGGGTGCTCCCGGGTCTCCAGGCCGCCTTCATCGACATCGGGCAGGAGCGCGCGGCCTTCCTCCACGTCGAGGATCTCATCAGGCCCGACGACTTCGACGCTTACCTCGCCGGAGGCCGTAAGCACGCCCGCGAGGAGACGGCTGTGGTCGAGGACGCCGCCGACGTTGACGAGGCCGCTCCTGTCGAGCCAGCCCCCGTGACGGCGCTCTCGGCCGAGCCGGCGCTCGCGGAGCCGCTCCCTGACGATCTCGAATCCATCGATGATCTCTCGCCTTCGCCCCTCCTGGCCGAGCTGGCGTCCCAGGTCGATCTGCCCGCGGATCAGGCCTCGGCCTCCGCCCTTGCGGACGAGGCGGGCGCCTCGTCGCCGGACATCGACTCGTCGGACGAGGACGACGAGCCTATCGAGGAGGACGAGATCGAGGAGCCCGTCGAGGTCGACGAGCCCGCCGAGGTCGACGAGCCCACCGAGAACGAGGAGTCCGAGGAGCCCACGGAGGAGGACGAGGCCAAGGTCGACGCCGGCCAGGAGGACAGCGAAGCTGCCGCCGAACCGCCGCCCTCGCTCGCTCCGACCTTTGACATCCACTCCCGCCCCACGCTCCAGACCGCTCAGGGCGCCCCCCCCGCCTCTCCATCCGGGCGGCGGCGCCCTCCGCCTGTCTCGGTGGTGGGCGCCGATCCGGATGATGACCTGGATTTCCCCGATGATCTCCCAGGATTTACCGTGAGCGATCCTGGAGAGCCGGTGCCGCGAGCGCCGGCTCCTGCCCGGGCTTCGGACAAGGATCGCGGCAGGGGAGGCGGCCGTCGCCGCCGCGGTCGAGGGCGCCCTGGCGAGCGCCCCGAGCGCGCGACGGAGCGTCCGGCCTCGCCCGAGCGTCAGGGAGGCGGGAGCGGAGGCGGGGAGCGCCACAAGCCGAGAGGGCGCAGCCCGGGCAACACCAACGGCCCGGTGCCCAACCGCATCTCCAAGTCGACCCCCATCCGGGAGGTGGTCAGGGAGGGCCAGGAGATCATCGTCCAGGTCACCAAGGATCCCATAGGCACCAAGGGAGCGCGCTGCTCCAGCCATATCTCGCTGCCGGGTCGCTACGTCGTCTACCTGCCCACGGTCGAGCACGTGGGCATCTCCAAGCGCATAGGCTCCGAGAAGGAGCGCTCTCGCCTGCGCGACGCGATCGACGGCATGAAGCCTCCAAGCGGCGGGCTCATCGTGCGCACTGTGGCCGAGGGGCTCACCAAGAAGCAGCTCAAGCAGGACGTCGGTTATCTGGTCCGTCTCTGGGGCGAGATCGCCAAGAAGAAGGAGGTCGCGGCCAGGGCGCCCAACCTCCTCATGAGCGAGCTGGATCTGGTGCTCAAGGTCGCTCGCGATCTGTTCACGGACGAGGTATCCCAGCTGGTGGTCGACGACAGGGTCCAGTATGACCGGCTCTGCCGCTTCATCGAGATGTTCGCGCCCGAGCGCCTGAAGGATGTGATCCTCTACAACGACGAGGAGCCCATCTTCGACGCTTACGGCATCGAGGACGAGATCGGGCGGGCCCTGTCGCGCAAGGTCCCTCTCCCCTCCGGCGGCCACCTGGTGATCGACCAGGCCGAGGCGCTGACGGCCATCGACGTGAACACCGGCCGCTTCGTGGGCAAGGGCTCCAAGGACATGGAGGAGACGATCCTCAAGACCAACCTGGAGGCCGTGAACGAGATCGCCTACCAGCTCCGCTTCCGCAACATCGGCGGCCTGATCATCCTCGACCTCATCGACATGGAGAGGGCGAGCAACCGCGAGAAGGTGAGGCGCACGCTCGAGGAGCTCCTCCAGAAGGACAAGGCCAAGACGACGCTCAACCGCATCTCGGAGCTGGGGCTCATCGAGATGACCCGCAAGCGCACCAGGGAGAGCCTTGGACGAATGCTGCACGAGCCCTGTTTTTACTGCGACGGCACCGGCCAGCTGATGAGCAAGGAGACCATCGCCTACGAGATCCTCCGCGAGATCCGCCGCAAGAAGGCCGATCTCCCTGGTTACTCGGTGGTGATCAACGCTCACCCCGCGGTGGCCGACGTGCTCAACGGCACCGAGAAGGAGGCCGTGCAGGAGACCGAGAACCGCTTCATGCGCAAGATCGTCGTGGTCCCGCGCAAGGAGTACCATCTCGAACAGTTCGACATCGTCGGGAAATGAGCGGCGACGACATGAGCGGCCAAGACAGCGACAAGCGCGAGAACGAGCGGGTCACGATCAACAAGGAGTTTGAATCCTTCGACGCCTTCATCCAGGAGTACGTGACGAACATCTCGCGCACCGGGGTGTTCATAAGGGCACAGTCGCCTCTCCCCATAGGGACCCTGGTCAACCTGCATTTCACCGTGATCATGGATGACATCGAGACCATCCAGGGCACGGGCGAGGTGGTGCGCGTCGAGAAGGACGGGATGGGCGTGGTCTTCCGGGAGCTCTCCGGCTACTCCAAGAGCCTGATCGACAAGCTGCTCACCCGGAGCATCACCGGCTGACCGCGGGGAGGCCGCTTCGGCGCTGAGGCCATGGCGCCCGCGGTGCTCGGCGTCGGGGCGCCAGGGATGGCCATCGTCCACCTGGGCGGGGCAGGCGCGATGGGTCTCCTCGTCCTTTCGCTCTTCCGCGCCGCGCGGGCTTGAGTCGCCGCCCGCGTTGCCTGTAGGATCGCGGGCCACCGCCGATGCTCGCGAAATTTTCCAATATGTCCCGATCCTGAGGGGCCGAGCAATGACCGCTACCGAACGGGCAGCCAGCTCGACGTGGGACCTGCTCGACTCGGCGCCCGATGCCATGATCGTCGTGGATGCGGCGGGGAGCATCACGTTCGTCAACACGCAGACGGAGCGCCTCTTCGGGTACTCACGCTCGGAGATCACCGGCAAGCCCTTCGAGACGCTGCTCCCGGCCAACGTTCGTTCGCAGTATGGCCAGCACCTGGCGGCGTACTTCTCGGGCACCAGCGCGCGAGCGATTGAAGGGGATCTGGAGCTCGCGGGACTGCGCAAGAGCGGATATGCGTTTCCGGTCGACATCGCGTTGAGCTCGGTCGAGCACGGGAGCGCGACCATGGCCGTCGTCGCCGTGCGAGACATCAGCGCACGAAAAGAGGCCGAGGCCGCCGAGCGGAGGTCCCTTCGCGAGGTGGAGCGGATGCATGGGCAGCTCGACTGCGCTCCCATCACCGTCGTGCGCCTGGATCGGCACTCGCGCATCACGCACGTTAACGAGGCATGGCGCAAGTTCGCGAGAGAAAGCGGCGCCGACACCTGGGTCATCGAGGGCGTCGGCCTCGACTACATCGAGATCACGCGCGGCATGTGCGATGAGTGCGCCAAGATCGTGGCAAGCGCGCTGCCGGAGCTGGCGGCGGGGCGCAAGACATCCTTCACCTGCGTCTATCCATGCCACTCCTCCACGGAGGTCCGCTGGTTCAGGCTCGATGCGAGAAAGCTGGCGGACGACGACGCCATCGTGCTGATCCACACCAACATCACGGAGCAGTACCTCGCGGAGGCGCGCTTGCGCGTGCAGTCCGTCGTGACCGAGATCCTCGCCGAGCGGACCCCCTTGCCCGACAGCTGCCACCGCATCATGCGCACCACATGCGAGGAGCTCGATTGGGATCTTGCCAAGACCTGGATGCTCGGCGACGGAGCTCAGGCGCGATGCACGGCGAGCTGGACCAGGTCCGGGGGCAACGTGCCCGCGTCCGACCAGACGCTCCCCCTGAGCTCCGAGATCGTGCAGGGTTTACCCGGCAGGGTCTGGGCCAGCGGCTCGGTGGAATGGATCCAGGATCTCTCCGTGGATCCCAACTTCTTGCGAGACCCCCACCTGGTCGCCACCAGGTTCCAATCCGGCTTCGCGATACCTTTCGTGTGCGAGGGTGAGGTGTTCGCGGTGCTCGAGTTCTTCAGCCACATCCGGCGCGGGCCTGACAGCGCGCTGCTGGAGCTGCTCGGGACGTCCGGCGCCCAGCTGGGCGCGCGGGCGCTCCGGGAGCGCGCCGAGCAGCGCGCCGGGTGGGCCGAGGCGGCGCAGCGGTCCATCCGAGGCATGCTGGACGCGATCCTCGAGTGCGCCCCCGCCGGCATCGTCGCCCTCGACCGGCTCGGCAGGATCCAGTTCATCAACCGGGTCCTTCCGCATCGCAAGAAGGAGGACGCCATCGGCGCCGACTGGCTACAGCACGTCTCACCCGACAAGCACGAAGCGCAGCGGGAGCGCCTCCGGCTCGTCGTCGAAATGGGTGTCCCCCAGACCTACGAGACAATGGTGGTCGGCCCGGACGGCGAGAAGATGTGGTTCTCGACGCGCATGGGCCCCATGCGCGAAGGCGACCGGATCGTCGGCGCTGTCCTCGCGACTCAGGAGGTGACCGAGCTCAAGCGAACGCAGATGGGGCTCGCAGCCGCCGAGCGATTGGCCGCCGTGGGTACCCTGGCTGCAGGCGTCGCGCACGAGATCAACACCCCGATCCAGTTCGTCAACGACAGCGTTCACTTCCTTCGCGACGCGGCCAAGGACGTCTTCGTGTTCGTGGAGAAGCTGCAGGTGGTCCGGCGCCTGGCGGCAACGGGAGCGCCCGCCACCGAGCTGCGAGAGGCCATCCACGCGGCCGATGAGGGAGAAGAAGAGGTCGACCTCGAGTACCTCCACGAGAACGTCCCCACGGCCTTTGAACGCTGCCTCGACGGGCTCGAGCGCGTCAGCATCATCGTGCGATCGATGAAGGAGTTCTCCCACCGGGATCGCGGGGAGATGGCGCCGACCGACATCAATCGAGCGATCAACAACACGCTGGCGCTCACGCGCAACGAATACAAATACGTGGCCGATCTCAAGGTCGATCTCGACGAGCTGCCGCCGGTGACCTGCTACGTCAACGACATCAGCCAGATGGTGCTAAACCTCGTCGTGAACGCAGCCCACGCCATCGAGGACGTCGTGAAGGGCAGCAACACGAAGGGAACGATCGAGGTGCGAACGCGGCAGGTCGGCGAGCATGTCATCATCTCCGTCAGCGACACGGGGGGCGGCATTCCAGATGCCATTGCCCAGCACATATTCGAG
>SXGT01904217.1_pt1 | contig 13404 bp, 9 predicted proteins | sample 3176221 | NCBI WGS metagenome assembly SXGT01 (sample SAMN11356862, study PRJNA531348) | freshwater metagenome | isolation source: freshwater sample F1-120 | place: China: Fuxian Lake, Yuxi | collected 2017-12-25
CTTCTTGGCCAGGGTCTGGGCCAGCAGGGTCTTGCCCGAACCGGTCTGCCCGAGGAGCAGGATGTTGCCCTTCTGGACCTCGACGTCGACCTGCTTGCCGCGCATGCCGATGCGCTTGTAGTGGTTGTAGACCGCCACCGACAGCGCCCGCTTCGCCTGATCCTGTCCGACCACGTAGCGGTCGAGCTCCTCGACGATCGCGCGGGGTGGCGGGAATTTCGGTCGCTCCGCCGCCTCCTCCTTGGCGAGGATGTCGTTACAGAGGGTCACGCACTCATCGCAGATGAAGACCCGCGGTCCGCTGATGAGCTTGCGCACCTCGCGGCGTTGCTTGCCGCAGAAGGAGCAGTGGAATTCCTCCATCTGAGTCCCGATTCTTACATGTTCATCGTCCGCGGCAACAGGGTGTGAACCCCTCGGTATTGGTCTTGACGCGTCGGGTCATTACGGTGATCACTGCGGAGTGCGCGCGGTGATCATCTGCGCCGAGCCCGAGCTGGCCGTCGCTGAACGAGACTCGATACCGACGGTCCTGGCCGATCTCGGCTGTCACACGGTGCTGGGGCGGTTCGACCTCGGCGGCCTCGACGAGGAAGCGCTGCTCCGGACGCCTCCCAACGTCGTGGTCGTGGAGGCCGGCGACGACCTGATCCGCGCTCAACGAGCGATCAAGAAGCTCCGAAGCGGCGGCGTGCTCGCCGACACACCCGTCCTCCTGGCCCTGACGCTGCCTCGGCTGCCGGCGCTGGATTTTTCGACAGGGTTCGACGATTTCGTCCTGCTCCCGCTGGTCCCGGCCGAGCTGTATGCCCGTCTGCGCCAGCTCGACTGGAAGACGGCGACCTTCGGCTCCGAAGAGGTGCTCAAGATCGACGAGCTGGTGATCGACATCGCCGGTCACGAGGCCAAGGTGGGCGGACGTCCGCTTCCGCTCACCCACCAGGAGTTCGAGCTGCTCCGTTTTCTGGCCCAGCACCGCGGCCGGGTCTTCACGCGCGATCAGCTTCTCGAGCGTGTGTGGGGGTACTCATACGGCGGCGGCACGCGCACGGTTGACATCCACGTGCGCCGCGTGCGCGCGAAGATGGGCGCACACGCCGGTGGCCTGATCGAGACCGTTCGCAACGTTGGCTACAAGATGCGCGGCGCCCGCTGAGCCGCCGCGGCCGCGGCGTATAGTCCGCGGGCATGTTCCAGGTCCTCGATCTCGGTCCCGACGGTCGCCTGGTCACCAGCGATGGAGACGATCGCGCGGCGCCGCCGCCCGACGGCACGGTGCGCTGGATCGATCTGGTCGAGCCCGACGCGCCGGCGCTCGAGCTCCTGCGCATGCGCTTCGACCTTCACCCGCTGGCCATCGAGGACTGCGCAACCTTCGGGCTCCAGTCCAAGATCGACGACTACGAACGGTATCTCTTCGTCGTCGTCCACTCGTTCACCGCGTCGACGGTCGATCCGCTGGAGATCCAGATCCACGAGATCCACGCCTTCGTGGGCGCGGGCTACCTCATCACCGTCCACGACAACCCGCTGCCCTCGCACGAGGCGGTCTGGGCCAAGGCGACGGCCGACAAGGGCTCGCTCGAGCGCGGTCCGTCCTGGATCCTCTACCGCCACATCGACGCCATGGTCGAGGCCACCGAACCCCTGGTGCTGCGCATCCGCGAGCAGCTCGATGATCTCGAGTGGGCGACGATCGAGGGGACCGGCGACGTCGATCTGCGCCAGGTGTTTCGCATCAAGCGCACCAGCGTGGCTATGCGCCGAGTGATCCGGCCGTTGCGCGACACCATCGGCATCCTCCATCGCCGCAACGATCCGCGCATCTCGCAGCGCGCCATGCTCCACCTGCGCGACGTCTCCGATCACATCGCTCGCCTGGCCGAGATGGTCGAGGAGACCCGCGAGGTCGCGGCCGGCGTGGTGGCCAGCCACCAGGCCTTCGCCGCCCAGAAAGTCAACGAGGTCATGCGGCAGCTGACCATCTTCAGCGCCATCTTCCTGCCGCTGTCGTTCATCGTCGGCTTCTTCGGCCAGAACTTCGACGATCTGCCCTACGGCAGCGAGGTCTGGCTCGGGACCATGATCGCCTCCCTGATCCTGGTCCCAGCCGGGCTGTTCGAGTGGTTCCGTCGCAACCGATGGCTGTGATCGCCCTGGCGAGGTGATCGTTGGGTACTATGGGATCCGTGAGATCGACGATCGTCGCCGGCGCGGTGACCCACGTCGGCAACGTGCGCGATCACAACGAGGACTCGCACCTCGTCGACGCCGACGAGGGCGTGTTCATCGTGTGCGACGGCATGGGCGGCCACGCCGCTGGCGAAGTGGCGTCGGCGCTGGGCGTGCGGATCACGCGCGAGCACTGGTTATCGTCGGCGACCCAGCGCGCCGCCGCCGAGTGGGCGCGACTGTCGACCCTCGACGCCCGCCGCACGCTCCTGTCGGCGGTGAAGAACGGCGTGATGGCGGCGCACCGCTGCATCTGCGATCAGGCCATCGAGGATCCGTCGAAGAAGGGCATGGGCACCACGTTCACCGGCCTGGTGGTTGCCGGCGGCGACGCCATCATCGCTCACGCCGGCGACTCGCGCGCCTACCTGGTGCGCGGCGGCATCGCCATGCAGCTCACCGAGGACCACACCTTGCTCGCCCGTCTGCTCGCCGCCGGGCTGCCCATGGCCGAGGGCCAGGAGGTGCACCGCTGGAAGGGCGTCATCACCAACGCGCTGGGCTTCGGCGACGACACCAAGATCATCACCTTCATGGTCCCGCTCTCTGACGGCGACAAGCTCCTGCTCTGCTCCGACGGCGTCAGCGAGTACGTCGGTGAGGCCGAGGTCGGCCAGGTCCTGACCAGCCAGCCCAGCCCGGCGCGCGCGGCCCAGAAGCTGGTCGACCTCGCTCTCGAGCGCGGCGGCGAGGACAACGCCACCGCGCTGGTCATCAAGGTCATCGAGGCCGGTGAGACCCAGATGCCGGCGGCGCAGCGCCAGCGCGACGATCAGATCCTCGGCCTGTGTCCGCTGCTCGAGGAGCTGTCGCCGCAGCAACGGCTGCGGGCCCTGCGCATCGCCACCAACCGCGACTTCGTCGCCGGCGACGTGCTGCCCGAGGCCGCGCTGGGCAGTCGCGTGGCCTGGATCCTCATGGACGGCGAGGTCATCGTCAACGGGCAGACCGAGGACGCGGGCACGCTGCTCTACCCCGAGGCGCTGCTCGGACAGGGTTCGCCGCGCAAGTCCGACGCGCTGGCGGTCGCGGTCGGCGAGGTGCGTGCCAAGGCCATCCGCGGCGACGACTTCCTCGAAGTCGCCGGCGAGGATCCCGATCTGGCCGAGCCCATGTACGCGGCCCTGGCCCGGATGATCGGCAAGTCCACCTGACGGACGGCCGGCGGGGCTACGGTCGTTCGTACGCGACCAGCTCGATCACGATATCGCCGAGCTCGGTGTGCGCGCTGAAGCGCAGCGGCACGCGGTCGGCGTCATCGGAGAGCCACACCGACCACGTGCGCGGCGGCTTGCGCGTGTCGGGCTTGAGATCGGGGTGGACGCGGACCGAGCTGCCGTCGAGCCGCAGGGCCGACTGGTTGCCCATGAAGGTGCCGATCACCTCGGTCCCGACCGCCCAGACTTCGGTGCGCCAGATGCGGCGACCGCCGATCACCCACAACCCGATGCGCTCGCCCGGCTCGGCGGTCCAGGTCCGCACCAGCGCCATCGACGAGTGGGCGTCGTGCACGACGGCGTCGCCGAAGTCGTAGACCAGGGAGCGCGTGGTCTCGCCGTGGGGCGTGTACTGGATGCTGGCGCCGTGATCGGTGAACGAGGTCTCGGCGTGATAGCGCTTGGGTCCGAACACCACGTCCGAGGTGGTGCGCACCGGCCGCATCTGCTCGAGATCGATGATCGACGTGACGTCGTCCTTGACCTCCTTGATCAGCGCGAAGGCGCCGGCGGTGCGGATCACCGAGCTGACCGCGATCGAGCGCCGTCCGCCGACCTCGCCGGGCTGGCCGGCCACGAACTGGGCCTCGCCAGCCAGCACGCCGGCGACGCGGACCTCGAAGGCGAGCTGCTCGCCGGGCGAGAAGCCGATGATCTCGTCATCGGTATCGACGGCGCCCGGGGTCAGGGTCGGCGGCAACGCGTTCAGGTCGGCGCCACCGCAGGCCGCCAGGGCCAGCGCAGCGAGCAGGGAGGACGCACGGGCCATAGGATCTAGATGACGGACGTTGGACCGTTCCGCAATGTTCAGTTGCGAGGACCGGGGTAGGGTACCCACCCATGATCGGCGTCACGCTGGGGGATCCCGCGGGTATCGGACCGGAAGTGACGGCCTGGGCGCTGGCCCACGCCGACCCCGCGGTCCGGCGCGCCGTGATCGTCTTCGGCGACGCGGAGATCCTGGCACGGGGCGCGGCGGCGATGGGTGTGGCCGGCGGCCTGGCCGGGGTGCGCTGCGAGGGGGAGGCGGCGCCGGGGGTGGTGCCGGGGGCTCCGTCGGAGGCGGCTGGCGCCGCGCAGGTGGCCTGGCTCGAGGGCGCGGTGCAGGCGGCGCGCGCGGGACGGGTCGACGCGCTGGTGACGGCGCCGATCTCGAAGACGTGGGCGCGGCGCGCGGGCTTCGCGTTCCCCGGCCACACCGAGCTCCTCGCCGAGCGGTTCGCCGCCCGTGAGGTGGCCATGACCTTTGTCGGGCCGCGCCTGGTGGTCGCGCTGGCCACGGTGCACGTGCCGCTGGCCCAGGTATCGGCGTCCTTGACCAGTGAGCGCATCGTCGCCGTCGGCGAGATGCTCGCCGAGAGCCTGGCGCGGGATCTGGACCGCGCGGCGCCGGTGCGGATCGGCGTGGTCGGCCTGAATCCCCATGCCGGCGAGGGCGGGATGCTGGGCAGCGAGGAGGGCGCGGTGATCGCGCCGGCGGTGGCCCGGCTGGCGCGGCGGCTCGGCGAGCGCGCGCGAGTGACCGGGCCGCTGGTCCCCGACGCGGCGTTTCGCTTCGCGGCCGACGGCGGCGTCGATGGGCTGGTCGCGATGTACCACGACCAGGCGCTCATCCCGGTCAAGCTCCTCGACTTCGAGGACGCGGTGAACGTGACGCTGGGCCTGCCGATCGTGCGCACGTCGCCGGATCACGGCACGGCGTACGACCTGGCCGGCAGCGGGCGGGCGCGACCCGCGAGCATGGCGGCGGCGCTGGCGCTGGCGGCGCGGATGAGGACGCGCCGCGCCGGCTCTCCCGCAGGCCGGGCCTGAGTGAGAGACCCGATCGGTTCCAGGATCGACATCGCCTGATGGCACGCGGGCACTGTGCTTCCGGGCGGGCGCGGGCGGCGGCCTCCTCGAGATCGACCTCGATTCCGGCGCGGTGACCCGGCTGATCGACGGCGGTGAGCAGCTGCTGGCGCCGCTGCACGTGGCGCCTCGATGGCCCGTCGAGGGACGCCTACAGAAGCGCGCGCAGCGCTTCGAGATCGCTGAGGATCACCTTGCGGCCCTCGGTGACGATGAGGCGCTTGCGCTTGAATTGCGAGAGCGTGAGCGACACGGTCTCGCGCGTGGAGCCGATCAAGTTGGCGAGCTCCTGGTGGGTGATCTTGAGCGCCACCAGCGTGCCGCGGGAGTCATCGACGCCGTACTCGTCGCCGAGCTTGATCAGCAGCTCGGCCAGCTTCGACGTGACGTCGCGGAAGACCAGGGCCTCGAGTTTGCTCTCGAGATCGGCGCGGCGCGCGATCATCAGGCGCGCGACGCCAGAGGAGAGGGCGGGGGTCGACGTGAGCAGGCGCTCGAAGTCGGCGCGGTCCACCTCGGTGAGCATCGCGTTCTCGACCGCTTCGGCCATCTCGGTGCGGGCGCCGGCGCCGACCAGGCAGGTCTCGCCGAACATCTCGGACGGCCCGCAGTAGCCGAGCGTGAGTGACTTTCCGTCGCGCGTGACCTTGCAGATCTTCACGCGGCCGCCGTTGACGAAGAACACGCTCTTGCCCGGATCGCCGGGCAGGTACACCACCTCGCGCCGCCGCACTTCCTTCATCTCGACCCGCTCGGCGAGGCGGGCCAGCACCTCGGGGCCGAGCTCCGAAAGCAGCTGGATCTTCTTGAGGTACCAGAGCGTACGTTTCGGGTCCGTCACGGCCGAAACGTAGCAGACCACGCAAGAACTTGTCAGCCTGTCGCGGCGCTTACGGTTGTCCCGTGTTTGGGGGGATCTTGTGGGTGACACCAAGGGCCAACCCCGCGGCTGTGCAGGCGAGCGTGATGGCCAGGGTGGCGTCGGGGTGTCCGGCGATCGGACGGGTGACACCCGGGACCTGCTCGGTGCCGACCACCAAGGCGCAGACATTGTTGACCAGGTGGAGGGTGATGGCGGGCCAGAGGGAACGGGTCCGGAGCGCGAGGATACCGGCGGCCAGGCCGATGCACGCGGCGGCGGCCATGCGCGCTGGTTCGATGTGCATCACCGCGAAGAGCACGGTGACGGCGGCCAGGGCGGCGACACGGCCGGCGCGCGCTGCGAGCGCGGGGAGCAACATGCCGCGGTGGAGGATCTCTTCGCAGGTGGCTGGCACCAGCGCGCTGGCGAGGAGCACCCAGGGAAGGGCGGCGCCGTCGCCGGTGACGGCGCGGCTGATGTCGCGGGCCTGCTCGGTGCGGCCGGTGGCGTCCAGGATCGGGACAGCGAGGCGCAGCGAGACGTACCAGGTACCCGCGCCGGCCAGCGCCGCGCCGGCGATGGCGCGCCAGGGCGGGCGGCCGAGGCCCAGCAGGTGGGTGACACCGTTCAGGTGGGTGACACCGTGCAGACGCATGACGGCGATGGGCACCAGGGCCAGGGCCAGGATCTGGGCGACGACGCTGGCGCCGAGGCCGCCGCCGAGCGAGGTCCCGATCAGGAAGAAGGTCGCGGTCGCCAGGCACCACGTCGCCAGCGCGGTGGACGCCGTCAGGGGCGCCGCTCCCGCGTGGTAAGAAGGTGGCGTGAGGTTCTGGCTCGGGCTCGCCATCGGCCTGGCACTCGGGGCCATCGGAACATACCTCGCGCTCGAGCCGCCGTGGCGGGGTGGCGAGCGGCCGGCGGCGCCGATGGTGGCGCAGGCCGACGACGTCGACGCCGGCGCCCCGGGCAAGAAGAAGGGGAGGCGCAAGGCCCGCGTCGGCGGTGGTGGCGGTGGCGCCACCTCGCCCGAGCCCTTCGAGGTCGATGACACGATCACGCTCACCGACGCCGATCGTCGCCTCGAGTGGCGCGGCGACGCTGTGGCCCTGCCGCCCCGCACGATCGACATGGCCGGCGGCGACGAAGGCCGGCCGCTCGACGACGGCGAGATCCAGGGCGGTATCGCGCGCGGCTCGGGCCCGGTCATCGGCTGCATCAAGGACGCCACCGCCGGCGCCGCCCTCGCCGCCGAGGTCACGCTCCAGCTCCTGGTCGGCGCCGACGGCCGGGTCAGCAAGGTGCGCGTGCGCGCGCCGTCCTGGCTTCACGAGCACGGCCTGCTCGCGTGCGCGCGCCGCGCCGCCCGCTCGATGTCCTTCCCCGGTACCGGCATGGCGACCGTCGTCACCGCGCCCTACCACCTCGAGTAGCGCGGTCAGAACCGCAACGTTGCCCCCAGCTGCGTCGACAGCGGGCTGTACCGCCCGACGGTGTTGCCGAAGTTGGGGTTGCGCTGGATCGGCGTCGAGGTCTCGCCGCCGGTCTGCATGTCGTTCTCCTTGGCGAACACCAGATCCTCGTAGGTGCCGCCTACGATCGGGTTCGACGCCGACCGCGTGCTGTAGTCCTCCTCCACCGAGAACACGCCCTGATCGTCGAGCACGTTGAACACGTCGGCGAAGATCTCGAGCTCCATGTTGCCCTTCAGCTTGCGGGTGTACCCCAGGTGGAGGTCGAGCCCGGTTTCGAACTGCGTCCGACCCAGCTGCCCGCGCGGCAGGAGGAACGATTCGCCGGGCCCGTACAGGAAGTGGCGCGCCAGGACGTCACGCGGGATGCCCGACAGCGCCCGCACCCGCGCGCCCGTGGTCAGCAGCCCCTTGTCCTTCAGGTCGAACTGGTAGAAGCCGTCGAGCTTCACGTAGTGCGGCCGGTCCTGGGGCAGTGGCCCCTGGCGGTTGGCGAGCAGCTCGATCAGATCGTACTGGGACGAGATGTTGGGATCGATCTGGCCGTTGTCGTACGAGATGAGCCCGGGGAAGTTGCCGCGCGTCTTGGAGTACGTGTAGCTGGCCTGCGCGTAGAGCGCCTTCGAGAACCGCCGCGTCACCGTGAACTGGAGCGCGTCGTAGTCGCGGCTCGGCTTGTCGAACCCGCGGATGCCGCGGAACTGGCGCATGAGCCCCTCGAGCCGCGCCCGTTGCGACGCGTCGCCCTCGGCGTCGATGCGGGCCTGCAGCTTGGCCTCCTCCTCCGCGTCCCACTCGCCTGGGTTGGCGATGATGTACGTGGCCGCGCCGTCGGTCGACACGTCTTCGATCACGCGGCCCAGGCTGCGGTTCTGGTAGACGACGCCGAGCTTGAGGTCGTCCATGAGCTCGTACTCGGCGCCGAGGATGCGCTCGTCCATGAACTGGCCCTTGATGCCGGGCGCCACCAGCGAGCCGTTGATGCCGAGGATGTCGCCGCCGCTGGTGCCGGTGTCGGGGCAGTTGGCGCCGCTCGGGCTGCCGAAGCCGTCGATCCCGGGACCGCAGTCGCCGTGATCGTAGATCTGCCGGTACGAGACCTCGCCGGCGAACGAACGGGCGTTGATGTCCATCGGGATCGACTCGTAGAAGCGGCCCCAGTGGCCGTACACCTTGGAGCGCCCGACCTTGGTCCAGTCGTAGAGCAGGCCGAGGCGCGGCGCCCACATCTGGTCGATCTTCATGGCGTTGTTGCCATAGGAGCGATCGGTGACCGGATCGATGTCGTCGCGCAGGTACTCGGCGAAGCGCAGGCGTTGCTCCTCGTAGCGCAGGCCGGCGTTGAAGGTCAGGTTGGGCCGCAGCTGCCACGAGTCGCGCAGGTAGGCCGACCAGTTGACGGTCTGGCCCGACACCGTCGAGCCCTCGCCGGTCTGGCCGATGTACCGGCACGGCTGATCGACCGCCACCGTCGCGCCGTTCGGCGTGTACGAGCACATGCGATCGAACTTGGGATCGGTCGAGTTCAGCGGTCCGGCCTGGATCCAGCGGGTGCGGTAGATCTGCGAGCGGTCCTGGAAGTTCTGGTAGAAGGACCCGCCGGTGAACGCGCGCGGCTCGGCCAGCCGGTTGTCCTCGAGGTCGACGCCGGCCTTGATCTCGTGGTTGCCGAACGCCTTGACCCGCTGGATCAGCGACAGCTTGGCAGCGTAGCGGTTGGCGCGGTTGTCGACCACGCTACCGAACCCGCCCACCTGGTAGCCGTGGCCGATAGCGTCGGGGCAGTTCTCGATCAGCGCGTAGGGATCGCCGCCGTCGTTGTCGGTGCAGCCGGTCGCCGTCGACGCGTCCTCGTAGCCGAGTCGGCTCCAGGTGCCCAGGTTGCCGAACAGCAGCACCTCGTACGGCGTCGTCGCCGCCGCCGCGGTGCGCGGGGTCAGCGTCTGCGACTCGCGGTGCCAGCCCAGGACCGCCTCGATCTCGGATTTGCTGTCGTTGAACTTCGACGTCCACTTGACCGCCGCGTCCGAGGTCAGCCCCGAGGCGTCGAAGTCGCCCGATCGGGGCAGGCCGTAGACCTCGGGCGTGTAGCCGCCGCTGCCCAGCGCGGTGAACGAGAGCTGGCCCTGGTGTTCGGGTTTGTAGGCGTAGTTGAGCTTGCCGAATGCGTAGGCGCCGCGGCTGGTCGCGCTCAGCTCGCGCTCGCTCAGGCGCTCGAACAGGGTGAACCCGGTGTCGGGGTCGACGTCGGCGACGCCGTCGGCGTAGCCGCCCGAGGCCATCGACCGCGGATCACACGGGGACAGCGCGCCCGACGGCAGCTGTTGCTGGCAGTCCATGCGGCGCTTGGTGGTGCGGCTGATCGTCGTCGACGAGTAGGTGGGCGCGAAGCCGACGGCGTACCAGAGCTTGTCCTTCGCCAGCGGGCCGGCAAACCAGAAGCCGCCGTCGGCGGCCAGGGCCAGGTTGGCGGTGGCGTCGATCGACGCCCCCTCGAACGGCGTGACCTCGCGCTGGGCGATCAGCACGCCCGGGCGTACCGTGGCGAAGATCTCGCCCTTGAGCTTGTTGTCCCCGGTCACCGTCACCACGTTGACGATCGCGCCGGTCGAGCGTCCGTACTCGGCGTTGTAGCCGCCGGTGATGACCTCGATCTCCTCGATGAAGTTGTTGATGACCGTGCTGCCCGAGGTGCCGTAGCGCAGGCCGGTGGTGGTGACGCCGTCGACGTAGTACTGGCTCTCGGCCGAGGTCGAGCCCGAGAACGCGGTGCCGGCGCCGTCGCTCTGTGAGCCCGGGGTCAGGCCCAGCGCCGAGGCGAAACCGCGGCCCGGGATGGGCACGCCGCGCATGACCCGCTTGTCGATGGTGGTGACCAGGTCGGTGCGGGTCGGATCGATGTCGGGCTCCCACTCCTCCTCTTCGATCGTGTAGGTATCGTCGATCTCGATCTTCATCTTCTGGTAGACCGGCACGGTCTTACCCGGGCCGACGCGGACCTTGCGGGTGATCGTGTTGTTGCCGAGGAAGAAGGTGACCAGCACCTCGCCCGGCGCCAGGCCGGTGACCTTGTAGCTGCCGTCCTCTTCGGTGATCGCGGTCTGCGACACGCCGTTGGCGGTGACCACGACGGTGACGCCGTAGATCGGGTCGCCCGAGTCGGCGTCGACGACGACGCCCTGGACGGCGCCGGTGCTACCCTGGGCCAGGGCGGAGCCGGTGCCAAGAGTCGAGCCGACGATCGCGGCGCTGCCCCCCAAGAGCGCCGCGATCAGGAACCGAAACGCCGCAGGCTTCGAAGACGATGACGGGACGCGCGTGTTCATGGTCTACGCGCGAACGCTGGCCGTGCGCTGCGGTTCTCTGACCGCGCGTGACGTCTGGGCATGTCGCGGGCGACCAGATCGGCGTGCGGTGTCGCAGGCCGGATGGGGGGCGGGTTGACCGGCGGGGCCGGACCTTGTCTCATCGGTGGGTGACCGCTTCCTCGGGACCACCGTCGGGGCCGAAGCCGTCGGGCCTCGAGGAGACCGGCGTCGCCGGCGACTCCGATGTGGGCCTCGGTGGCCGGCCGCCGCTGCCGGCCGATGTCCCGCCCGAGATCGGGCGTTATCAGGTGTCGCGGGTGCTAGGTGCGGGCGGCATGGGGGTGGTGGTCCTGGCCAAGGATCCGGATCTCGATCGCCGGGTCGCCATCAAGCTCCTCCATCGATCATTCCGTGGTCAGCAAACCCGCCTCCTGCGCGAGGGCCAGGCGGTGGCGCGGCTGCGCCATCCCAACGTGGTGACGGTGTACGACGTCGGCCGTCACGGCGACGCGCTGTTCATCGCCATGGAGTACGTGCCGGGCGAGACCCTGCGCACGTGGATGCACACCCACCACGAGTGGGCCGGCGTGATCGAGACCTTCCACGCCGCCGGCCTCGGCCTCGCCGCCGCCCACAAGGCCGGCCTCGTCCACCGCGACTTCAAGCCCGACAACGTCCTCATCGACGGCGAGGGCCGGGTGGTGGTGACCGACTTCGGGCTGGCCCAGCTCGAGGAGGAAGACATCTCGCGCGACGCGACGCGTGGAGGGTTGAACGCCGGGGGCCTGTACCCCGGCAGAGGGGACGGGAATGCCCCCTCGACGATGGACCTCACCCAGGCCGGCGCGTTGCTGGGCACGCCGGCGTACATGTCGCCCGAGCAGTTCCGCGCCGCCGAGGTCGACGCCCGCACCGATCAGTACAGCTTCTGCGTGGCGCTGTGGCAGGCGCTGTTCGGGCTGAGGCCGTTCGAGGCGCCCGAGGGCGTGAACTCGCTCGAGGTCCTGGCGGCGATCGTCTGCGCCGGCGGCGTGCCCCAGCCGCCGGCCGGGCACGAGGTCCCTCCGTGGGTGATCGCCGCGCTTCGCCGCGGCCTGTCGGTCGATCGCAGCGAGCGCTTCCCGTCGATGGACGTGCTCCTGGCCGCGCTCAAGACCCGCGAGGTGCGCAAGAGCAACATCACGTCGGCCGCCGGCTTCGTCGGCCGCGCCGCCGAGCAGGCCGATATCGAGCAGGCCGTGGCCGGAGGTGATCGCCTGGTCGCGCTGGTCGGTCCCGGCGGCGGCGGCAAGAGCCGGCTGGCGCGCGAGGTCGCGCTGGCGCTGGCGGCGAGCCGACCGGCGGGCGCCTGGGCCTGCGATCTGTCCGGAACCCGGACGCTCGGCGACGCGGTGGCGGCGGTCGCTGCCGTGCTGGGCGTCCCGCCGCCCAGCGGCGGCACGCCCGAGGCCGCCCTCGACGGCCTCGGCCACGCCATCGTCATGCGCGGGCCGATCGTGCTGGTGCTCGATGACTGCGAGGCGGCGCTGGCCAGTGTGGTCACCATCGCCGCCCGCCTGCTCGAGCTGGCGTCCCAGGCGGTGGTCCTGGTCACGACCCGCGAGCGGCTCGGTGTGGTCGAAGAGCGCGTCATCGAGATCGGCGCCATGAGCGACGCCGACGCGGTCGCGCTTCTGCGCGAGCGCGCGGCGCGCGCCGGCGCCCGCCTGGGCAAGGGCGATCACGCGGCGCTGGCGAAGCTGGCCGAGCGCCTCGATCGGCTGCCGCTGGCGCTCGAGCTGGCGGCGGCGCGGCTGCGCGTGCTGGCGCCGGCCCAGCTCGTGGAGCGCCTGGACAAGGGCCTCGATGTCCTCCGCGGCGGTGCCCGCGACGCGCCCGGCCGCCACGCCTCCCTCGAGGCCGCGATCACCGCGTCGTGGGAGGCGCTCGACGCCTTCGAGCGCGACGCGCTGGTGCAGGCGACGGTGTTCCAGGGCGGCTTCACCCTCGACGCCGCCGAGGCGGTGATCGCGCTGCCCGCCGACGCGCCGCTGGTGCTCGATGTCATCGCCACGCTGCGTGACAAGTCGCTCCTGGCCAGCGCCCGCGACGACGTCGCCGGCGTGCGCTTCACGCCCTACCAGAGCGTGCGCGCCTACGCCTGCGCCCGCGGAGAGCCCGGCCAGCTCGGTGAGGCTGCGCGCCGCCATGCCGCGTTCTTCGTCGACGCCGGCGAGGCGCTGCAGCACGGCGCCGGCGGCCGCGACGCGGTCCAGCACGTGACGCTCCTCGTCCGCGACGCCGATAACCTGCTGGCCGCGTTCGAGCGCAACCTCGCGACCGCGCCGGGAATGGCCACGCGCGCGGCCCTGGTGCTCGACGAGATCCTGGCCGTGCGTGGCCCGGCCGAGCAGCGCGCGGCCGTGCTCGAGCGGGCCGCGATCGCCGCCGCGGCGGCGGGCGACGCCAGTCTGTCAGCGCGC
>SXGT01062482.1_pt1 | contig 13400 bp, 10 predicted proteins | sample 3176221 | NCBI WGS metagenome assembly SXGT01 (sample SAMN11356862, study PRJNA531348) | freshwater metagenome | isolation source: freshwater sample F1-120 | place: China: Fuxian Lake, Yuxi | collected 2017-12-25
CCCAGCATCATCGGACCGACGAGGCAGCCCCTCGTCGTGAACACTGTTCTTCAGCGGTGGAACCAGAAAACAGCAGCCAGTGCCAAGGACGCCCTCAACAGCCTCCGCTCCGATGTGACCACCTACCATGCAAGCAGTCGCAAAACCAAAACTTCCGAACTGGCCTTTTCTCAAGCCTTGACAGATTGTTTTTGCTTTTTAGTGGCCAAATGCACACAATGGCTCGATCCTTTTTGAACGGAGTTTCACTTATGTGGCAATCTTCTCTCCTCGCACTGACACTCGTTTTGAGCTCAACACTCGCGCTGCGCGCCGAAGAAAAACTTAACCCACAATATGCCAGCTGGGCGAAGTTCAAACCGGGAACCAGGATCGCTCAGATCAGTTCCTCAACAACAAATGGAGTCAGAACCGACACCAAGATCACCTGGGAACTCCTGAAAGTCGCCGATACAAAACTGACGCTGCAGGGATCTCAGGAAGTCACATTTAATGGCAAAGCGCTTCCGAATTTGCCACCGACAAAGTTTGAAGTCAAAAAGATGGTCGAGTCCAACCCAAAGAGTGGCCCTATCCCCATCAATGAAGTCACAGAAGGTGTCGACCGTACTGTGACAGACGAAGGCAAGCAGGATGTCACCATCGATGGGAAAAGCTATTCCTGCCAGGTCGAACTCGTCACCACGAAATTCTCAGGCGGCATCACCACATACCGCAGCTGGAAATCCGAAGAAATCCCCGGCGGTCTCTTCAAAGCAGAAACCAAATCCAATGGCTCTGACTTGGTCCTCGAAACTTTAAAAATCGAGATCAAGTAGCTGTAGCTGTCCGCTTCATCTGCTCCAGCGCGATCCGCAGATTTCCGTGCGTCCATAGCAGCGGCGTGATGTCGTTCGGGATGAACTTGCCGTGTTCCAGAAAGTAAGACTCTGGCCCCATCATCTCCCCCCAGGGACATTCCGGGCTGGTCAGCTGCGACAGCGACCGGTGGAAGTGATACAGCTGATGTGCCTTGTCAGCCGGGTCTTTCGTCTGCAGATACCAACGACCATAGATCGTCGAGATGATCGAATCGAATATGCACCATTGCGCCTCTTCCCCTTCGCGCCACAGCATATCGCGTGTCAGCATGTCATCGACGAACTCCGTCGTGCGGCGTTCGGGGCTCAGTTTATCTTTATAGTCCGCGCACCAGTAAGAATCGCCAAGATAGCGTTTGATACCATAGTCACCCATCAGGTTCGACGTCACATCACTGACGATCTGACGAGCCATCGTCTCATCGACAACTTCGAACGGATAAATCAGGAACAGCAGGGCCGAGTCATATCGCCGTCGAATCGTGTCATCGTCCTGAATGCACTCCGAAGGAAGGATCTCATCGAGAGCCGATTGCCCCTTATTAACCATCTCGGTCAGAACGTCGCGTTGCAGGCCTTTCGATTCGCCAATCGTCTCGATGACCTTCAGCCACAACTTCATTCCCGCAAGCACAACACCCACACTCGAGGCTTCGATCTTGCGTGCCTCTTCCCAGTGCCCACTGTCCTGATCCTGCCAGTACTTGATCGCCTTCAGGTAAAGAACAATCTTCCCCGCGACATACAGCAAGTTAGCCGAGGGCTCCATCTTCCCTTCATGCACCATCCGGGCCAGCATCCACAAGAGAAACCCGAGGGCATCATTCTGAGCATGAGCCCACTTCTCAGGCAGTTCAGCTAGCGCCGTTCCATCGAACCGAATATGCGGCCGATTCTGCGGCACATCCACATCGACTTTCCCCGAAATGCAGTCATCAAAGCGCTGCGAATACTTCTCATAAAACTTGACGAAGGCTTCGAGATTCTCGATCACAATATCGAGCTTCCCGATCTCGTAATGAGCATTGGCAATGTGCATATTGTCGCGCAGCCAGACGTTCTGATAGCCGGTGTAGCCCAGCTCGGGCTGCAGCGCCAGAGCCGCCGGGAACAAACCGTTCCCCAGGCGCGGAAACGAGAACGTCTTCGATTCAATCAGCAGCGTTTCGATTTTCGAAAGGTCATCCGCCGTGTAATCAGAACGAGTAAGTTCAGCGATGCGGGGATGGTGGTAATGAATCGTTCGACTCATGGGGACAACGGCTCCGTGACGTTGAGGCAATTGGTGGGGTGACCAGACAGCGTAGTCCGCGCGAGAATAGCAGGTTACAGGACCTCTGTCGAATCGACTTTCTCACTCATCACCGGCTGCTTTCCGATCAACCAGCGTTTGGCCGCCAGTGTCGCCAGAACAGGGAAGATGACCGAAGCAATGAGCGTGAAGGCCATCGATTGAGATGATCCAAACATGGCACCAAAACCGGCATAAATCAGGGAGACAACGAGATTGGAAAGTAGAAACACAGGCACGAAACGACGGGCTTTCATGTTCGTCGCGCCCAGAAGAAACACAACCGGCTCCGCCAGCAGCGGCAGGCCGCGCGTCAGCGGGATCGCCCAGAGTCCATACCGCTCATTGAAGTCGACGATCAAGACACGCTCCTTTGCTGATGTCAGTCGATGCAGGATCGGTTCTCCGAACAGCCGGGCGAGTCCGAAACCGACTAGCCCACCGATCGTCATTCCCAGAAACGACGCCAGCGTCGCCAGAAAGACCCCCATCGTCGCGCCGGCGTACGTCGTGATTGCGGATGAGGGAACGGGAAGAAAGATATCGACAGCCATCAAAGCCGCCACAATGGCAAATCGAGTCGATACTGGCCAGTCCGCCTGAACAGACTCGCTCAGGCGTTGTTCAAATTGATCACCCAGAAGCAGAAAGGGAACAAGCGGAATGAGAATCGTGAGAAGAAACAGGACGACGAGTTTCATCGCAAGGAAACCTGTTCAACCTGCATAACGATACGACACCGTTTGAATCGTGGCTTCCACAGAATCATTGATCAAAAGCTCCGGAGCCGCGGCTTCGACCAGTTCATATCCCGCTTCGAGGACGCCGATCGTCTGGGAAGGCAGCTCGGTCAGGCGGACTCGCTTCATCACCTGATTGAGGCGGAAGAGGAGCCGGTCAAACTGAAGATAGTCTTCGAGGAAGCGTTCCTTCTGAAAGATCTCGACAAACCAGGCGAGGTTCTCCGTTTCACGCGGACCGAGGAGGTTGACGCAGGACTGGATCACGTGAGGGTCCAGCTGCAACATCTGGTCGTAGTAATGCTCGATGAGCCCCGGCGTGCGGAGCATCAGAACGCGGTCGAGGAGAAGTTCAGTCACGATATGTCCAAGGAAGCCCGGACGGAATCCGTCATTCAAGCCGGGAAGTTCGCGGAAGAGTCGGCCCAGCTGGCTGGAGAGGATGATGAACGATTCTTTTTCGTGGAATGTCTGATCGTCTTCGAGGTGTTGAAGAATCCCTTTGCCGAGTTGAAGCACTTCACCCGATGCGTTTTCTAGTTTGACCAGCAGGCTCTTCGAACGCATGCGCACGCCGCGATCAGCGACGGACAACCAGTCGGGCACAGCCGTGCCAGCCAGGAACATCGGATCATCAAGAAAGCGATAGCCGTGAGACAGGTAATTCATGACGTGCTGCTCCTTCAGCTGGCGTGTTGAGCCGCAAAGTTGGCGACGGCGTTCGGGCCAGCGGGAACGTGTTCAGGCTGGTCCCAGCGATGATGAGAGTATTCAGGGGCTTCGTTCTCAGTTTCTTCGTCACTGTTGTTCTCAGGCGTGGAACGTCGATGGCGTCCGAGAATCGTCAGGAAGGCCGTCAACGGCACCATTCCAACAATCATGGCGTAACCGACGCCAAGAGTCAGAACGAGTCCCAGTGAGATCAAGCCACGGTGTGCACCGAGCATCATGCTTCCGAACCCGACCATAGTCGTGGTTGACGTCAGGATGATGGCGTTCATCGTGCTGCCGGACGAGCGATATTCGCCTTCTTGGTGCATGTAGTCGTGGACAAGGTGAACCCCCATGTCGACCCCGATACCGAGGATCAGCGGGAGAACAATCATGTTTGCCGGGTTGAAGTCGACCCCCAGAAACGCCATCGTTCCAAACGTCAGGAACAGACCCAGAACCGGCGGCAACATCGTCAGGACGACAAACAGAAAGCCTCGACGGTCAACAACCATCGCCACCGTACAAACAAAGCATTCCATCACGAGCACCCATGTCGGCAGGTTGTACGCCTTGCCGATCGAAGAGGCATACGCATAGAGCATGGCGGTCATCAGGAAGGAGGTCGAGAGGATCAGCCAGGCACGGTTCTTCGTACACAGGTCGATCATCAGGACGCAAGTAATGCACAACAGAGAGTAGTAAGCCGAGTGAAGATAACTAGTCTGAATCTGCTGAGAGGCTTCATAGTTCTGCAGCGGAGTTCCGGTGACCTCAGGGTCAACGGTGCGCAGTTGTTTGACGAATTCAAAGAGAGGCTCGTTGTCCCAGATTTCATCCTTCGGGAAGATCTGAATCAGCCACTCACCTTGGGGACTGACGAAGCGCCTGACGAGGGCTTCCGGAAGATCAGCAAGAGTAATCGGGTTGGGATCAGAGACTGCGTTGAGCTCCTGCAACTGCCCGAAAATGGTGTTCCGCATCTTGTATTCGTAATCTTGGAGGAACGACAGCTGAACGTCGAGCGGCAGTGACTCGAGCCAGTCGAGTACGCGGTCGAGTTTCTGGTTGACGCGGGCCGCCTGTTCGCCGGGAATGTTCTGGGTCTGCTTGTAGAGTCGTTCGAGCGATTGACCAACGGTCGCGGGATCGACGGGAGTGGCCTTCGAAGGCGCATCGGGAAGTTTGCTGACGTAAGAATTATAGGCCTGAACCAGCAGCTTGGTTTCGTCAGCGGTGTTGTCGGGAAGATAGCGGGTCAGTTCTTCGACATGTTTGACACTAGGAAGGGCTCGCAGTTTGTCAGCGAGATTGTCGGCTTCTTCGGCAGACTGGGCGATTGAGACCGCAAAGAGGAGCGACTCATCAGTCTGGGTCGCGATGCGTTTCTGGACGTCGACAGAATCGAGACCGTCGGCCTGTAAGTTGAGGAGATTCGCATCGTACTTGATCGCGAACTCCAGATTCCCTTTGTCGTCCAGCTTAAAGATCATTGAGGAGATGCTGACCATCACGATGACCGAGGTGATGATGACTATCGCAGGGCGAGCGGAGATCAGGTTTCGCAGGCTGGTCGCCTGAAACGGAGTCGGCAGTTCGCGCGGCTTGGAATTGCTGTCTGCAAAGTAAATCAGGATCGGAGTGACGATGAAGGCACACAGGATACACAGAATGATCCCCCCGCCCGCAATGATGCCCAGCTCAGCGATGCCGAGGAACTCCGTCAGGCAGGCACAGAAGAACGCCAGACCCGTCGTCAGACCTGCGGTGAAAACACCAGGTCCGACAGTCCCGGAGGTTTTCAAGATCGCCTCGGTCACCGTCATGTTCTGATGACGGAAGTCGAGGTAGTTAGAGAGATAGTGAATTGCAAAGTCGACGCCGATTCCGATGAGAATGGCTGCAAAAGAGATCGACAGAATATTGAGGTGGCCGACGGAAGCCGCGGCAAACGCGAATGACCAGGCCATTCCGACGACGAGCATCAGCTGGCAGATTCCGGTATGAATCCAGCCTCGAAACCCGATGATCATGATGATGCCGACAGCAATGAAGGAGACGATCGAAGAAATCATGGAGTCGCGCTGAGAGCGGGCCATCTCGTCGGCTTCGAGGACCGGGATGCCGGTGAGTCCGAGGCGGGCGTTAGGGTAGGCTTTGCGTACTGCATTCAGCTCTTCGCGCATCTTGGCAATGGCTTTGGTCGCGCCGCCGATGTTGCCTTCTTCCTTGACGGGGAAGGCTTTGAGGAATCCCATCTTGCCGTTGCCGCTGAGCAGGTAGACGACTTTGTCTTCTTCCTGTTTGAGCTGTGGGTGGACAGAGACGAACTCAGGCCAGGGAGGAAGAAATGTGGGTTCGCCCTGTATCGAAGCGATGATGGAATCGGTAAGTCGGTCAGCTTGAGAGAGGACCTGCTCTTTTCGATTTTCTGTATCGGGAATGTACTGAAGGCCAGTGAGGAAAAGATTGAGCTGTTCCGCCATCGACTGGATGCCGACTTCCTCCCACTTGCCAGCGAGGACCGGCTTCAGAGGAGCGAGCATTTCAAGCCCCTGACGCAGCTGATCGGGCGTTAGAAACTGGAGACCTTTGCGCCGGAGGCCTTGAGGGTCGACCTTATAGAAGACGCTGGTGAAGTACTCGGGTTGACGCGAGAGGCGTTCGCCGAGTTGATCGAGGACTTCCTTGATCACGACCGGCTGGTCGGCTTCGACGGTCACAACAAGATCCGAGCCGTCGCCGAAGGCTTCGGTGTAGCGGATCCATCGTCGGTGGAAGATCGCCTCGGGGTCGATCAGATCTGAGCGTTCGGTCTTGAACGTCAAATTGACAGCGGTGAACCCGGCGGAGAGAACCACACTCAAGATGATCAGCCCAAGCGTTACGCGGGGCATCTTGAGGAGGCAACGAGTCAGGTAGACGAGAAGTGTGTTCATGTCGGTGGGAATCATTGCCTTGATAGCAACAGCCTGTCAGGACAATGAGGGGAATTCCGTCGGTAGGTTCAATGAAGGGCGTACGCTGAGCGCAATGCGCGCGATCGTCTTATTTTCCCCTGTTTAGCAATCCCTGTATAGCCCAATGAAACCTGAGGCCAGGCGAATGTAACAGCGTTAATGATTCACCTGACGCGCTTTCCAGGCCGCTGAGACGTGAACAAATGCCAGGAAATCGTACAGCCCGTGAGAAATGATGGGGGCCAGTAAATTGCGAGTCGGCTCATCCGTTCCGGAGAGAGCAGGGTAGATCAAACCTGATTGATCTAAAAGCGAGAAATACAGACCCGCTGCGAAGGCAAAGGCGGCATAACTGAAGCTGACGTAGTGCATCAGGGCGAAAATGATATTGGCGATCAAAATGCCACCCCAGAGTCCCATAGGCCACGAGAAGAGGGTCTGGAGCGCACCTCGGAAAAAGTACTCTTCTCCGATCCCTGCCATGGTTGCCAGAAGGAAACATCCGAACACTCCGATTTCCGAGAGTGGGCGTCCAAGAGTCTCAATCAGGAACTCCCGCTCGTCGAGCATCCAGCGAGGGCTGCGATACCAGAGAATCAGGAAGAGAGCGTATAGAGGAATGGTCGCGATGACTCCGAAAATCGCGTTGGACACTTGGGGAATGAGCCACTTTCGCACATCGACACTGAAGGCATATCCGACGGCGAAGGTGATGAGGATGAGAGCGAATTCGAGGATCAGCCCGAAGATGAGGATGTGATCGTCGTTGTCGTCGGGGTCGCTAGGTTGGGGCATGGTGTTTTCACGACAGGCGGATCATGCGAGTGATACGAACGTCAGCGCCTTTGCAGACGACAGATCCGTTATATGACACGAAGCAGGTACAGGCGATGCAGGAGTCAATCGGACAAAAACTGGCGAGCAACTGGACCCGCTGCGACGATACGTATTGTAGATGGGGAACACACGACCTGGTAACGATGACTTCGTTCTGTTTCTTGGTTTTGCTCCTGAATGTTCCTGATAGCGTGAAGCTGCCGACGGTCTCTCCCCTCTGACCGCCGGCAGTTTTTTTGTGCGCGGTCAGTTGTGATGAATGCTGGTTCAAGCTTGGGCGGAGTAATGAGTGGCTTTGCGCGGCGCGACGTGACCAAGGGCTCTTTCCGCGAGAGAGACCTTCTGCTGATTGGGAGCAAGCACGGGCCAGCAGCGGTAGACGAACTCTGACGTGAGCCAGGAAAGCGTGGTCATTACGAACATGGAGCACAGGACGTCGGAGAGGAAATGTCCTCCTTGGACGACGCGAGAGAATCCGACGATCGAACCAAATACAAGTCCTGCGATCAGCAAGGCGATAAAGCGAAACCGGCTTCTCTGAACGAGGAACGCCGGGGCAACCAGGTAAAAGCCAATGGACGAGTGTCCTGAGGGGAAGGAGGAATTGAGATAAGGGCTACTCGAAGGTTGCCAGGCTGGCGTATGAAACATATGGCCGCCGAACTGTTGGATCTCACGAGGACGTGCACGGGAGAATGTTGGCTTCATGATTGTATTGACCAGCAGGACAGGGCCTGTCAGCATCACCAATAACATGATCAGGCTAGCACGATTTTCCCAGGAGTTACGATGGAAGATCTGAGAGAGGGCATAAATGACCGCGAATGATATGGCGAGCGCTGTTGTGAACCAGACGCTGGTGTGATCGATCCATGAAAACGGTTGTTTGTCACACCAATCCCATGTGTTCGTCGAATGGGTATAAAACAGGCTGGACGTATACAGATCGAGATCTAACAACTGGATGAGTGGAAATGAGCAGACACAGCCTAGCAGTAGGCCGATCAGGATTGTCCGCTTGAACTGAATGAAACGTAATCGTTCATCCCGTTGAGCGAAGGAATCGGAAATCGGTACAGAATGTTGCGAAGTTTTCATCGCTTGACCGTTCGTGAATCCTGGGTTTCTGCTGTATGGAATTGTGATTGGTCCGAGTTGGAACATTCAGCCAGATATAAGGTATAGGTTCGATTCTTTGTCGCGCTAACAGGGACGACGATTTCGGAGACTAATCTTGTCGAGGTAAAGTTCGACGAGAGTTTTTCACTGACTGGGCGGGATTTTTCGGTGATGATGATTGCCTGCCTGTGGGCTTTGAATTCATCGTCGCGCCAGAGGTCGTACTGTGTTTCGATGATGTCGGATTCGCTCCAGAGGACGATCTTCGGTTGATGGTCCATGTAGAAGGCCATCTCGCTGACGATGGAACGGCCCGACTGGCCGATGATCGGAGTTTCAGGAGAGATGCCATGGGTGGCGAGTTCGGATTCAAAGCGGTCAGCGAGTTGTGACCAGCCGCGGAGGCGAGAGGTCAGATCCCACGATGGGTTGACGTTGGCCATGACAGGTGAGAGGGCGGGGACGAGGTAAGTCGCAAGACAGAAGCTGGCTGCGGTGCCGAGAAGGTAAGGACGGACGCGGTTGGGGAACGTCAGTTTGGAGAAGACGTCGCCGTAGCGGAAGGCCAGGGAAGTCGCGAGCATGATGGCGGTGGGGTAGAAGACGGCGGGCCAGTTGGGTTCCATGCGTTGTCGGAAGCTGAGGAAGGTGACGACGAGAAAGCCGGGGATCGAGAAGGAGATGAGGAATTTTTCCTCCTTGGAGAGATCCATGGCTTTGCGGATGCAGATGGCGAACGTGGCAATGATCAGCAGCCAGAGGATCGGGGTCACGACACCCATCTGGCCGGCGATGAACTCGAAGCCATAAGTGATGCGTTCGGTCATGTTGGTGGCGCGGTTGCTGAAGTGGGAGGCGGTGTGTTGCGCGGTGACCCAGCCATGCTGGCTGTTCCAGTAGACCATGGGGAGGATGAAGCAGAGTGAGGCGATGTTGCCGAGGATAAACCGTGGGCGTCGCATCTCTTTGTTGTCCTGAGGGGTCAGGATCAGGTAGAGCATCGACATGGGGAGGAACGCAATCATGGTCTGCTTGGAGAGGAGACCAAGGCCGATGGCGAGGACTTTTACGAACCACCAGACGTTGCGGTGAGAGGGGGCGTGGAGGGACATCCAATAGGAATAAAGCGCGACGCCCCAGAAGAAGAGCAGGGGAGAATCAATCGTCATGACCAGGGAGAGGACGCAGTTGCCGGGGGTCATGGCCATGATGGCGGTTGACCAGAAGCCGACTTTGCGTGAGAAGAGCTTTGATCCGAGCAGATAGACGAGGTACAGGGAGACTGTCCCGAGGATGACTGCGGGGAGGCGGACGACGACTTCGTGAGAACCGAGCAAGCCTGTGCTCAGGTAATTGATCCAGGCGATCATGGGAGGTTTGCTATAATAGCAATAATCAATGCGTCGTGACCAATCCCAGTAATAGGCTTCGTCGGCGATGAGATCGAGGGGAGCGATGAACAGAAAGCAGACGCGCCACAGGAAGATGAGGCCGAGGAATGTGAGGATGCCGCGTGGTTCGTAGAGCCACGCGAAGCGGTCGGTTGTTGGTGTTTGGTCGTGAGGCATCATGTCTCAATCCAAGAGGCCAACCAGGTCGAGAGGGTTACGCTGACGAAGACTGGCAGCCAGACGGCGGTATGCAGGTGAACGACACCGGAGGTTGCCAGGAATCGCGAACCCATGGACAGGAAGTAGACTCCGCCCAGCATCATGGCGGCAAAAAACGTGTTCATGATCAGTCCGCGGCTGTCTCGTTTGAGGACCACAGGCAGGATCAAAAAAACCGCTGAGGCCGATAAAAAAGGTTCCATCAGCCGGGAATGGAATTCGAATTGTAATTGCCGGAGGCTGGTTGCATCAATCACAGAATTTCGGATACGTCTGATCAGTGAACTTGTGGAAAGGTAGGCGACGCCGGTTTTTCCCTTGTAAAGAAGGTCCGGGCCGATGCTGCTGGCGATGAAAAGGCCGCCATCGACCGCTGTTGCCTGAACGGTTTCACGACCCATGGGGGTCAGAGGGAGTGATTCCAGTTCGTGGGACGCGTTCTGGAGGAACCAGCCTGCGGGTTGGTCGCCACGCGCTCTTTGATAGAGCGCCTGGTCTGCGGTGATGGTCGCGATTTCGTCAACGATCGTCGGCTGAGGCAGGATGAACGTGGGAGCGACGATGCGGTTTTCTTTGGGGTAGAGGTTACGACCATCAATGTAGATCATCGACTTTTGATCGTAGGCAGGGTCGATATCGTGCTTGGTGGCTTTCTGGGAGCCGCGTTGTTCGTGGAGCTGGTGGGCGTAGCTTTCGAAAAACATCTCGCGGTTGAAATGCTTGATGCCGATGACGATGAGTGCGCCAATGATCAGAGGCGGGGCAAGAAAGCGGAAGGTCGGGACGCCGGCGGCCATGATGGGCTTGAGCTGCTGGCGCCGCTGAAGCGTGATCAGGATGATCAGAATGCCGATGGAAATCAGCGGGACGGCGGTCATATCGAAGACGACCAGTCCCTGGAAGGAGTAATACTCGAGCATCTTGCGGAGCACGCCGACGTAGCCGAGATTCTTGAAGTCGCTGAAAAAGTCGTCGGCGTTGTCGAAGAGGTCCATGACAACGAAGAGGCCGAAGAAGGCGAGCGCGCAGACGAAGACGATATACAGGTACGACTTGAGAACGTAGCGTTCGAACGTCGTGATCTTGATGTATCGAAACATAGGCGGGCTCGCAGCGCGGTGAGGGCGCAGAGGTTAACGAGCGGGAGGGTAGCAGAGGGGGCAAAATGGTTGTAGGTGAGGATTGGGGGGGCGGGATGGGGTTGAAAATGTTGCAATGCGGGACGAGTACCCGATTGCACTTGCACAGCCAGTGGCACCCCGACGAGAAGGGGACCGGAGCGCGCCATCAATCTTTTATGACCGGGATACGACGACCGAGGTCGCGGACTTTTTCGATGTTGCCGTCATCGTCGATTTTGTTGAAGCCGACGCTATAAATGAGCAGGCTGCCATCTGGTTCGATGCGGTAATGGAAGGATTTGTTATTGAATGGATCAAATGGCAATGCTTCGGCGAGATCCTCGTCCATTTCCTGGAAGGAAGTTGGATAAGATTCATAACGTCTTTTATGGGTTTCCAGTAGCAACATGATGTCGAGTAGTCGAAGCGAAACTTCGAACTTGTCATACGATTGAATGGCGTGAAAGAGATTGACGCCGTTGAGATGGAATTCGCGACTCAATGCGTTATCGAGTCGTGGGGCGGGAAGTGCACCTGCAGGCAATTCAGATGTGGCTGTGAGGAAAAGATGAAATTTCTGACCAGGGAATTCGGTTCTCTGATAGAAAGGTCGATCACATTGGCTGAGAGCATTGTATGCCACTTGTTTCAGCAGGCGTTTGAAACGGGTTGGTTCGCCAAGACAAAAGAGCAGCAAATCTTTGTGCGGCGCAAAGTCGTCGGGTCGGCCCATCGAGAAGACACCACTGCGAAGAGATTTGGTTTGCGGGTTAACAACCTGCTGCATCCATCTTGTGTAGTCATGCAAAACAATCTCGCTGACAGGGTGGCGTAGTTCCCGAAGATCAGAATCAAGAATCAACCGCGCATTCATCAGATCGTCTTCTGTCACATCTGGAAGTGCGGCCCATAGGAAAACGCCTTGGTAAATGGCTGCGTTGGCGATTCGTGATCCATGTTCAAACTGATGATCATCTCCATTCTGCTGCATCAATAAGCCCGCTCGAAACACTTCTCGAAAATGATCGAACGCAACAGAGGGCTCATTTCGGTTAAGGTGAGTCTGCCCTAGACGCAAAAAATAGCTGGCGAGACTTTTATAACCATCCCAGGTGTCTTTGATTTTGTAAGACTCAGTATCCTGCCGAAAGATGATCTCGAACTCCGAACATTCACAACCGAGTTGCCAGCTGAGAACAAATGCTGGAGGATCGTTGATGAACTCCTGAAACTCCTCTTCCGTCATGTCTAGCGAGGATTCTGTTTCCTGATCTTGTTCATTGGCTTCTAGCTGCTGTTGATACTCGACAAACTCGACCATGGCCTGTTGAAAATAAGACCGTGCATTCAGATCTTCTGCCACACTTGGAGTTTCAAACTCAAATGGATCGCATGGCTCGGGGAGGTCAGGAATTTGTGCAATATGCCAGGCACGAGACACAAACGGAAACAGAATGAGAATCAAAAGAACAAATATCGGTATTATGATCCGTCTGCGACAGAGCCATTGACTCCAGGTGCGTTGAGGCAAGTTATCTGTGACGTAAGCCATCCTCATTCACTCATTCTCTATTTCTCAAACCTGGGAGTACGTACCTGATGTACTTTGACTCTTCGACGATTCTGTGGGGAACTAAAAGTTTCGTGCTGCATTGAGTACAGATAGAATCCACCCATCGCCAATTGATCCATAGTCGATTTCCGCTTTTTGAAGGTCATGGTTCTGACGGAGTCGAGCGAGATTAAGACAGGGGGTTGACACCCCCCGCTCGCCTTGGGGAGCACAGACAAGAATGTCTATGCCACCACCACCAGTTTTTACTCGTCGGTGACGCAGCCTTCGGAGGCGGACTTCACGTTCTTGATGTATTTGTAGAGTGTGCCGCGGGTGGATTTGTAGGCGGGTTGCTTCCAGGCGGCTTTGCGCTGGGCCATTTCTGCGTCGGAGATGGCGGTGTTGATGACGTTGTTTTCGGCGTCGACGGTGAGGACATCGCCGTCGTGGATGAGGGCGATGGGGCCGCCTTCCTGGGCTTCGGGGGTGACGTGGCCGATGATGAAGCCGTGGGAACCGCCGGAGAAGCGGCCGTCGGTCATGAGAGCGACTTTATCGCCGAGGCCTGCGCCCATGATGGCAGAGGTCGGGGTGAG
>SXGT01543411.1_pt1 | contig 13397 bp, 9 predicted proteins | sample 3176221 | NCBI WGS metagenome assembly SXGT01 (sample SAMN11356862, study PRJNA531348) | freshwater metagenome | isolation source: freshwater sample F1-120 | place: China: Fuxian Lake, Yuxi | collected 2017-12-25
CGACGCCGCCCGCCGCGCCGCCGAGGACCAGCGCACGCAGGCGCAGCGGTTGGCCGACAGCGTGACCGCGGCCCGCACCGAACTCGCGCTCCAAAAGGCCCTGCACGACACCGACCTCGCGTACCGCGAGTACGAGGCCGGGAACCTCGCTCAAGCCCGCAGGTTGCTCGCCGGGTGCCCGGCCGACTACCGCCCGTGGGAGTGGCGCGCGACCGACCGGCTGTGCCGCGGTGAGGGCAGCGTCATCGAAAGCGGCGAGCCGCAACTCTACGGGGCGTGCCTCGCGCCGGGCACGGGCACCGTGTTCACCGCCGGGCCGCGGTCGGTGCGCGCGTGGGCCGGTTCCCCGCGGACCCCGACCGAATTGGTGCGCACCGCGGCCCTCAAGCTGTCGGCCAGTGGCGGCGCGAACCGACTCGCCTACCTCGGCCTCAAGACCACGAGCGTCTTCGACCGCGCCCAGAACAAGGTGATCCGCACCGTGCCGGACTGCGGCCAGTTCGCCGTGCTCGACGCGGCGGGCGCGAAGCTGTTCGTCGGCGGCACCACGAGCGCCGCGCTGTACGACGTGGACACGGGCGCGGCGACCGCGCTGCCGACCGCCGATTTAGTGACGTGGTGCGGGGCGATCACGCCCGACGGCACGCGCCTCGTGGTCGGCGGGCAGCGGGTGCCGGGCGGCAAGCCGGGTGCGGAGCCGACCGAACAGGGCGCGGTGAAGGTGTGGGCCGAGGGGCCGCGCGGCCCGGCGCTGCTCGCCACCATCAGCCCCGACGCCCCGATCCACTCGGTCGCGTTCGACGCGAAAGGCGCGCGGGTCGTCGCCGGGTGCAAGGACGGCACCGTGATCGTGCTCGACGTCGCGGCGCGCGCCGTGACCAAGATGCGCGGCCACTCGTCGATGGTCACGGCGGTCGCGTTCAGCCCGGACGGGGCGCGCGTCGCCAGCGGCTCCTCGGACCGGATCGTGCGCGTCTGGGACTGCGCCTCGCGTGCGGAGGTCCAAGCCTTCAAAGGGCATGCGCTGCCCGTGATGAGCGTGGCGTTCGGCGCGGACGGGAAGCAACTGGTCAGCTCCTCGCTCGACGGCACCGCCCGCGTCTGGGACCTGTCCGCGGCCCCGCTCGCGGTGCAACTCGACGGACTGCGGTTCACCGACATGGTCAAGGCGATGGCCCTGAGCTACGACGGCACGCGGCTGGTGCTGGCCGACGGCGGGCGCGGGGTCCGGGCCTACAACGCGCGCACCGGCGCGCGGCTCTGGCCCGCTCAGGACGTGCCATTGGAGGCGATCACCACGTTCCGCATCGACGGCGACCGCGTGACCGGGTTCACCCAGACCAGCGCGGTCGTCGAGTGGAACCTCGCGACCGGGGCCACCAACAAGAGCCAGCCGCGCCTCCCGACCCCGAACGCGGTCCGCGTCTCGGCCGACGGTACCCGCGCGCTGACCGAGCACGGCGGGCACAAGGTGACGGTGCGCGACGCGCGTACGGGCGCGGTGATCGCGACGACCGACCCACACATCGCCCCGGCGCACCGCCCGGCGCTCAGCGCGAACGGCCGCCGCGTCCTCACCCTCGGCCTCGACCGCAAGGGGATCGTCTGGGACGGCGACACCGGCGCGAAGGTGTGCGAACTGGTCGGGCACGTCGGGTACGTGCGGGCCGGGGCGTTCAGCCCGGACGGAACCCGCGTCGCCACCGCGAGCGAGGACGGCTGGGTGAAACTGTGGGACCCCGCGACCGGGCGCGATGTACTGACGATCCGCCTCCCGGCCGCGGTGTGGGCGGTCGCGTGGAGCGCGTACGGCACGAAGCTGGGCCCTCGACGAGCGCGGCGTGGCCCACGTCCGCGACGCCGGCCCCGCGGGGAAGTAGCGCCCAACGTGAGCGAACTCCAATCAACGCGAGGCGGGCGCGCCTCACGGGTGCTGCCCCTACGGTGAGAACGGCTCGGCTTGCCCATCGCAAACCGCCCTCGCGCGTTTCCAACCGCGACCCTCCGAAGCGCGAGAGACCGCGAACCGCTACGACCGGCGCAACCGTTACCTGATCCATCCAGCGATTTGGCAGTGGCGATTGCTCAACTTTGTCCACTTCCCCGTACCGGCCGACCACACGAACAGGTCACTCTCTCCAAACACCGCGATGGACCCGGGCGTCGTCAGGGCTTCAGGCCCCAGACGAGTCCAGAACGGAGACCGGGCGATTTCCGTTCTCTTGTACCGATAGATGCGGCGGTGTTGACCGTCGCTGCTCTCCTCGAAACCGTGACCCCGCGATTCCCACTCGCAGCGTTCCCACGACTTCGCTTCCGTGTTGATGAGGAATTGTTCGCCACCGCACGAGTAGATGATTCGCCCGTCCGCGTCGCGCCGGAAGAAGGATCCACGGGCGGCTTTCTCCTCGACCGGCACGCGCACCACCGGCACGCGTGCGCCGTCCAAGTCCACCTCGATCAAGTGCCCGTTGCCGTCTTGCGTCAGAAACCGTTCATTGTCGAGCCACACCGCCGGCACCGGATAAGGATCAACCTCCAAACGCTCCAGCTTCTTCGATGGCTGCCCAACGCGATACAGCCTGAGCGATTTATCATCCGTGATGTAAACCGCTTTCATGCCGTCCGGCGACCGCTCACCGGGCAGGAGTCTTCGCCGCGCAACCGGAACTCTTCAGCTTCGCGGTCGGTTAGTTTTTCGATGGCTCGCGTTCGCGGATTGAAGGCAACCAGCCGTCCCAGTTTGCCCGAATCATTGACGAAGGCTGACACAACACGGTCGCCGCGCACCTCGATCAATCGTCCTGCGCCTTCGTGAATGAGCGCCTTCTCACGGAGGTCAATGACACTTCCGCCAAAAGAGACGAGATACCGGTTCTCAATGATCGGCTGGAGCGATAGGGAACCGAAGCGGCGGTATGGCCCCTCCCACAGCGTTTCCGGCGGTTGCACCTGGCCGTTCTTGAAGTCGTAGCGAACAGCCCGAGTTTGGTGTTCGTGCTCGCCGTGGAGGGTTTCCGTCACCACCAACGAAGCGTCCGGGTCGGTCGGGCCGAGCGGGCCGGTCGCGTGAAGCACGGCCGGGCCAAACTCAAGGTCCGTGCGCGACTGCGTTCGCCACCGCAGCCACAAGGTCAGACCGATCAGACCGGCCAGCGCGACCAGAGCGATTCGGGTCAGCCAGCGTTTGCGTTCGTTCCGCGTCATGGTTTCGCGCCCGTGCCGATTCCCGGTTCGCCCCATTCGCACACCAGCATACCCGCTCCGCGCCCCGCTGCTACAACACCCACTCACCACTGTTATTGGCAATCTGGGTCTCGCTATGTCCGCTCTCCACTACCTGCCCCACACCCGGATCAAGACGCTCAAGCTCGCCAGCGCGGTCGCCGCGGCCAAGCACGTCGCGTCCGAGATCGACAAGCTGATTCGCGCGCGTAACGCCGTCGGCCAGCACACGGTACTGGGTCTCGCCACCGGCAGCACGCCGGTCGGCCTGTACCGCGAACTCATTCGGCTGCACAAAGACGAAGGGCTGGACTTCTCGCGCGTCGTCACGTTCAACCTCGACGAATACTATCCGATGCCGCGGGAGAGCCAGCACTCGTACTTCCGGTGGATGCACGAGACGCTGTTCAACCACATCAACATTCCGCCGGGCAACGTCCACCTCCCCGACGGTACGCTCCGACCGGGCGAGGTGGACGGCGCGTGTGCCGCGTACGAGGAGAAGATTCAGGCCGTCGGCGGGATCGACATTCAGGTGCTCGGCATCGGCCGCACCGGGCACATCGCGTTCAACGAACCGGGCAGCCCGCAGAACAGCCGGACGCGGCTCGTCACCCTCGACAGCATCACCCGGCGCGATGCGGCCGACGGGTTCTTCGGCGAGAAGAACGTGCCGCACCACGCGATCACGATGGGCGTCGCGACGATCCTCGAAGCCCGCCGCATTTTCATGATGGCCTTTGGCGAGCACAAGGCCGGGATCATCTACAAGGCCGTTGAGCAGCCGCCGACGGAGGCCGTGTCCGCGAGCTTCCTTCAAGAGCGCAAGGAAGCGGTGGCGGTGCTGGACGAGGCCGCCGCCGCGGACCTGACCGCGATCAAGCGGCCGTGGGAGGTCGGGCCGTGCGCGTGGACCCCGGAGTCGGTCCGCAAGGCCGTCGTCGCGCTCTCACTCATGGTGAAAAAGGGGCTACAGAAGCTCAACGACGACGACTTCCGCGACCACCACCTGTACGAACTGCTGCGCGAGAAGGGACCGGCCGAGCACATCGGCGAAGCGGTTTTCCACGACCGCATGGACACGATCAAGCCGTATCCCGCGGGCCGTGTGGCGAAGGCGGGCGAGGCGAAGACGATTCTGGTGTTCAGTCCGCACCCGGACGACGACGTGATCTCGATGGGCGGCACGATCATCCGGCTCGTGGAGCAGGGGCACACGGTCCACGTCGCGTACATGACCAGCGGGAACGTCGCGGTGTTCGACCACGACGCCCGCCGGTTAGTGGACTTCATCGACGAGTTCCTCCAGGCGTTCGGCAACCCGGCCGAGCAGTCGAGTGCGGGCACCATCAAAGAGCGCGTGTATGCGTTCCTTGATGCCAAGAAGGGCGATGAACCGGACACGACGGAGGTGCGGAAGGTGAAGTCGGTGATCCGCGCGACGGAGGCCCGCGCCGCGGCTCTCGCGTGTGGCATCCCGCCGGAGCAACTGGAGTTCATGGACCTGCGGTTCTACCACACCGGCACCAAAACCAAGAAGCCGATCCACCCGCAGGACATCGAGGACATCGTCGCGCTGTTGAAGAAGCTGAACCCGGCGCAGGTGTACGTGGCCGGCGAGCTGAGCGACCCTCACGGCACGCACCGCATCTGCGCGGAAGCGATCTTCACCGCGGTGCGCCAGGTCCGGCCCGCGGGCTTCGACCCGGACGTGTGGCTGTACAAGGGCGCGTGGGAGGAGTGGGAGCCGCACGAGATCGAAATGGCCGTGCCGCTGTCACCCGAAGTGTTGGAGCGGAAGAAGCAGGCCATCTTCCGGCACCAGAGTCAGAAGGACCGCGCGATGTACCCCGGCGGCACCGACCGGCGCGAGTTCTGGCAGCGCGCCGAGGCCCGCAACCTCGCGACGGCACGGACCTACGACGCGCTGGGCCTGCCGGAATACTTTGCGCTCGAAGCATTCGTGAAGTGGAAAGACGGCTGATCGCCGGGACTCACGCGCCGCGCGGTGGCGCGGCGTGGGGAAGCGGGCGCGGTTGTGCGGGCGGCGCGCGGCGGCGCGCCAGCAATTCGCGCCGCGGGTACTTTTTTCCTACACCCCACCACCCCTCACGCTATCCTGTAGCATTACCCGCCGGTTCGCCTCACCGGTGCCGCGGAGCCTCTTCGCTATGCCCCTCACGGGACTGATCTCGCGCTTGCGCCGCAAGCACTACGTGCGCCGGCAGCCGCTGATCCTCATCAACGGGCTGGCCGAGCAAGCGGAGTCGTGGTACCGGAACCGGAAGTTCTGGACCCGCTACTTCGACGTGTTCGCACCGAACATCCTCGCCTACGAGGGCGAGGCGCTGCACCGGAAGATCACCGCGAAAGAGCCGATCACGGTCGAGTACCTCGTCAACCAGCTCCACACCTACCTCGATCAGTTCGTCCAGCTCGCCCCGTACCACCTCGTGTCCAGCAGCCTGGGCGGGAAGGTCGCGGTCGAGTTCGCGGCCAAGTACCCGCAACTGGTGAACCGGGTCGTACTCATCTGCCCGTCCGGGATGGGCGACGTTGAACAACTGCCGATCATGGCCGGCGTGAAGGCTCAGGACGCGCACGCGATGGTGCGCAGCGTGTTCCACAAACCGCGCAAGGCCGACGGCGAGCTGCTGCGGTACTACAAGTCGAAGTTCGCCAACCGGCTGTGGAAGAAGGGCTTCCTCCGAACGGTGAACGGCACGCTCGAACACTCCGTTCGCGCGCGGCTGAAAGACCTCAAGTGCCCGACGCTGCTCGTCACCGCGAGCAACGACAAGGTGTGCGACCCCAAGACAGCGGAAGAAGCGGCGCGCGAACTGACGAACGGCCACTTCCGCAAGATCGACAAATCCGGTCACGCGCCGCAGATCGAGAAGCACTGGCTGATCAATCGGCTGGTCGTAGATTTTCTCAGTTCGCCGAACCCGACCGCTCATCCGTCGCTGACCAAACTGATCCTGGCGAAGCCCACACGAGCGAGCAAATGACGCAATCCACCGTGACCCCGCACCAGACGACGCCCGCCGCGCCCATGAGCGCTCCCGAACACAAGGCCGACACCCCGCCCGACACGAAGACCGAAGCGAAGACCAACCCGAACCCGCCGGCCGGTAAGGCCCCGAAGGGGCCGGACTGGTGGCTGATGATGAAGGCGTTCCTCACCCAGGGGAAGCGCATCGCGTCGTTCGCGCCCAGTTCGCGGTTCATGGCCCGTAAGATCATCGACGGTATCGACTGGAATACCGCGCGCAACATCGTTGAGCTGGGCGCGGGCACCGGGCCGATCACTGCCGAGATGGTGAAGCGCGCCCGCCCCGAAACCAAGATCGTCGTGATCGAACTGGACCCGACGCTGTGCGGCCGGCTCCGCGACCGGTTCCGCGGCACCCCGAACGTCGAGGTCGTGCTGGGCGACGCGACCAAGTTCGGCGACCTGCTGCTCGAACGCGGCATCCCGAAGGTGGATCACGTCCTGAGCGGGTTGCCGCTGCCGTCGTTCCCGGCGGTCGCACGCGACGCAGTGCTGGAAACCGCCGCGAAGACCATCGCCGAGGGCGGCACGTTCCGCCAGCTCACGGTGATGCCGCTGATCTACTACAAGCTGTACCGGCGGTATTTCGAGAGCGTGCGGTTCCGGTTCGTACCATTCAACCTGCCGCCCGGCGGCGTCTACGTGTGCCGCGGCTACCGCGGCACCCCGGCCAAGTGACAGGCGAACGGCCGGCGTGAGCCGGCCGGTTCTTTTTGCCCTACACCGGCCGGCTCACGCCGGCCGTTCGCCGGGAGACATCATGCTCAGTACGGCGATCCTGGCCCCGCTCGCGAACACCCGGCTGGTGCGCCGGGCCGCGGACGCGGTGTTCCTGCGCTACGCGCACCACCGGACCATCGCGCTCGACAACCTCGACGCCGCGCGCGTTCAGCACGACACGTTGATGCGGCTGGTGCGCAAGGCCAAGCGGACGCGGTTCGGCCGCGACCACGAGTTCGCGCGCATCACGTCTGTCGCCGACTATCAGGCCCGCGTCCCGGTCCGCGAGTACGAGTGGTTCTGGAACACCTACTGGAAAGACGCCTACCCGCGGCTCGACGGCGTGACCTGGCCCGGCAAGGTGCCGTATTACGCGCTCTCTAGCGGCACGACGAGCGGCGCGACCAAGTACATCCCGGTCACCTGGGAGATGGTGAAGTCCAACCGCAAGGCCGCGTTCACCACGACCGCGTTCTTCCGGCACGCGCACCCGCAGGCGAAGCTGTTCACCGGCAAGTTCTTCTTCCTCGGCGGCAGCACCGAGCTGCGCAAGCAAGAGGACGGCAGCTTAGCCGGCGACCTGAGCGGGATCGCCGCGACCGAGATGCTCGACGTGCTGCGCGAGTACACGTTCCCGCCCTACGACCTCACCCTGCTCGCCAACTGGGAAGAGAAGCTCACGCGGTTCGCGGAACTCAGCGCCAAAGAGCGGATCACCGCGATCAGTGGCGTGCCGGCGTGGATGCAACGGCTGTTCCACCGCGTCAAGCAGGTGACCGGCAAGAACACGGTCGCCGACGTGTGGCCCGACCTGCGCATGGTCGTCCACGGCGGCACCAAGTTCGACCCGTTCCGCGACCTGTTCGTGAAGGAGATCGGCAGCGACGCGGTGAAGTTCTGTGAGGTGTACCCGTGCTCGGAGGGGTTCATCGCGACCGAAGACCCGCGCTACAACCTGCTCCGCATCGTGCCCGATCACGACATCTTCTTCGAGTTCGTTCCAGTCGAAGACCTGGGCAAAGAGCGCCCCGCCCGGCACACGCTGGCGAACGTCGAGGTCGGCGTGCAGTACGCCGTCGTGCTGACGAGCTGCGCGGGCGTGTGGTCGTATCTGGTGGGCGACACCATCGCGTTCGAGCGCCGCGACCCGCCGCTGATCCGCTTCACCGGGCGCACCAAGTACTTCCTGTCCGCGTTCGGCGAGCACCTGATTAGTGAGGAAGTCGAGAAGGCCGTGACACACGCCTGCCGCGTGTGCGGCGTGTACCAGAGCGACTTCCACGTCGGCCCGGTGTTCTCGGCCGACCCGCACAAACCCGGCCACCACCTGTACCTGATCGAGTTCGCCGGCCCGACCCCGGACGCGATCCGGTTCGCGCGGGAGATCGACGAGGAGCTGACGCGCATCAACGAGGACTACGGCCCGCACCGCGTCGGCGACACGGCAATGCTGGTGCCGGAGGTGCGCGTCGTGAAGCCCGGTGGGTTCGACGAGTGGATGAAGGCCCGCGGCAAGTACGGCGGGCAGAACAAGGTGCCGCGCATGGACAACAGCGGCAACATGACGAGGGACATGGCGGGGTGGTTTCAATCACAGGGGTGGCTCGACGTGCGTAACGCCGTTTAGCGGCGACCCCGCAGGGGTCGCATTCGTCGCCGCTGGCGACGACGCTAAACGGCGTTGATTGTGATGTACTCTCGATTCGAACCAGTGGCTCGCACCTCATGCTAATGCACTCTCCCTTCGTCGGCCTCGTCCCCGCGGTGCTCACGCCGTTCGACCCGCGCGGCGAACTGAACCTGAGCGCCGTCGAGCCGCACGCGGAACTGCTCGCGCGCGACGGCGTCGCTGGCGTGTTCGTCGGCGGCACGACGGGCGAGTTCTCGTCGCTCGCGTTCGAGGAGCGGCTCGCGCTCGCGGCGCGGTGGGCCGCGGCGGTGAAGGGGAGCGCGGTCCGGCTGGTCGTTCACGTCGGGGCGAACTGCCTCGCCGACGCGCAGCACCTCGCGGCGCACGCTCAGACGCTCGGGGCCGCGGCCGTCGCCGCGGTCGCGCCCAGCTACTTCAAACCCAAGTCGCTCGATGTGCTGATCCAGTGGTGCGTGGAACTGGCGTCCGCCGCGCCGGGCACGCCGTTCTACTTCTACGACATCCCGCACCTCACCGGCGTGTCGTTCCCGATGGCGGACTTCCTCGAACAGGCCCCGGCCCGCGTCCCCACCCTCGCGGGGGCGAAGTTCACCAACCTCGACCTGATGATGTTCCAGCGCTTGTTGCGCGCCGGCGGCGGCCGGTTCGACGTGCTGTACGGGTTCGACGAACAGCTCTTGGCGGCGGCGGTGTTGGGTGCGAAGGGGGCGGTGGGGACGAGTTACAACTTCGCGGCCCCGCTCTACAACCGGTTGCTCGCGGCCGTGCACGCCAACGACCTCGCCACCGCCCGCGCGGAGCAATATCGGGGGGTGGAGCTGATCGCGCTGCTCCAGAGGTACGGGTTCCTCGCGGCGGCGAAGGAACTGATGCGCACGCGCGGCCTCGACCTGGGCGGGGTTCGGTTGCCGCACGTCGCGCTGACCGCGACCGAGGCCGCTGCGTTTCGTCGTGACCTCGACGCGCTCGGGGAATTGTGAGAAAATAATCTTGCCGGTTGGCACAGCGGCTGCATATATTATCAGCGGGCGGGATAACTGACGTGGGTTGAATGGGCGACGATCCACGGCTGGCTATCCCGCCTTTTTCGTTTTCACACACCTGCCGAAGTCATTTTCCCGCGCATCCAGTCCGTCGAATAGTACCGGTCCCACGAGTCCGCGAGGATTGCCACGACCGGTCCGAGTACGTCGCCGCGCGCCGCGACCCGTAGGGCCGCGACGACCGCCGTTCCCGACGAACCGCCTACCAACAAGCCTTCTTCGCGAATCAGCCGCAAGGTCATTGCGAACGATTCCTCGTCGGAAACGCGCTCGGCCGCGTCGATCACTGACAAGTCCAGCACCGCGGGCGGCTCGCTCCCGCCGATCCCTTCGACTTTGTAGCCCGCGTCGTGGTCCGGGTGGCGCGAATCGACGAAGTGCGCCAGGCGCGAGCCGACCGGGTCCGCGAGCACGATCCGCACGCCGGGTGTGCGGTTCTTGAGCGCGCGGCCCACGCCGGTGATTGTGCCCCCTGTGCCGACTCCGCACACGAATGCGCCAATCGGAACTCGCGGCCTGTCGCCCGCAGAGCCGGGCTTCACGGCCGCTGCCGTCGGCACTCGCGGCCTGTCGCCCGCAGAGCCGGGCTTCACGGCCGCTCCAAGTTGCGCACCGCATTGCGCAACAATCTCCGGGCCGGGGGTCCGTTCGTGAACATCCGGGTTGGCCGGGTTCGCGAACTGATTGGTGAGAAACCAGCCGCGTTCGGTCGCGAGCCGCTCCGCCACGCGCCGGAAGTTGCGCGGGTCCGAGGGTGGGGTGTTCGCCGTGACAATCACTTCCGCGCCGAGGGCCGCGAGCGCGGCCCGCTTGTCGGTGCACATCTTCTCCGGCATCACGCACGCGAGCTTGTACCCGCGAACCGCTGCGACCAGCGCGAGACCGACGCCGGTGTTGCCCGCGGTCGCCTCCACCAGCGTCGTGCCCGGCTTCAGTTCGCCACGTGCTTCGGCGTCGTTGACGATGGCGAGCGCGATGCGGTCCTTGATGCTGCCGCCGGGGTTGAGGAACTCGCACTTGCCGTACACCGGCACCGGCAGCCCGGCCGCGACGCGGTCGAGCCGCACCAGCGGCGTGTTCCCGATGCGGTCGAGGACGGTGGCGTCGAGCATGGCGGTAGTTTAGTGGCAAATCTTTTGTCGCCCGTCGCACGGCGCTCTCGCTTCTCCTGGTAGATACCGCTGCGCGCCGCGACCGGGTATCATCGGCCGGCGTCCCTCTCTCACCGTTCGGAGCCTCTTCCATGACGAAGCGCCCGTTCCATCTGCTCGCGCTCGGCGGTCTCGCCGCGGCGCTGGTGTTCGCATCACAACACACACCGGCCAACCAGCCGCCGGGCAAGCAACCCAAAGACCTGCCCGCCGCGCCGGTGGCCGGGGTGAAAGTGTCGCCGAGCAAGGTCGTGGCCGTGACCGTGTACCCCAGCGGCGCGCTGGTCACGCGCGAGGTCGAGGCGGTCGGCCCCGCGGGGCGCGTCGAACTGGTCGTGTCCCCGCTGCCGCCGTCCGCGGTCAGCAGCTCGCTGTACGCCGAAGGCGCGGACGGGATTCGCGTGCTGACCACGCGCTACCGAACCCGGCCCATCATCGAGGACACCCGCGCCGACGTGAAGAAGGCGATGGACGAACTGAAGGCGCTCGTTCTGACGCGCGAGAAGATCGACGGCGACCTGGGCGCGATCCAGGAGAACGTAAAAATGCTCGGCAAGATGGAAGGGTTCCTCACGGTCACGACCGTGCAGGCGACCGAGAAGGGCGCGCTGAACGCCGAGGCCGCGATCAACCTCGCGAAGCACATCCGCGAGCAGCGGATCGAGACCGCGAAGGAGGTCGTGAACCTCAAGCAGCAGCTCGCGACCAATTTGGATCAGACCGAACTCACGAAGCACCGGCTCACGGGCCTCGCGTCCGGCATCGCCCGGTACGAAAACGACGCGGTCATCGTGGTGGACAAGGCGAACGCCGCGGCCGGGACAATCAAGCTCAACTACCTCGTGGACAACGCCTCGTGGAACCCGCAGTACAAGCTCCGCGCCGACAAGGGCGGCAAGGATCAGGTCACGCTCGAATACCTCGCGGGTGTGGTGCAGAACACGGGCGAAGAGTGGGGCAACGTGAAGCTCGCGCTCTCGACCGCGCAGCCGATGCTCAACTCCGCGCCGCCGGACCTGCAAGCGCTGCACGTCTCGGTCACGCCGAAGGGCGTACCGGCCGGCGCGCAGCCGTCGATCGCGGAACTCGAAGACCAGATCAAGGCCCTGCGGTCGAAGGCGCAAAAGGACTTCAACGACCGGAAGGCCGCGAGCGGGGCCGGGCTGGTGAACACGGCCGCGGCCCGCGAGCAGTCGTGGGAACTGTTCAACCCGGACGCGGCCGTCAAGCGCGGCTGTATGCTCAGCGCGCGCGAAGGCCCGACCGTGACGTACCGGATCGCCACCCCACTCACGGTCGCCTCGCGCCCGGACGCGCAGGTTCTTGAGGTCGCGAAGATCGACCTGAAACCCGACTTCTACTTCAAGACGGTGCCCATCCTCTCGCCGCACGTCTACCGCATGGCCGAGATGGTCAACAAGAGCGAGCACGTGCTGCTGCCGGGCGAAGCGACCATGTACCGCGGGTCCGACTTCGTAGGCCAGATGGCGATGCCGTTGGTCGCGACCGGCGAGTCGTTCACGGTCGGGTTCGGCGTCGATCCGCAGATCGTGGTGCAGCGCGCCATGACCGACAAGATGCGCTCCACCTCCGGCGGCAACCAACTGCTGCGCTTCGACTACCGCATTCTGGTGAACAACTACAAGACCGAGAAGGTGAAGTTGCAAGTGTGGGACCGGCTCCCCTACGCCGAGAACGACAGCGTCGCGGTGAGCCTGCTGAAGACGACGCCCGACCTGAGCAAGGACGCGCTCTACCTGCGCGAGAACCGGCCGAACAACCTGCTCCGCTGGGATCTCGTGCTCGATCCGAACACACACGGCGAGAAGGCCGCGGCGATCAAGTTCGAGTTCAAGCTCGAACTGGACCGGCAGCTCACCATCGGCGGGTTTCAGACGGCCTCGATGGGCGGCCACATGCCCGCGAGCAGCCCGCTCCCGGCGATCACCGCGGCCGATCAGGTGAAGATTCGAGCGCAGATGGAGAAGCTGTCGCCGGAAGACCGCAAGCTGGCGGAGGCGCAAGTGTTCTGCGCCATCGATCAGGACAGTCCGCTGGGGACGATGGGGCCGATCCTGAAGGTGAACGTGAAGGGCCAGCCGGTGTTCCTGTGCTGCAAGGGGTGCGAGACCGAAGCGAAAACGCACCCCGACGAGACGCTGCTCCAGTTCCAGCAGTTGATGAGGCGCGTCAGCGCGCGGAAGTAACCTCAAGCCGCTTGCGGCTTCGCGAGTTCGTCCCGCGAAGCCGCAGGCGGCTGCTACGCTCCGCGAACCAGGCCTCGTCCGATCGCGCCCAAACCCCTCCGAATCCAGTACAGTGGGCCGCGCTGGGCCTCGATCAGGCTCTGGATCGCGACGTAGAACACCGGCACGAAGAACACCGCGAGCACGGTCGCGGTCAGCATCCCGCCGCACACGGCGGTGCCGAGTGACTGCCGACTCGCGGCCCCGGCCCCGGTCGCGACCACCAGCGGCAGAACGCCCAGGATGAACGCGAAACTGGTCAGGATGATCGGCCGGAACCGCATCCGCGCCGCCTCCAGCGCGGCC